>Ga0172366_10001711_pt1 | contig 17182 bp, 18 predicted proteins | sample LakKivSesite69cm_FD_114533 | JGI IMG/M metagenome (GOLD analysis project Ga0172366, IMG submission 114533) | Sediment microbial communities from Lake Kivu, Rwanda - Sediment site 69cm | ecosystem: Environmental > Aquatic > Freshwater > Lake > Sediment | place: Rwanda: Western Province, Lake... | reverse complement strand
TTGATTCGCCGACAGTTAAGATGACAGGCTGAAATTTAAACTGTTACATTGCAGAACGCTTGAATTGAAGCTTCTGAACCAGTTATATGCAATCACTGCATATACCGAGTTAAGGAGGGGAATCAATGGGCAGAATCATTTGTCAATCCATTCGCTTGAAATGTAATTCCCAGCAAGCGTACGAAATGTTTACTTTAAACGAACACCTTAAGAAATGGTTGGCGTAAGAAGCTCATGTGGAGGCGAAGGTGGGTGGAAAATACGAGCTGTCCTGGAACCCAAGGAACAAACAAAATGATAGTACAATCGGCTGCAAGATTTTGGCTCTTCGTCCAAGTAAATTTCTCACCTTTGAGTGGAAAGGGCCAAAACAATTCAAGCGCTTCATGAATAATGCTGATCCACTTACTCAGGTAGTGGTGTTCTTCGTTCCTTGTGATAGAGAATCAGAGCAGTGCACGGAAATCTATCTCATTCATTTTGGGTGGAGGGGTTCTGAAGAGTGGGAAAAGGCAAGGCTGTGGTTCGATAAAGCTTGGGCCGTTGCCTTGTCAGAACTAGAAAGATATGTGAAACACTGGTAGGCTGAGGTAAAGATTTATATTTGTGAGCATTTTTGCTTATTCCGATTAGTAAGATTTTAACATTGAATGGAGGGTTTGAATGGCTTACTTAACGACCACAGCGTCGGGACAGCCAGTCTTAGTTCTTAAAGAAGGCACTACAAGAAACAGAGGAAGAGAGGCTCAGAGAAACAACATGATGGCAGCCCGCGTAGTCGGTGAAGTATTGAAGACGACTTTGGGACCGCGAGGCATGGACAAGATGCTCATCGACAGTCTGGGGGACATAACGATAACAAATGACGGGGCAGCAATATTGAACGAGATAGACGTTGAACACCCAGCGGCCAAGATGATGGTGGAAATTGCGAAGACACAGGACGACATGGTAGGTGACGGCACAACAACTGCCGTAGTGCTCGCAGGCGAACTGCTCAAAAAAGCTGAGGAACTTCTAGATCAGAACATTCATCCCACAATAGTTGTAGCCGGCTACCGCAAGGCCGCACAAAAGGCAGTGGAAACCATCAACAAGGTTTCAATGCAAGTAGACATTGAAGACCGCGCAACGCTCAAGAAAGTCGCAATAACATCCATGGCAAGCAAGGCAGTCGGCTCGGCGAGGGAGCATTTGGCTGACATCGCTATTGACGCGGTCAGACAAATAGTTGAAAAACGCGGAGACAAAATGCTCGCGGACATAGACAACATCCAAGTCATAAAGAAAACGGGAAAAAGCCTTCTTGAATCACAACTCGTCAACGGCCTAGTGATAGATAAAGAAGTTGTTCACCCAGGAATGCCTAAAAAGGTCGAAAAGGCAAAAATAGCCCTGCTTGACTGCGCATTAGAAATTGAAAAAACAGAAATCAGTGCCGAAATAAGAATTCGCGACCCTAATCAAATGAAAGCTTTCCTAGATCAGGAAAACAAGATGCTGCAGGAAATGGTCGGCAAAATTAAAGCTTCAGGCGCCAACGTTGTTTTCTGCCAGAAAGGCATCGACGACATGGCTCAACACTTCTTGGCAAAACAGGGAATATTAGCGGCTAGAAGAGCGAAACAATCAGACATGGAGAAGCTGGCAAGAGCAACAGGCGGCAGGATAATCACAAACTTAGCTGACTTAAAAGCAACGGACTTGGGCGTTGCAGGCATCGTGGAAGAGCGCAAGCTAGGCGAGGACAAGATGGTTTTCGTTGAAAAATGCAAGGACCCACGTTCAGTTGCCATTATCATAAGAGCTGGACTTGAAAGAATGGTTGACGAGGCGGAAAGAGCAATGACTGATGCCTTGTCAGTTGTCTCAGACGTAATAGAAACTAACAAGATAGTTGCAGGCGGCGGTGCAGTAGAAGTCGAAATAGCTAAAGAGCTTCGAAACTACGCCACAAACGTTGGCGGAAGAGAACAGCTTGCAATAGAAGTCTTCGCTGACGCCATTGAGGTAATACCGAAAACCTTGGCTGAAAACGCAGGGCTAGAAGCGATAGACATAATCGTAGAACTAAGGGCTGCACACGAAAAACCAGAGGGACAATACAAGGGAGTGAACGTTTTCTCCGGAAAAGTTGAAAACATGCGGGACAAGGGAGTAGTTGAACCCTTGATCGTGAAAGAGCAAGCAGTGAAATCAGCTACAGAATCCGCATCAATGATACTCCGCATAGATGATGTAATAGCAGCCACAAAGCCAAAGGAAGCACCAGGAAGACCGCCAGGCGGAGCGGAATCAGAAGGCGAAGATTAGAAAGATCCCCTTTTCTTTTGCCCCACTCTAATTTTTTTATGCCAATAACCCGATAAAAAGAACGTGATCATTCAGATTTTCTAACAGTCAATAAGGCAATAACTCGGGTCAGTCTCTTGATGATAGAATGATACTTCAAGCAAGATTTTTCTCAATATGTTTCTGCAATGTAAGATACTTGTACGCCTTAAGACTGACATATTGGACGTAACCATCATAACCAGAAGCCTTGGAAAACAGGGTAAGTGGGCGTAACTGATTTGTTGCTCGCCTGACTTTTGGAGATGTAGATAAATCTAGAACCATGCTTTCAGACGATAAAATAGATGAAATGATGACCCCTCTTGCCGATGAATTGCGCAAAAATCGACGCATTCTGTGTCTTGCTTTGCAATTCTCGCTTAGTCAATTTTTAAATTTGAGATCAGCGGAAGAATGAGAAGCAAGTTTGAAGGGGAAATTGTACGAATATAGAAAAGGAAATAGTTTCGTATTTAGCTACTTATGGAAACACGAAGGAGACCGACTTAGTCAATTATTGCGTGCAGAAAATTGATCGCCCTTCAAAGGATGTGAAAAAAATCTTAGATCGCATGGCGATAAAGGGTAAGATTCACCGCATTGTTCATAATAAACTTAAGCCGCCTGAAGTCTACATAAGCCTCTACGAATTCTTGCCTGCCATGTTCCGGGAAGGACTTTTTGAAGAAGATGTCCAAAAAATTCTGCTTGATGCACAGGCAATTGTGGAACACAGAGGAAAAGATAAGATCTCCGGCCTAGGAGATTTTTAGAAACATTTGTGCTTTCCAGCAAATCTTGGCGAAAGCTTCCCTTTAACTTTTGAGATCTGGCCGTTTGTCATTGAAACTTGCGGTCTTTCATTGGCTTTCCGTTTGCTGATTTTTTGCGCAATTGCGTGTGAATCTAGTTTGTTAATCTACATTAGAGGTTCATAAATTTCATAAGTCTCATGAACCGACTACGGAGAAACTGCATTATTTACCCTTTGGGTGAGGAGAAGATGTCTGCCACGATCACTCTTCCACGTTCGACTGAAAACAAAAAGAACGATGTGCCTGTCAAGTGCCTATTATGGCGGATATGTCCAATTGTCACTGTGAAAGATAAAGAATGCGTCCATAAAGGCGATTCGTCCTGCAAAGAATTTCTTCGATTGCTGAACAACGCGGGGCAATTTATGGCGAGATGACTTATGCATCTGTAAACAAGCGAATCTTAGGACCAATGGTCGCGCACACTAACGCTTTGGCTTGTGTGCATGTACTTAGCCGAGGCTGGCAAAGAATAGTAAGGAAAGGCTGAAACATTTTTTGGCAGATGAGGAATGCAGGTTCTTTTTCGTAAGTGTAAGAATTTACACACAAATCATTAAGTAAATTTTGCAGCCAAAACGCATTGCCAGAAGTGCACATCCTGATAAGATATCTGCAGCGGTAGGTATGTGTATGGGAAAAATAAGATATGAAATCTTCATCGGTCTAGTATTGTTGTTCATTTGTGTCGCTTCAATTCTTTGGGTCTTTGAGATGGTCCGTGCCGCGCCTGAAGAGGGAACAGCAGAATGCAAAGATTTGAAACAGTGGTCTATGGTTCTCATACTCTTGAGCATAACCACTTTATTCATGGGCAGTGTGGCCGGGTATCTAATTGGAAAGTACTTGCACATCACTTGACCACAATTTCCTTCCCATAACTAGCTAGAGACCCTGTAATAAAGATGGAAAAATCAACCCTTCTAAAAACCACCCGGTCCCGAGTCTTGAACCATCTGCTCAGCAGGCATGGGCGCCTGCTCTCTCCTAAGTCCTCCTACACCTTTGAAGCGCCAATTCACCTTCTTTTGAGAAAGCAACTAGCAGGAGTGATTCCTAAGGTTTATTAAGAATGAGTAAGAAATCAACTTTGGGGAATGTTGTGTCAAGAAGAAAGAGTTGGTCTGAAAAATTGGAAGACAGCAAGGGTCTGCCAAAGGTGGAAAAGATCACGGATAAGATGAGCAAGAGATGGGGGGCTGGCACAGTGGTCATTCCGGCACCGATGGAAGTCGATGAAATGATGAGAAGAGTGCCTGAAGGAAAACTCGTTACTATAAATGAGATTCGCGCAGCTTTGGCGAAAAAACACAGAGCAACAATCGGTTGTCCCATTACTACTGGCATATTTGCCTGGATTGCAGCTAACGCAGCTGAAGAACAGAGACAAAAGGGTGAAAAAAATATTGCTCCTTACTGGCGTACGTTGAAGACTGGCGGGGTTCTAAACGAGAAGTACCCGGGCGGCGTTGAAGGTCAAAGGAGAATCTTGGAAAAAGAGGGACATAGGATAGTTCAAAAAGGCAAGAAATATGTTGTTGTAGATTATGAAAGAGCATTAGCAAAGATGTAGGAGCGTCCACTTTTACCATGTCCAAGCTCTAGCTATTAGAGCGACGTCTATTATGTTGACTTCTCCGTCTCCGTTTAGATCTGCTTTTGGGTTCCATCTTGCATCTGAGGGATGTGAGTGGAAAGCCAACGCCACAACAGCCATGTCTAGAATGTTTACTGTTCCATCTTGGTTTAAGTCTTCTTTGATCGTGGGATCAGCGGCAGAAATCAAGTAGTTGCCCTTAACAATGTCATATTGGTCTGAGGGGAACGCTTCTGCGTCTGGGTCTACCATTATGACATTTTCGAGTTCAAGCGTGCAAGACAGGTTTTCACCTTTTGGTGGGATTTGCATTATTTTAAAGGCGACTGTGAAAAGCGTTCCGCCTCCAGTCCGGCCAAACTCCTCGCCAAGAAGCGTAAACGCAGCGTCGACGAGACCTTGGTCCTGACGAATATCAGGATTAGGAGGGCCTTCAATCAAAAACCTATAGATTATTGGTGTTGAAGGTTCAAGCCAGTGGTTCTTGGGAAACTCGGTGGCAACAGCTTCTATAAGGGTATTATTGTAGAGTAATGTCAACTGGTAACTGTAAACACCTGGCGAGGTCCAGTCTGCAGATTTGACGCTGACCGTGAAGTTGCTTCCTACAGGAGTTGTTCTCGTCAAGAATTCATTGTCTTTTGGGTCAACGTATATCTTAGACCTCTGAATACCGGCTTTGATACTTTTGAATGCTAAGGTTGGGAAAAGACCTAAAACTGTTGACAACAATAGCACGAGCCCAACGGCTTTTCCATTCATCCTCCTTCCCTAGTCCTCTTCTCCTCAGAAGAGCGAAAGCATGGTAGCCATCAGCATCATCAAACGAAGCCTCTTAAGAAGCTTCGACAACCAGCTCTTCAAAAATGCTTGGGGTTAACTGGTAGACAAATATTCTGGAACAATCTTTCGCACAATACAAAGGTGACCATCCTAGCAAAACAGCGCGCGTTAACTAGCAGAAACTACTACAAGCTTGCAGAAAGAGGAAAATCGGTTCTAATCCAACTAGAAAAGCTGACGAATTGACTGGTGAAGCTCTATCTTCATGTGCATGTCAGAGTTCTCATTGATAGTCAGATTTCTCTAGCGGAACCCTTTCTTTTCAGTAGATTCTGTGAATCTGTTCTACGTGTAAACCGTGAATTTGCAGACTTTGTCTCCGAGGCCGATTGATTTCTCCAGTTCAACGTTTACGGGTTTTTTCAAAGCTGTCTCAAAAATCTTTTTCACCCAGCCTCTTGAACAGTAACAGAATGTTCCTGTAAGCTTCATCACTTTATTTCTCACGAGAGGGCACCCGCATTTAACACATGTAGATTGAATAGTGTTGCCTTCTTGGGTCCAAGTGCCACACCAAGGAATCTCCTTGTTGACCTTCGCGAGAATCTCTTCTTTATTGCCCGCCTCTTCAGCGATTCTTTCGGCGATTTCTAGATCTCCGTCTGAGCTGGCACAGGCTTCTCCACATAACTCCATAATCTTCCGCCTAGTCTCAAAGTCAACTCCCTCTAAACCTCTCACAATTGAGCTAAGCAATTCACCTGCACGTTTCAGCAACTTTCCTTTTTCATCAAGTTCATCTAACACAGTTTCACCTATCATAGTCTTTATTGTCCACAAGTAGATTTAGCTAAATAGCTTTTCCGAGAGATGAGTTCCGATGCTTTTGCAGAGCATGTTGTAACGCAAAGTCCACATCCATAACAGTCCTCCGCTTTCACGATTGACTTTCCGTTTTGCATTTTTCTTGCGCCAAATACGCATCTTTTGATGCAGGTGCCACAACCATTACAAAGTTCTGTATTACATGTTGCAATGTAATCAGACTTTGCTATGAAGAGAGTCTTTCCATACTTCAAAAGCGCCTTCAAATCGTGGCAACAACATGGACAACAGCTGCATATGGCATAGACCTTCTGACCAGGCAGGTACAACGTGAGATGGATTAAGCGGGCTCCGTCAGCGATTTCAAGAACATTTTCTGCCTCTTCAAGTGATATTTTCTTTGCGAATCCCCGTGACGCCAAGTATTCAGCTTCTTCATCTAGCATAAGACATGTATCTAAAGGATTGTTGCAGTTTCCAAAGGCCACTCGGCATCCGCATTTAGCAAGAGCAAAAGATTTGGCTTCTTTCAGAAATCCAATGGCTTGTTTCGTTGGAAGCACGTACTGAGTTGCTGCAATCGCCTTATTTATGGGTACGACCTTAGAAGAATATTTCAGCTGACCACTCTTTATGGTATTTTCAGTTTTTCTAATCCGTGTGGAGATGTAATATCGCCGAAGCGCGTGAACATTGTCAAGTCCGAGCGCATCATATCTATGCTCCTGCAGGTGTGACTCAATTATCTTGTAAAAGTCTTTACACCTGTAAGCTTCTTTTCCGTCAAATGTTTTCTTGTAAAGAAAACCTTTCTGATAAAGCATCTTTAGTATTGAAGAGATTTTCTCCGTGTCCTTCTCTCCAAGTTTTTCCGCAGCGGCAGCACTCGTGAGAAGCTCTTCTGTTACCAAAACCAGAATTCGGCTTTCTTCCTGCGATATCAGCCTGGCTAGGATCGGCATGAAATTATCAGGAACCTCTAGCTTTTTCTTCAAAATCTGATAGTCTTCAATTGCCACCAATTTCGCGCTACCTTCTAGATGTTCAAAAATGGAACAACTTTACATTTTTGCCTATACCCGGCATATGCTTGCATTTTGACACATTTAGGATCAGCGACACTTTTGTCCACTGGATAACTGGAATCTATCTGAATGGGCATTGGCGTCTCTACGAATCTGTTGGCAATAAAGAGAAATGGATTCAATGGGCTCAGGATGAAAAGCGAGGTTCAGAAATGCCCGTCAAATTCTATCTTGACAGAGACTGCCTGTTTAAATCAGATGAGAAGATAACGATAGAAAACCTCCCTACATATGGTGCAGGCATAACAGAAGAAATGCTGGAGCTGGAAAATACCCTGAATGACATGTAGTTTCAAACAAGATGATTTTCTATTCACAGCACATAATATCAAAAGCCTCCGTTTTCAATTACTTGCGCGCGCGTCGGCTGTTACAGCTTCGATCGATCGAATCTTAAGTCCTTACGCCAAGGTCCACAAGAAATAGCAGGTTCTGATGGGAGCGCGCTTGGCAGGAAGCCAATAATCGCTGTGCCGGAAACTTTAATATCATATTGAAGTCAAGTTATAGTGGAGAAAATGAAAATAGATATCAACATTCTAATGATTGTCCTTCTGGCTGTTTTCATCGCTAGTTTCGCTACATTGATCATTTATGGTGAAATATGGCGAATCAGATTGTTAACGACTGATTCCTACTTAGAAAGCTTCGATCGTGCGCGAACCCAAATTACCTTCATTGCATCATGTGTTTCTATTGCTTCTGGTGGGTCTATGCTATATATCATGGAAGCTAGGTTCTCACAAAGCGAAAAAGAGAGAAACTGATTTTTTGTCCTTCCTCTGTTCTATCGTTTTTACCTATCATTTTTCTGCTGACAAGTCTGTAGATTAGACAAGAAATGGAAAACAACCTGTAAAACGAATAAGTTCACGAAAAAGAAAACAAGCGCAGAATTCTAAACATTTTGCAGAGCGATGCTTGCGCGAACTAACAGCTACTACGGAATCGGCGGAAAATTCGCTGACTACGACTTCACTAGGATGCATGAATAGACAGGCATTCGCTGCTTAATTTTCCTTTCAAGTGAATTCGGGGCAGCACTTGGGGTTTTCGTAGTATTCCTTGGTCATGGTTATCAGTCCTTTATCATTGGTCATTATAGCGATCTCGCCCCTCCAACTTGAAACTGTTATGAGCGTTCGCATGTCTGAAATAACCATGTTGCAGAAACACGTTAGTACACTCGGCTGATCCAGTCCTTTCAGCGTCTCGGCTTTAAAAAGTCTCTTGGATATGGCAAGTTTAACTTCTACACGATCTTTCACTTCCTTTAAGTACAAACTCAACTCTTCCAAGAGATCTTTCTCCGATATGAAAACAACAATTTCTTTTTTAGCAGAGGCAATTAAGTCTCTCATCTTCTTTGCTATGTTTCTGCGTCCACGAATTACATAAGCCAGTTCAATTTCCCCGTTGCTTTCAGCGCTTTCGAAAATTGGTGCGAGAGAGTCTGCGAGACTACTTGCTTGGCTGATCTTCTGATTTAGGTCTTCTACGAGTTGTTGTTTCAGATTGTCTATGGCTTCTCTCGGATGCAGAGGTTTGTATATGTTAGGCGTCCCTGCTTGGACGAGTATCATTCCCTTTCTAGAGAGTTCTCCTAATGCATAATACATCTTAGAGTCTGGTATACCTGTTTCGTTGCAAAGAAACCCGGCAGAAACGCTAGGATGAGACAAGAGCGTCAGATATGTCCTAGCTCCATAGGTCGAAAGACCTAATGATTTAAACTTAGAAGCAAGACTTTCAATAACCGGTCGGCTGATTTTTTCCACTTTTCTTCCTTCTTTTTTCTGACGAGACTTTGTAAGAGAAACCTTAAATATATTTCTACTATTGTTCGGTAGTAGTAAGAAAAGGGCGGAATGAATTAATGAATAGGTATACAAGTTGCCGCTTGAATTCAACCGGTAATCAAAGGAAAAGCATGGATATCTTTGAGGTCATGAAAGCTAGGCGAAGCATTCGAAAATACAAGCCTGATGTAATTCCGGGTGAGAATCTAAGAATGATTCTAGAAGCTGCCCGACTTGCGCCCTCGGCCAGCAACGCTCAGCCATGGCATTTCATAATTGTGAGAGATCAGAAAATGAAGGAATTTCTTGCAAAATCTGTTGGAGACCAAGATTTTGTCGCCGATGCTAGCGTTGTCGTTGTCGTTCTTGGAAATCGTGACAACGCACCGTACTGGTACCTGCAAGACCCGATGATCGCCGCCGAACATTTGGTGTTAGCTGCAACAGCCTTAGGTTATGGAACATGTTGGATAGGAGCGCTAGCGGACTATGTTCCGGAGAATACCGATGCAGTTAAAAAGGCACTGAAGATACCGAAGAATGAGTCCATTGTTTGCCTTGTGACAATAGGGGTTCCAAGCGAAGAACCTCCACCTAGGCCAAGGAATGATGTCCAGAAAATTTGCTTTGACGAAGTATATGGAAAATCGATCGATCGATAGGATACAGGATTTGCTCTTGGGTCTGCAGCCCTCGTTTTCCAGCAATTGCGAAAGAACTCATCTTAAAATTAATAGAAGCCATTGGGTCCAGTGCACAGCTCTACGTTGGAGTCTCGGCCGCAAATGGGGTGGATGTCGGACTTCAAGATCTGGACTTTAAGCTTACATCAAGAAATATTCGTATGTATTTTGGAAAGAAAATTATAGAACATACCGAAGCCATATTCTCTATGGGCGGTGCAGAAAATGGTTGAGAAGAATTTCGACCAAGAAACAGTTTCCTGTATGTCATGGGCTACTGAATGGAATGATGATGTGAGGGATGGGATATGAAAAGTCTGACTTTTTACATAGTTGACGTATTTGCAGAGGAAAAGTATGCAGGCAATCAACTTGCAGTGGTCAGGCATGCAAGGACGCTTGATGATGGTGAAATGCAGAGAATTGCCAAGGAGATGCACTATTCAGAGACAACTTTTATCCTGTCGGATGAAAAAAGAAGCGGCGGATATGATGTTCGCATTTTTTCACCAGAAAGAGAGCTGCCTTTCGCTGGTCATCCGACAATAGGCACTGCTTACGTGATTAAGCGTGAGATTGCCAAAGGACCTGTCAAAAACATAGTGCTGAATTTGAAAGTTGGTCAGATTCCCGTCACATTCGCCCGTAGCGTGAAATATGGAGAAGTCTTGTGGATGAAGCAGATGCACCCGACTTTTGGCCAAACTTTCGACGCCACTGCGACTTCAAAGGTTTTAGGTCTTGATGTCAGAATGATAGACAACAAATTTCCTGTTCAAGAAGTTTCCACAGGCGTCCCCTTTCTCATAGTTCCACTGAAGAACCTAGCCGCGTTGAAAAGAGCCAAAATATCAGGAGACAAATATCTTGAACTGATCGAAAATGCGCAAGCGAAGTCGATACTTGTCTTCTGTCCTGAAACGTATAGCAAGGAAAATGACTTGAACGTCCGGGTTTTTGCAGATTACTATGGTATACCAGAGGATCCAGCCACAGGCTCTGCAAATGGTTGCCTAGCAGGATATTTGGTTAGACATCGTTATTTTGGAAAGAAGCGGATTGACATTCGTGTTGAACAAGGCTATGAAATTGCGAGGCCCTCCTTGTTGCTTTTGAAAGCGGAAGACAGAGAAGGCGGAGTCGATGTGTATGTGGGTGGAAAGGTTGTGATGATTGCGAGGGGAGAATTAGTTTAGATGACAGTGGCACACGCTAGATTTTGTTTTTTGCGCGCTTGGCAGTCATTTGCTGTTGTCCATATTTTTCCTCAAGCATCTGCAACCAGTTTTTAATTCTCATCCTTTTTATCTGGTTATTAGTCTTAATAATCCTTCTCTTGGGGTCTAGCAAAGGCTCTTTCTTCAACTTGGCGCATGGAAAGTCCCCACATTGATAGCAAAAGTCTATGCGTCTTTGGATTGTGCAATCACGAACTGGGCAGTCTGGCCACCAAGACCATCCTCCGCCGAAACGGCACCCTTTGCAAGTTTCGTCTTGCGAAGCCAACCACCTTAGGCCTTTCATGAATTCGTCAAAGTTGCAAGCGTTGTACAAATTAGCCATTATCCGTAATGAACCGGTTCTTTCAGCAAACGGCAGAAGGTTCTTTGCTGCTTTGACAATCGTTCCTTTGTAGTAATCACAAAAAGCACAATAATACCTGCCGCAACGAGAGATGTATCTATATGCTCTCTTCAAACGCTTTGCCTCTCATTCACCTGAACTTTAATCCCAAACCCATTGGGGCTCTTCAACAAAATCAAATAGACTGCCCGGTTTTATCTTTGTTCATTAATAAGTCTTACTTCAACAAAGCCCACGCGAATGCGCTATTTGGACAACAGGTTTATTTTGGGAAGGATGCTGTTGATAACTGAAAGGTGAGGTGACAGAACATGAGTAGAGAAGAGAATCCCCGTAGAAAAGTGAATGTGTACAAACAGAAGGGTCATCAAACGAGAAGAGCTCGTGGGGGAAAGAAACAGAAGAGAAGATAAAAAAGCAATTTCAGTGTGCTGAAACGCGCGCGTTCGTAGGAGAAAAGATCAAGGCTTTCTTTTGTCAGAACTGTGTTTTCATAGAACTTTAGCGAATGAAAAGCGCGCTAGTGGATGGAAACCTTTAAGTGTGTTGTGGGCTTCATGATTACCGATAATTGAAAATTTACATTTTCAATTTCAGCCTAAAGCTAACAGAGGTGATTCTACACGTTCCAAAAAAGAATGTTTGAAATTAAATGTACCGACTGCGGTAACACTGCCATGGTGCCTTTCAAGCCTACAATAGGCAAGCCGGTTTACTGTCACACGTGCTTCACGAAACGCTCGTCTAAGGGGCCAGAACTTGTCCATATGAACTTCAGTTTTGACCCGAAACAAGCATGGGCACGACGGGGAGACAGCTGGCAAGGAAGAAAGGAGGAAGAGCCCGCTAGCGTTTTCCAAGAGTCCTAGCACGCGCACGCGTGTTTGACTTTCTAGCTATATTGGTGAGCCATTTCCAGAAGTTTAATGAACAACTTCGCTCTGAACATGGAATTGCAGGCAGCCGGGAACCGGATGAAAAGCATGGCTAAAAAGGGCAAGCGTCCACACATCAGCAAGAACCAACGGAAGATCTTGGATATCTTGGAGAAATATCAAGAGCTAACAGCGAAAGACATAGCCGAGATTGTATGGGCGAGGGATATACGTTACAAGACGCCAGAATACAGTTCAGTTCACCGGAGCCTTACAGCTCTCCACGAAAGAGGTCTAGTGGAAAAAGTCGGCGGTCAACTGAAGTGGCGGAAGACTAAAAAGATTCAATGACCCCTGTTTTTGAAAGGAGTATATAGAATATAGAAAAAGCACTTGGAAGTTGATTCCTTACATTTACTAGCATGTGGGTCATTCTTTTCTTGCTTTCTTGTACTATAGGTGTGGCTGATACTACTGCGATAGAGGTTTCGCCTTTCTCGCGTTTGAATACCTCTATCAAGAATGCTTCTATGCTTCCACCATCCTTCAAGTAATCATCAAATAGCGCCCTGAACTCTCGTGCCTTGCCCAGCATTCAAGCCACAAAACACGTTTAATTTTCGATCGATCGGTGCGAAAGCGAAATATCATTTAGGCTGTATATGTTCCTCGCATGGAGCGAGGGTCAGACATTATGATTGGTTATGAATTTGAAAAGGATGAGGATTTTTCAGGTAAACTCGACTTGGAGGATCCTCTTGCAAGGTTTCGGGAAAGATTTTACGTTCCGGAAGGAGCAATTTACGTAGATGGGAATTCCCTCGGCCTCCTATCAAAGGATTCTGAAAGTTCACTTTTGCGAGTGTTAAATGAGTGGAAAACTCTTGGAATAAGTGGTTGGCTCGAAGCAAAGCGTCCATGGTTTTACTTGGCCGAAGAACTTGGTTCGATGTGCTCAAAACTTGTAGGTGCAGAACCTGAAGAGGTCGTGGCAACAGGCACGACTACGGTGAATATACATTCTCTTGTGAATACTTTTTATCGGCCTGATGGGAAGAGGAGGAAGATACTTGCTGATGAACTCAACTTTCCAACAGACATTTACGCTTTGAGGAGTGTAACAAGGCTGAGGGGGTTCGATCCCGGTGACTGTCTCATTCTCGTTCCAAGCGAGGACGGCCGTTTGTTGGATGAGGATAAGATTGTTGAATTGATGGATGAAGATGTTGCGCTGGTTTTTCTTTCTTCAGTACTGTACCGAAGTGGGCAACTTCTCGATATGCAGTATCTCTGTGAGGAAGCGCATAGCAGAGAAATACCAGTGGGTTTTGATTGTTCTCACTCTGTTGGCGTTGTACCACATTGCTTTGACAAGTGGGATGTAGATTTTGCTCTTTGGTGCAGCTATAAATATCTGAATGGGGGACCTGGTGGCACGGCGTTCCTGTACATGAATAAGAAGCATTTTGACCGTGAGCCTGCACTTGCGGGCTGGTTTGGACAGGTGAAGGATAAACAGTTTGACATGTCGCTCAATTTTGAGCATTCCAAAAGCGCAGGAGGATGGCAGATCTCATCGCCTGCAATTTTGAGTCTGGCACCAATAGAAGGCTCTCTTAAGATAATTCTTGAAGCTGGAATGGAAGCTATCAGAGAGAAATCCTTGAAGATGACGTCATATCTGATTTACCTAACTGATGAAATCCTCTCCGGCTCGTCCTACAATTTCGCGATTGGAACACCAAGGGAAGCTGAACGCAGAGGCGGGCATGTCGCGATTGAGCATGAAGAAGGCATGAGGATAGCTGAAGCTTTGAGGGCAAGGGGCGTGGTTCCTGATTTTAGGCCACCAAATGTAATAAGGATGGCCCCTATACCGCTCTATAACAATTATCACGAAGTCTGGAAGATTGTTCAGCATCTGAAAGAGATAATTGACAAGAGAGAGTATGAGAAATTTCTGACAGAGAGAAAAAAGATATCCTAAGATGGGACAGGGTTACAGTGGTCTAGAAAAGATCGATCGGGAATGTTAACTTTCTGGAACCTGCTTCTTCAGGTCTTGAATCATGCGCTCTATGTTTGAAAGCTTCTCTTCAGTTAGAGTAATGCGTCTTTTCAAATCCATGTTTTCCGTGACTAGACTGTTTACCACGATTTGAAGTTGCTGTTCTGCTGTTCCACTTCCACTCTGAGTTTCTCCCTAATCTCTTCAACATCAACCTTATCCGCTGAAATGCTGATCAGTTTCTCGCGGTCCAGATACATTTTCTTCAAGCTTTCAAACTGAACGCTTCTGTAAGCCTCAGCCATTTCTCCTATTTCGTGGCCATGCCAGAAATCAACAATTGTGTCTGGAACACCTGAGTTTGTCATTATTGAACCGAAACTTTCTCTGAGCGCATGCGGTCCTAACGGATTGAACTCTTTGCCGTTGTTTTCCGTGTCTATGAAACCGCTTCGGATAGCCACTTCCCTCATCATGTCTTGAATGTTGTTTGTTCGCAAGGCTTGTTTTCTCCGGCCCTGCAGAAACAGCGGAGTGTTATGTGTGAACTGTACTCGATCGATCGGCTGCCCCTTTTTGGCGGGGATTTTTTGTTATTTTCCCTCATCGGCCTCTTCATCCACATCGCTGCGTTGCGTGCGCGCGAAACGGTTCTAACTTCTGGTACAGAATGTTCCAAGGCTTAGCATAATATGCTTCGGAAAGCATTATTTGACTTGGTGAATTCTTAATGCAGAAGGAAAGATCAAAGCGCTTACGACTCTACGCCGTTGCAGCCGTCCTTCTGGCCGTAGTTCTAGGGTCAGTGTGCTATCAATTTGGCTACATACCTCCAACCCCGGTTCCACCCGTAACTACAGCAATGCCAACTTTCGCCTCTTTCGGGCAGCTTCATGATTTTTTGGAGAAGAAATCGCAGCCGCAAGGATGGTATTCCTATCGCGATGCCAAAGGTGACGTAACCGTCTTTCTATCACCATCAACCCGGGGGGCAGCGCCTGAAGCGATCTTCGCGGGGGACACAAAGTTTGGGCAAGAAATGTCAAATCTGCAACATTCAACCACAAACATTCAGGTCACAGGCGTTGACGAGGCAGACAGCGTGAAAACCGATGATCACGGATACATCTACCTGATTACGGGCAACAACATAACGATTCTGAAGGGGTATCCGCCCGAGGAAGCACAGATAGTCTCAGTGATTACTCTAACAGACATGTCACCACTCGGAATCTTTGTCAACGGCGACAGGTTAGCCGTTCTCGGAGGCAAATACAACATGGCCCAGACCCCCTACTACGACGTCAGATGGAGTTACTTCACGGACACCTCAACCTACGCGAAGATCTACGATGTCACGAACAGATCAAGACCTGGACTCTTGAACACCTACACTACGAGCGGAAGCTACTTCAACTCCAGAATGATCGGCAGATACGTGTACCTAGTCGCTAGCACCCCAGCTTACTACACGCTGGAAGTCTTGCCAGGCTTCACTACCGACACAGTCAACTTGCCAAAGATCGGGTCCAACGGAAACTCAAAGGAAGTCGCTGCAACGGAAATCCACTACTCCAATACAACTGACAACTACTACATGTTCACAACAATAATGGCAATAAACGTTCAAAACGCCACAGAGGAGCCGAGCCACAAAACGATCATGACAGGCGGAGCCAGTGCCATGTACGTTTCCATGAACAACGTTTACATAAGCTATCCCGCAAGTGACAAAACGTCAATCTACAGAGTACACATAGAAGACAGTACAATCATTCCTGAAGCTCAAGGAGAAGTGCCGGGAAACATTCTTAACCAGTTCTCGATGGACGAGTACAATAGCTATTTCCGAGTTGCAGCTACAAGCTGGGCAGAAACCCAGAAAAACAACGTTTACGTGCTTGACATGAACCTAACCATAGTGGGGAGCCTCACAGACCTCGCTCCGGGCGAGCACATCTATTCAGCCAGATTCATGGGCAACAAGTGCTACCTCGTAACCTTCGTCAGCATCGACCCTCTGTTTGTGATAGACCTGAGCAATCCAACTAGCCCAACTGTTCTCGGCGAACTAAAGATACCCGGATACTCAGACTACCTGCATCCATATGACGAAAACCATTTGATAGGAGTAGGTAAACACACGGTCGCAGCGGACGAAGGATTCTTCGCGTGGTACCAAGGAGTGAAAATAGCATTGTTCGACGTGAGCAAAGTCAGCAACCCTGTACAAATAGCTAACTACACGATCGGAGAGAGAGGCTCAGACTCGCCGGTTCTGAGAGATCACAAAGCCTTCCTGTTTGACAGAGAGAGAAACCTGCTCGTGATACCAGCGCTAGTTGCGCAGATCGATCGAAGCGAATATCCTGGCGAAATCCCGCCCTACGCTTACGGAAAACCAGTATGGCAAGGCGCATTAGTGTTCAACGTAACCGTGGAAAAAGGTTTCCTCTTGAGAGGAGGCATTACTCACATAGAAACAACGGCAGAAAAAGAAAACTGGAACTACTACGTACAAAGATCGCTATACATCGAAGAGACACTCTATACTGTCTCAAATGTCAAAGTCAAAATGAACAATCTGCAAGACTTAGCGCCCATAAAGGAAATCATAGTAGGCTAGCATCACCTTCTACCTTTTTTCAATTAAGAACCGAAGGAACAGCGTGCTGCCTTGTCCCTTTATTACGTGTTGAAGTATGTTGGTGAGACTGCTTTATCTGGTCTTCTGAGGTTTTCTGCTGCTTCTCTGTTCAGAACTAAGCACAATAAGCTGTAGAGCGCGTAGGAA
>Ga0172366_10001710_pt1 | contig 17185 bp, 12 predicted proteins | sample LakKivSesite69cm_FD_114533 | JGI IMG/M metagenome (GOLD analysis project Ga0172366, IMG submission 114533) | Sediment microbial communities from Lake Kivu, Rwanda - Sediment site 69cm | ecosystem: Environmental > Aquatic > Freshwater > Lake > Sediment | place: Rwanda: Western Province, Lake... | reverse complement strand
TGTCTTGTACGAAATGCTCCATAATGCGGCGGTTGTCGCGCCAGGCTTGTCATAGATGTGCTTCGGGAACATTACAGCTAAGCCAGCGAAGTCGTAGATTATGAATTGAGAGGTAGTGTTAAGGTAGATGTCTACTGTGCATGGGTCTACTATTTCGGTCCACAGCAGATACTGCCAAGTTGACTGGTATTGTGGATAGTTATGTAGGGTATCCATTGCGAATTTGATGTCTTCAACTGTCACTGGCATGCCGTCGTGCCACTTGACATCGCTTCGGATCTGGAACCTCACCTTCATTCCGTGAACGTTCAACGGCGCCCAGTCGAATGGGTCAGCTGTCCAATCGCAAGCAATCCATGGAATGTCCACGAGGTCAGGATTGATGGCCATCAAGCCGTCTTCTACCTTGGTGAGCACGTCCCATTCGTAGGCTGAGTCAGCCCATCCTGGATGTAAGTTATCCAGAGGTGCACCCAGCACATAGTTTACGCTTCCACCTTCGGCTGAAGTGTTCCAGTGCATCAAAGCCCAAGTCCAGCCGTTGTCAGCGCCATAGCCATAACTGTTAATCATGTTCACAAGCTTCTTGTCGCCGCCGTAGTATTCATAGTTCTTGAAAGCGTTGTAGTATGTTCTGGAGTAGAGGTAAACTGCTGGCGTCAATACGAGGACCAGCATCCTCTGCGCCAAGTGGGCTGCTTCGATCTTCTCCTCCATGACCATGCCAAACTTTATAGTCTCCAAGAGCGCATCGAGCGCATCATCATGAATTCCGTAGGAGTTGTCTCCCCACGGATAGTCCATGCTGCTGTGGAAGAAGTCGTACAGGTAATCTGCGAATCTGCCTAGACCATAGCACAAGAAATACAGGTCAAAGTTGCGGTAGTAGAAGGCGTTCACAACTTCTGTGTTGAAAGGTACTACAGAGTGAGTGAAGTGGCAGTTTGTAACGCCTAAATATGTGCCGAAGAATAAGTTCCACTTGTCAACCCATTTCTGAGTGAATGCCACTGATGTTGGCGCTTCTGACGGAGACTGAACATAAATCTCATCTCTTGCCACTTTACCGTCTGGCTGAATCAGTTTGTCTCCCACTTTCGTGAAGCCTGAAGCCACCAACTCCTCCCAAGCCCTAGTGAAGTTGCATCCGGGAGAAGGCACAGTTGGGTCATGCCACTGTCCAAGGGCTGGCGGAACAGGCGTGTTACACGCAGTGTTTATAGGTCCTCCATAGATTTGCAAGATAGCAGCATCCTTTTCAGCCGTGCTCAATCCAGCCCACGCCAAAGCCGCCCTGAAATCAGTCCAGTTCAATGGGGCTAGAGCTCGGCCTGCATCTGGCTGTTCTGCATCGTCAGGCACGTAATCCCTGCAATTTATGCCTATATAGCAGTAGTGGAATCCTGGTGCCACCAAAACTGTGTTGCCCTCATCTATCAGTTTCTTCGCGTTTGTATAGCGGATCATGTCCGGGTTCACGTCTACCTCGCAATTTTGGAAAGCAGTCGTAGCCGCATCTGGATCGGAAATAACCTTCATCCAAATCTCATCCAAACGCGGCTGTTCTACTAATTCAATAGTGCCCATGGCAGGAGCAATAGACGAAATCAGCAATGCAAAAGCGATCGCTATCAACAGTGATTTAACAAATTTTTTGTGCATTTTTTCCTTTCTCTCCTTTCTTCTGCAAAATTAGTAGTAGTCAATCGCATTTAAAAGCCTTATGGAAAAATGTTACACTACTAATACCATCAAATTGTCCCTTTAAGAGAAGCCATCCGTTAAGCTTAAATTTTCAACAGTCCCTCAATCTACAAGGGGAAAGGACAAATGAGAGAATACTTAATTAAAAGAATATTCGTAAGTGTAATGTTACTTCTAGTGGTATTAACGTTGAATTTTATCATCTTCAGAGTGGTCCACCCAATCCATGATCCAACTTTCCTCATTATTAATCCAAACATCGAAAACGCAGGGTATGCAGAATTAATGAGGGCACTTTGGGGCATAAATAAGCCCCTTTTTCCAGATCAATATCTTACCTACATGTGGAATCTTCTAACGTGGAATTACGGCTACTCTTTCAGCAATCCTCCGACACCGATAGCCACTGAGATGGTGTGGCGACTTGGAAATACCGTGTTCATTCTTGGCACAGCACTGGTAGCTGAAGTTGCAATTGGATTACCTCTCGGGGTCCTAGCGGGTTCAAGAAGAGGGAAAAAAACCGACGTTACAGTGATGGGCTTGGGACTCTTAACTTGGGGATTCCCCACTTTTTTCATCCAACTGCTGTTCCTCTTGTTCTTCTCCTACTATTCAAAGGTGTTCATAGGCATACAGCTACTGCCAACATCAGGAGTTGTAAGCCTGCCACCACCACAGGATGCCTTCGGGTTGTTTATTGACAAGGCTTGGCACGCAATAGGACCGATAACGACGCTAGTGATAGCAGGATTTGGCGGATGGGCACTCTACACCAGAAACCTTATGGTGGATGCCCTCACAGAAGACTTTATGGTCACAGCCAAAGCAAAAGGCGCCTCCAGCAGAGACGTGCTTTATAAACATGCCTTCAGAAGCGTACTTCCACCAATAGCCACAATGCTGGCTATGGCAGTTCCTGGAATCGTGACTGGAGCTATAATAACAGAAACCATCTTCGGATGGCCGGGCATAGGGCAATGGTACATATCAGCACTGAACGACGGAAACCACCCTGTAGCCCAAGCAGTTTTGTACAATTATGCTGTATTAATGATAGTCGCCAACCTGGTAGCTGACGTACTATATGGATTCCTCGATCCAAGAATTCGTGTAGGAGTCAGGAGGTAGCAGTGCATGTCTATACTTCGGACGGAAAAAAGGAAGATTTATTCCAGAAAAATCAAAAGTTTCTGGCAAGATTTCAGCCACAACAGAATAGGATTTGTAGGTCTCGTAATAATAGGCATCTACATTTTTGTGGCGGCTGCGGCTCCGTACATTGCTCCATATCCGCAAATAAACATGCCCAGAGTTGCTAAGGCATACGCTGTGCCCGAATGGCTTAGTGTATTTCCTCAATATAGCTCAGTACCGCCAACAACTAAGATACCATTGAATTGGACAAACTCGCAGAACTACCCAGAAATAACAATCCAATACGGAAAAGACGTGATCATCAGCTACAACGCGAGCAAATCTGCCTTGACAATAGGAGAGCTTCACAATTACCTATTAACAGTACAATTCAATTACACTTATCAAGGCCCCCAAGAATATCAAATCAGTCTACAATGGAACGCCCAATTCTCAAATGTAACTTACCGCCTAGCAGTCAATATAACCAATCCTCAAAGCGAAACCTTTCCGATTTTTGGAGAAGAGTACGACACGGCCACTGGACGAGTTTTCGTGCTTCCCACCTTATGGGACATCACTACTGCAAACTGGTTGACAACTTCCGGCGACCCCAACCTTCGACGAAGAATGAGTTATGAAACATTTTATAAACAATTTTACCAACAATATTATGACACGTTTCTCAACTCGGTAGGATACGAAATAATCCTCAACAGCACAAGAACAGGACAGTACAAATATCAACAACTCAAGTACAAGCTAGCAAATAAATTCAGCCTTGTAGGGTTTGAAGAATATTTCCAAGCTTTCTGGTATGGGAATCAAACCTGGGCCGGTTGGAACCGATGGGGAAACAGCACATATTCCAGTCAATACAATGACTACAACAGAATCTTGGGAAAATTTGAGGGCTTCCAAGATTATTGGAAAGAATACTGGTTTGGGAATGCGACATGGGTTGGTTACTGGAATCGGTGGGGAAACATTACATTTGAGCAACACAAGCTAGACTATGCAGAAGCCGCAGATGCTTATGCAGATCCAAAAGCCAAGCTACAGGCAGACCAAGAAAGCCGAAAGATTTCTCCAACAGACATAATATTCACAACGAAAGGAATCTACACCATAGAATTATGGCTAATAGTTAAGCCGATATCAAAAAATGCGACACTCAAAATGTACCTCAGTTCAGACAACAAATTCACAATCTGGGGATCCAGATACGGAATATTAGGGTCAGACGCTTTCGGAAGAGACGTATTCTCACAGCTCATATACGGTGCCAGAATATCCCTGGTTGTAGGCTCACTCGCCGCAGTACTTTCAACAACCTTAGGAATAGTCTTTGGCGTAACCGCGGGCTATTTAGGCGGATTGGTTGATGAAGTAACCATGCGAATCGTAGATATCTTATTGTGCCTACCTGTACTGCCTCTATTACTTGCACTCTCCGCATACTTCAAGCCCAACGTCTACTTCATTGTAATATTGATAGCAATATTCGGATGGCAAGGTCTGTCCAGAGTCATTAGGTCTCGAGTACTAACCCTACGGGAAATGCCATTTGTCGAAAGCGCTAAAGCCTCAGGAGCATCAGACTCATACCTAATATACCGACACCTCATACCAAACGTTTTTCCAATATGCATAGCGGCCATGATTCTATCCGTGCCAGGAGCAATAATCACCGAAGCAGCCTTAAGCTTTTTAGGCTTTGGCGACCCGCTCGCCCCCACATGGGGCAAAATGCTTCATGAGGCCCAATCCGCAGGGGCCTTCGGCTCCCTCGCATGGTGGTACATACTACCACCGGGCTTTGCCATAACATTCCTCTGTGTAGCCTTTGTATTCGTAGGTCATGCACTTGACGAAATAGTGAACCCAAGGCTGAGAAGGAGAAGATAGTAGTGTCACTGTTAAACGTTGAAAATCTGAGAGCATATTTCTCAATCCTCCGTGGGTATGTAAAGGCTGTGGATGACGTCAGCTTCGAGATAAAGAAGGGCCAGGCCTTTGGTCTAGCGGGAGAAAGCGGATGCGGAAAAACAACAACAGCTCTAACAATTCTGAGGCTACTTCCAACCAACGGAAGAATAGTAAGCGGAAAAATCTTTTTTGAAGGGAAGGACATAACACGTATCAGTGACGAAGAATTCAGGAAAACCTACAGATGGAAAAAAATTTCTGTCATTTTTCAAGGAGCCATGAATGCTCTTAACCCAATCATGACGGTCGGTAACCAGATAGTAGAAGCAATAACGCTACACGAAGACATAACCAAGAAAGCAGCCCTAGATCGTGCAAAAAAACTCCTTGAACTTGTCGGTGTAGGAGCAGAAAGGGTCGACAGATACCCCCACGAACTGAGTGGAGGCATGAAACAAAGATCAATAATAGCTATGGCACTCGCCTGCAATCCAGACCTAATAATAGCTGATGAGCCCACCACAGCGTTAGATGTGATTACCGAAGCACAAGTTTTGAGAGTGATGAAGGAGTTGCAGAAAAAACTACAGATTTCCATGATTGTAATTTCACATGATTTGTCTATGATAGCAGAAACATGCGATGAAATCGCCATAATGTACGCTGGAAAAATAGTAGAACAAGGCGACATAGTCGCAATATATAAGGAAAGTCTGCATCCCTACACGCAAAGACTAATCGGCGCATTTCCAAGCATAGTGGGAGAAAAAACTGAATTGTCAACAATCCAAGGTTTTCCACCAGACCTGTTGAACCCACCCTCTGGATGCAGATTTCACCCCAGATGTCCATTTGGGATGGAAATATGCAAAAAGAAAGAACCTGCAATGATCAAGATTAAGGATAAGGAACATTATGTATCCTGCCACCTAGTGGGATTAAAATGAGTAAACAACCTCGTATTGTTGTTAACAATCTTAGAAAATACTTCCCAATAAAACTGGGATTTTTCAAATCTCTTTTAACATCGCAAGTCCCAAGAGTTCGGGCAGTGGATGGTATCAGCTTCATGGTAGGGGAAAGGGAAGTTTTCGGTCTAGTCGGAGAAAGCGGATGCGGAAAAACAACAACAGGAAGATGTGTACTGCGATTAATCGAACCCACCGCAGGGAAAATAACCTTTAAAGAAGCTGACATGATGAAGCTGACAGAACACCAGTTAAGGTCCATGCGAAGAAGAATGCAGATAATCTTTCAAGACCCCTACGAATCACTTAACCCTAGAATGAGCATTTACGATATATTGGCAGAGCCTCTTAATCTTCAAAACGTGGCAAAATCCCCAGAGAAAACAAGAGAAATTATTTCTAGTGCATTAGAGGAGATGGACCTCGTTCCTCCAGAAGAGTTTCTATACAGATTCCCCCACGAGCTAAGTGGTGGTCAGAGGCAGAGAGTAGCCATCGCAAGAGCATTTGTCCTTCGCCCAGAATTCATAGTAGCAGACGAGCCTGTGTCGATGCTCGACGCCTCGATTAGAACAGAAGTGATGAAACTGATGCTTCACATGGTTGAAAAGACGAACTGCAGCTTTCTATACATCACCCATGACATAGCATTGACTAGATACATGTGCGATAGAATAGCGGTCATGTATCTTGGAAAGATCGTTGAAACTGGCCCAACAGAACTTGTAATAGGAAGACGGTTTCATCCATACACTGAAGCACTGATTTCTGCCGTTCCCGTGCCAGACCCAACCTCTAGGAGAACAAAAGTAGTCATCAAGGGAGAAGTAGCAAGCGCTGTTAATCCTCCTGAAGGTTGCCGATTCAACCCAAGATGTGTGTATGCTCAAGACAAATGCAGAAAAGAGGAACCACAGCTAGTTGAAGTTGAAAAGGACCACTACGTAGCATGCTTTTTCCCACTTGCTCAATGAGCAACAGATAAAAAGAGTAGAACTTCCGACAAACTCATGCCCACGACAAAACCGCTAAAACCAATGAACCACCATAAGGGACTAACAAAAAGTGTAGATATCACAGGGAAAACAAGAACGAGGACTAATAGAGCCACAATCATTATAAGTCTCCAATTCAGAAAGCACCTTTCGGGCTCAACAGTTTCAGGATAATCTTCTTCTAATTCCATTTTTTCCATTCTTTCGAGCAGGTATAGCTTAAGCCTTAAGGACAATAAAGTCAAAACAAATGATAGTAAAAGATAGATGAAGATGGCCAAGGCGTCAGAGTAGCTTAATAAGAGACATATTGAAATCAAAAGTGCAATCGAGCCTGCAACTGCGTTGAAATAGACCCTAAACTTACTAAAAGGATATTTCAGTTTTGTCTTTCTCCCCAGAAAAAGCTCCATTGCAGTCACCTTCCGTAACATATTGATGGAAATGGAATATTAATGTTTACTGTCAAGATTTCATGTATGCTTTTTCGAAAGGTATTGCCATGGGATTTTCGTTAACAATGGTCTTAGCCAGTACAAGAAAATTGAAAATCAGTGGCTCATTGGTTAGATGTTGCCAAGATAATGGATTCGAAGACAATGTAAAGCTGATATTGAGGGATCTGCTTGATAGAGGTGGTACCGCTATCGAGGTAAAGGCGTTAATAGGATTCCAACTTGCGGCGGGTGTATTGTTTATGTATAGCCCTTTGATGGAAATGTATAGATTCATAGGAGAGCCAGCAAATGAGTTAGTAATTGTCATCGTCACTGTCATAATCACGGAAGTAGAACTGCCTCCGGTCGAGACTCGAGTCTCAACATTGCTAATAGTAAAGCTTTCTTCCAAAGTATCAAATAGCATACTAACTCCCATCCATATATAGACAGTGTAGCATAGAAAGGCAGTTAGAGCTACAGTAACCCCTAACAAAAGGAGTAGAGCCTTCTCCATTTTTATCTTCAAGGGTATCCCCAACTCAATAGACAGCAAACATATAAGTAAGTTTGTCGGTAAAGCTTTTTAGGAAGAAAAGAAATGATCCTTAGATATAAGCTTTTTATTACTGTTGCAATGGTTCTCAATTATACGGCAATTCTAACTTCAATAGCGGTATGGCGAAATAACATCATGGCTTACTGTATTGCTGTGCTGGCGAGTTTATCCATTGGTCTTGCATTGAAAAGTATTGAGGATTTGATAGTTCTCACGATGTTAGCTTATATTATCGCAGCATTCACAACAATATTTATGGTTATCTCTCCAGCGCTGTTCCTTCGAAGCGTGAGAGAGCAAATTGAGATTGGATTCTTAGGAATCTCGGGGACGATAATCTTTAATTCTTTTCTCATAGTCCCCTTGTCCATCGTATCGGCTTTAATTGGACTGTTTATCTCTGATTCATTGTCAAGAAAGGGTAAAGACTTAAGTTTAGGTTGAACATAATCTAATTTAGTGGGGTACGTGCAATAGCAGTGGAAGGGTTCTATATCGAGTTAAAGTGCCCTGCACACGGTTTCGAACGATTTACTGTAAAGGTTAAAAGAAGATTCAACATGCCATCAGACTTAATCAAACCTCGCTTTAGAAGTAGACCTACGTATGAAATAAGCTGCCTTTTAGTCGGAAGAAATGTTGACGAAGAGCGAATTCAGAGTTATATGATTAACTATTTACGTGAGAAGGGTTTATGGGAAAGGATAGTCACGTTTAAGCCTGTTTAACAAGCAGGGAAAATTTCTGAACTCCTACTCATTGTTCAACAAAAAGATTAAAAGTGACAAAAAACAAAAGCTTTATGGTGACATATATTGAGTCGATGCACCACTGCAATCACGCTTTCTACCGTCAAAATTCTCATCCTATTCATTGTACTCAGTCAATTTGCATCTCTACAATGCGGTTTGCTGACTAGAGTCAACGCCGTTTCGGCAATAAATATATCGAGTTCCAACGGTTTCATGACTTCAATTGGATATTATCGGGTGGTAGGTGAAATAGAAAACGTTGGAGATAGGAACTTTGGTAACATCATTTTAGAGGTTAAGTTCTATGAAACAAACAATAATATGGTTTGTAGTGTGAATTCAAGCAGTACGCTATCAGCTCTTCCTCCTGGCAGAAAATCCTCTTTTAGCATTTACCTAAACAACAAAACCCAATCTTTAATGGTGAACAGCTATGAAGTTCATGTTATAAGTTATCAGGAGACGCCGGCCTTAGAAAAAAAGCTTAACATTATATCGCATAAGTATGATAACGAGTCTATCTATGGAGTGATAGAGAACAAAGGATATAACAAGGCAAGTTATGTTCGTGTTTACGCAACTTTCTACGACGAAAACAAAACAGTTGTAGATGTAAGTACGTCAACCATGTTTGGCTCCATGGAAAGGGCAACAACAGAGATTTATGAAATTCTATATCTTGGATTGGACGTTTCGGATAGGAGCATTTTCCAGAGAGCCCGATGGTATTCTTTAACAGCAGAATCGCGGGAATATAGTATAGAAGCGGAAATTGGGTTAACCTACTTCGCCTTGCCTGAAAAAGCAGATGACTACTACATTTTCTATCTTTTCGCGATATTGGTGGGAATTTCAGCAGCAAGTTTACTGATGGCCTTCGTTATTGCGAAGACGAGAGAGAAGGCAAGGAGGAGACGCTTGAGAAGAACTGGAAAATTAGGCAGCTATCATGCCGGCTTGCCTGACCTTCTTTTTTAATGCTGACAAGAAAGGCAACAGAGTAAACATTAAAAAGATGACAAGTAGATGCGAAGGCATGTTAAACTCAGGAATAGCGGTTGTTCCTGTGATTTTGATATTTTTGGTCGAATGATTATACAGAAAATAAACGAAGTTACACGAACCGTTTGAGCTAATACTGGGGTCTAGAATAGAATCATCGCTAACTTCGTAGATGCCATTCAGCAAAGTTTTCGGAACAGTCACGTTGCAAAAACCTTTAGTTCCGCTGGGCCCTGTCACATTAAAGCAGATTTTCTTTAAATCTGGTTCAAACATGAAACCAGCCACAGTTGAGTTGCTGCAAATAACTACGTAGTAGGGAATTTGGTTCCACGTTCCACAGTAAAATATTCTGCTTAAACTAAATGGACTTACAAGAGGAAAACTATCTTGATTTTTAATATCAATCATGTAGGGTTTGTCGCCTATCCCGTCTTGGTTGGAATCTTCGCCGTCATAATTGCTCCAAAAATTGCCTTCGGCACCATTATCCCAAATGGAACCCTGCGAAAAACAAGAAACTTGGCTGGTGTTATTAATAAAATTGTTCTTAAAGATTGTGCCTACGGAATCGGATTTCAACCTCATTCCGTGGGTGTTGTTTAACATGTTATTGCCAACGAAGGTGTTATTTGAAGAGCCATACAAATCTATTCCGCAAAAGTTTCGGGATACTGTGACATTTGCAACTTCCGAGTTTTCAGTATATGCTAACAGTAAGCCTTGCCAATTGTTGGAAATTTGCAAGTCTCTTATTTTGATATCTGTAGAATTTACAATAACAAGAGAGCCGATTTCCGAGAAATGACTTGGATTTATGGTTAGCTCCTTTTCGTTAACAAAGTAGTAGACTAGCTTGCCGTTTATTCTGTTTGAATGATCTATTACATGTACAAAATGGTATAATTGATTACCATTTATTCCCAGCCCATATTGATTGTTTTGCATAGTATTATTGCTTACAAATGTATTTGTTGCATGGTCAAGGTAGATGCCACCAGAATTATTAACTAGATAATTATTTTCTGCAATGACATTTTTAGAGTTGATAATGTAGATTGTTCCCCATAATCTTTGAATGTTGACCAGAAAATTTTCAGAGACTATTGTATTGTCTGAATTAGTATCAACATATATTCCTGCAGTTCCCAAGTTTATGTAATTACGGTAGATTATGGTCTTGGGAGATTCTCTGACATTAATACACGAGCCTTTAGTATTGTACAAGTAGTTCCTGCTGATAATGTTGTTAGTGGATCCCTCATAGAGAGTGATTGCCCAGTAATTGTTTGTGAAGTTATTGCCTGTGATCACATTACTGCATGCAGATTTGAGGTAAAGGGCTATGCCAGAATTGTTTCTAAAATCATTTCCTATGATCAAGTTGTTAGTTATTATTTTACTGCTGTATATGTAGCCACAGTAGATTGCCCCATAATTTGATTCGAAAATATTATCTTCAACTGTGGTCCCATTAGAGCCTATATAAAGAGCATATGGGTACCCAGACCTGATAGAAAAACCCCTAACAGAAGTGTTCTCAGCGAATATTTGAACGTAGGACGAACCTAAGTTAATTATCGTGGTGGCTTTGTCTTCGCCTACAATCCGAATACCACCCTTGTTCACTATGAAAGATTCGCGGTAAACCCCTGGAGAAACGTAAATTATGCCGCCCGGATTCACAGTATTTAGGGCTTCTTGGATGGTGGGACTATCTTGCGGAACATAGACTATGGAATGATCAGTGTCGGCGCTTACCCTTTCCATACTCATCAATAGAACTGTTAAAATGAAGATAAGCAACAGTGTCCCTGTTGCCTGTTTAAAATTGTCGATCATTCACCCTCAATTTCAATTAACATTTTCTGAAATTTAAGACTATCGTAAAACAATTGTTAAATCGAACTCTTTACTTTTAGAATAGTGAAAGGAGAGCAAAGAATGCGAATCAACGATGTAATCATCATTTCATTCATAGCTGTTACTTTAACGGCATGCATACAGTCGGTATGCACATGCAAAGCATTAGGTATGACTCATGTCTCGGAGGATACAAAAACTATTCAGGAAGCTATCGATGCAGCTAAACCAGGGGATACAATTCACGTTTCAGCCGGAGTTTATCCTGAGCATTTGAAGATAGACAAGCCAATCACTCTTATAGGGGACAATCAATCCACCACTATTTTAGACGGCAATGGAACAGGTATATTAGTCGAGATCTCTTCAGATAATGTTTCCTTATCTGGTTTTACATTGTGCAACGCTGAAAATGCAATAGCAATGATTAACGTGAAAAATTGTCAAATAAAAGGAAATTTGATACTAAACTTTTCAGTGTTCAATGGCATGGGAATTTGCGCATACAACAGCAAGAACATAACGATAGAGGAAAATGTTGTAAGAGATGTCTATTACAACCATGTTTATTTCAACGGGACTAAAGAAAGTCGTATTACAAAGAATGCTTTCGTAGCCACTTCTAGATGGAGTCAACCCATACTTTTGATATTTTCGAACCAGAACGTTATCAGCTGGAACCAAGCTTTGGGACAAGGAGTGTTGAATGAAGGGGGTATAGGACTTCTCTCCTCAAATCATAATTTCATAATGTATAACAATATTGTCGAAAATGATTGGGCTGGAATATCCCTTCGAAAATCCAACTACACAATTGTTGAAGGAAACACAGTCGCCAGCCAAACGTTTTGGGGTCTAGTGATGAAGAATTGTGAAAACAACAGCATACACTGGAACAATTTCATTGCAAACTACCAGCATGTCTTTCTCAATTCTGTCAGAAATCTGAACTGGAGTTCAGGAAACTACGGAAATTACTGGGATAACTATGACGGAAAAGATTCCGACCAAGATGGGATAGGCGATTCTCCTTACGTGATCGATGTAGAAAATAACGATTCTCATCCCTTGATGGGCATGTTCTACTGCTATGAAGTGTACAAAGATAATGAGAGAATTCAAATCATCACTATTTCGAATTCAACAGTTAATGATTTGAGATATCTGATGAATGCTAACTATTCTGATGGAGCGCTTGAACTCAATGTTTCAGGAATCCAAGGAACCCGTGGTTTTTGCTTGGTGATATTTACCAAAAACCTTGTTGAGCTTCCATATAACGTGACAGTCAGTGGTACACCTCCATTACTTCTAAAGGATCTCTCAGATACTCATTCAGCAATTCTTTATCTTGTGTACATACACCAAAAGCCTGAAGATACCATCTTCATCGTATCAGAATTTTCCAGCGCCATCGCAGTATTCATCATGCCAGGTTTATCCCAGTTAATACTCCTTATACTTAAGCATAGGCACAAGAATCAAGAATTTGCATAAATTCCACTAGCTTCTTTGAATTGAACCCAATAAGACTTATATACTATCCTAAATATAGGTAACTCAAACATGAGGGGACCTGTTCTTGGTTCATGCGTGTGCAGAATGCGGTCATCCAGCTAGATTCCAACTGCAAACATACGACGATCAAAATATCTACTTATGTGAAGATCACGTGAAAGGATGGTACGTTGCAAAGATAAGTGAAGTAAAATCCAGCAGATCGACGCCTAAATCCTTAAAAAGCCCGCCGAAGAAAGAGCAAGAGAAATAATGGTATTAGATGATTAAGTTATTCGAAATTTAAAAAAGGGGATTTTGAGGAATTCAAGTTTTACTGGTAATAGCTTTCTCCGAAATGGTTTCCGATGATAAATCGCTCCATTCACTCGTGTCGTTGAAGTTCCATCTAACCCCGCTATCCTGTGAAGCTTGGTTAAGTCCATCTAGAATCTTCTTATGTCCTGCTTCTGCCCTCTTGGCCTCGTTTTGAAAAGTTGCTCGCGGATTTTTTGGTAAAATTCTTATTGGAAATGCTGTTTTCACAGTTTTCTGCTAACGATGGTTTTATGATAAAGGCCACGCCCGAAACACTTGTCAGAATTAACGTTAACATTAGAACAGTGATTATTCTCTTTTCAATTTTTTCTTCTCTTCACAAATTTTGGAGCATAAATGCTAGTTTCACGCAAAACTACATAGTTTTGCCAACACTATAAAAGTTTATGGTTACCGTTGAAAAGCATTTTGACATGGACAACGGCTAAGAATGGCCTTCAACTCACATTGACCGCACATAGTCTACGGCTGCCGCAAGCACGATAAGCAAAAATATCATTGCCCAAATTAGAATGGCTCCAAGTGGCGGCGGCAGATAGTATGCGATAACAAACATAGTCCATACGCCTGCAACAGGAACCGTTAGCAAGATGCCAAAGAGCATCACTGACACAAATAGAGAAAATTTGAACAATTTATTGATAAGAGAGTTCAAGGCTCCTGCAATAAAGACCACAATTCTATATGCAAAAGGAAGACTCGCCATTTCTTCTTTGTCAAGACCCATTGAACTCCCAGCCGACTTGCCAGACAGCGTCTTATCGCCTTTTATATAGTATTTTTGGCTATTTAAGTTTTGAGAATCATTGTTTCAGATAAATCTTCTAAATCTCATTTTATATGTTTCACTGTAATGTCAATGCTTTCAGCCTTGTCTGAATCGTTTACCGGTTTTTTCGACATCTCCCGCTTAGACCTCTGGGGGAAAATTCCTCTTTGGTATCAGCAAGACTACACCAGTCGGAAGTGCAGAGATCGGTTCCAAATGATAATGTTTTCTCCCTTCTTCCATCAAGGCGCGTAGAGTTTCAGCACTTAAATAGGTTCCTTCTTTCTACGAACCGTTGCAAAAGATGCAGTTTTGCTTAGACTTTGATTGACTATTAAAAAAATTATGCTAGAACCCTTTTTTTTCACTTTTTTATAGAACTCAAATGCATTGTGATGTCGGAGTTTAAAGAATAAGATCAAAAACGATAAGGTATAAAGCATAACCTATCAGAATCAAGCCGCTTATACTCCGTATTGCGGACCGATGTCTATAAGTACTTCTAGCCAGCTTTGAAACTGATCCGGTAAAAAGTCCAATACCAACAAATGGGACTATGGCGCCTAGACAAAACACAAACAGAATGAGAGGAAGAGCACCAGAAAACATTAGAGGAACCATGGAAACAAAGATCGGTGCAATGCAAGGATCAAGAAAATAGAACACAAAGCCGAGAGCGAAAATTCCAATGTATGTGGCGACGTATTTTCTTGTCAGTTTTTTGATTAGAGGTTTAGTCTCAAAAGGCATTTTTAGCAATCCCAGCAAATTAAGTCCGAAAAGTACTGCAAAAATGCATACAGCCCATGTTAACGAGATTCGAAGCGTCGGCATAGAAAGAAACACCAACCCAAATGCTAGCCCAAGAACCGCGGAGGCAGAAACGAAACCAGCCCCGAAAACCATGACTTGCAAGAAGCTGGCTCCATATCGACTTGTATGACCCATTGCATAACTCAAGATAAAGGATAACATCACAATCAGGCATGGAGAAAAAGTTTCGAAGAAGCCGACCGACAATGCAAGCACAAGCATAGCCATAAGACTTAGTGGAGACGCTTTAACCCTAATTTTGCTGTCAGCACGTTCATTGTCTAATAAGTTGATTTCATTCGGCACAGATTCTGCCGTAACTCTTACCGGGTAATCTCCGGGAGTTTTGTTAGTTGTGTCCCAGATAAAAAATACTAGGCGTGTTTCGTTCGGGGCCAAACCAGTAATCGTCTGCGTTCCAATCAAGGATTCATTGCAATAGGTGTTAACATTGAAGCTTTCAGTTTCTGTTCCGACATTCTTTACTGCTACAGTAAAATTCACTTTTTCGCCAACGTACATAACTGTTTGCGAGGGAATCACTGAAATGACTGCAACATCATGTTTGATTGTCGGGAGAGTGGAAGGCGCCCTAACTTCTACGACTTCGTAACAAAATAAGTTATCATTGGTGTCGGTCTCGTTTTGAACGCCATAGGCTTGTGCACTTAAAGTGTAATTGCCCTCAGCAACTTCCGTTGTATTCCATCGAAAAACTAGCACCCGCTCAGTGTTTGATCCCAAACTATCAACAAATACTGTTTCAATTAGGGTTGAATTACAACAGACTGTGATGTTGAAGGATTCAACTTGGTTTCCCTCGTTTTTCGCTGTAACATTTATGTCAAGAACTTCGCCACGTAATACGCTGCTTGAGGCTGGAAGAAGGCTTATTATAGCAACATCATGAATTGGTGGAGATTCTCCCAAATAAAAGTCAACGAGTTCTCTCAGTCGAGTTTCATTGATAAATTGCTCGCCGCCTTTCAGAACCACTTCATAATTTACCACTATTGAATTCCAATCTGTAAAAGTTAGATTATATTGTTCCACCTTTTCTAGACCCTCTGTAGAGAAAAAGGGTATCCATTCAACCAGAACCTTATTTCCATAGTCCCACAGAATATTTGTCACCACATGTTTGTTGTGCAAGTATGCTTGATAATACACTTCTTGACTAGGGCATACCGAGCAAGGCTTATAATACAAGAATTCAATGACAACAGGGTTCACTGAATAACCTGCTTTGACGAGAGATAATATCGCTAAGATGAAAACGACAAGAACTTTCTCCCTAGTCATTTCTCCTCACGTAGTCTATTGGAAAACTTCTTAAAGAACTTTGTTTCGTGATTCACAAACCATTATATAACGCCTTAATAACTAAATTCAGAAGCCTATATACAACAATTTTTGGAACTGCCTACCAGCATTTGGAAAGGTCAAAAATGTAGACAAGTGGTTCATTCTAGTTTTCGAAGTCAAGATTCACTGATTTTCTTCAACTGTTTTTGATACATCTCGACAAATTCGCTTGTAGTTGTCGCATCCTCTGGTGCTTTGTCAAGCCTGTAGTTCCCCGTGAAGCGTGGGAAACGAATAGCCAGTCCGCTTCCTTTGCGAATAATATCAGCCGCGCATGTGTGAATTGGACTTAATGTCATTTCCGCCCCCAAAATTTCGATCACTGCAAGGGGTTCAAACCAAACATTGGCTTCGAGGGTTGAATTAATCCTTGGGTGTCTATGTGGGATAACGTGTTTCTGCATCATTTTAGGCAGTTTCGCTAAGTCCTCATCCGTGAAGCCTGTTCCACACTTAGTAACCGTTTCGAAAGTGTCATTGTCAGGATTGTAAGCTGCTAAGAGTAACGCGCCGTAGGTTCCAGCACGTTTCCCTCTACCATGGAAGGCGCCCACAATGACTAGGTCGACAGTGTCAGTCATCTCACTTTTATAGTCTCGCTTATATTTTATCCAAAGCCAGCCTCTAGCCCCAGCTTGATAAACAGAATCTGCTGCAATGGATTTGCAGACTAACCCTTCACAACCATTTTCTATAGCTTCTAAGAAGAATCTCTCAAGTTCTTTCACGTTGTCTGTTGTTATGTATTTTGCAATTTTAACTCTGTCAGTTTCTTTAATTGCCTCTTCAAGTGTTCGCCGCCTAACTGGATAAGGCTGTAAGGTTAAATCTTTACCATCAACATAGAGAGCGTCAAACATGAAAAGAGAAACGGGATACTCTTCCATAGCTTCCTTGATTCCGTACTTGCGTCTGCGGTGCATCAGTTCCTGGAAAGGGCGCATCTCCCCTGTCTCAAGGTCTATGGCAACGCATTCTGCCTCTAAAATGGCATCTTTTGCTGTTACGTGTCTCTTGAGAAGTTCAATAGCGTCTGGGTATTGATCAGAAATGTTT
>Ga0172366_10001705_pt1 | contig 17213 bp, 14 predicted proteins | sample LakKivSesite69cm_FD_114533 | JGI IMG/M metagenome (GOLD analysis project Ga0172366, IMG submission 114533) | Sediment microbial communities from Lake Kivu, Rwanda - Sediment site 69cm | ecosystem: Environmental > Aquatic > Freshwater > Lake > Sediment | place: Rwanda: Western Province, Lake... | reverse complement strand
TTATGTGTACACGCGACGCAGCCGCAGACCCAGCCAGCTTCAGATGGCTTGGCATATTAGCCCCCGACTTCAGTCGGAGAGCGTCACGCACGGTCCTGCCGCGCTCCGGATAAATCCGGGGGCTACGGAAGAGCGAAGCTCGCTCACGCGGTGACTGCCAAGGTATTTTGTTGATGACCATAATTGCGCCCTGCGTGCGAATAATGCACAACCATTACGTGGAAAGTGTGTCACACGCAAAACGGCGCAGATCGAGCACGACCTGCGCCATTTTTTCTGTAGCTGCGTGTGTACAACGTCGCCGCGCTTCGTCGCTCCTATGCGCGTGTGCCCGATCCTGACGCCTCGCGGATGGCGGCAAGAAGCTCCTTCTTCGACGCGCTGGAAATCTCGCGTCCGGTGAGCTTTATCCCCGGCAGAGAACGCGCTTTCCGACGCAGTTGACGAACCGGCATCCCCTCCAGTTCATCCTTCTGCGCGGTCGGGAGAGATTCCTTCGCACGCGGGGAAACTGCCTGCGGCGATTGCTCCTGAAGACCGAGGAGACGCCAGACGCCGGCGTCCGGGCGAGGAATCACATGAGAGGAGATGAGGCATCCCACCGCAGCAGCCTTCTCCGCCCCTGCCGCAACTGCAACCTGGACGGACGCAACGTCGCCGACCATCGTGATGAGGACAAGCCCCCCTGTTGCCCGCTCGACGGAGGTGATCTGGACCCCTGCCGCCTTGACCGCCACATCGCTGGCGACGATGAGACCGGCATACCCCCGCGTCTCAATAAGGCCAAGGGCCATTCCATCGAGCGTGGGCGGCACGAGCGAGGTCGGCATAGCAGAAACCGAAGTTTACACCTTCGGGATGATCTTCTCGACTTCACTGTGCGGGCGAGGGATCACGTGCACGGAGACAAGTTCGCCGACGCGCTGAGCTGCGGCTGACCCGGCCTCGGTTGCAGCTTTTACTGCGCCCACATCGCCACGCACGAGAACGGTAACGTACCCTCCGCCGATGGTTTCCTTCCCAATAAGCGTCACGTTGGCGGCTTTCACCATCGCATCGGCGGCTTCGATGGCCCCGACCAGTCCTTTGGTCTCCACCATACCCAGAGCGTCTAGCATCCCGGATCCCTTCCTGTTTCCAGCCTCATGAAAGACGGCGTATCGCAATCGTCATGCGGAACCGGCATCCCCACATCAGTGCGCCCACCAGTGTCCGAACGTCCCGGTCCGGACACCAGAAAGTACCGGCGGTCCCCGAAAGAGTCAAGGGAGCCTGTGCGGCGTGCCGGAACACTCCCTAACGCCGCCGGAACCGCCTCTCAATCGAGACGATACGGATTGTTCCAGTAGAAGCGCGTCACCCCACGCGGCGTTGTAAACCAGAGATAGTCACCGTCCAGTTCGATGTCGAACACCCGATTGTCTATGAGGCCGTCTTCCGTGGTGAACACGCGCCAGTAACCTCTTCGCCGGTCGCATCGGTACACCCCTCGATCCGTGCCGAGCCAGAGCAGCGAGTCCGCCGAAAGGATGCTGTGGAACTGCGCCGCCGGGCCGGTCACCGTGTCCGCAGCGAAGAAGATCGGCGCGGGATAGCGTTCCGCCGTGCGACGCTTCGTGTCGTACCCGACGACCCCCAGACGGGAGGCGCACCAGAGTTCGTCCCCGTCAACGGCCAGAGCGAAGACCGAGGCGTCGAGGATCGGTTCGCCCCCGGTGAAGCCGGTCCATGTCTCGCCTCGGTCGAGGCTGCGGCGCAATCCGATGTCCGTGCCGACCCACACGGTGCTCTCGGTGAGGGCGATGTCGTAGATGATGCGCTCCGTGACAAGCCTCTGAGAGACGTTCGTCACGCGGGAAGTATTCCGGTCAAGCCGTGCGACGCCGAACGTCGTGCCGATCCACACCGAGGCGGTGTCCGTCGCAAGGCAGCGCACGTCGTTGTCCGGCAGTCCGTCGAATGCGGTGAAGGTGCGCCACTGCTCTCCCAGACGGTCGTACCGGCTCAGGCCATGGCTCGTGGCGAGCCACACGTACGTGGTTTCGACCACCACGTCGCGCACGTCGTCGCTGATGAGGTCGTACGTGTTGAACGCCTCGAACTTCTCCCAGGTATCCCGACTGCGGTTGTGCACGTTGATCGCGCCCGGCCCTACAAACCAGAACGTATCGTCGAGGTGATGGAGGGCGCGCAGGTCGTCGTTCCACAGGCTGTACGGCAGTATCCGCAGCCGCGCCGTATCCCACTCGATCACCCCCAACCCCACGCCGCGAATCCCCAGCCACGTGTTGCCCCAGAAATCGGCCACCTGGCCGACGGCCCAGTATCGGCGCAGGTCCTTGTCAACCAGCACGCCATCCGTCGAGAAGTGGTAGCCGTACGGCGGCAGCGTGTTCCGATACGGCCCGCCCGACCGTGCAGGGTTGGCGAGGCGTTGTTGAGCCTCTGGGGTCGGCTGATACCAGGGACGGTTTCGTTCGTTCAGGAGCATGAAGGATGAGGTCCCCTGGGGCGAGCGGTAGATCAGGTCGCCGGTTGCCGGGTCGAGGTAGATGGCGAGAATCCTCCGCCCGACAAGCCCGTCGCCGGTGGTGAGAGGCGTCTTCCAGCGATGGCTGAGCAGATCGTAGCGCGCAATGCCGCCGTCGGTGGCGAGGTAGAGCACGTTGAGATGTTCTTCGATGTCGTTGATCTGGCGCATCGAGGTCCAGCTCACCCAGTCGCCGACGGAGTAGCGTCCCTGCACGGCAGGGGAAACGCCGGGTAGGAGCACCAAGAGCGCAAAGATCAAGAATACGTGCACGTGAGCACCTCATACCTCACTTCAGGACCCTACACGGGCGACCTGACCCGATCCCCCCTGGCGACGGAGGGCAAGTCCTACTATGAAACATTGTTTATCATATTGATTCATTCTGCCGTTTCCAATGCCCTGAATATGCCCCCTTTCGGAAAGGTACCAAGATTGCAATGAGCTTCCGGAGGAGGGGTGGTGTTTCTTCGGCACAGGAGGGGCAAATTGTCAACCCAGGGATGCGCCGATGTCTGAGGTGACATGCGGTGGGCAGTTCTCACGCGGGATTCTCAAGCGTCTCATTGACGCGCTCCGTGACGGCGCGGTCGTCACAGACGGACATGGGTTCATACGCGCTGTCAATCAGGCCGGGGAGGAGATGTTCGGGTTTCCCGCCGAGCAACTCATCGGTCAGCCGGTTTCAATGCTGGAGACCATGCACCTTGCGCTGGGCAGCGATCCGGACCTCTCGGCTGCAATCGCCGCACAGGGGGTTTGGGAAGGGTACACCGCCGGGCTTCGTCACGACGGGACGACGTTCCCGGTGATCATGACCGTCGTTTCGTTCGGCGATGTCGCACGGGCGATTGACGGCTACGTGGTGATCTACCGCAGCGCCGCCGAAGGCCTTCAAGCGATGGAGGACCTCCGCGCCGTGCTCTATCTTGCCAAGTCGGCCAGGCAGGTGCGACGGCAGATCGTCACCTCCATCACCCACGAATTCCGCACTCCGCTCGCCACCATCATCGGGTTCTCTGGCCTGCTGGACCATACGCCCGACGTGCCCGATGCCGGGCGCGAGTTCGTCAAAGCGATACGCTCCTCCGCCGAAAGGCTCAAGGTGCTCGTCGAATCGGTCATCGAATACGCCAATATCCAGGCGGAAACGACGGTGGTGCATTCTGCGCCTTACCCCATACGGGATCGCCTGAGGGTCTTTCTTGAGCCGGTCGCGCATCGCCTGGAGATGAAGCGCCTCGCGTGGAAATACTACATTGACCCTGCGGTTCCTGAGCGCATCAACGTGGACGGCGAGAAGCTGGAGCGGATCCTGGAGTTCCTCCTCGATAACGCCGCGAAGTTCACCTCCGCCGGAAGGGTGTCGCTTTCGGTCGCGCTCGCGCCTTCGCCGAAGAACGCGCTCGTCTTTCGCGTGGAGGATACCGGGGTGGGATATGACCCCCGGCTGACCGAACAACTCTTCGAACCGTTCCGGCAGGGCGAAGAAGGCCTGAACCGCCGCTTCCCCGGCATAGGGCTTGGGCTTGCGCTTGCCAAACAGCTCAGCGACCTGCTCGGCGGCACTCTGCACACGACGACCGTGCAGGGCGTCGGCAGCGTCTTCACATTTGCCCTGCCCATTACGCCTGCGTCGGACGGACAAACCTCTCACCGGGTCCCCTGAGCCGGTTACTCCGGCCTCGGCTTTTCCCATTCGTCGAACACGGCGATGACGTTCTCCATGGGGTCTCTGACTCCCCATTCGCACTGCGCCATCACCCCGCCTCGCCCGTCGTCGAGCGCACGCCGCACGCGCCTGACGCCTTCACGGACCTCATCCGTCGTGCCGAAGGGCATGAGGTACTGCCGGTCAATCTCGCCCCAGAAGGTGATCTTTCCCTTATACTTACGCCCCAGTTCCTCGATGTTCATGCAGAAAAGCTGGGAATTCAGCGCGTCAACGCCAAGCTCGATGAGGTCCGGGTAGATGGACTCGATGTGCCCGTCAGAGTGGAAAAAGACGAACTTGCCCGCGCCTTTGATGATGTCGCAGTAGTCCTTGTAGAGCGGCTTGTAGAAGGAGCGCCACATCTCCGGAGAGATGAGGAGCGCCTGCTGCGCGCCCCAATCGTCCATGAAGCCGATGGCATCCACGTCGGTCTTCGCCCACATCTGGAGTTCTTCGCAGAAGAAATCGTGCAGCATGTCGCGCAACTGGTAGACCTCGCGTTCGCCGTAGGCCAAGTCCATGAAAAGCTGTTCGCTGCCGCGCAAGAACTGCATCCGCTCGAAGGGGCGCGTCTCCGTGCCAACGCGGACGAACTTGTCCGTCTTGGCGCATGTCTCGTTCACCCTGCGCAGGTCCGCCTCACGCAGAAGCTCCCAGGGCGGTTGGTAGTGCGCGAGGTCGTTCCACGTCTTGAGCGGAGGCTCTTTCACCTCCCCGGCGACCCCTGGCTCGCCGACGTACCAGACGCACCCCCAGGCATCCACGTACGTGCCGGTCACCCCTTTCATGCCCACTGCGCGCCTGCTCCGGCCATACTGTCCGCCGCTCTCTCCGAAGTCCACCGGGTAGCGGCGGTAGAACTCCTCAAGTTCATCTTTGCGGAACATGCCGACCCCGCTCAGGTACCAGAGGTCGCGGGGTGCGCGGTCGGGCGTTTCAAAACGCAGCGTGCGGATGACTCGTTCGCGTGAGGTCATTGAGGGCATCTCCGCAGGGAAGACGGTGCGCGAAGGCGGGTTTGCGTGCGTTATGCCATGCAAAGGATCGCGGAAAAGGGCACACGGCGCAACGAGGGAGCAAGCATGAACAAGGGAGACCGAGACGCCATAGGCCACCGCAAACGCATTATATACCTTCGAGTTGGAGATGTCCTACCGTGCAAATGCAAGAGTGGCAGGCAAAGTGCCCATACAAGACAAGTCGTAACAACATCTTGTAGGGGCGAGGCATGCCTCGCCCCTACTTTAGATGCGAAGCGTACTATCTCACAGAGGCCCGCTCGCCGTACATCTCCCAGCAGATGAAGCAACGCCGACATGACCCGTATCGTTCATGCTTCAGGCGGATGCCACGTCGGTTCGAGCACGCTCACCTTCATTGCAACGCTCCAGCTTCCGCCCGCCGGGAGGGCGATTTCCCAGTGCGGGAAGACCGCCGAGGCCTGATAGGTCTTCTCGTAGCCGCCCTCCGAGAGCGAGGCCGTCTCCACCGGGTAGCGCCAGAGGCGGGCCGGTTGGGAAGGCGTAAGCCGGATGTCCGCTTCCTGCCAGTGATCAATGACGGCGATCTCGCGGACGTTCTCGTGCGCGCCGGAGGTCCCCAGCCGCATGTCGCCCGGCCCACGCCTGCCGTCCACGAGATAGTACCGGTCGTCAGCCGAACCCGCAAGCAGCCCGAAATTCCACTCGCTCCCAAAAAGGCCCGCATAGGGGCGGTCGCTCGCGTTTTCGAGCGAGTAGGAGACCGTCATGCCCGGCCTATCGCGGATAATCTCCACGCGCTTGACAAGGCGCACCGACCACGCTTCGTCGCCGCGAAGGAGCCTCCCCGTGCGTGCGAGCGTGAGCACCGCAGATGAGTCGTCCGACTCGACCTCCGCACTATAGGTTCCAGTTGCGAAATCGCCCTCATCGGCGTACTTCACGCGGGCGAACGACTCCGGCGTCGTGCCCGGCGCGGGGAAGAGGTCAATGAGACACCACCGGTTGTAGCGGTCGTAGTTGAGCACATCGCTAAGCCCGGCGGTCTTGGCGAGCGTCACTCCGGCGAGGTCAGCCGACCCTGCGGAGCCTTTCACGATGGCGGTGGCGATCTCGGCGTGATACGTTTCGCGCCTGCGGGCCATCGTGTCAATGAGGTTGGTGGGGAACGCTCTCCAGTCCCATTCGCGTAGCGCGCCGCCTTCGTGGGGCGAGAAGATGAGCACTTGAGGCGAGGTCTCGATGATCACCTCGTGCTGCCCATCCGCGTCGAAGTCTTCCTGTTCGATGAGCAGCCCTTCGACGGGCGCGGCGAGCGCTTCGCCCGCGAGCATCTCGGCGTAGGTGGCGTGGCGCAGGAAGTTGAGGTACAGCCCGCCGAACACGCCGTGCCAGTAGGGGCAGTTGCACTGGGAGCGCAGGACGTGCGTCCGCGCCTTCTCGACGATTTCCGGGTCTTCCTTCGAGGCCGCGACGCGTCGGCTGGCGCGGATCATGCGCTTGTGCAGGTTGTTCGCTTCCGGGTACTTCGCCATGAAGTTCCGCCAGAACCCGGCCTGGACGAACTCCTTGTCGTCCGTGTCGGGCAGGCTCTTGAGGAACTTCTGCAAAGGTCTAGCAACGTGCGGAGGCAGCGACCAGCGCAGCATCTCCGGGTAGCTCCCAGTGGGGAAGTAGGCGCGGCCCGACGGCGAATGCGTGGCGAGGAATTCGCTGAAAGTCTGCGTCTGCAACCACTCGCTCGCCTCTTCGATCCGGAGGAAGAACTCCTCGAACCAGCCCTTGAGGATGATGTTCTCCCACGTCTCCGGCCAGGAGCCGAACTTCTCCCCGTCGTCGGCGAAGGTCCAGCCGCGACCGGGGTGTGCGTCGTGCTTCTTCCGGAGGTAGTCAATCGTATCCTGCATCGGCTTCCAGGGGATCGTGTAGCGCAGGGTGTAGTCAATGGGGAAGACGGCGAGCGTGTTGCCTTGGTCTTCGGTCATGTAGTAGCCGTTGGCGTCGTCTTTGCCGATGCCGCTTGAGAGGAAGTGCGACTGGTCGAGCACCGTATAGCTCAGCCCTGCTCCGGCGGCGAACGTCGGCACGGTTGGCTCCCAGACCCGTTCGGCAAGCCAGAAGCCCTTCGGATTGTAGCCGAAGTGCGTCCGGACGTACTCGTTCAGCATCTCGATCTGCGCGGCGGCATCTCCGGGAGGCAGCACGGCGAGGATCGGCTCGAAGAAGCCGCCGGACATGATCTCCGCCTGGCCGCGCTCGACCACGCCGCGAATCCGCTCCAGGAGATCGGGATGGTGCGCCTCAAACCATTCGAGGAGGCATCCGGTGTAGTGGAGCGTCACCTTCACGGTCGGGTGGCGGTCGAGGTAGTCAAGGAGCGTCACATAGGCCTGCTGGTAGGCCAATTCCATCACCTTGTCGAAGTTGCCCACCGGCTGGTGGCTGTGGAGGCCGATCATGAGAGTGGTCTTGGCCGTCATGGGACTTCCCCTGTCTGCGTTGAGGATGAGAGTGCCGCCTTCCTTTCCAAACTCGTAGAGTTCGCACGCCGCGACGCCGTAAAGAGGCCGTCGCCGCGACGCTCGCCTTACGGAAAGATCGTCGCATCTCATAGACGGGTAAAGAGGAAGCAGCCCATGTGCTTGTGCTGCCGCTACGAGCCTTTTCGCTTCTGCGCCGCCACGTAGATGCGCTTGGACCACCGGTCCGGCTTGGCCATGGTGGGTATGATGAAGCGCCCGCGTGTATGGAATCCGGCGTCCACGAGCAATCGCCGCAGCACAGGCCAAGGATAGCCCTGGTGATGGTGGTGCTCATCGAACCGCACGTACCGGTTTCGCACGCGCAAGAACCCAGTGAACGTGACCTCGGCCCGGCGAGTGCGCGGCTCGTAGTGCGTCTGCGAGGCGACGAAGCAGTCATCGGCGTCCACCGCAACCCAGGCGCGGTTGGCCCATTCCATCGCCAGGCCGTGCAGCGTGTACACGTCGAAGAGCAGCCATCCCCCCGGCAAGAGCGCGTCGGCCATCGCGCAGAGCGTCTTCGCGAGGTCCTCCTCGCAGAGCAGGTAGTTCAGGCTGTTGTACCAGCAGGTGATCAGGTCCACCGGCTCCGGCAGGCGAAGCTCGCGCATGTCCTGTCGGAGCCACACGACAGAGAGGCGGGAGCGCTTCGCTTTCGCTTCCGCGAGGGCGAGCATGTCGGACGATCTATCCACGCCCCAGACGCGCCAGTGCCTTCGAGCCATGGCAAGGGCGAACGTGCCCTCGCCGCACGCCACGTCGGCGAGGCATCCGCCGGAGATGCCGAAGCGGCGGGCAATCTCAGGGTAGTATCGCACGAGAGAGGTGCTGTGTTCCAGCCAGTGGCTGGCGTAGGCACGTGCGAGCATCGGCCCGAAGTAGGGCATGTCATCGGCAGGGGTACGGGAATCCGTGTTTCCGGCCATGGCCAAGCAGTCCCTTGGAAAACGGCAAATACCCGGTATTTATCCTGGATACGCATTCCATTTAATAACACTACACAATGACACGTAGAGGCGTGATTATGTTCATGAACGAATTATGTATGCACGCGACGCAGCCGCAGCCATCTTCAGATGGCTTCGCCACACGTAGCCCCCGGATTTATCCGGAGGGCGGTGAGATCATGCGTGAAGAAGCCCTCCGGCTGAAGCCGCTCGTTCTCGCAGAGAACGCAGGGCTACGGAAGAGCGAAGCTCGCTCAAGCGAGCTGTCTCCCCGCGGTGACCGCTCTCTAAAGACGGAGAAACGTCATCCGCCAAGGTATTTTGTTGATGACCATAATTGCGCCCCTACGCGCCAACTGTGCAAAAATTAAGATGAAAGCGTATGAAAGGTTCTTATCCGAAAGCGGGCTATCGCGTCGGCTGCGAGGATACGATGTGTCCCTGTCGCTTCCTTAATTGCTCCGGCTGTTAGGTGTTTTCTCACGTGATGGCTCTGTTGACATCCCGGATTCTCGTGTATCAGAGAACGCCGGTCTGTAAGGGCGAATCTCGTATTCGCCCTGTTTTCTGGGGCGATCACAAGGATCGCTCCCTACACCTGAACGAGGTTATCAACAAAGCCTCACGTGATCTTCCCCGCCGCGACGGTCCCGTCCGTGGAATAGACCGTGCCCCGTCCGCCACGCGGCACGCCATCCCAGCCGAACAGGGCACGGAGCGGATTCGGCGCATCGGGCGCAAGCGGCAGGCGCACCGGAGCACGCGCAACCGCCGACGCATACACTCCGAAAATCACCTCCGCCGAACGATAGCCCGTCCGCCCGCTCGAACGGGGGTCGCGCCCCTCCTCAATCGCCCGGCAGAGTTCGAGCGCCGCGCCGACCGAGGGGTCGGGTTCGTCGGGGATTTCGACCGTCGCCCAGCCCAATAGCCCAGCGCGCCAGACCCTGAGCGATGGTCCGTCGGGGTTATTGACCTCAAGACGCCCCGCGCTGCCCTCGACGACGAGGTGGTGGTAGCCCTTGCTCCAGGGGTTCGCGCTCTCAAGGACAAATCGTGTAGCGGGTTGCTGCCCGGCAGAAGCGAGGCATCCGTACGCGAGCGCCGTGCGCTCGACGGGATGGCCGAAGCGATACGCGCCCTCGCCGGGGTCCACCTGCGCGAGGAGGTCCGTCACCTGTCGGTCGCCCGCGTACATGAGCATCAGGTCCACCGTGTGAATCGCGTTGCTCAGGAGGTCGCCTGAGGAGCACACCGCCCAGATGCGCTCCGCCTCTCCGAGTGCGCCGGATCGGATGAGTTCGCACGCCCGTTCGTGCCGTCGCTGGTAGCGCAGTTGGTGGCCGACGGCAAAGCGAATGCCCGCATGGTCGCAGGCGGCGATCATCTCCTGCATGTCGGCAAGGGCGAGCGCAAGGGGTTTCTCGCAGAGAATGCCGCGCACGCCGGGCGTCTCGGCGGCGGCGAGCACCGCTTCTCGATGGAGGTGCGGCCAGGTGCAGATGCTCACGATGTCGAGATGCTCCGCCTCCAGCATCCGGCGGTAATCGGTATACACGTGCCCGACCTCGAACTCCTTCGCGAACGCCTCCCGCGCCTCGGCTGAGATGTCCGCCGCAGCGACAAGCTCGGTCCGACCTGTCCCGCGATAGCCCTGCACGTGCAAGCGCGCAACTCTGCCGGTTCCCACGATGCCGACGCGATAGCGCATCAGTAGTGCCTCCTCAAAGGTGCGTCACAAGAGCTCTCGCACGATACCATTGAACGTTTCAACCTCATGCGCGATGTCGTACTCGCACTGAATCTCCCTCAGGCACGAGAGATAAGCCTCGGTCAGGCTCTTGACGGATGTCCGGGCGAACTCACGATACGAGGAAGTCACCCGCTGCCTCTCTACCGGCGAGAGATACCTGTACGCACGCTTGGACCCGTGCACCTGTGCGCCTTCCCTGAGGGCGGCGGCGAAGAAGAGAAGCGTTCGCATCTCTTCCAGGAGAGACTGCCCGTGAAATGCGTCGCCTCTCTTCCAGGCCTTGAGTGCGTCGTGCACGTAGAAGGGAAACCAGGTCAGGTGTTTCGCCAGTTCTTCTCTTGTTTCGGGCTTTGGCTTCGTGCGTTCGAGCCTCTCCAGGGCGCGCCTGAGCCGACCGGCGCGATCAAACACGACCTCGTACTCAGCGTAGGGCATCTGCTCGGAGACGTGCCTGAGTCGGCTGACGATGAGGTCAATCTCAAGACCGACCGGAGGGAACTGAGACTTCCCATAGAGGATAGCGACCATCCTGCAATGCTGCCATCCCCTCTCCAGGAAATGGAGCGGACGCCCCGCAGAACGCATGATCTGCTCCCGCAGGGAGTACACCCGTTCAAAGTCTTTCGACGTGTCCTTTGAGACGATTCCCAGGTCAATATCCGACCACCGGTTCCTGTCAGCGTTGACCAGCGAACCCGAAAGAAACGCCCCTTCGACGCTCTGGTCCTCACACACTATCTCGACGATGGCCGCGACAATCTTCCGAACGTCCATCGAAACCTCCCAGGGGCGTCAGGGTTGCCGCGATAAGTTCACTGGTGTAGTGAGAGCTTGGCAGGCAGGAATGCCCACCCCACCAAAGGGTGAAATGGTGGAGGCAGACATTCTTGTCTGCCCAAGACATTCTTGTCTGCCCAAGACATTCTTGTCTGCCCAAGACATTCTTGTCTGCCCAAGACATTCTTGTCTGCCCCACCGACAAAAACCCCATCCAAGGATAGGGCGACATTCCTGCCCGGATGAAGTCCAGCAAAATGCTCCTGACGGTCCAGCTACCATAGCAACCTTTCGGAGCGCCCCGCATGATCTCGCGCCCGGACGGGCGAGTTGATTGACCGTCATCCTGCGGCTCCGTATTATCATGATGTTCCAGATACGCAGGAAACTCGGCAGACAGAACCCTGGGGCTATGCACTCCGTCCTGATCATCAGCAACCAGCCCGAAGCGCGGCAGGCCATCGCCGAAGATGTCCACAAGTTCGGGTTGGAAGCTCTCACGGTGGATGACATGGGCCGTGCGCTCGACATCATCGAGAAGCGCAAGCCCGATGTGGTGCTCCTTGACCTGCTCGACCGCACGCTCGGCCCTGAAAGCTCCTGGCGGACGCAGATGCGCCAGGCTCCGCGCAACGTGCCCTTCATCCTCCTCATCCCCGAAGAGGGGCTGCGGAACTTCGACTTTCCGGCGCAGGTGAGCGACTTCGTCCTCGTGCCGTTCGGTCGGGTTGAACTCGAAGCGCGCCTCCGGCTGGCCCTCGGCACGAGCACGCTGAACGGCATGGGCAACATCATCGAACGCGGCCACCTCAAGATAGACCTGGATCGGTATCAGGTCACCGTTGGCGGCAACCCGGTGGAACTGACGCTCAAAGAGTTCGAGCTTTTGCGCTTTCTCACGGAACATCCGGGCAAGGTGCATACGAGGGAATCGCTGATGAACCAGGTCTGGGGCTACGATTACTTCGGAGGCACTCGCACGGTGGACGTTCACATCCGGCGCATCCGCGCCAAGCTGGAGCCGTACGCGGACGAATACATTGACACCGTTCGCGGCGTCGGCTACCGATTTCGTGAGTAGTGTCCCTCGGAAGCGCACGACGCGAGAGGCGACGAAACCGGCCTATGATGCAAGGATAGGCTCTCAGAGCGAGCTATGGAACAGGCAGACACGAGCTACATTCTCACGCAGGCCAAGGACCATAACGTCAAGTTCATCCGGCTCTGGTTCACGGACATCCTCGGCTTCCTCAAGAGCTTTGCCATCGTCGTGGACGAGCTTGAGGAGGCGCTCAACGAGGGCATCGGCTTCGACGGCTCGTCCATCGAAGGCTTCGCCCGCATTGACGAGAGCGACATGTTCGCCATGCCGGACCCAGAGACATTTCAAATTCTCCCCTGGCGTCCGCAGGAGGAGCACGCCGTCGCACGTATGTTCTGCGACATCCGCTACCCCGACGGCAGGCCCTACGAAGGCGACCCGCGCTGGATTCTGAAGTCGAGCCTCACGCGCGCCTACGAGTTGGGGTACACGTTCTACGTCGGGCCGGAGATCGAGTATTTCTACTTCAAGCGCGACGAGACTCCTCCGGTCGGGCTGGATAAGGGCGGGTACTTTGACCTAACCCCGCTCGACGTGGCCTCCGACCTCCGACGCGATACGGTGATGACGCTGGAGCAGGTGGGCATCGAGGTGGAATACAGCCATCACGAAGGCGCGCCTTCGCAGCACGAGATTGACCTGCGCTACACCGACGCGCTCACGATGGCCGATTACATCATGACCACGCGCCTCGTCGTGAAGGAGATCGCCGCCAAGCACGGCCTCTACGCGAGCTTCATGCCCAAGCCCTTCACGGAATACAACGGCAGTGGGATGCACACCCACATGTCGCTCTTTCGCGGCGAGCGAAACGTCTTCTTCAACCCGGAGAACCCGCAGACGATCTCCAAGATAGCCGAGCAATTCGTCGCCGGTCTCCTGCGGCACGCGCCGGAGTTCACCCTCATCACCAACCAGTGGGTGAATTCCTACAAGCGGCTCACGCCGGGGTTTGAAGCGCCCACCTACATCGCCTGGGCATACCGCAATCGCGCCCACCTCCTGCGCGTGCCCGCCATCAAGCCGGGGCGCGAGAGTTCCACGCGCATCGAGCTAAGGTCGCCGGACGTGGCGTGCAACCCGTACCTCATGTTCGCGGTGCTTCTGAGCGCGGGATTGGAAGGGATCGAGAAGGGATACGAACCCGTGCCGCCGGTGGAAGGCAGCCCGGAGCAGATGACCGAAGAAGAGCGGGCAAAATACGGCGTGACGCAACTACCCACCGACCTGCACCAGGCGATCCTCTACGCTTCGCGCAGCGCGCTCGTGCGGCAGACCCTCGGCGAACACGTCTTCGAGAAGCTCTTGCAGAACAAGCGCATCGAATGGCAGAGGTTCATGTCGCACGTCACGCACTACGAGTGGGAACGCTACCTGCCGATGCTGTAAGCAGCTGTCCTGCTGCATCCAATGTAAGCATTCCAGTAACCTGTCTTGACCTCAGTATCGGAATCTGTTATATACTCACTGTGCATTCAGGGAGTCTGTTTGGAGTATCAACGCTAACAGTTGGCGAAGTCATCACGCTGCCATACTACAGGAGGCTTGCCGATATGGAGCTTGTTGGCCATCTCCGGAATGTGAGCAAGAGCCTAACAAAGCTTGAGAAGGCTCATGCGGAATGGAATTTCGGTGCGTTTGAGAAGTCTTCTCGCGCTTTCAGGCAAGGTATGCATCAGGTTGGCGAGGAGTGGGAGCGGTCTCTCTCAGAAATTGAAAGGGACCTCTCGGAGAAATCGCAATTCATTGATACCGTGGCTTATAAGGAACAGCTTGAACGCTCTCTCCAAGCAGCAGGCCTTCCTATTAAGGGCGAGTACCCGAGGTACGAGCTACCGCCCTTCAAATTGGAGATAGACATTAAGGGTCGCCGTATCCGGCTAATCTTCGGCCGTCGAGCAGAAACAACCTCATCTTTCCTACCCGAAGTAGTGGTTCGGTGGGTTGGGGCACGCTACAAGCGCGTCGTGGAAAGCCCCTTCGATGCGGAACGGTTTGGTAGTGACCTCTTAGCAGCTTACGAGGTTGCAAACCGTCTTACGTACCGCACGGAGAAGGTCTTGTGGGGGCGTGCCGTGTCCTTGATGGAACTCTACAGCCTGCTTACTCTGCGGCATGGTACCCGGAAAGAGTATTCGAAGAATGTGTTCACTTACGACCTGACCCGCCTCCGACAAGGACCATTGCTTTTTGATGGGCGACGTTACGAATTCGGGTATTCACGCGAAGTCGGAAGAACTCTCCTCCTCCGCGACCAATCTGGACGTGAAGAACGCCTCAGCAGCCTGACCATCTACGACAGGGGGAGTTGAACATGGCTATCCAGACCAGTGCTATCCAGACCAGTGACCTCACGTTGCTCAGAACCGGCCAACCACCCCATGACCCTCAGTTGCTCTTGGACATGACGAGAGAGCGCAAACTGTGGTTGGACAGAATTTGCGAACACCACCTCGAGAACTTCATTAGAGCAGGTGGAAGTAAGGTCAAAGTTCTCGTCGGAAGTGAGGGATCAGGGAAAACACATTTGCTCCGCTGTGTCGAGACCGATGCTTGTGCGCTCGGTTACGAAACCGTCTTCATCAGTCTGCGTGATAGTAGCTGGCGACTCTCTGACATTGTCAGTCTCTACAAAGCCATGGTGGCGCAGGTGGACAAGGAAGAGCTTCTCCGGGGCCTCTGCTGTCGTGTCGCCAATCAGCTTGGTTACCCTACAGAACGCTACGATGGCTCCCATCCATTGCTGCCCCTCTTGGTGGAAGAAGAGGGACATACTCGGTTTGATGCCAAGAAAGTTCTGCGCAGAGCAACGAATGATGCCTTCAAACAAAGCGATCTCAGCCTTTCGTTCCGCGCTTTTGCATACACGGTTGCCGAGACCAGATTAGTCGGAGATGACGAAGAAACAGAAAAAACGTGCTGGAAATGGTTCTCTGGTGAGAAGCTCGAACCTCGGGAGAAGAAAATAGGCCTCTATGATCGCCTGATGAAACCCACTGCACGTGTATGGGTTTATTCGCTTATAAGGCTGATTCGTCTGTCAGGTCGAGCAGGTTTGATTCTGCTTCTCGATGACCTGGAAGCACTTACAGAACGTGATCTGGAGACGAGCCGGTATCGCTACACACCAAACGCGGCAAAGGACACCTACGAGTTGATTCGTCAGTTAATTGACGACACGGAGCTTCTGCGGCATTTCTTCGTTCTGCTCGCCGGGCGCCCGGCCATCGAAGAGGACGAAAAGCGGGGGTTCAAGAGCTATGAGGCGCTCTGGATGCGCCTGCAAACCGGTCTCGCTCGGAGCGAGCGGTTCAATCCCTTTGCAGATATCGTGGACGTGAATAAGCATCTGGAAGAAGTAGGAGGCGAGGACACATTCGCAAGTCAGGTGGCAAAGCGGCTCGGTGAGACCTTGGCGGCTCGTGGCTTAGAACGGCACTATCGCGAGACTGCCGCTCAGGATAGCGGCAAACCGTTGCGGGACTTGGTTATTGAGACCGCACGGATGTACGGAGGAGACTGACAATGGCGAGTTATGACAGCGAGCGATTGAAGGCAGTGTCCCTCATTGAGTCCCTTCGCTCAGGAATTCCCACCCGCGATACGACCCGTGAAATGCCAGACCTCCGACCACACCTCATGGATAGGGTTCGAGATGACTTGAATCGTTTTGTGGGCGGAGAGGTCCCTGAAGGGTGGCTGGTTTGGGGGGAGTATGGGCAGGGAAAGTCGCATTTCCTCACCATGGTTGAGCACCTAGCTCTCGAGATGGGGTTCGCCGTTTCGTTTATCACGCTCAGCCGCGAGGTCTCCTGTGACAAACTGTTCCATTTCTACCGCCGCGTAGCGCCCATCGTGCACCTTCCGGACTCAAGTGTCCAGGGCCTCGAAGGCAGACTCTTGCGAAAAAACTCCTCCGATCTGGCAGGTTCAAGCATAGTGCAGCCCAGCCGGTATCCTCACCAGCGACCTGCCATTGTCTTGAGATGCCTGCTTAAGCTTGGCGTTGTTGACGAAGATGGCTACAGTCTGTACAACGACCTGCTTGGAAACCGCCTTTCCTCGTCTGAAATTCGGAGACTGAGTCGGAAGGCGGGAATTCATGAACTCTTACGCGATCTTCCTGGATTCAGGATAGGAGATCACGCTCAGGCGTACTTTGGAGTGTGGGCGGATGCAATTCGCTTTTGCGGCTATCGCGGATGGGTGATATTGATTGATGAGGTGGAATTGATCTCACGTTTGGGCCGCGCCAGTCGCTTGAATGCTTACATGAACCTCGACTGGTTGCTGAACTGGTCTGATGCGATGGATTTCCCCATCTACACAGTCGGCGCCGCCGCACGGTCCTTGCAGGACGTCTGGTTTCAGGGCACGGAACGTCGCCGCGACGACCGCTCGGTGATACCTGAAATGGCGAAAGAGCAATTTGGTGAGGATGCGCAGGGGATAATGAGAGGTTTTTTTGAACGTGCAGTGGGTAACCATTGCCCGACTATCGGCCCGGTCGAAGAGAGCGATCTCAGCAGGCTCCTTGAGCGAATACTTAAGCTCCACGGACTTGCACATGCGTGGAACCCACCCGATCTCGACGAAATCCGCAGCCACTTCTCAGAAATACGCGCAGATGCCCCCGTTCGGACTTACATCCGCGCCCTTCTGGAAGCGTTGGATCAAACCCTTATAACTGGCCAAACTCCCCTCATTCAACCGTCAGAACTGACCGAACCCTCTACCGAGGAAGATTCAACGTATTTTGCGGAAGACGAGACAGGGGAGGACGAAACGGTACCGCAACAAAGCGCTTGACAGAAACGCATTACGAGTGGGAACGCTACCTGCCGATGCTGTAGTGAGAACTCGTGCGGCCCTACAGCGATGCTTTCTG
>Ga0172366_10001704_pt1 | contig 17216 bp, 15 predicted proteins | sample LakKivSesite69cm_FD_114533 | JGI IMG/M metagenome (GOLD analysis project Ga0172366, IMG submission 114533) | Sediment microbial communities from Lake Kivu, Rwanda - Sediment site 69cm | ecosystem: Environmental > Aquatic > Freshwater > Lake > Sediment | place: Rwanda: Western Province, Lake... | reverse complement strand
TGGTCGGGCACTCTTTAGAGTGCCGTCTGGAATAGGAGTAGCTCCGATTCATCGGAGCGTTTAGAATATGCGCCTTAGAGATATTTCTGTAAGATTCGATTTCTATCTATTTTTAGTGATGGTTCTCCTTATTGCCATTGGCTGTTTAATGATTTATAGTGCAATATATGGAACCCCATCTAAAAATCCTCTCTATGCAAGACAGGGTCTTTATGCTCTCCTGGGGATGGCAGTGGTAATAGTTATAATGGGGATAAATTACCAGTTATTCAACCAGTATGGGAAATGGATATACCTATTTTCGCTTCTTCTGTTAGTCGTCGTTCTATTCTTCGGTAAGAGCGTGCGTGGCGCCCGGAGCTGGATTCCTATGGGGAATTTTACATTTCAGCCTGCTGAGTTCGCCAAGCTCGGTCTAATTATTGTACTCGCTCAATACTTAACCAATTACCCTGAGGGAGTGAAGAGAATTTCTGGACTGATAATTCCTTTCTTGTTAACTCTTGCTCCTGTTGCACTTATCATATTGCAACCCGACCCCGGTTCAGCTCTGGTCTTTCTGGCAATATTTTTGGCAATGTTATATCTTGGAGGAGCGAGGATAATCTATCTCGTATCCTTTATCTCTATGGGAATTTTAGCTTTGGGGATTCCTCTACTTTTGGCTCTTGACCCTCGAAATAAAACTTTTCTTCCCAGAATTTTCAGTAATCTTTCATCTACTTTTGGTTTTATAATAATCGTTGTGGGAGTTATTGGATTCATATCGTATATCTTATCAAGGCTTAAATTTCGTGTAGGGGTTAACCATTTTCTCTTCGCTTCCTTGGTTTTCTGTGGCGGAATTGTGCTCTCCTATCCTTTAAGATTCTTTTTAAAAGAGTATCAGAAGATGAGATTGGTCTCGTTCATTAAACCGAGCATCGACCCATTGGGTGCCGGATACCATATAATTCAATCCCAAATCTCCATTGGTTCGGGTGGGTTCCTGGGGAAGGGGCTCTTAGCAGGAACTCAAGGGAAACTAGGCTTTCTTCCAGCGCAACATACAGACTTCATCTTCTCCCTTCTCTCGGAAGAAATGGGATTCCTCGGCGCTGCCTTCTTGATTTTACTCTTCTCCATTTTGCTCTTGCGGGGAATAAGAATTGCATCCCTGGCAAGGGATCGTTTTGGAAGCCTGTTAGCAGGGGGCATTATCGCCCTCTTCGTTTTCCAGATTACTGTTAATTTGGGAATGAATATGGGAATTATGCCGATTACGGGGCTCCCTTTACCTTTTGTCAGTTATGGAGGCTCTGCCCTGATTACTTTCATGGCTGGGGTGGGGATTCTTTTGAACATTTATAGTCACCGCTTTATGTATTAGCAAATTAGTTCGTAGTCGATAGTTCATGGTTCGTAGAATCTATCGATGATTGCTATGAACTACGAACTAATTAACTACGAACTAGAGCGATGAAAAGACTTTTTCAGAGCTCTTCTTCTGGAGTTACTATTTGGAAAGGACTGTGCTGGACGATATTTTACCCTTTGTTTCTAAACCGGGCAGGTATCTGGGTAATGAGTGGAATGTGGTTCATAAAGATTGGGGAAGTGCCCAGGTAAAAGTTGCTTTGTGTTACCCTGATATTTATGAACTGGGCATGTCTAACCTGGGATTGCAAATTCTCTATTCTATTATTAACCAGAGAGAAGACTCACTTGCTGAAAGGGTCTATGCGCCGGGGTTAGATATGGAAGAGATATTAAAGAAGAGAGGAATTTCCCTTTTCTCCCTTGAGTCAAAAAAGCCTCTAAAGGATTTCGACATTATTGGTTTTACTTTACAGCACGAATTATCCTATACCAATATTTTGAATATCTTAAATTTAGCAAAGATTCCACTTCGTTCCTATAACCGAGATGGAAAGTTTCCTTTAATAATAGCGGGCGGTCCTTCCGCTTCTAATACTGAACCTTTGGCCGATTTTATTGATGCTTTTGTTCTGGGAGACGGGGAGGAGGTGATAGAGGAAATTATAGAAACTTATAAGAAGTATAGGAGAAATGGAATCCTTAAAGCGCTGGCAAAGATCCCTGGGGTCTATGTGCCATCGTTATACGAAGTAAATTATAGAGAAGATGGCACTATCGAGCGGATGGAGAGGGAGGAAGCTGGAATACCGGAAAGGATAGAGAAGAGAGTAGTAAACCTGGAAAGCTCTCACTATCCTCTGGCACCTCTGGTACCATTAATCGATATATCGCAGAACCGGTTGAACTTAGAGATACAGCGAGGTTGCCCCCACAGTTGCCGGTTCTGTCAAAGCCAAGCAGTATATGGACCTTGCCGGGTGAGGTCCAAGAAGAGGTTGCTCGAAATCGCTGAAGCCTCTTTGAAATCCACGGGTTATGATGAGATATCTCTAACCTCACTTTCATCTACCGATTATCCTGGAATTGAGGGACTTATTGGCGAATTTTTAGCTCACTATGGAAAGAATCACACTTCCGTCTCTTTACCCTCTTTAAGACCGGATAAGTTTTCTCTCGATCTGGCAATCCGGATTCAAAAGGTCAGGAGAACGGGGTTAACTTTTGCTCCGGAAGCTGGAAGTGAAAGATTGCGCAGCTTAATTGGTAAGGAAATTAGCGATGAAAATTTCATTTGTACCATTTCCCGGGCCCATAGTGCTGGTTGGAGGCTAGTGAAGTTATATTTTATGATCGGTCTACCTACTGAAAAGGAAGACGATATTGAGGCGATAATAAGACTGGTAAAAGAATTAAAGAGTAGACACAGAAACCTAAACTTTAATATAACCATTGCTCCCTTTGTTCCCAAACCACATACTCCTTTTCAATGGCTCCCAATGGAGAAGCTTACGGAATTGAGAAGGAAAAAGGATTATCTTTCTCGGCGCCTTCCAGCCCAGGTAAAGGGTCATAATGTGGAATCCTCTTTTTTGGAAGCTATCTTCAGCCGGGGAGATAGGAGACTGGGGATGGTTCTGGAAAAGGCCTGGGAAATGGGTTGTAAATTTGATCAATGGAAAGAACATTTTCGTTTCGATATCTGGGAGGAGGCTTTCTCCAAGTGTTCTCTCGACCCAGACTTCTATGTCTATCGAAAGAGAGACTTTGAGGAAATACTGCCTTGGAGCCATCTCATCTATAGTAGAATGGGTAATGGGTGATGGGGTAGAGAGATTAAAAATAGTTTGTTCATCGCTTGAGGAATTTCTTAACGCCAAAAAACTTCGGACTTTGCAGGGCGCAAATCAAAACTCCTCGCTTCGCTCGTCGGACAATGATTTGCTTTGGATATGGGAAGCAGTCGCGTAGGGGTCGGCTTCCATGCCGACCCGAAGATAGCCTGAACTTCTGTTTACCGGGAGCAGGCCGTCCTCGTTTTTTTGGCTAAAATTCCAATTGCTCTTCACAAACTATTTTTAATTTATAATTTGATTTTTTATTTTTGATTTGAAATTTGGAATTTGGATTTTGGATTTTGGATTTTATTATGGATAGTGTTCAAAAAGTCAGAATAGAATATAGCAAAAAAGGGCCCATTCGTTATATAGGGCATCTGGATTTAATGCATACCTTCTTTCGCGCCTTCAAAAGAGCTAACTTACCTGTGAGTTATACTCAGGGATTTAATCCTCGAGTTAAGTGCTCTTTTTCACCTGCCCTCCCTTTGGGATTCGAAAGTGAAGCTGAATATATAGAACTATATCTGGATAAGAAAATCGATATTTCCAGTTCGATAGATAATTTACAGAAAAATTTGCCCGAAAGGATAACTATTCACGATATAAAAAGACTTCCCTTGTTCGGTAAATCGAGCAATGCAAAGATAAGAGCGGTTGCATACAGAATTAACCTCTGCCAATTTTCTGGGAAGTCCACAGTTTCTCCTATAGCGAGCAAGGAAGATATAGAAGGAAAGATAAGAAATTTTATGGATAGAGGAGAGATTCTCCTTATAGATAAGAGGGGGAGGAGAATAAATGTCCGCCCTTTAATTTCGAGCATAGAAATGGCGAGAGACTGGGATATCAGGCTCTTGCTGAAGACAAGAGAAGGATTCAATCTCAATCCCAGAATAATAATCAAGACACTTCTGGGAGTAGAGGAGGAAGAGTTAGCTTTTGTCGAATTTACCAGAGAGAAATTCTTATTCTGGTAAAAAATCTATCAGGGAGAAAATTATATGAGAAGGGAAATATTGGTGGATGTAGCTGAAGATGAAGTGAGAATTGCTCTGGTTGAAGATGGGCATCTCGTCGAGTTATTTATTGAGAGAAAAGAAGAGAAAAGTATAGTAGGAAATATCTATCTGGGGAGAGTTGTAAATATTCTTAAGGGACTTAGGTCTGCCTTTCTGGATTTAGGGTTGGAAAAGAACGCTTTTCTCTCCTTATCAGACCTTCCCCCGGATAAGAGAGAAATAAAGAAAGGCGACCGTCTATTGGTTCAGATAGTAAAGGAGCAAATTGGAGATAAAGGGGCTAAGGCCACAGCCAGGATAAGCCTTCCTGGAAGGTATCTTGTGTTGATGACCAATGTGGAGCATATCGGGATATCGAGTAAAATCCTCGATGGTGAGGAGCGGAGGAGATTAAGTGAAATAATTAAGGAGATTACCCCGCCGGGAGCGGGATTCGTTGTTCGTACAGAAGCCAGCGGTCGTCATAATAAAGATTTAATTCGCGAAGGTAAGTATCTTTTGAATTTGTGGCAGATGATAAAGAAAGAGAAGGAGGCGATTGGGGAAGGGTATCTTGTTCACAAAGCATTTGGTCTAATCTTTTATGTAGTGCGGGAACTATTTACTGAGGAAGTAGAAAGTCTAATCATGAATTCCTGGGCGGAGTATAAACAAGTTAGAAGTTATGTGAAGATGACGGATCCTCATCTTCTGAGGAAGGTACGTCTCTATAAAAAGAAATCACCACTTTTTGAGATGCACAATTTGGAAAGTCAAATATCCAAAATGAAAGACGAGAAGATTCTATTGCCTTGTGGAGGGTCCATTATAATTGAACAAGGGGAAGCTTTGACCGCAATTGATGTAAATACAGGCAAGTTCGCGGGGGGAGCTAGTCTGGAAGAGACAGCCTTCCTCACCAATTGCCAGGCAGCTGAGGAGATTATGCGTCAGGTTCGCCTTAGGAACATCGGGGGACTGATCATTATAGACTTCATTGAGATGAAACAGAAAAAAAATAGAGAGAAAGTTATGGATATTCTACACCAACAGTCTCTGAGAGATAAAGCGAAGAGAGATTTGCTACCCATTACCAAATTGGGACTGGTGGAGATGAGCCGTCAGAGGAGAAGGGAGAGTATCATTAATACACTTTGTCAGCCTTGCCCTTACTGTAAAGGCAGCGGATTGGTATTTTCAGAAAAGACTATGTTTATAAAGATCAAGAAAGAAATTTTAAGGACTGCAACCCAAACAGGGAATAAATATCTTAATGTCTTTATGAATCCCAGAATTGCTCCCCTATTTGACGAGAAGAAAGTAGAGCAAATTTCTAAAATAACTGGTAAGAGGATAAATATCAGACCCGATTATAAGCTACACATGGAGGAGTTCGAGATTACTTCGTAGAAACGATTTTTATGCTTTCGGAAGTAAGCCTGCCACTTTTCTCCCTCTTTCTTTCTTCCCAGAGGGGGTCATAGAGACTGTGGATTTCCCGACTATAGGAATTGAGACCTTCGGCGATCTCTCCTCTCAGTAATCCGTCTCCGCCATCTGTAGCTCTTGCACCATGGGTATTAACCAGTTCTCTTAGCACCCATGGCTGGTCGATAATCATACAGGGCGTCAGGAGGTTATCGCTGTATGCTTCCTGAGCCATTATGGATTGTTGTCTTCTCCTCAGGGCTTTAAAGAAAGGCGAGTTTATCGCTTCCCAGAGAGTTTTATTATGAATATTATCCACAGCAAAATGGATGAAAGCGCAGGGTTCTACATCTCCTTTATTGTTAATGTGCAGGAATAGCCTTCCGGCCATGCAACCTTCCACGTGTGCTCCGTCGTTCCAGAAATCTCCTATAAAGATTTCCTTAGTATCTCTCCACTTGGTCACCTGTTGCCGCAATCTATTTCTCTGTTGGGGTGTGGGCATCATCTCCAGATTGGGTTCCTTCCCTATGGGAAGGTACTGAAAGTACCAGCCAAGATAGCAACCTTTATCTACCATAAGATCAATGAACTCATCGCTGGTGAGCGCATCCGCATTCTGCCAGGTCATTGTAGCGGAGAAACCGAAAATACATCCTTCCTCCCTCAAATTATCCATTGCCTCCATAATTTTCTTCCAGACACCTTTGCCCCGACGGCTCTCGGTCTCTTTCTCGAATCCTTCTACACTGATGTTGACCTCAACATTTCCTAAATCTGCCAGCCTCTTGGCTGTTTTTCTATCTATGAGTATCCCGTTGGAGTAGACCTGGAAATACACATCATCGTACTTTTCATATATATCGTACATATCTTTTCTGAGAAACATCTCTCCTCCCTGAGTGGTGATGAAGTATATGCCCAACTGTTTAGCCTCTGAAATTATTCTATCTATAGTTTCGAAGGGGAGGTCATTTTCCGTTGAGTATTCTCGCGTGGAGCATCCCAGGCAACTTAAGTTACAGCGCATAGTGGGACTTAATACTAAGAAGAAGGGAGGTCGAACCCCCTCTCTCAATTCTATCTCTTCTCTTTTCCCGCTTCCCACAAGGATATTATTAATAAAGAAATTCTCAACGAGCTTGTTTACACATTTTTTGTTGGGGCGGGAAAGTAACTTCTTACCCAATTCTATGCACGGATGGCCTGATTGGAAAATTTCTATTAAATTTCCAATTTTCATTTTATTATCTAAGTCTCCTGTCAACTTTTGTGCCAATCTAAGCATAATGACCAGATTCTTGTTAGAAGCCTTTGCAACGAGCTTGCGGATACCTCTTATAAGCTCTTTCTGGCTATAACTTCTAATCATATCTTTAAGGATAGACATAAATCCTCCTCTACAGAGATGTCTCGGTCTCGTAGAGATATTTCGTAAAACCAAATGGTTAATTGTATTATAATTTAAATAAACAATTCGTCAATTGTCAAGAAAAAATTGAAGTCTTTTTAGGTGACACTCTATAGTAGTGCTTGACAAAGGGGGAAAAAAAATATAAAATTGGAATAAACTTCATCTGGAGTGTAACTATGTATGCAGTAATCGAAGCTGGTGGAAAACAGTATAAGGTCGAAGAGGGGTCAGTTGTAAATATTGAGAAGACCAGTAAAAAACCTGGAGATATTATCGAATTGAATAATATCCTCCTATTGGCAGATGGTGAAAAAGTAGAGGTGGGAAGACCCCACCTTGATAAAGTAATAGTATTAGCAGAAGTCAAGAGACATGCTAAGGGGAAGAAAATTATAGTTTTTAAGAAAAAGCGTCGGAAAGAATATAAGAAAACACTTGGGCACAGGCAACAATATATGGAGGTAAAGATAAAGGAAATAAAGATAATCTGACTTTAAAAGGTGGTGGATTTTATGGCTCATAAGAAAGGACAAGGTTCCACAGGAAATGGCCGGGATAGTGCAGGACGAAGATTGGGAGTGAAAACTTTTACTGGTCAATCTGTATCAGCGGGTAGCATCTTGGTTCGTCAAAGAGGTACGAAATTCTACCCAGGATTTAATGTGGGCAGGGGAAGTGATGATACCCTGTTTGCTTTAATTTCAGGCCGGGTTATTTTTGAACGTTTTGGCAAGAGAAGGAGACGGGTCAGCGTTTACCAGTAGAGAGTCTGACAGACCAGAAGTAATTTTGGTCCTCAGGAAAGGCTTGGATGTTCATTGATCAGGCGAAAATATTTGTGCAAGCCGGAAATGGGGGCAATGGCTGTGTCTCCTTCCGACGTGAGAAGTATGTTCCTCGCGGCGGTCCAGATGGAGGGGATGGCGGGAAAGGTGGCAACGTCATTCTTATGGCCTCTTCCAGCATAAAAACCCTCCTCGATTTTTCCCGTCACCCCCACTATCGAGCCCAAAACGGGCAACATGGATCGGGAAATAATCGTTCCGGAAAGGCAGGGTCAGATTTAATCTTAAGGGTGCCCCTGGGAACCCTTGTATACAAAGAAAAGGAAGTAATCTGTGACCTGGTGAGTGAGGGACAGACCGTTATTGTGGCACAGGGAGGCCGGGGTGGAAGGGGCAATGCGAAGTTCAAGTCGCGCTCTCATCCTGTTCCACGCTTTGCCGAAAAGGGTGAGCCTGGTGAGAGTACTACTTTAAGATTGGAATTGAAGATAATTGCCCAGGTAGGCCTTCTCGGGTATCCTAATGCCGGAAAGTCAACTCTTCTCTCAGTTATTTCCAATGCTCGTCCCAAGATTGCCGATTATCCCTTCACTACTTTAGTGCCCAACCTGGGAGTAGTACGGCCTGGCGAGGGTGAAAGTTTCGTAGTGGCAGACATTCCGGGACTAATCGCTGATGCGCATAAAGGTAGGGGTTTAGGCGACCAGTTCCTGCGCCATATCGAAAGGACTGAAGTTTTGGTTCACCTGGTTGACATTCAGGGGTATGAAGGAGCAAGTCCTTTTGATAATTACATAGCAACTAATCAAGAGTTGAAAGCTTTCAATCCCAAACTATTGAAGAAGCCTCAGATAGTTGTTGCTAATAAAATGGACATTCCCTCCGCATCAACCAAATTACAAACTTTTCGTTCCAAGATTAAAAAGAAGGTCTATCCCATCTCGGCTCTTACCGGAGAAGGCATAAAAGCGCTACTTATTTCAATTGGGAGAAAATTGAAAAAGTGAAGAAGAGGGTAGTGATAAAGATTGGGACCAGTGTTTTAACCAAACCTTCCGGAGTCATCAATGAGGTCACTATAAAGAGGATTGTGGACGATGTGGCGGAACTCCTCAACTCGGGTGCAGAGGCGATTATTGTGACTTCTGGTGCAATCGGCGCGGGCCTGGGAAGGTTAAAATTGCAGGGAGGTTCCATCCGCGAAAAACAGGCACTGGCCAGCATCGGACAGAGCCATCTTATGAGTATATACGAGAAATTTTTCAGGAAACATAATCGCCTGGTGGCTCAGGTTCTATTGACCTCTGACGACCTCGCCCAGCGACAGAGGTATCTCAATGCCAGAAATACCCTGTTGACACTTCTCAGCCTGGGTGTGGTTCCTGTGGTAAATGAGAACGATACAGTTGCTGTAGAGGAAATTAAATTTGGAGATAATGACCGGCTTTCAGCACTCGTGGCCAGTAAGGTAGAGGCTGACCAGCTGGTGATTTTAACCGATGTTGATGGCTTTTTTTCTTCAGACCCCCGGGCGGAAAGAAAAGTGAAATTAATAAAGGAGATAGAAACGATTACCCCTGAGCTGGAGGAAAAGGCTAGCGGGAGGGGAACCCAGAGAGGAACCGGGGGAATGGTAACCAAGCTTGAGGCAGCCAAAATTGCCACTGCCAGCGGCGTTACAATGTATATTGCCAATGGTAATAGAAAAGAAGTCCTGAAAGAGATTTGGAATGGAGAGAACCCGGGAACAAAATTTCTCCCTGGAAAGGAGAAAATAGTATCCCGCAAACGTTGGATAGCTTTTGATACCAGGATAGAAGGGAAGGTTGCTGTTGACGATGGAGCCAAGGATGCACTCCTGAGAAGAGGGAAAAGTTTGCTCCCTTCGGGAATTAGTCGAGTAGAAGGTAGATTTAATACAGGAGCCTGTGTGGCTGTAGTGGATATGGAAGGAAAGGAATTCGCTCGTGGGTTGACTTCCTATTCATCTGATGAGATAGAAAAAATCAAGGGGAAGAAGACTTCCCAGATAGAAAAAATTCTCGGATATAAAGATTACGATGAGGTAATCCATAGGGACAACTTGGTTATCTTAAAAGAGTAGCGGCAGAGCGATAGAGGCTGTGTCGCAACCCCCTTTTGTCATTGATATTATGACACAGCCTCGATAGCTCTGCTAAAGGAAGGCAAAGCTTCCGCTTTGCAGCTACTCCAATTTTTGTTTGACAAAATTTTGAAGATAGGGTAAAATTATTCATAATTCTTTTATTGAAGGTAAAATTTAGGAGGGGAAAAAGATGAAATTCAAGACTTCGGAATTGGCGAATAAATTATTGTTAGCCGGGTTGGGTCTAGCCGCCTTGACTCAAGAGAAGGCTAAGAAATTGTTAAAAGAATTGACAGGAAGAGAGAAGATAAGCAAGGCAGACGCTTCCGCTTTCGTTGGAGAGCTATTGAGTAGAGGAAAAGAGGCGCAGAAGAGGCTGGGAGAACTGGTAAAAAGAGAGGTAGCCAGACTCCTTGCAAAAGCTGACTTTGCTTCCAAGAGAGATGTAACGGAACTTGAGAAGAGGATCGAAAAACTTGAAGCAAAGCTAAAAGAGAGGAGATGATGTTGTCATACAGTGTCATTCCGACCCTGAGTGAAACGAAGGGGAAGGAATCTCGTAATTCAGCATGAGATTGCCACGGGCTTCGCCCTCGCAACGACGTTTGTAGGTACGGTTTTAACCGTGCAAAACAGTAAAGAGGAGATTAATTTCTGGTATGCGAAATAAAATACTTTTCTTCTACTCTGCCCAGGATTCAGGGCACCACAGGGCGGCTCAGGCTCTACAGAGCGCGTTTAAGGCACTATATTCTAATGTAGAAACTCTGGCATTGGATTCTATCGAATGTGCTTACCCGAGAACGGGAAGAGTGATGATTAATTGGTACCCCAAGGTCATCAAAAAGATTCCTCTGATTTGGAGGGCTCTTTACGACAATCAGGATTTTGCCGATGCTACAAGAGACCTCAGGAGGTTCCTTAATCGTTTTTATTTTGGGAAAATGGGGAGCATACTGAAGGAGCACAACCCTGATGCTATCATTTGTACCCAGGCTGCTCCCTGTCACGTAGTAGCTGCTTATAAGAAGGAAAAAGGAAATGGTCTTCCTCTGGCGGCTGTGATTACTGACTACCTGGTTCACCCCTATTGGCTCCACGACAATGTAGACCTCTACATTGTACCAACAGAGGAGACAAAGGAAACTCTTATTGAGAGAGGTATTCCCGGGAGAAAGATTAGGCACATAGGCATTCCCATCGACCCTAAATTTATGAGTTCATATGATAAAGTGAGAAGGAGGTCGGAATTAGGGCTACCTGCCGAGGTCGCTACATTGTTAATTACAGGCGGGAGCCGGGGCATGATTCCGGTACAGAGGATTCTGAGGTTACTTTCTCAAGTGAAAGCTCCTTTTCAGGCAATTGTAGTTGCGGGCAGAAACAGTAAGCTCTGGCTGAGAGCAAAGAGAAAAGAAAGGGACTTGCCGTTCGCAACCATAGCGCTGGGTTATACCAATAGCATGGATAGCTTGATGGATGCCAGTGACCTGATAATTACCAAGCCTGGCGGACTGACCAGTGCCGAAGCATTGGCCAAGGGTCTACCGCTAATTATTGTTAAACCAATTCCTGGTCAGGAAGAGAGAAATGGTCGATACCTAATTGACCAAGGGGCAGCTTTGGCAGTAGACCACCTGAAGGACCTGCCAGAAGTTATAGAAAAATTACTCTCGTCTCCACTCAAGATAAAAGAGATGAGCCAGAAAGCTCGAGTCCTGGCAAGGCCAGAGGCGGCTGAGGAATCGGTAAAGGCAATTATGGAACTGGTGGAGTGAAATGGAATGAGAGCATTTGTAAGTGGTGGGAATGGATTTATTGGTAGCCATCTGGTGGAAGCATTAAAAAAGAGAGGATACTCGGTTACCTGCCTCGTCCGGAAGACCAGCAATCTTAACTGGCTCAAGGGGCTGGATGTAAAATTTGTTTATGGAGACTGCACAGAAAAAGAAACTCTGTATAATGCAGTAGAAGGTGCAGATTATGTATATCATCTTGCAGGGGTAGTTAGGGCTATCGACCGAGAGACTTACTATCGGGTGAATTTTCTGGGAACAAAAAATTTACTGGAAGTATGTAATAAAATAAATCAAAAGATAAAGAAATTTGTATATCTCTCCAGCCAGGCAGCAGTGGGACCAATTAATCCTAAGGGTGAATGGGATTGTCATCCAATCACCGACTATGGTAAAAGTAAACTTAAAGGAGAAATTATAGTTCATAATTATAGCGACAGATTACCAGTCCTGATTATAAGAGCGCCGGCAATCTATGGACCTCGGGACAAAGATATCTACACATATTTCAAGTTTCTTAAGAGGGGGATAAAACCTGTCGTGGGAAATGGAGAGGGGCATATTAACCTTTTCTATGTTGGGGACCTGATAGAGTGGATGCTCTTAACGGCAGAAAGAGAGAGTTCGAGTGGCGAAACTTACTTTTTTGCAGATGAAAGGTCGTATTCCTGGAAAGAAGCTGCTGATAAAGCAGCCCGGGCACTGGGAGTAAGAACAATTAAGATAAACATACCAGGTTGGCTCATTTTGACATTTGCTTTTTTTTCGGAGCTCTCCTCGGGAATAATTTGTAAGCCAGCTTTAATTGACAGGCAGAAGGCAAAAGAGATACTCCATAACGGATGGTTCTATGATATAACTAAAGCAAGGGAACATATAGGTTTTAAACCAAGGTTTAGCTTGGAGGAGGGACTGAGGATAACTGTCGACTGGTACAAAGATAATGGTTGGCTCTAAAAGGGGACAGGCTACTTTTTCCCCTCGGGAGAGAAATCCCTCACCTTTATCCTCTCTCCTTGGGGGAGAGGGTTGGGGTGAGGGGGTAAAATATTATATTCGGAGGCAAAAATGGATATTTTCGAAAAATGTGCTAAATTTACAACTGCCAGGGAAGTAATGGCAACCGGCTATTATCCTTATTTTACTATGATTGAATCTGCTCAGGACCCGGAAGTTATTGTTAACGGGAAACCGGTGATTATGATTGGCTCAAATGACTATCTGGGACTTACCACCCACCCCAGACTTAAAAGGGCAGCAGCGAGGGCTTTGAGGAAATATGGGACAGGTTGTACCGGTTCGAGGTTCTTGAATGGGACTTTCGATATTCATGAGGAACTGGAGGCGAAGCTCTCTGAATTTGAAGGAAAGGAAGCAGCTCTCTTTTTTACCACGGGGTTTCTCACCAACTTAGGCGCTATTGCTGGCTTGGTAGGAAAGGAAGATGTGGTTATCACTGATAAACTCGACCACGCCAGCATCATTGATGGCTGTCGGCTCTCCTTTGGTGAGACGAAGAGGTTCAGGCACAATAATATGGAAGATTTGGAGAGGACCCTGGAGTCCATCGATCCCACGCGAGGTAAATTCATTGTTGTAGATGGAGTGTTCAGTACAGAGGGAGACATTGCCAATCTGCCGGGGATAGTGAGATTGGCCAAAGATTATGGAGCCAGAATTATGGTTGACGATGCCCATGCCATTGGCGTCTTGGGGAAAGGCGGCAGAGGGACAGCCGAACATTTTGGTTTACAGAATGAAGTTGATATCATAATGGGAACCTGTAGTAAGTCTCTCGCTTCTATTGGAGGATTTATCGTTGCTTCTGAAGAAGTAATTCACTATTTGAAGCACCATTCACGGGCATTGATATTTAGTGCCAGTGCTCCGCCGGCTTCGGTGGCTGCGGTTTTAGAGGCCTTAAAGATTATAGAGGAAGAACCTGAGCGCCGAGAACAATTATGGAGAAATACCAGAAAGATGAAACGGGGCTTCCAGGAGATGGGATACGATACAGGCACCAGCGAGACCCCTATCATTCCTCTTCTCGTTGGAGATGATATGCAAGCCTTTAAGATGCGGAAAATTCTCTTCGAAAATGGCATATTTGCCAATCCCTTTGTCAGTCCAGCTGTTCCCGTAGGGAGAGCTATAATTCGTACCAGTTATATGGCTACCCACACAACTGAGCAATTGGACAGAGTCTTGGAAACTTTTGAAAAGGTGGGAAAACAATTAGGGATAATTCCTGGGCGAAGATTCCCCAGGAGAAGGCAACCTCCCACCCTGAGGGCCAGAATGAGAAGGGGAAGAATGGTGATGAAGGAAGGTATCAGTAGAAGATTTAAGAGCTGGATGCATAGAATATACGGACTAAGGCAATAAGTTAGCTTCACCTTCTTGTAGCAGCAAAGCGAAAGCTTTGCTTCCTTTTGTAGGGGCTCAATTCATTGAGTCCGCAAATTCCTTTAGAGGATGTGAAGAATGGAGTTTTTGGTCTTACTCTGGCGAAGGTATCTCATCAATATTTTAGACATTTTAGTTGTAGCCTATATAATCTATAAGCTCTTTATGTTACTTAAGGGCACTCGTGGCATTCAGGTTCTGCGTGGGCTATTCGTTCTAATTTTAGCCACTGTCGTAGCAGGAGCACTCCACTTCAAGACAGTGAGCTGGATATTGAAGAGTTTCTGGCTTGCTGGAGTAATTGCCATCGTTATTGTTTTTCAGCCGGAACTACGAAGCGCCCTGGCTCAGATTGGAATGGGCCCTATGCTTAAGTCAATTTTTAGAGAGAAATTAGTTTTTATTGATGAGATTGTCAAAGCCCTGGAGAGACTTAGCAAGAAAGGTTTCGGCGCCTTAATTGTCATTGAGCAAAATACAGGGCTTCGCGATTATATCGAAAGCGGTGTAATTATTAATGGGGAAGTCACGGCTGACCTCCTCTGTTCTATATTTATGAGTCGTGCACCCATACACGATGGTGCAGTCATCGTTCAGAATGAGAGACTCATTGCAGCTGGATGCGTTTTACCTCTAACTCACGAGCCCGGAGTGAGCAAAATTCTTGGCACCCGACACAGGGCAGCACTCGGGATTACCGAAGTTTCCGATGCCTGGGCAATAGTCATTTCAGAGGAAAGCGGAAATATTTCCCTGGCACGCAATCGAAAACTGGAGAGAAAGATAGATATAAAAGAATTGCACTCCGAACTGACACGGCTCTATAAGGCGAAATTGGCAGAAGCAAAAGAGCAGTTCATTAAGCTCTAATTCATCACCGATTCAAATGATAAAGAAATTTAAAGAGAACTTGGGAATAAAGATTATAGCTCTACTTCTGGCAATTTTCTTATGGTACTATGTCAAATACCTGGTAAAATAGTTTTCAGGAAGAGTTTATGGTAAGGCTATTTGGGACCGATGGGATTCGAGGTATTGCCGGTGAGTATCCTCTCACTCCTGAATTCGTTGAAAAAATTGGAATTGTCTCTAGTGAAACTCTGACCCACCACTTTCTTCCTTCCAGGTTAAGCTCAAAAAAGGTTCGTTCTCCTAAGTCAACTATCATTATAGGTCGCGATACCAGAGAATCTGGCGAGATGCTCTTTGATGGACTGGCAAACGGGTTAATCAAAAGAGGAGTTGATGTTTGGGACTGCGGGGTTATCACTACACCAGCCATCTCTTACTTAACCCAGGTTACAAACTCCCTTGCGGGCATTGTTATTTCAGCCTCTCATAATCCATACCGGTATAATGGAATAAAATTCTTTTCCAATTCGGGAATGAAGCTTCCAGATGAGGTGGAGAGCGAGATAGAAGAGAAGCTGGCAGATTTTAAGCAGTCAAAGATAGAAAAAAAGAAAGGCAAAATTATTCCTTTCCAGGAAGCTAAACAGAAGTATATCAAATTTATAAAGAAGAGCATCCCTGAAAGAGTAAATTTTTCTGGACTAAAGATGGTTATTGATTGCGCCAATGGTTCCGTTTCTGAAATTGGCCCAAAGATTTTTGGTGACCTGGGGGGAGAAGTCATCGTGGTGAACGATGCACCGGATGGGAAGAATATCAACGAGGGTTGTGGCTCTCTCCACCTGGAAGTAATCAAGAAAGCTGTAAAGGCAAACCGAGCCGACTTAGGATTTGCCTTTGATGGCGATGGAGATAGAGTATTGTTTACAGATGAGAAAGGAAGTAACCTCGATGGCGACCATCTTATGGCATTATGTGCTGAGTACCTGAAGAGAAAGAGAAAATTGAAAAATAATACACTGGTAGTAACCTCTATGTCTAATTTAGGACTTCTTCTGGCAATGGAGAAAATAGGAATTCGAGTCCTCCAGACAAAAGTTGGAGACCGCTATGTTCTGGAAGAGATGCTGAAAAGTGGAGCCGTATTGGGTGGCGAACAGGCAGGACATATCATTTTTCTCGATTATGGTAAAACCGGAGATGGATTAATTACAGCCCTGAGAGTTCTCTCTATAGTAAGAGAGGAGAATAAACCCTTTTCTAAATTGGCAGAAATTATGCAAAAAGCCCCACAGGTTCTCATAAATGTTGAAGTTAAGGAGAGAAAACCTTTTACTTCCCTTCCTCTGACTTCCACGCTGATTAGAGAAGCAGAATCCGCACTGGGAAGAGAAGGTCGCATACTGGTTCGCTACTCTGGCACAGAACCTCTCGCCAGGGTAATGGTAGAAGGAAAAGACAGAAAAGAGATAGAAAGAATAGCCAGAAAAATTAGCGAAGCCATCAAAAAAGAACTAAACCCCTAAATTTAATGACAAAACTACTCCTCATTACCATCCTCCTCCTCGGATTAGTTCTTCCTGCCTATGCAGAAACTCCTTCCGTAAAATCTCATCTATCCTCAGGTTATGATTATCTTGATAAAGGGCAATCCGAAGACGCCATAATTGAATTTCTGGAAGTTTTGTCAATAGACCCGGATAACTCAAAAGCCATAGAAGGCATAGAGAAAGCCAGGTCCTTAGGGAAAAAACCAGCAATAAAGCCACGAGTAATCGAACCAACCCTTCCTCCTGAAAAGGTCAGAGAAGAGATAAAAGTAGCAGAAAAGGTAGAAATCCCCAAGAGAGAAGAAGTTCGGTTGCGCTATCCCAATATAGTAACTCTCCTAATGTTCCTTTCTTTAATCATTCTTGGCTTCACCCTTACATTAATCTATCAAAAAAGACACGACAGAATTCTAAAAAGATATATTGAGCTCCTTACATACCAGAGAATCTCTGGATATCTGCCAGAAAACAGAGATTTAGTAAAGATGCTTGTCAATCTCTATAAGGAAGAGAAGATTTTCGATTCCACCTCCGCTTTAGCCTATGAGAAGGCAGAAATGTTTGCTGAGGCAGCGCTTTCTTACCAGAATGGAAAAGATTTAACAAAAGCAGCCGAGATGTACGAAAAGAAAACCTCCTTAGGAGGAGATGATTACGATATTCTCCAAATATTAGCACAAATA
>Ga0172366_10001703_pt1 | contig 17217 bp, 20 predicted proteins | sample LakKivSesite69cm_FD_114533 | JGI IMG/M metagenome (GOLD analysis project Ga0172366, IMG submission 114533) | Sediment microbial communities from Lake Kivu, Rwanda - Sediment site 69cm | ecosystem: Environmental > Aquatic > Freshwater > Lake > Sediment | place: Rwanda: Western Province, Lake... | reverse complement strand
GGGATTCTGTAACCAGCGCTACATCTTCAGCAAGCCGGTGATGAAGCATGGCATGTTCCTGGGAACTTCCGAGGATAGTTACATTGACGTCCAGCGCCTTGCTGAGATGAAAAAAGGCAAGATACCCGAGATTCTATCTGTATATGGGGTATGCCCGTCCGTCTTTGACCCCGAAATGGCCCCTAAGGGTAAGCAGCTACTGCTCATCGGGGCCTGGTGTTCACCTGACCCTGATGCCAAAGAGATTAAAGCGGTGCAGAAAAAGGTAGATGGGTTGTTCGAAGAAATGTTCCCCGAAGCAGTTCCCTACATCGAATCCAAAGAAGGATACGTGGGCCCGTCCCAGGTATCGAAGCTGAGCAGGGACCAGGTGTTGCCTGGCCTGGGAGGCGAAGCAGTGGGCCTGGCAGTGACTGTGGGCTATTGCGGCAAGCACAAGCCGTCTCCCAAATCGCCGCTGCCGGGGCTATTCTTCGTGGGCCACGATGCCGGTGGCGGAGCCTTCATCGGTACCCACCAGGCAGTTAGTTCCGGGTTAAGAGTAGCGCCATTAGTGCACCACTATTACCTGGAGAGGAAGTCGATATTCAGGGATTGAAACCAGGAAGCATGATTACAAGAAGGAGGTTGAAATGGCTGACTTAACGTTCGACGCAGTAGTATGCGGAGGGGGAAACAAAGCCTTGATGCTAGCCATGTACCTGAGCAAGTATGCGGGCATGAGCGTGGGCATATTTGAAAGGAGACATGAGATCGGAGGCGGGCTGGCCACCGAGGAGACGGCGGCGCCGGGATTCCGCGGCAATACCCATGCCAACATAATCCTTCCCTGGTACTATGCACCGCTCTATCGTGATTTCCCCGAGTTCTGGGATTACGGCGGCCAGTATGACCAGTATCCGGTCAGCGACGGCGCGGTCTTTAAAAATAACGGAAAAGGCCTTGCTATCTACAGCTTGAAGGCTGATCCCACCGGCGAGAGAACCGCGAAAGAATTAGCCAGATTCAGCCAGAAAGATGCTGAAATGTGGCCTAAGGTTATCGCCCTGACTGTCAGCGATGAAGTACTGAGAACCCAGATAGATAACATTTTCCTGCCCCCGGAAAAGACGACGAGTCCTGAGTGTATGGAGAGGATGGCAGCCCCATTTGTAAAGGTTCTAGAGGCAGGCTTCGACCCAGACTCACTGGTTCTGTCTGCCAGCCCTAAACGGGCTGTGAAGGAGTTCTATGAAAGCCCGGAGCTGCAATACTGCGTGGCCCGGTTTATTGTTTCGGGCTGCCGAAACGTCAACGATGTCTCAGCGGGAGCACAGACCCTGGGTATGACAGGTACTCTGCCGCAAATTGGTTTTGCCAGAGGTGGAACCCACCAGATAGCGCATGCCTGTCACCAGATCCTGGTGCAGGGCGGTGTCAAGTTCTTCACGCACTCTGAGGTGGCAAAAGCCATTATCGAAAATGATGTATGCACAGGTGTACGTCTTACTGATGGTACAACAGTTCGTGCAAGAAAAACAGTTGTCAGCGCAGGGCTCAGTGCGTGGCAGCTTGTAGACCTGATAGGCAGGGACATAATGGGCCCGAAGATATGCCGCAGGGTGGACAATCTATCAACCAACAACATAGGCAACTTGATGTGGTACGTCTTCGCCCTCAATGAAGCCCCCAAGTACAAGGCTGCTTCATTCAACCCCGATTTGAACAAGTGCGAGTGGCTCGGCCTAGCGGAGAGCGCTGACGTAGAACACGTGGCGAATGAATGCTACTGGGCCAATCTGGGCAAACTGCCCCCTCTGGAGGAGTGGAACCCGGTTATCTGGTGCCATAGCCTGGCAGACCCCTCCTATGCGCCGCCCGGAAAGCATGTGGCCAGTGCGAGATGCAGGGACCTCGTGCCTCCGACCTGACCGAGAGAGAATGGTTGAAGCTCAAGGCAAAGTTCGCCGAGGACCTGATTAAGGTCTGGGGCGAATATGCCACCAATATAAACTATGACAACATCATCGGCGTCGATACCAACTCACCGTGGGACCACGTACGTATGAAGAACCTGGCGCCGTACGGCAACTTCGCTGGTATCGATATGACTCTGTCCCAGCTTAATGCCAACAGGCCTACTCCCGAGTTGGCCAATTACAGGACCCCGATTAAGAACCTATTTTGCACAGGCGGGTTCTGGCATCTAGGTGGAGAAGCCAGCGCATCTCAATCCTATAACTGCTACAGGATCATGGCTGAAGATCTTAATTTGGCTAAACCGTGGGAAGAAAAAGGAAAAGAGGAGCCAGATTCCCTGGTTGAGATGACCCGGTGGGCAATTAACAAAGCGCGGGAAACGTTTAAAACTCCAAAGTGATATGCCTTATCAACCACGGTTCATTAACTGGCTAGCAAATACACAAGTAAGTTGTTAGGAAAGGAGACGAAAATGTCAGGGCAATACGATGTAATCATTATAGGTAGCGGGCCCAACGGACTGGCTATCGGAGCCTACCTGAGCAAAGCGGGGCAAAAAGTCCTCTTGCTGGAGAAGAGATATGAAGCGGGAGGAGGGCTTGCCACAGAGCAGATAACTCTCCCTGACTTCTTCCATAACACACATGCCATATTCCATATGATGGTAGACTATGCCCCAATCTATCCCGATTTCAAATTGGAACAGGAATACGGAGTCAGGCACATACTACCGGAGCTTCAATGGGCGATGCCCCTGCCGGACGGGAAATGCATCTGTGTTTACACAGATGTGGAGAAGACCTGCGCCTCGATAGCCAAGTTCTCCAAAAAGGATGCCGATGCCTATCGCAATATGTACCGCGAATGCGACGAACTGATGAAGGAAATCGTTGGACCCCAGACATACGTGAAGCCCGAGCCTGCGCCATTAGCCGCAGCGAGGATGGACCAGTCGCCGCTGGGTAAAAAGCTCACCGACTTCGCTGAAAAAACGCCGAACGATGTAATTAAAGAACGGTTTGAGAACGACCATGTAAGGACACTCATGCTCTATACAGTTTGCCACTGGGGACTCGATTACGGCCAGTCGGGCCTTGGCTATCTCATACCTCTCTACTTTAATCGAATGTCAAACTACCGTTTGACGGCAGGCGGTTCTCACAGGGTTTCCAATGCACTGCTGAAGATAATCTTCGAAAATAAAGGACAAATAAGGCAGAACGCCCAGATAAAGCGAATCATTGTGGAGAACGGTACGGCCAAAGGCGTTGAGCTCGAAGACGGCACCAAATACATGGCAAACAGGGCTGTGGCCAGCACTATAGACATACATCAGACCTTCTTGAAGTATGTGGGAGAAGACAAGCTGGAGAAAGACTTCGTGGACATGGTCAAAATATGGCAGTGGGAGAGATGGAGCCTGTGCGACCTGCACCTGGCCCTGGAAGAGCCTCCCAAATTCAAAGCTGCCGAGCAGAATCCGGACATCAATAAGTCTTTCATGTATGTTCTGGGCTACAATAGCTCAGAGGAGCTGCTACGCGAATGGGACATGATGGAGAAAGGCGAGCTGCCCAAGACTGCCGGGTATATAGCCAGTTTCCCCAGCGTACATGACCCGTACCAGGCTCCGCCCGGTAGAGCTTCAGGGCTGCTCTCCCAGATGGCCCCTTATGAACTGAAGGATGGCGGACACGAAAAGTGGCTGAAGTACAAGTTCAGAGAGCAGATTGCCGAGTATCAGCTGGCTACGCTGCAGAAATATGCGCCGAATATAACGAAGGACAAAGTGCTGTGGTGGAACATCACCACGCCAGCGGATATTCAGAACAAATTCGCCAACATGGTCAAAGGCTCTTACAAGCAGGGGATGTATCATCCATTGCAGATGGGCTATCTGAGGCCAAATCAGGAGTGTTCTCACAATACTACCCCGATTAAGAATCTCTTCGTGGGAGGAGCAAATGTCTGGCCTGGCGGATGTGTAATCTGGGGGCCGGGATACAACTGCGCCAATACTATTGCTGAAGAATGCGGGATACAGAAGTGGTGGAAAGAACCCCGGTATGTTACTGAGGCACGCAACAAGGGATATATACCCTGACCGATATCGGGAAGTCTGGCTGCCAGCAAGTTCATAGATGGCGAAATAATAGATTGAAAGGTGGGGTGCAAAATGGCAAAGAAGTACGATGTTATCGTAATAGGAGCAGGGCCCTGGGGGCTCTGGATAAGCAGCTACATTTGCACATAGCTCTTTAAGAGAAACACGACCCGGTCTTCCCTTCGACTTTACCACAGAGGAGAGGAGAAAAATGAGTAAGTATCAACAAGTCCCCTACAAAGAAAGAAACCACGGAACCTTCGAAGAAGAATGGCTGTGTCATAGGAAAATTTCGGAATGGTGGTATACCACTGGATACTTCTACGACGAAAACAAGAAGATGTACTCCTTCCAGTTCACATTGATAAAAGCCCATTTATTCGGGATGACACCTTTCATTTTTATGGGCGCTGTAACCGACATAGCGGCCGACAAACACTATTACACTCAAAAATTCAATATCACCGATGGCAAAATAGTTATGAGCCCGGAGGTTGTAGCCTTTGGTGATACGGCGAAGGTGACCAAGGAGAATAAAAGCATGCACCTGGAAATGCACACGAACCAATTTGCCGTCGACCTGGAGCTCAGTTACAACAAAGGCGCTTTCTGGCACTGCGATAACGGCCATCTCATGATGGGCGTGGACAAACCCAATCAGACCACATACTACTATTCATATACCAATATGCCCACAAAAGGCACTATGACCCTGAATAGCCAAACTTATAAAGTACAGGGAAAATCATGGTTTGATAAACAGGGAGGACCCTATAAGTTAACGAGCCGAGAAACTCAATGGGAGTGGTTCTCATTACGTTTCTTCGATGATGAAGAAATGATGTTGTTCACCTTCCCGCAGGACAATTACCAGGATGGAACCTATATCACGAAAGACGCCCGTTCCCAACGTTTACAAAAATATACAGTAACCCCGAAAAAATTTGTCACCATTGAAGGCATGAAGTTTTCCAGCGAGTGGCACCTATCCGTGCCCGGCCTTAAAGAGGAAGAGTACGACATAATCCCATTAACATCGGGGCAGTTAAATTTAACTTACTTTGAACTGCTGGCGAACATTTTAAACAAGCAGGGCAAACAGGTCGGATTCTGTTTCGCGGAACTGCTTCCCGGAGTACGCGGCAAAAAAATGGGAAGTGCTGCGGCACTTTTCCGTAAAGCATGAACTGCAGGACCCAGCCAACTACACCTTGTAGATATATATGCCGGGAGTTGTCTCATGCGCTTTAGTGAGAGACGAGGTAATGCCAGGACAGGGTGGGGAATGCTTCGGCCTGGCACAGATAATAGGGCAGTGCGGCAAGAATAAGCCATCGATAAAGTCTCCCATCAGGGGATTGTTCTACGCGGGCGCTGATGCCGGCAGCTACGGGCTCGGTTTCCATCAGGCTGTAGATTCCGGAATCAAGGCAGCAGAGGCTGTCTGGCTGTACTGCACAACCCATAAGCTGTAGTTATTGCACACAAAACATACTGAAGCGCGAGAGATATGCTACGGAGCGGGGACTTTTGTGAGCACTTGCATCACCCTGTGCAGGCTCAAGGCAGGCGTATCGGTTTTCCCCTGGCTATCTTCCTATCCTGGATTCTGCTGCCCTTATATCATCTGCGAGTTGTTTGGGGTCGAGCATGTTGCGCTCGATGAGAGCCTTTCGAATCTCATCGAGGGGAACATCGTCAAACGGGCCGCGATCGAGCAGGTATTCGATATGCTCCCTGCCATCCAGATTGTACTGGGGGAACTTGGCGTCATTGTGCCCATCGAATTCAACCGGGACGAGCCTTTGCTCCTGGCACATTCTAATGTCGAAGGCAGGTGTGGCCTTGACCCATTTGCCATCCAGTTGAAGCTCGGCATAGCCATGCCAGGGGAATATGTCAGATTTTAGTCTCTCAAGTACCCTGGGCGGCACCAGATGGTTTCTAATCTTGGCGCAACATAATCGTGCCGGGATGCCGGATGCCCGCGCCAGTGCAACTAAGAGTACCGCCTTCTGGACGCAGTAACCTTTACCCCTGGCCAAAGTGTTGCTGGCCTTGAAATGCTCAGGCATATGTTTGGGCACATAGAGATTGTACGCAATACCGTCCCTCACAAAATAGAACAAGGCTGTGGCCTTGTCTTTGTCGGTATCATGTTCCTCGATTAATTCTCGCGCCTTTGTTTTTATGGAATCGCTGTCGCAGTCAATGATATACGTCGGCGCTAAATACTTCTCCAAAGCTCCTCCTTACAGTGCAGGCTCGTCGTTTAGATGCAAATTACATATTGCTATGCCTGGCGCTTCCCAGAGTTCCGAATGATACCCTGGCGAGAAAGGCGTCCCACGTGTTGCCCGTGAGATTGCCCACTCTAATCATCCTCAGTACCAGGTCGATATTCTGTGCCTTCTCAAGACCGTAGGTTTTTACCAGCCTGTCTATAGCCTCGCGGTCCGGCTTGGTGTCGGAATCAGCCCAGTGCTGTGCATAAAGCAACGCCACAGCTTCTTCATCAGGACAGCTATCTACACTGCCTTTCAACAATTGCGCAATCTCATTCTGTGCCACGCCGTTCTTTAAAGCTTCCCGGGTGTGTACCCAATTGCAGTAGCGGCAGCCGTACACGGAAATGACCGCCAGCATTAATCTTTCTCTAAAGGCTTCGGATAGCATCTTTCTCCGCATTAAATCACGCATACGCCCCGATTTCTTGAGCAGAAAAATTATGTCGGAGAAGAACTCTCTGGGATTCCTGTATGTTCTCTTGTAGTACTTGCTCATTGCTGACATCCCGCACCCGCCATTTTCTTGAGTACTTACAGCTTAAAATCAATTAACGTGCTTATCCAGAGATGAAATTTGCCGTCTTTTGTATTTTTCCCGTCAATGTATCCGGTAGGCGCGTTTCCAGGGCTGGTTCTTGTAAGTGAAGTAGTCTCTTACCGCCGCTCTCAATGTATCCGATGCCAGCAGGGCGCAGTGACGGCTCTCCTCGGGCAAACCTCCCAGAGCATCCAGGATATCCTGTTGGGTAATCTTAAATGCATCCGATACTGACTTGCCTCTGGCCATTTCAGTCACCATGCTGCCAGCGGCGATCGTTGTCCCGCAGCCATCCGTAAAGAAAACGGCGTTCAGGATTTTATCGTTTCTAACCCTCAGGCATATCTCCATAGTATCGCCGCACGAACCGACTACACTGGCGAAACCATCAGCATCAGGAATCTGCCCCAGGTTTCTGGGGTGCTGGGCATAGTCAATAACAACCTCAGTGTATACTGTCCTCGGGTCACTGCCTGTTTTCTTGGGTTCATCTCCCGCTTCTGACTGCATTCCGGTCCCTCTTTTTATTCGTATTTATCGGGCACAGGTTCAAGCAGTGCTTCAGCAAAGCTGCTCAGCACTTCTAGCTACAGTCCTCTATGCTCCATGAATCAGGAGCGTCAGGTCACAGGGAACGTTGTTTAAGGTTTCCAGACCTCCCACACCTTTCCCACCAGCGCGGGGCCTGGTTTGAGCGTGACCTGCCCTGGCTGCCAACCCGAAGGCGTGACTTCCCCTGTTGCCTTAACATGCTGGAATGCCTTTACCTGCCTGACCAGTTCATCCGGGTTTCGTCCCACTTCAGGCGTCAGCACCTCCATCGCCCGGATGACGAAGTCAGAGTCAATGATGAAGCGACCGCGGATGTCCACTCCTGCCGACTCGTCGTACACACCGTAAACCTTTCCGATTTTGCCTCCGGCATCCGAGAGCATGGGGAAGGGGACCCCGCCATCGACCATCTTGGACAGCTCCTGCTCTTGCCATATCTTGTGAGTAAAACGGCTGTCCGTGCTCATCGCCAGAACCTCGACGCCCAATGACTTCAGCTCCTCGTAGCGGGCAGCGACCGCTGCCAGTTCTGTCGGTCAAACAAAGGTAAAATCTCCCGGATAGAAGCAGAGGACAATCCATTTCCCCTTGTAGTCCGAGAGCTTGACAGGGGCAAAGCCCTTGCCGGCGATAAAGGCATTCGCCTCGAAATCCAGTGCCCCTTGTCCCACACGTGCCAACATTTCTCTAACCTCCTGAGATGATGGAGCCCCCGCCGCTTGGGGGGCCGATTCGGGAACTATGATACCGCGCGCCGGTTTGACACAACCTTCTTTGAGCTCTGCCATACTCCCCTCCCTTTATGATTTTTGCCCTTTTCCCGCTCTTCCCCGAGATGGTCCCTGGTTGAGTCATGCATACAGGCATTATCCATCATGATAGAACAATCAATATTGCCCCTGTCTATGCGGATTCACTCGCCGCAGCTTTAAGAAAAGCATCAGCGAAGCTGTTCACAGCCTCCGAATCATATCTTTCGATGTGTCCCTCATCGCAGAGTTGCGCAAGCAGTGGGTCAATAGGAATCTGTCCCAGCAGCGGTGCTCCTGCCGCTTTAGCCATCTCCGCACCTTTGCTCTTCCCGAAAAGTTCTACCCGTTTCCCGCTGTCGGGCAGCAGGAAATAGCTCATGTTCTCAATTACCCCTATTATGGGTACATTCATTTTCCGTGCCATCTGCACTGCTTTCCTCACCACCATCGCCGCAAGCTCTTGAGGGCTGAATACAATGACCACGCCTGAAAGAGGCAGTGATTGCATAACAGTTAAGGGAGCATCGGCAGTGCCGGGCGGCAAATCAATCAGCAGGTAGTCAAGCTTCCCCCAGAGCACGTCCTCCCAGAACTGGGTGATCATCTTGCCGATAAGAGGGCCACGCCAGATAACTGCATCATCCTCGTTAGGAAGGAGCAGGTTAACGGACATTATCTCAATGCCCAGGCGAGACGAAGGAGGCAATATGCCTGTTTCGCTGCCGCTAGGACGCTCATTGATACCGAAAATTCGTGGTATACTGGGGCCTGTAATGTCGGCGTCGAGGATGCCTACTTCATAGCCGCGGCGTGCCAGCGAGATACCGATGAGGCTGGTTACCAGGGACTTGCCCACACCACCCTTGCCGCTCATTATAGCGACAATGTGCTTGACTTCGTTTATTTCCTTGGCTTTCGCTTCAGTGAAATCCACCTCTGCGCTCTCTATTCCGGGCAATGCTTTGACAGTGCTCGTAACCTTGCCCTTGAGCCATCCTTGTGTTTTTGGGCTGAGGCCCGTCGAGGCCAGGTTGATGCTCGCCTTGCCATCGGAAAGCGCTATATCACGGACCAGGTTTAGCTTTACAGGGCTGCGCATAGTTCCTGGCACTAGAATTGCTTCGAGGCTCTCCATAGTTTGTTCCTTGGTTGTCATCGTTACCTCCACACTGAGTAAGTTAGATTGAGTTTATGCCTTTTCTTCTCTCGAAAAACTGTATGTTCTTTTACCCTTTACCGATAATTTGAACAGCCCTCCTGCTGTCACCCGCGATACTATTTCCGCTTCCTTCAGGTGATGGTCACTCAACGATAAAATGCCTGCGGGCTTTAGTACCCGATGTAACTCGGCGAGTACTCCGTTGGCATCGGCCAGGTCGTGAAGGATATCGTACAGAATAACGACGTCCAGGCTATGGGGTTGCAGCCCAGTTTTACAATCGGAAAGTATCGCCTCTACGTTGTCCAGCCCCTTTCTCGAGGCCAGCTTCTGAACTGTCCGAACGGCCAGAGGATGCATATCTAGAGCGTAAATCTTGCCGGATTTGCCCACCAGTTCCGCAAGAGGCGCAATGTAACTTCCGGGCCCGCACCCGTAATCCAGGACGTGGAACCCAGGTTTGATGCCCACGTCCTCCAGAATAGCCATGCGGGGTCTGATTAAATCCCGGAATTTGTAGCCCAAAGACATAAACCGGAAATCAAGATTGGACATCGGCCCGGCTCTTGCCTTTTCTTTTGCAGGCATAAGTTACCTCCTCAGGCCTTTCTTCTACCCGTATTAAGTTTTCTCAGTTCAGCCTTTCAGGGAACTATATAGATTGGGCGCCAACTGACACTCCTGTTCGCTTAGTGCAGCCTGTCCATCAGATTAGGCAGTTTACCCTTGAGATAGAGCTCGACAGCCTTGTAGATATTCTCCACATCGGTAACTATGGGCTCTATGTTATAGCCCTTCAGGCTTTCGTATGCACCCCAGCCCATACCACCTGCTAAGAGAACCTGACAGTCGGCTATGGTTTCTGCCATGCTGGCATGCCTGCTCTGCGAGCCGGGGTCGAACCCGTGCCGCTCCCCCGGCGCCAATTTATGGGCCTCGTGAGCAGCGAAGGTATAATGCCCGGCTTTGTCCCTCTGTTCCTTTTCCATGATTACCCCGTTCTCTACGGTCAATACTACGTAGTACGGGGCTCGACCAAAGTGTTGGCTGATGTTTATGCCATCATCAGAGATTGCCGCTATTTTCATTTTGACCTCCCAATGAATTTAATCCAATTTTATCTCGTATTTGGGTTCTCCACAGCCCAAATGTATTACAATCTTGACCTTTCTGCCCTCAGCAAGGTACTTCTCAGATTCGTCACGCAGCTTCTTAAGCTCGGGTGATGTGAGCAGAGTTATCATAGCCTCGTATGTTTGTTCCAACTCTTTATTCCGTCCATCGCCTTTAAGAAGCTCCCAGAGACAATTGCGTGATTCTTGCTCGGCCAGACATTTGATACATCTGCCCGGCACCTCCTTGTTAGTGTATCTGGGCTCAAGTTCGATATCACCCATGCCTCTTGCCCCTTCGACAACCTTCATCAGTGGAGCAGGGCGGTTTATCGCATCGTTCCGTCCTGCCGCAGCAGGTTGAGCCGTGCAGTGGCGAATGTGTTCTCACCGAATAGGGAGTGCTGATGAGTCTTTCCATAGATGCGCTGCCGCAGGTTGGGCAGTGAACGTCTTGTTTTGTATTATCGCGAATTAGTATCTCGGAAACTCCACCGCACTCTTTACATCTGAAGTCGAAGATAGGCATTTCCAAAGTCCTCCTTTTCAAAGAGCCCTGGTTGAGGCAAACTGCCTCAAGGATTTACACCTCAGGTAGAGCTATTCGCATTACAGACTCCGCCGGAGTTCCCCTGAGCAAATGAGGAGAAAATCCTTTGCGCATTTTCCTTACCACACGCAGGGCATTTAATCTTGCCGTTGTTATCTTCCATACTACGCCGAATTTCGAATTTATGGCCGCATTCTGAGCATTTGTACTCGTAAATTGGCATAATTCTTCATCATCTCCTTGCCAGAATTACCACCATTGCAGGTTGACCTTGTGTAAGGCATTACTGGCCGCATCAGTGAGCTGGTAAGCCAGAGGAGAAGCTGTCAACCAGGGATGAGTCCCAATAGGGAACATGGCTATCTGGTCTATCGTCATGCCACTTACGATACATGACGCAAACAGGTTGCCTATTTCCCCGACCGCCATAGTGCAGCAGGCACAGCCGCCCAGCAATTTTCCTGATCTATGGTCAAACGCGAGCTTTACTCTCATTGGTTGAGCGTCGGGCATGGTGCCGGGATGTTTGGACGCTGCTTCGGCCTCACCAATCAGCACGTTGTAGCCCAGTTCCGCAGCCTGTGTATCAGTCAACCCTGCCATGGCGATAGCCATATCGCCAACTACCGTAGATAAAACGCCTACCGTGCCCACATTTCGCCACTGCGGGTTATACAAATTGGCTGCCGCAATTTTGCCCTCACGGGTTGCAACAGAGGCAAGCCTGGTGGCAACCGGCCTTCCGTTGAAGAAAGAATATTTCTCTGCGCAGTCACCGACAGCGAAAACCCCGTTCTTGTTTGTTCTCTGAAACTCGTCTACCTTTATACCGCCACTAGGGCCAATCTCAAGGCCTGCTTGTTTCGCCAGCTCAATATTTGGCTTCACCCCGATACCTACGATAACCATATCGCATGCAATTTGTTCTCCGGTCTGAAGCTCGGCAAACCGCACATGGCCATTTCCTTGCAGCGATTTAACGGCATTCCTCGTGATTACATTTATCCCTCTCTTCTTTAAGGCCTCATCGACACGAACACAGAGGTCCTGCGCGCAGACGAGCTGCAGACAATAAGGTAGAAGCTCAACTAAAGTAACATCATGACCTTTTTTTCGACACTCATCGGCGAATTCAACGCCGATAAAACCACCGCCGATGATTAGGATACGCTTAGCTTTATCCATAGCATCCTTTAAGCTATGAAGGTAATCTGCGTCCTTTTTAACAAAAAAGACATTGTCTTTTTCTATGCCCGGTATCGGTGGTTTAAACGGATTCGAGCCAGATGCTAACACCAGCCTGTTGTAACCTATTTTTTGCCCGTCGCTCATGGTAATCGTCTTTTCTTCAGATTCAACAGAAACGACTTCACCAATTTTGAGTTGCGCATCACCCAGTAGTTTGTCGGGAATAATATTCTTGTCAACAGCACCGAGGGTGCCATAGATGTAAGGGATACCACAAGGAACCAACACCTTCGGTTCCCTCCTGACAACCAGAATGTCTTTTAGCCCCTGGTGTTTCTGAGCGCATATGGCACTTTGTATCCCCCCAGCGCTGCCTCCGATGATCACTAATTCGTGTTTCTCCATTGGCTTCCTAGTCTTTCTCCTCCTTTTTAATTTTTTGAAATCTTAGACCATAAAGTCTCAAGCTGTTGAGCTATACCCCCGCAGAGATACTCCACAACGGGACAGCCTTTTGTAAGAGCTTCCGTGATAATATTATCGAAGGGCAACTTGGCAACTATATCTACCCTCTGTTCACGGCAATAGCGCTCAATTTGGCTAGTGTTCTCTTCGTTCAAGTCGTACTTGTTAATGCAAACCAGAGCCGGTACTCTGAAGTGCCGACATACTCCCAGAACTCGTTCCAGGTCGTGCATGCCGGATAGAGTGGGCTCCGTAATTAGGAGCGCCAGACTGGCTCCGGAAAGGGAAGAAATCACCGGACAGCCGATACCGGGCGGTCCGTCGGTAATAATATATTCGAGTCCTTCCTTCTGGGCGATTGACCTGGCATTTTGTCTTACTACATTCACCAGCTTGCCGGAATTCTCCTGAGCAACGCCCAGCCTGGCGTGGACGAGAGGCCCGTATTTGGTATCGGACACAAACCAGAGACCGGCCATATTTTCATGCATAGAAATGGCCTCCGCAGGGCAGACATGAAAACAGAAGCCGCAGCCTTCACAGGCGGTGGGGTCAACCTTGAGGTCTCTTATCGCCTCAAAGCGGCAGACCTCTTCGCAAAGGCCGCAACGTGTACACAGTTTTTCATCGATAATAGCTGCCTGGCCACTGCGGAACTCGTGAGTTTCCTTTATTTGAGGTTTCAGGAGCAGATGCAGGTCAGCAGCGTCCACATCGCAGTCGCACAGCACCTTGTTTTTGGCCAGTGCAGCGAATGAGGCTACAATAGTGGTCTTGCCTGTGCCACCTTTTCCGCTCAGCACTACGATTTCTTTCATGTTCTTACCTGTTGATGTTCAGCTACAATCCCCTCAATAGTTTGAAATAGCTCCAGGAATTGAGCACGCCATTCCGGCATGCCCTGTACCAGCGTGATACCCTTTGAATACAGTCTTGCGATTTCCATATCCAGAGGAATTCTCATAAGCAAAGGTATGTCTTTCTCTAAGCAGTACCCCTCTACTCTGTCATATGAACTGCCTGCGCGATTAAGCACCACGCCGCACGGTATGCCCAATGCCTTTACCATGTCAACAGCCAGAGTGAGGTCATGAAATCCGAACGGTGTAGGTTCGGTAACCAGCAGACAGAAATCGCTGTCTCTTATAGCTTCCACCACAGGGCAGGATGTGCCTGGTGATGCGTCTAAGAGCGCTGTCTTTGTTTTATCGATTAGTCGCTTCACCTCGCGAATAACGGGCGTGGGCATGGCTTCACCTACATTGAGTTTTCCCTGAACAACGTCTATTTCGCCGCTGTGTCCTATCTCCACCAGCCCCATCTCTCTTCCTTCCTCGGATATTGCTCTCTCAGGGCACAGGTAGGAGCAGGCTCCGCAGCCATGACAAAGCTCCGGGAAAACAAGCACAGTTTCGGGAAGAACAGCGATAGCTTTGTAAGCGCACGCCTCCGCACACTTACCACAGAAGTTGCACTTCCCTTTGTCTACAACAGGAACCGGGATGCAGACAGGATTGCTCCGGACAATGGTCGGCCGTAGAAGCACGTGGACATTAGGCTCCTCCACATCGCAGTCCAGAATCTGCACCTGCTTTCCCAATGACACAGCAAGGCTTGTTGCGACCAGGGTTTTACCTGTTCCACCCTTGCCGCTGGCGACAGATACTATCACACTACTCCCTCACCATCTTTGCCCCGCACTGAGGGCACGTAGTGTTGTAGCACGGCACTCCACGCTGATGCGGTGCATTCGTGCCGCAGCTCGGGCAAACACAGTTTCCCCCGGGTCCTGCGCCCGGACGGCTGCCGCCCATCCTCCCGGCCCCTCTAACCCCTTTACCTGTACCTTTTCCTGCTCCCTGACCACCTCCCCAGGGGGATCCTGTCCCGTCTCCTCTAGGCATATCACGCCTCCTCTTCGAAATTACCCCTCCGATTTATTCGAGGGTTATTTGTGTGCCTGCATTATTTAAGAAAAAGATATCGCCGAACTCTCTTGCCAGAGTCGCCGAGGCGTTAAAACCGGTGCAGTGGGACACACCCAGCCTTTGCAGCCCGAGCTCCTCCAACGCCTTTGCCGTCTTTTCCACCCGCTCCGGGGAAGCCACCATGAGATGCGTGCCACCGATAATGGTGTGTATATATTTACCCCTCGTAATTTTCTGTACCTGTCGCACAGTATTAACGATGCCCCGGTGTGCGCATCCGGTAATAAGAACAAGCCCCTCGGTTGTCCTTACCACGATTCCCAGGTCGTCTGCCAGCGGGTCCGGTACCATCTTGTTGCCTTTTTTCACAGATAACCTGTCATCGATCGTTTCGTAATCTGTGGTCATTTCAATCTCGCCCGTAGTCATGACGTCATCGCTTATTTGGAACGGCTTTCTAGTGAGATTGAACGATGCCCCCAGGCTTTCGAGGTCTTCTTTTGCGTACGGTATTCCTGCATAGCGGCTGAGTTCACCGTAGACTACGTACTTAGGTATCCATATATCCGGATGGGCTATAACCTGCACCTGCTTTCTCGCCCGCAGCAGCACGTTGCGTAAACCGCCGGTATGGTCTCCGTGGGCATGGCTGAGCACAATGGCATCGAGCGTGGAGAAATCGATTCCCATAAGGTCAGCGTTGTAAACTGCCGAGGTGCTCAAACCCGTATCGAGCAGCACTCTACTGCTATCTGTTTCTACCAGGATACTTAGACCCCACTCACCGAGAAATCCCAGTTGTGCAGTGTTTTCGCTGAGGGTAATGATTCTTACGGTCATTTGCGACCTCCGGTCATCCTTCTCTCCTTTTATAGTTTGTCTTTCTTCTCAAGCTGGTTAAGACGGAGCATCACATCGCTCAATTGCTGCCTGAGCATCTGGGATTGGGTTTTGAGTTCACCTATCTCGTGCTCAACGGTAGAAGCCGGTTGCTCTTCACTGATTCTTTGTCCTTTGCCCATCCCGCGTCCCATTCCGAAGTGGGCGCTGACACTGGGCCCGGATGACTTTTTGTATTGACCCGATTTATACTCTTCCACAGCATCTTTCAATTTCCCCGATACATCAGTAATTATCTGAATACCCGCTGCGGAAAGAGTCTGATAGGCATTAGGGCCGCAGTGGCCCGTAAGCACCGCCCGGACTCCTTTGCCAGCCACGGTTTGGGCACTGGCTATTCCAGCTCCACCTGAAGCCATACCGCTGGTGTTCTCTATTGTCTCGAACTCCATCGTGTCGGGGTCGACAATCAGAAAATACCGGCATCTGCCGAACCGGGGATCAACCTCAGCATCCAGGCTCGGCCCTGTTGCCGAAATCGCTATTTTCAAAGCACACCTCCACTGTTGGGGCAGGCACGCAAAATTTGAATGCCTGTCCCTTAAACCTCAACATGTCCGTTAACTATTTTTCTTCCTTCTCAAGCTCCTTTATCCTGTCCTCGATTTCATCGAGTCTTGCCTTTACAGAATTTGCCTCTTCCTTAAGGAACTCCATCTCATCTTCCCGACTCATATCTTGGTAAGGCGCACCCCAGGCGCTCCCGTAGTAGGAAGGCGGTGGGGGAGGAGCATTACCTGGCCCCGAGTAAAATCCGGGATGCCAGCATCTGGGCAGCCCTCCTCTGCCTCTGCCTACGTAGGGCCACGGAGGAGAAGCTCCTCTGAAACCAAAGCCCATTCCGTACCCGTATCTGTATGGCATCTCAATCACCTCCTTGCTGATTCATAGTTTTACTACCACCATGCATATTGCCCAGGATATCCGTAATTGGCCGTCGGCCTGTAAAACTGCGGCGGTGGCTGAGCGGGAGTGTAACCGCCGCCATAAGCCCACCAGCGGCGCGGCAGCCAGGGATATAAGCGGCAGAAGGGATAAGGGTTGCCTCGTCCCATTCCCATACCCGAGCCTCGACCAAAGAACATGCCTCTTCCCATGCCGAAGCCTCGTCCTAAGCCCATCCCACGCCCCATTCCAAAACCGCCCCGTCCAAACCAACCTCTTCCGAATGGCATTGTCCTCACCTCCTTTCCTTGAGTACTAAATTTTGGTGCCCGCTGAACTCGAACAAATTGCGGCTCTTTTACTTCCTCGTAAATGGCCCCAGCGGCGCACACTTCAAAGCATTCGCCACACCCCTTGCAGAGACCAGGGTCAATTCTGGCAGCGGCATCCAAAAGACTAATTGCCTTTTGGCGGCAAACTGTAACACACGCTCCGCAGGCATTACACCTATCTGTATCGATATAAAACATGGTTCACCTCTTCATGGTGAGGAGTCGCACTCCCTTCATCTGACGAAAAGTAGCGCCCTGACTGACATGGAGCAGCACTGTTTCGGGGTCGACTACTTTAGTACCGGAGATAACATCTATTCCATATTCAAAGAGTATCGACGAAAGCGGCGTGGTGGGCCCCAGGACGATGACAAAAGCCTTCGGTTTACAGAGCTTGAGCAGGTCTTCGATAGTGTGGTTGACAAAGGCGCTGCCCGTGATAGCTACTACATCTGCCTCGGGAATGATATTTTGCGCCTCGCTTTCCGCCAGGTCGCTCCCCCGG
>Ga0172366_10001700_pt1 | contig 17230 bp, 12 predicted proteins | sample LakKivSesite69cm_FD_114533 | JGI IMG/M metagenome (GOLD analysis project Ga0172366, IMG submission 114533) | Sediment microbial communities from Lake Kivu, Rwanda - Sediment site 69cm | ecosystem: Environmental > Aquatic > Freshwater > Lake > Sediment | place: Rwanda: Western Province, Lake... | reverse complement strand
GCGATGACCCCCAGGACTCCACCTAGAAGGACGACGATGATCCCCTGTCGCACGGCACGCGTGAACACGAGAGCCTCGCTCCTTTCGTCGCTTGATTGTTCGTGCGCGAACACGTCGGCGCATAGCCGTATCGCTGCCTCAGAGACACAGTTTACAATGCACCGTCGGTTCGGGTCAATCTTCTGCGGCCTTGCGACGATGCCGGTTCCCCTCCTGACGCCGGAGACGTTCCACCGCGTCCGTTGAATCGGCCCTTGCGCATGGGAACGAGGGTTCTCCGCCGAAAGCGCGCTACGCCTCCGTCGGCACTGCTCGGCCATGCTTCCGCAGGAGTTCCGCGTAGAGCGCCGTGGTGTTGCGGACAAGCGTCTCGACGCTGAAGAGGTTCTCCACCCGAAGCCGCGCCGCTGTGCCCCACTTCCGCGCTTCCTCCCGGTGACGCCATATATACTCCAGCCCCTCGACAAGCCCCTCCACATCGCCCGTCGGCACGAGCCACCCGGTCCGGCGATGGAGCACGAGGTCAGGCGTCCCCCCTGCGGCAGTGGCGACGACCGGCACTTCCATCGCCTGCGCCTCGATGAGTGCATTGGGGAAGCCCTCGATGTCCGATGTCTGCACGAGCGCATCCATCACCGCCAGGTCGGGCGATACGTCCCGCACAAACCCGCGCCGGAGGACAAGATCACGGACGCCACGCTCGCCCAGCCATCGCCGGTAATCCGCGAAATACTCCTCTTCCCCCGGACGAGGGTCGCGTCCCAGTTGCAGCACCCGCAGCAGGATTCCTCTCTGGCGGAGCCTTTCGATCACCTCGACGAGGAGGTCGAGCCGCTTTTCGCGAATCGGCTGGGCGATGTTGCCGACGACAAAACCCTCCGTCGGCAGGCCGAGGCGTTCCCGGTAGACACGGCGTTCTTTATCGCTCCAGACGAGGCACTTCTGCGCTCGGTCGAGGGCGATGCCGTTGCGGATCGTCGTCACCTTCTCTGGGAGCAAGCGCTTCACGCGGATGAGGAATTCGCTCACCTGCGAGGAGTTGCCCACGACCATATCCGAGCCACGCGTCAGAACGCGGTCCAACGTATGCTGGAGCGGGCTGAGCCATGCGTCTATCGTACGTTCGTACGCGATGAGGATCGGGTCTCCGGGGACAAGTCGTGCGGCAAGCCGCCCCCAGAAGTTTGCGGAGGTGAGCCATGTCTGGATGATAGCCGGTTCATGCCGTGCGATCGCTTCGGCCAGCCGCCGGATAAGGCCGATGTCGTAGGCACTTCGCTTGCCGATGACCTCAAGAGGGATGCCTGCCGCCTCAAACTCCGGCCCCAGGGAACCGATCTCGTGCGTGCACACGACGAAAGGCTGCCAGAGGTCGCGGTTTTGCGTGCGCGTGAGCGCGAGCAGTTGCTGCTCGGCTCCGCCGGACTCCACCGACTGAATCACGTGGACGATGCGCACGGGCCGAGTCACTGAATCACACCCTCACACCGGGGATATCGCAGGAGACGTGCGCTCAGCCAAGCCGCGTCGCCGCGTCGAGCGCGTTCGGTTTGAACACAAGCCCGAGGCCCGGCTTCTGCGGCACGGCGAGGTACCCGTCGTAGAAGACGAGCGGCTCTTCGAACAGGTCATCGAGCTTCGCCGATTGACCGGTGTATTCCTGCGGCCAATCGCACCAGAAGAGGCTCGCGCAGACGTGCAGGTTCGCCGCCGTGCCGACGGTGGGCTGTGTCTGGTGCGGCAGGAATATCTTGTTGAACGCGTCGCCGAGCGCGGCGATCCTCACTATCTCCGTGATCCCCGCGCACTTCACCACGTCCGGCTGGAGGATGTCCACCCGCCCCTGAACGATGAGGTCGCGGAATTGCCATCGGGTGTACTCGTGCTCGCCCGCCGAGACCGGAATATCGAGCGCGTCGGCCACGTTGGCGATGCCGGGATAGTCGAATTGCGCGACCGGCTCTTCGAAGTGCCGCAGGCCGAGTTCCTCGAACTTCCGCCCCTGACGGATCGCCATCGGGACGGAGTAGCCGTTGTTGGCGTCGAAGCTGAGCGGCAGGCCGTCGCCGCAGACCTGCTTGCATTCGCGGACCATCTGAAGGTCCTTCTCCGGCCCCATGTCCTGCCGCGCAACGCCCCAATCCATGCGGATTTTGATGCCTCGGAATCCGGCGTTCACTGCCTTTTCCACGCGCTTTGCCATTTCGAGCGGGGTCATCTGAGCGCCCCCGCCGATAGAGGCGTACATGGGGACTTTCTCGCGGTAGCAGCCGCCGAGCAGTTGGTGGATCGGCTTCCCCATCGCCTTGCCCCGGATGTCCCACAGGGCGATGTCAATCCCCGCCACCGCTTCGGGTTGAATTCCCTGCACGCCGAGCTTGTACGTCCCAAGCATCATCGCGTGCCAGAGCTTGTCGTTCTCCAGTGGGTTCTGGCCGATGATCCGGGGAGCGAGCACGCTCGTCACGAAGCGGCCAATCGTCTCCGAGTGCATCGGGCTGCATTCGCCGACGCCCGTGATCCCTTCATCGGTGGCGACGACGACAAAGCACTTTCCGTGAATGAGGTAGGCCGCGACATCGGTGATTTTCATGGCCGATCCCTTGATGGTGTGAGGTCTTGGTGAGAGGAAGCGTCCCTGATGGAGTGTCAAGACAGAAATGACATGGCTCTGTTTGGGCAGACAGGAATGTCCGCCCCCACCAACAAAGACCCCTTATCCAAGGGTGGGGCAGACATTCCTGCCTGCCAAGGATGTTGACAATCCACTAGCGGCGCAGCTTCCGCACGCGGACGCGGCTGACCTCCGCGATCATCTTCGACCCGATGGCGCGGAAGCCGAACTTGCCGCCTTCGGGCAGTCGGTCCGGCAATTCCTGCGGATCGACGAACTCGTGCGCAAGCGTGCCGTCCACGCCCAGTTGCAGGTGTGGCCCGTCCTTGACGATGGTCATGCGGTACTGCCGCCCGATCTCCTTGCAGAGGTCCGGCCCCTGCCCGACGAGGTGCAGCCCCGGGTTCCTGCGCCAGTTCGAGACGCCGGTATGCGCTCCCTCGTCGTCGTAGCGGCTCACGGAGACGTGGTACGAGCGCAAGAGCGCGTCTTCGCCGGTATAGTCCTTGAAGACGCCGCTCCGGGGCGGCAGGCTGAACATGTCCTCGCCGCGCAGGCCGCACATGGCGATGAAGGTGATGAACAGCCCGTTTCGTTCGTGCACGAACAGGTCGTACTCCAGCGCGATCCCGTCGGGGAAGTCTTCCACGCAGAAGGCGTGGCAACCGGCCCCGCCCTGCTGGCTGCCGGTGCAATCAATCCTCAGCGCACGCCCCAGCGCATGCCGGTTCGCCTGTTCGTGCGCGACGATTTCCAGTCTACCGATGCCCTCATGACGCCACTTGCCGAGACCATAGGCGAAGTCATCCGCGAAGAGCACTTCGCCTTGAGGGAGGATCAGGCGGCCTGTCGCATCGCTCATCGCAGCCCTTTCTGATGGGTATTCGCAGTGACTCTTACACAATATGCGGGTTTGTCCGCGTCGCCGCCACCCCTCGCGAGCGCGTTCGCGGAGGAGGTGCGCCGGTTGACGAGAACTACAGAGGGCATGAAGAGTTGCAGGCGTCGGCCTTCTTGACGCCGGTGGCGTCGCCCGTCTATATTCCCCATTTGGCGGCGTAGGAGGCTCGTCGCCGCAGGTTTACCGGGGTGTGCCGTCTCTGCCAAGCGGCACGGGGAGCGTCCTCGGCAAGCCCGGCTGACGGCTCAAGAGAGACCAGCGACTTCATGATGCGTGTGCCCGCAGTCCGGCAGACCAGGCCCTGTGGGACACCTGACACGAGGAGGATCACATGGATAAGACAATCGGCGTGGGTATGATCGGGTATGCCTTCATGGGACGGGCACACTCGAACGGGTGGCGTCAGGCACCGCGCTTCTTCAACCTTCCCCTGATGCCGGTGATGAAGACGATTTGTGGCCGGAATAAGGAGGCCGTCACCGCCGCCGCGAAGCAGATGGGCTGGCAGAAAGCCGAGACGGACTGGAAGAAAGTCATCAGCGACCCGGAGATCAAGATCGTTGACATCTGCACGCCGGGCAACCAGCACAAGCCGATGGCCCTGGCCGCGCTGGCAGCCGGGAAGCACGTCGTCTGCGAGAAGCCGCTCGCCAACACGCTCGCCGAAGCCCGCGAAATGGCCGAAGCCGCGAAAAAAGCGAAGGTGCGGACGCTCACCGCGTTCAACTATCGCCGCGTCCCTGCCATCGCGCTCGCCAAGCAGATGATCGAAGAAGGGCTGCTCGGCACGATCTATCACTGGCGCGCCGTGTACTTGCAGGACTGGATCATTGACCCGAAGTTCCCGCTCGTGTGGCGTCTCCAGAAGGAAATCGCCGGTTCCGGCCCGCACGGGGACCTGAACGCCCACATCACCGACCTCGCCCGGTATCTCGTCGGGGAGATCACCGAGGTGGTGGGCATGAGCAAGACCTTCGTCAAGACGCGCCCGTTGCAGGAAGCGCTCGCCGACGGCGGCCTGGGCGCGAAAGCGGGCGCGAAGAAGGGCAAAGTGACCGTTGAAGACGCGATGCTCTTCCTGGCGAAGTTCGAGAACGGCGCGCTCGGTGCGTTCGAGGCGACGCGCTTCGCCGCAGGGCGGAAGAACTTCAACTCGTTCGAGGTCAACGGCTCGAAAGGCTCCATCGCGTTCAACCTCGAACGGCTCAATGAGTTGCAGTACTTCAACCGGAAAGACGACGGGCGGATGCAGGGCTTCCGCACGATCATCTGCAACGAGGGCAGCCAGCCCTACAACAGCGCGTGGTGGCCCTCTGGGCACATCATCGGCTGGGAGCATACGTTCACCCACGAGTTCAAGGACTTCATCGAGGCCATCGCCAAGGGGAAGGACACGCAGCCCAATTTCGAGGACGGCATGAAGACGCAGGCCGTGCTCGAAGCGGTCATGGTGTCAGCCGACAAGAAGAAGTGGGTGAAAATCGCCGATCTGTAAGGGGAAGTCACCGAGGAACGCTCGCAGCAGGGATGTCGCCGGAGGCATCCCTGTTGTGTTTTGGGCGGTGCGGTGGTTTCGTACGAGAGAGCATTTCCGCACGTGATCCCGTAGAGCACGTGTCCCTGGTCCACGAAATGAGCGTCACAATTGGTGGAAAGCTCAATGATGAATCCTCCGCGCACCATCACGGAAATCAAGTATCGCCCCGGCAAGACGCCGCTCCAATGGACCTGCGAGGTGGTCGAGCTTCATGCCCCGGAATGGGTGCGCCTGCGCTACGTGAGCGACCAGCCCTACAGGATCGAGGGCACGGAACTGCCGGTCGGAACTGTCACCGACGCGATGTACTGGGCCGATAGACCGTATCACGTCTGGCGATTCACCGGCCCCGACGGAGCGCACCTCGGCTATCGCTTCGATGTTTGCGCGTACACGCACATCTGGCCGGAAAAGCTCATCTGGACGGACCTTGAGCTGGACCTCTGGATTTCCGCCGACGGCCAACCGCACTGGCAGGACGAGGACGAGATGGCGCAGCTCGTGCGGATGGAGCACCTGAGCCGGGAAGAACTCGCCCTCGCCAACGAAGCGAAGGCGCGGCTTGACCGGGAATGGCGAGAAGTCATCAGAGAGGTGTACGGAGAAGAACTACCTCCGGCGACCGGATGAACGTCGCCGGGCCGCCGACGTGTGTCGAGCGCAACGCACGGTGCATCTGCTATGCCCAGGCCCTACGTCCCGAACGACTCGTACGCACGGAAAGCCGCCGCGCAGGGATACCTCGCCCGCAGTGCTTTCAAGCTGGAAAGCATCGTGGAGAAATTCGGCGTGGTCCGGCCGGGCGACCGCGTGCTCGACATCGGCGCGGCTCCGGGCAGTTGGCTCCAGGTGACGAGCAAGATCATCGGAAGCAGGGGGCTTGCAGTGGGCGTTGACCTGAACCCTGTCACGTTCTCAGCCGAAAATGTGCGGACGTTCGTCTGCGACATCCTCACCGCCGAATTCCTCGACCTCATCAAACCCTTTGCGCCGTTCGACGCCGTGCTGAGCGACGCCGCGCCGAACACCTCCGGGATACGGGACCGCGACGCCGAGCTTTCGCTTGCGCTCGCGGAGCGCGTTGCCGAGGCGGCAGAACTGCACCTCAGGCTGGGTGGATCAATGGTGATCAAGATATTCGAGAGCGGAGACACCTCGCTCTTCGTGAAGCGCGTGCGGAAGAAGTTCGAGAAGGTGCAGACCTACAAGCCGCCGGCAAGCCGCGAGAGGAGCCGTGAGACGTACATCGTCGCCCTGCGCAAGCGGTAGCGGGTCGGCCAATGGAGCACTTCAGCGGATCGCCAAAGTCACGCAATGTGCAAGTTTTTTGTGAACGGACTATTGCCCATGAAAGGGAGCAATGTCCGAATTTCCGCCCTCCGGATGAATCCGGGGGCTACGGAAGAGCGAAGCTCGCTCACGCGAGCTGTCTCACGCGGTGACTGCCAAGGTATTTTGTTGATGACCATGAGCCGACTTGGTTATCGGTAGCCCGCCACTGATGGTCATCAACGAATTATGTGTGCACGCGACGCGGCCGCAGAGTCAGCCAGCTTCAGATGGCTTGGCATATTAGCCCCCGGCTTCAGCCGGAGGGCTTCTTCACGCACGATCTCACCGCCCTCCGGATGAATCCGGGGGCTACGGAAGAGCAAAGCTCGCTCACGCGGTGACTGCCAAGGTATTTTGTTGATGACCATGAGTGGCGGGCGGAAAACTCGCACATCGCGCCAAAATCTCTTCGAGGTATCCCTCCCATGAGCGAGAAACCTGTTTCGGCTCGTTATGAGAGCGTCACCATCTCTACCTACCCCATCGGCCCCGGCGACCCTACCCCGCCGATTCGGAGGCAGTGGGGCTACTGGCGCGTCCATCCGTATGCGATGCTCGACGACCTCATTGACCGCCGGGAGGACCGGACCTACGCCGCGCTGGTCCTCGAAAACGAGTACCTGTTGCTCACCGTCCTGCCGGAAATCGGCGGCCACCTGTACGCGTACGACAAGGTATCCGGGCGCGACATCTTCCATCGTCCGCAGTCAATCAAGCCGGGCCTCATCGCCCTCTGCGGCGCGTGGATTACCGGCGGCATCGAGTTCAACTTCCCGTGCAGCCACAACCCCGTCACCTTCCGACCCGTAGACCACGCGCTCCGGGAGAATGCCGACGGCTCGGCGACCATCTTCATCGGCGCGATTGAGCACCTTTCGCGTATGCGTTGGACGGTGGGCATCACCCTCCATCCGGGCGTCGCGGTGATAGACACCGACATACGGCTGGAAAACCGCACCGCGCTGCCGCATCGCTACTACTTCTGGTCGAATTCGAGCGAACGGGTGGGCGACGGCACGCGCTTCATCGCGGCGGCAACATCGGTGTACGGATGGGAAGGGATCATGCGCTACCCGGTCCACAATGGGAAATACCTGCCCCCCTACCGCGACCACAAAAGCCCGTGCGACCTCTTCTCACGCCACGTGCAGGCCGATTTCTTCGGCTGCTACGACGACGAATACGAGGAAGGGGTCGTCCACTACGCCGATCATCACGTGGTGACGGGGCGCAAGTATTTCACGTGGGGCAACTCCGGCGACGGGCTTGTGTGGCGACACATCCTGAGCGACGGCGAGGACCCGTACATCGAGATTCAGTCCGGGCCGTTCGAGACGCAGAGCATCTTCAAGCTCATGGAGCCGCACCAGGTGATGCGGTGGCAGGAGACGTGGTACGGCGTGCGGAAGACGGGCGGCTTCGAGTTCGCCAACCGCGACGTGACGCTCAACCTTCTCCGCGAAAAGTCCGGCGCGAAGGTGATCGTGTTCGTCACGCGGCGAATCGGCGGCGCGTCGGTCAGCGTGACGGCGCACGACCGCGTGGTCGGGGAATGGAAGGGGAACCTCGCTCCCGAATCGCCTGTCGAGGTCGCGCTCGCAGGTGTCGGCCCGGACGAATCGGTGTCCGTCCTCGTCGCTGCTGCGGAGGGGAGGCTTGCCGAGGCGACGCTGCCCTGGCGCGGCGTCGAGGATGATCTCACCGACCCGGTGCTCATCGGGCCATCGGAACGGGAGACGGTTCACGGGCTGGCATCGCAGGGCTACTCCCACGAGGAGCAGTTCGAGTGGATGCGTGCGCGTGAGTGCTACGCGAAGGCGCTGGAGGCCGACCCGCTCGCTCTGTTCCCCCTGACCCGGCTCGGCATCCTGGAGATCAAGGCCGGGCGGGCGAATGAAGCGCTCGCGCTCTTGCAGCGTGCGGCGCGGGTCCTCCCCGACTCCGGCGAAGTGAACTACTACCGGGGGATTGCGCTTCGCCTTCTGGGGAACCGCACGGAGGCGACCGAGGCGTTCTGGCGTGCGCGGCTGAGTCCGCAATTCGGCGCTCTGGGGCGCTACATGCTCGGCGAAATGGCGTCGGAAGACGGGGATGCGGCCTCCGCGCTCGAACACTTCCGGGCCGCCGCCGAGCACGAGGCTTCCGGCACGAAGGCGTGGTGCGGACAGGTTGCCATGCTGCGCGTGCTCAACCGCTTCGACGAGGCGGAGGCACTTGCCGGAGAGATGCTCCGGACGGACCCCCTGAACCCGCTCCTTGCGTGCGAACGTGCGCTGCTTGCCAAGGCGCGGGGTGCGTCGAGCGAGTCCGCGTGGGGTGCGGCGAAGGAACTCCTGAGAGACGAATACCAGACGTGGCTTGAGCTGGCGACGGACTATGCCGCGCTTGGGCATCTTGCGACCGCGCTGCATATCCTCGAACAGGCGCGCAAGGTGATGGATTCGCCGCTCCTTCACTACTACGCCGCGCACTACCACGAGCGGCTCGGCGAACGCGAAGCTGCCGAACAAGCACGTCTCCGCGCCGCAGCATTACCCGCCGATCACGTATTTCCCCATCGCACGGAAGCGGAACCGGTCCTGCGCGAGGCAATGGAGAAGAACCCCTCCGACGCGAACGCTCCGTACTACCTCGGCACGCTCCTCTACATGCTGGGGCGCACCGACGAAGGGCGCGCGCTCTGGCAGTGCGCGATTGACCGGGGCTGCGCGAACGCATCGGTCTATAGCTGCCTGGGGTGGGTGCTCTGGCAGGCCGACAAGAACCCGCACGGTGCGCGTGCGCTCTTCGAGAAGGCCGTGCGTCTGCGCCCCGACGACTTCCGCCTCTACTCCGACCTCGACGCGCTTTCAGAGCAGACAGGCCGCACGCCGGAGGAACGGCTGGCGTATCTCGCGGGCCTGCCGGAGTCCCTGCGCGGGAAGGGAAATATCCTCTCGCGGATAATCCGCCTCACGACGCTCCTTGAGCGCTACGACGAGTCAATCGCGCTCTTGCACGTGCAGCGATTCAACCCGCACGAAGGCGAGATGGCCATGCGTGCGGTCTACACCGACGCATACGTGGGCAAAGGGGAATCCCTGATGGACGCGGGCGACCACCAGGGCGCACGGGCAGCCTTCGAGAAGGCGCTGGAATACCCCGTTCACCTCGGCGTGGGCAAGCCGTATCGTGCGACGGACGCGCCGATCTACTACCGTGCTGGCTGCGCGTGCGCGGCGATGGGCGACGCCGATGCGGCGAGGGAGCACTGGCGGAACGGGCTTGCGGAAGCGCACCATCCGATCCCGTCGCTCGGACGGTACTACGTCGAATGCTGCCGATGGAAGCTCGGCGAACTCAATGAGGAAGGAAAAACGCTCGCCGCCGCGACGATGGGCGCGATCCTCCACGCGCTCAGAACCCGGCAGAAGGAGGCGAAGAGCACGGCGGAAGACCTCGTCCTCATCGGCCTCGTGGAGAATACGCTTGGCAGGAGCGACGAAGCGCGTGCGGCGTTCGAGGAGGCGTTGCGTCTTTCGCCCTGGCATCAGCTTGCGCGCCGCGAATTGCGACGGATACAACGAGTGTGCGGAACAACGGAGAGCCACGCTCGCAGATGATCCTACAAGCCATCTGGCTCTGGTGAAACGCTACATCTGGGCAGACAAGAATGTCTGCCCCACCCATGGCAAAACTACAAGAGTATCGGTGGGGCGGACATTCTTGTCTGCCCAGATGTAGGTTATCAACAAAAGCCAAATAGGTTGTAATGTGACCCTCACTTACACATCGCAACCTGTGCGAAGGCCCCGTAGGTGCGGCAGGCTTCGTCGTACGCGAGGAAATGCTCCAGGGGAACTTCCGGGCTGATCGAGTGCGTCCCGATGATCATCCCGCCGCTCCGGCCAAGTTCGATGATCCGCCGGGCCTCTGCGTGAATCCTCTCCGCAGGGCCGTTGAGGAGTATCTCCGTATTGCACATGCCGCCCGCAATCACAAGGCGCGGGTAGCGTTCCCGGAGCCGGACCGGGTCCATCCCCGCTCTCCGTTCCAGAGGATGGAGGCCGTCAATCCCCGCGTCCACAAGCATCTCCAGGATCGGGCGGACATCGCCGTCGGAGTGCAGGAAGACATACCGTGCGCCCGCCCGTTTGTACGCGGCGATCATGCGACGATAGATCGGCAGGAAAATCCTCTCGAACGAGCCCGGGCTGAAGAGCGGGCCGTCGCTGTAAGCCATGTCGTCGTAAATCCAGATGCCGGTTTCTTGGAGCGACCAACGGCGGATCGCCTCGGTCCCGACGGCGGTCAGGTGCTCGCCCACCTTCTCGGCAATTGCCCTGGCACGCGACGGGTCTTCCGCGATGTCGGTGAGGAACTGCGTCTCGCCGCGCACGAATGTCGTCCGCAGGAAAGGGCCGCCCGTCTTCCCGAAGACGCAGAAGCGCCGCTTGTCTTCCCGGAGCACGCGCTGAAGCTCTGCCGCGCTGTGTGTCCCGCGCAGAAAACGGACATCGAGGTCCGGCGGATCGAAGCACACCGCGTCCGGGTCTGCGCCCTTCGGCATCGCCACTTCAAGGGTCTCGACGAAGTACGCGCCGGGCCTGCTCCGGGTAAGCCTGCCCCAGCCGTCGCGCTCGTAGACCCATCCGTTCTCTTCCTTGACGCACCGTGCCCTCGTGGGCAGAATGGTCTCGTCCGGCACCCAGATGGCGATGTCGGTGAGGTCTTCGCGCTGGCCGAGCACCGTCCGCCACGCATCGGGGAACTCCCAGAACGAGTCGAACCGGGGAATCCTGTCGGGCGGGCGAAATGAGCACGCGGTGAGGACGCGTTCCTGTGCAGTCATGGGTGTCTCTGGTTGGCGATGCTCTGGTGCCGCAGATGATGGACGATGCTCACGCGGGTTTCAAAGGAAAATACGCAGGGCAAGGGAGGGAACAAGCCGGTGCTGCGGTCGCGCACGACGTGCTCACCGTGCGAGGGAACTACGGGTTGCCCTCCCCCAGGCGGAACCTGATGCGGTGCGTGACTTTCACCCGGACCGGGCGGAAGTTCAGCTTGGCGGGCAGAAAGCGCGTGTTCATCGCCGCCGCACGCGCCGCTTCGTGGAACACCGGCGGACCGCTCAGGATCGTCGCGCTCTCCACGCGCCCGTCGGTCCCGACGACCAACTCCACCAGGACATCGCCTTCGATCCTGGCCTGTCGAGCGGAATCCGGGTAGACGGCGACCCCCCGGCGGATCAGCACCGGTTTCTCCTCCTGCGTCCAGGGTTCGACCGTGACGCGACCCCCGGCAGGCGCACCCGCCGCAGCCCGCGAGAGTCGGAAGCTCATGTGCTGCGCAAGCCTGGCGCGAACCGGGCGACCATCCCTCTTGGCGGGGATGAAGCGCATCGCCATTGCCGCCGCATGTGCGGGTTCGTGAAATATTGGCGGACCTTGAAGCACTTCCGCGCTCTCGACGCTCCCGTCGGTTCCGAGCACCAGTTCGACGTACACGTCGCCCTCGACCCCGGCCTGTCGAGCGGGGTCCGGGTAGGTAGGGATCACCTGATAGCTCAGCGTCGGTTTCTCGTCTACCGCCCAGTACCAGAACACCGCCTCCGCACCAGTATCCACGTCCGCGAGGACGAGGGATTCCACCGGAGTGACGTACCTCCTCTCCAGAAAGATATCCTCCAGTCGGAAGCTGATGCGCTGCGAGACCTTGTAGGGGACTGGGACCCCGTCGCTCTTGCCGGGCGTAAAGCGCATGTTTAGGGCCGCTTCACGAGCTGCCTCGCGGAAGATGAACGGTCCGCGCAGAGCGATGATGCTATCAACGGTCCCGCTACTGCCGACGACCATCTCGACGTACACCTCGCCTTCTATCCGGGCGCGCCGGGCGTCCTCCGGATAGGTGGGGATCGCCTGACCGATCAGCACCGGAGGCTCTCTGACCGCATCCGTCTGCACGGTGCGTGGCCTCGCGCCGGGCAGGAGACACCCGGTCACTCCGGCAATTGCGAGTACGGTGATCGAGGAATACAGACGCAGATTTCTCCGGGTCTTCTCCCTCAACCGCTTCGAGCGTGCATGGATCACGTGCGAATCCTCCTCGCTTCTAGGAGTTGGGCGGCGATCCGAGGATGCCGCCACGCCGAGGAGAGCAGGGGCAGTTGCCTATGAGGGAAAATAGCGAGGTACCGGGGCCGGTCAAGCAACGGAGAGAGACCGTACGTAAGGCGGCTTCGGCGGGTGTTTCATAACTCTGGGAGGGAAAAGATGCTTCGGTGAACTCTGCGGGCTTGCCGGAGGATTTTGTAGATAAGGAGCAATTGCACCGCGCTGCGTTCCTTTCGATATTCGGGCGCGAGAGCTGTTTCCGTACGACTGCATTTCTCTCGGAGGCCCATCCCATGCCGCTCTGCGACTTCACCATCGAGCACATCAATCGCTGGTCCCTTCCCGTGTGGCCCGTGACGTTCGGCGTGCCGCTTGCGCCTGGTGCGCTGCGCGAGGATACGGCGGTGCACCTTGAAGATTCCGACGGTCAGCCGCTCCCCACCCAGGTTCGCATCCTTGCGACGCACCCCGACGGCTCTGTGCGGCGAATGCTCGTGGACGCCGAACCCGCGCACGGTGGGCAGCAGCGCAGGGCGTTCCGATTAGCCGAAGGTCCGCCGCCCGACGTGCCGAGCCTGGTGTGGGACGGGGTGAAGAGCATGGGGGCGCAGGTGAGCCTCAGGCGCGAGGGCGAGGCGATCGTACTTGAGCGAGGCGGGCACTGCTGGCGGCTTGCGTTCGACGGGGCCGCCGCACCGGCGTCCTCTGGTCCGGCAAAAGAGGCGTCGGTGCGGATCGAGGAAGTGGCGGTGACGGACGCCGGGCCGGTGCGCCTGCGGCTCGACCTGCACGGGCGGCTTGTCTCGGAAGCCGAACCCCTGCTCGACGTTGACATCGTCCTACAAGCATTCGCAAGGACGCCGATCCTCTTCCTCGACGTGACGTTCACCAACCGGACGAGGCATCCGGTGGTGAGCCTCGCCAGGTTCTCGGCGCGATTGGCCCGCGTGCGCGGCGAGTATGGTGAGGCCGCCAAGGTGGAGGTCCGCAACGGCCCCGGCGAGTATTCGCTTCGTCTGCCGGGAAGCGTCCGCACCGGCAAGCTCGTTACGACGCTCCGCGAAAGCGGCAAGGAAGTGCTGCGCCGCGCCGGTCGCCTGCTCGGCTACGGCGAGACGTGGATGGCGCTCTCCGGCGGCATGGGCAGCCTCACCGTGGGGCTGAGGAATTTCTGGGAGTGCTATCCGTACGGCGTCGAACTGAGCCGCGACGCGGTCTCGCTCGATTTCTTCCCCGCGTGGGCGGAGGCGGCTCAGTTGCCCATGGGCGTTGGGAAGACGCACGAGGTGGCGCTCGCCTTCACAGTGCCCGACGAGGAGAGCGCGCTTTCTTCGCGGGCCATCGGCTACGCATTCGGCAAGCCGCCGCTCGTGCAGATTCCTCTCGCACACCGCGCCGCCGCCGGAGTGCTCGGCGAGTACCTCCCGTACCTGCCGGAGACCTACCCGCGCATGGAGACAGACCTCTTCGATCTCTTCCAGAACCGGATACGCGGCTTCGGGAAATTCAACTGGGGCGACGATTACTCCCCGCTCTACACCAACCAGCGACGCGGCGGCGACGAGGTGGTCTGGAACAACCTCGAAGGCGACCACCCGTACCACGCCTTCTGCCAGTTCGCCCGGACCGGTCAGTTCATCTACTACAAGGACCTGCACGACGGCATCCTGCACTGGATGGACGTTGACTTCGCCGACGCGCACCCCGACCCGCGCACCGAAGGCGCGCTCATCACCCACGTCCGGCGGCACGTGGTGGGCGGAGGTTCCTCGCCGAGCCACAACTGGGCCGAAGGCTTCAAAGAGTGGTACTACCTCACCGGCGACCCACGCACGAAAAGCATCCTCAGCCGCATGGCCGATTGGCTCATCCGCCGCTCCGACGAATTCCGCCTGCCGCCGTACGTGCGTTCGTGGGGCTGGGGCCTCATTCAGATGGCGGCGATCTACGACGTGACGGGACGCGAGGACATCTTCGCGCTCATGGGGAGGCTGACCCGCGACCTGTGCGCGTACTTCGAGGAGAAGAACGGCCTCGTGCAACGCTTCGGCGAGACGCCGGGCCATGACAGCGTGAATGCCTTCCACAGCGCGACGGTCGCCATTGGCGCGTATCACTACTACAAGCTAAGCGGAGACGAAGCCGCAAAAGCCTTGTGCATCGGCGTCGCCCGGAGCATCAGCGATGCGCGTGCGTGCAGCCCTGAGGGAATCCCCACCTACGTGAACGGCCCGGAGCAGAACTTCCCCATGCAGCAGGCGGCGACGCTTACCCTCGGCGCGCTCGCCGTCGCGTGGGAGCTTTCCGGCGACGAGACGCTCATCCGGCGCGGCATGAGGATGCTCGAATACTGCCTCGACCGGGGGCTACAGGTGGATCACATGCGCATTCCGGGGCAGTTCGTCGAGTTCGCCGACGGCATCTGCCTCATGCCGGAGCTTGTCTGGCCGAATTGCCAGCTTTTGAGCTACCAACTGCGGGGAATCCTCCTCTTCATGAAGGGGGCGCACACCTGCGGCTTCCTCGCGCAACTCGACTATCGCTTTTGACCGTCCAACCCGCGTTTTGACCATCCGACCGGCATACATTTTGCATGGTGGGAACCGTTGTTGACAAACGGAGTTTTCTCCTTTAGGTTTGCGTTAGGCTGCATGTTCAGGACCGTGCAGCACGGCCTCGAAGCGACGCAAATCATCTGTCAGAAACGTCCCACCGACAGGAGGTTGTCCATGACCAGGGGTGGACTGAACATCGGACGATTGCAAGGGAAACAGATCCTGAAACCCCGCGTGGGGAAGAACGCAGCCAGCCGGAAGAGGATGGGCCGCAGCGTCTCAAAGGCGCGTCGGAGAGTCATCCGTCAGGCCGCACTCATAGAGCGATGGTGGGAACAAGAAGAGCAGGAGTGAGACGCAGGGAACGATAACGTCTCACGTTGATACATTGCCAGAAAGAAGGCCGGTGGTATGGACACCACCGGCCTTCAGCGTTTCCGACGCCCTTCCGCAACAGGGCAGAGGGGTACGTTGACTTGCCTCTGATCGAATCCTATACTCAAAACCCAATCGGATACCTGCACCGCACGTCATCGCCCGATTTCTCTCCGGGTTCTTTGGTCAACGGCTTTGCGGGCAAGGGATTCGTGATTCGTGTGCGCGAAGACCGGCGCTGAACATGAGCAACCTCACCACTGCTCAGGTGTCGGCAGGAGTGTCTCTTGCATTGCTGCGGGAAGAGGAGCGGAAAATGTTATCACTACGCGGTTCCTATGTCGCCCTTGTGACGCCATTCACCCCCGATGACCGGGTGAACCATGCGCTCCTGCGCGAGCTAGTGGAGTGGCACGTCGAACAGGGGACGAACGGCCTTGTCCCTGTCGGCACCACCGGCGAATCGCCGACGCTGACGTACGAGGAGCACGAGGCGGTGATCGAAACGGTCGCGGAAGCGGCTGCGGGGCGGCTGCCGGTGCTGGCCGGAACGGGGTCGAACTCGACGCGTGAGGCGGTGCACATGACGCGCCACGCGAAGATGGTCGGCGCGGACGGGGCGCTCATCGTGCTGCCCTATTACAACCGCCCGTCGCAGGCGGGCCTCATCGCGCACATCGAGCGGTTGAACGAGGTCGGCATCCCCATCGTCATCTACAATATCCCCAGCCGCACAGGGGTCAACATGGAGCCGGAAACGTTCGAGAAGCTCTCTCATCTGGAACAGGTAGTCGGCATCAAGGAAGCGAGCGGGAACATCAACCAGATGAGCGAGGTGGTGATCCGCACGAAAGGCCGTTGTGCCGTGATGTCGGGCGACGATGCGCTCACGCTCCCTCTGCTTGCCGTCGGCGGAACGGGGGTGATCTCGGTGATCGCCAACCTCGTGCCCGGCGAGATGGCCCACATGGTCCGCGCCTGGGAAGAAGGACGCCGTGAAGAGGCGCTTGCGCTCCACCAACGGCTCTTCTGGCTCGCCAAGGCGATGCTCTCGCTGGAAACGAACCCCGGCCCCATCAAAGAGGCGATGGTCATGGCAGGGCACGCGGTGGGGCACGTTCGGCCTCCGCTCGCTCCCCTGAGCACTGCCAACCGGGAGAAGCTGCGCGAGTTGTTGCGGCAGATGGGGCTGATCGAGCGCTGAGCGGCTGCCGAAGCATCGAATAATACGAACTCTATTTAATAACACTACACAACAACATGTAGGGGCGTGATTCATCACGCCCTATTAACATATTATGTTTGCACATGGTTATTGGGCGCAATAAATTGCGCCCCTACGCGCCAACTGTGCAAAAATTAAGATGAACCCGTATAAGAATGTCGCGGAAAGGGGTTCACGAAAGTCGCCCTTGCCCGGCAGAATGCGCCGACAATTGACAGACCCGCCGCACAGGAAGCATATACGTTATCTTCTCCCATCATGTAACATTTCGCCCTCACGGATCATCTAATTAAGAGAAAAGAGCGACCTCGGTGCTTCGGCTCGTCACTTCCGAGAGACAGGCCAGGGGATCGTCCTGCGCCTTTTTCTGCTCCCGGCTCCCCTGGGAGAGGTTCAATGCCGCACTGATGGTCATCAACGAATTATGTGTGCACGCGACGCAGCCGCAGCCAGCTTCAGATGGCTTGGCATATTAGCCCCGACTTCAGTCGGAGGGCGTCACGCACGGTCCTGCCGCCCTCCGGATAAATCCGGGGGCTACGGAAGAGCGAAGCTCGCTCACGCGAGCTGTCTCACGCGGTGACTGCCAAGGTATTTTG
>Ga0172366_10001699_pt1 | contig 17231 bp, 14 predicted proteins | sample LakKivSesite69cm_FD_114533 | JGI IMG/M metagenome (GOLD analysis project Ga0172366, IMG submission 114533) | Sediment microbial communities from Lake Kivu, Rwanda - Sediment site 69cm | ecosystem: Environmental > Aquatic > Freshwater > Lake > Sediment | place: Rwanda: Western Province, Lake... | reverse complement strand
CGGGCTACCGGGTGATATCCATGGCGGGAAACCGCATCGCGAACTACACCTATGACATGGCTGGCGATGGCTCCCGGGACGCGTCTTATGCCCAGCCCGTGTTTGATTTCACGGCACCCGCGGGCGTCAGGAATCCGATGCTCAATTCATCGCTGGTTTACGACTCGGACAACGCAACGTTCACGATCTTCAACAATCTCACGGAATCAATACCCGCGGCGCGCGCAGCGGTCGTATTGCCCGTCAACTCCACACATCGCTGGCAGGTCGTGCCAGGCCCGGTCTCGATCCACGAGCGGGCGCGGTTCACGAACGGAACGCACGAGTTCATCGATCTCAGGTTGCGCGTCGCTGCCTGGAAGACGGTGGCGTTCCAGCTCCAGTTCACCCACGTGTGAGGAATGTCTCATGGAAACTACCCACAGACAAGAAAACGCAAGCAAGGCCGCCGGGGTAATTCCAAACGGCATCCTGGTCGCGCTCCTCGGCATGCAGATCGTCGCGGTCATGTGGATGCTCGTGACGGCGCTCAATTGGTCCACGGAGGAGACGATCGAGGACAACGTGGCCTTTTACTTGATGGTTCTCCCCCTCTTGCTCGTGCCTTTCCTGGTACCCCTCGCGGTCAAGCTGTCGCGGTTCCCGAGGTTCGCCACGGTCGCGAGGAACTGGCTGGTCTACGTCGGCCTGGCCGGCCAGCTGTTCCTCGACTGGCTCGTGTATGCCCGCTTCAACGGCTTGTTCCCGTTCCCGCTGGGAACCCCCCTTCACACCGGGTGGCTGTCGAGCGACAAGACGCCCATCGTCCTCTTCGCCGCCTGGGTCAACTGGAGCGCGTTCGTCGTCATCCCATCGCTGGCTTGCTCGCTGCTCGCGACGACCCAGGGTGGCCATAGGTTCACCGCGAGCTTGCACGCCGGCATGGCCATCCTCGCCGCCGCCGTGGGGCTCCAGTGGGGCGGCCCGTGGAGCCTACCCCTCAACCACCTGGTCTGGGTCGCCACCCTCATGGCCCTCCTCTCCGCCGTGCAGGACCGGCAGCCCTTGCCCGAGGCGCCTGCCGAGCGGACTTACTATCCCGTCTTCTCGATGGCCGGCATGGCGTTCATCGTTGGCTTCTGGCTCGGAAACCCCGCGATCGGGTCGATGGGCGCGCCGTCCGAGCCGTGGCCGTGGCTCGCATGTTGCACCGCTAGCGTCGTGCTCGTGGCGGTCGCGTTGAAGAGGCCATCGTGGCCCGGCTCCCCGCTCCACAAGGCTGGCGTTCTCTTGTCATGGATATGCTGCTGCTTTGCCACCGTGGCCATGATCATGGTCAACCTCAGCGCATGGTTTGCCGGTTACCTCGTGGCATGGCGCGTGATCGGCATGGTCGCGCTCTCGTTCTCTCCCTCGTTGCTCGCGATCACCGGGCGGGTGGGGACGAGGCGAACCGGTGGCAGGCTGCTTTTCGCCGCGTTCATGGTCATCGGGGGCATGATCCTCCCCTATCTCTTGAACCTCTACGATCCAGTCTCGAGCTACGCGGCGTTCGTCGTCCTGGGACTACCGATTGCCATGACCTTCACATCGCTGGCCGGGCGGGGGGCGAGCACCGGAACGGCGTAGTTCCCTCGGCGGGCGCGGAGGCTTCTCTCCCCCGCCCTCCTTCCATTCCCCGGGTTTCGCGTGTATCATCCACGTGATGCGCACGGTGAAAAGGACGCGTTCCCCTTCGAGGCGCGATGCCCATGATGCGGTTCTCCCGGAACCAGCACGATCACTTGCACGATTCCCTGGTCAACGTCATCGAGCGGCAAATCGAGGACGGGAACCCCCGGGAGGCCTTGCTCACCCTCGACCGGTTGATCGCCGAGGGCACCACGCGCAAGGCCGCCATCGAGAAGATGTCAGCCGTTCTCGCGGAGGAGATCTACGAGGTATTGAAGGATGCCCGCGGTTACGACGCGGCACGGTACACGAGCCGGCTCCGCGCGATAAAGTGACAAGCGGCAGGTCCGGGAGCAGAAGGGGAAAGAAAAAAGGGGAAAGAGGCTATAAATCCTTCGTGTACGACACGATCAACGAGTTGTCGCTCGTCCGGTATGCGGAGAACGTCGCCACGTCGCCGTTGACATCGACGACCATGTAGTGGAAGGTCGCCTCGCCGTACAGCTGCCACTGGTGCCCGTAGATGTCGTCGTAACGCCCGTCAGTGTAGGCGCTCACCACGTTGATGCTTGATTCCCACGCGTGCGCCGGCTTCGTGTGCTTGGCTGGATTCATGACATCCTTTATGCTGCCGCCACCACCCGCACAAGTAAAAGCGTACGTGCCACCGTATGGCTCGGTCTTGTTCACGTGCCATGCCTCGTACACGTGGTCATGGCCGTAGAACACGGCGTCGACCTGGTATTTCCACAAGATGGGCTCCAGCTGCGCGGCCAGGTCCTCCTCGGCCTTGCTGCCGCCTCGCACCGACGTCGAGTACATGGGCACGTGGAACGCGATGAATTTCCACATGGTCGTCGAGTTCACGCTGGCCAGGTCCGCCTCCAGGAACGCGAGCTGCGCGGCTGACAAGTTATTCGTGCCGGGGAACTGGTGCGTGTCGAGGATCGTGAAATGCACGTTCGAGTAGTTGAACGAGTAGAAGACCCCGATGTCCCAGGCGCCGGGCGGGACGGGCTCGCCGTTCGTGAGGTACGAGTTCTGGTGGAAGGTCTTGAAGTTCTTCCGGATGGGCCAGTCGTCAGCATTCGACGACGTCTCGTGGTTTCCCGACGCGGCCATCCATGGTACTTGCGAGATGATCCGCCCGTAAGAGCTCGAATCATACAACATCGCCCACTCGGCGATGTCATCGTCGCGGTTCACGTCGTCGCCGCAGATGATCGTGAAATCGATCCCGTCGATGCCCAGCCGGTTTATCATGTTGGCGATATTCCGCCGCTGGGTGTTCAGCGCGCCCTGGGTGTCGCCCAGTATCGTGAACGTGACCCTCTCGCCTGAAGCGAGGGACGGCGGGGCGGTGAACGAGTGCACGGCAGACCCGATGCTCGGCACCTGGTAGTAGTACTTCTGGCCAGGGACGAGGCCGCCGAGCAGCACGCAGTGATGGTACGAATCCACGCCGCTGGTTTGCCAGTAGAACTCGCCGCCGCGAGTTTCGTTGCTCAAGCTCGACGGGCTCGTGCCCCACTTCACGATCGACGGTGCCGCTGATGAAGTGTCCCACGACACTTGCATCCCGCCAGCCCCGTGGATAGCAAGGTGCGGCCCGAACGTGGGCTTGATGCCGAGGTAGAGGTACCAGAAAGGCACGTAGTAGAAGAACGCAGCGAGGACGATGCCGAGCAGCGCCAGCGCGCTCACGACCGGCTTCCACGTCAGCTTGAACCGGACCTTCTTGATGGCCTTGACGATCATCTCGATCGATTTCACGAGCCCGAAGGTGCCGAGCGAGAAGCAGATCGCGGCGACGATGGCCACGATGGCCACCACGGGGAGCTCCAAGCTGAAGAAGTCATATGTCGCTGTCGGGGACGTTAGATCATCCCAGAACAGCGCCATCGCCACGATCGGCAAGGCAACGATGACCAGGAAGAACAAGAACATGACGGTGCGGCCGAACAGCCGGAACGGCCGCCACCACTTCGGGACTGCCTTTACCGGCGGTTCTGGCTTGGTTTCTTTCTGCGGTTCTGTCATGGGGCAAACTCTGATAGGAAGGTTAAAAAACTTCAAGCCAGCGCGCACGAGACCGTTTCATCAAGAACGGCGGGCTATCCCTTGGCACCGAACAATCGAGCGGCAATGCCGACGATCCGGGCCTGGATGGAAAAGAAGACCATCCACTCGTAGAAATTGCCGGACGGGGGAACGATCTCCACCAGGAATAGCGCGGTCACGAGTGGTGAAATGAAAAGCATGAAAATCCCGAACCGGCGTGGCACGAGATCCCCCGTGACCCGTTCGATGGCCATGATCCCGAGAACGATGCCTGCAGTGCAAAACCCGATGATCGCGATGGTAGCCAGCGGGTTGTGGCAATGCGCCGAGGTTGGCCGCAATTCCAAGAATCGTGGCAATCCGCGCATGTCCCCGCTCCAAGATCATCATGGAGCATTCGTTGATTTTCGAAATCCAGCCCGCGGTTTCATGGTGATCTGGTACGACTCGACAGGAATGGAAAAGGGCGTGAAATGGTCGGCGTTCCGGGTGATGATACGGCTCGCTTTAATGTCCTCCGCGGAGACGCCCACGATGATGTCCTCGAGATCGAGTCTTTTTCCTTTCGCAAGCAGCTCGCCCTCTTTTTCACCTGCTTTCTCGAGAATCTCGTTCGATACTTCGATCACGTGAAAATCCTCGATGAGTTTCAACACGTCCCTTCTTTTTTCTTCGTACACGGCTTCGTTCATCCTAGCCCGCGTATACCCGAGGCCCACGTGTAATTCCTTGATCGTGATGCCGGATCAATCAGTAATACTCGTCAAACTCCCGCAGTTGTTCTGCGATAAACCGGCGCTCGGGCTGCGTGACGCCGTACAAGTCATACACGAGTTCATTCAGCGCCCGGGTGAGCCGCTCGTACTCGGGATAGTCTGCATGCGCCGGGTCCTCCCAACCGGGCACGTCGCGTTCCCGCACGGGCTCGGCTTTCTGATGATCGCGGGCAAAACGCTCGAGCTTCTCGACGACGGCCGTTATCCCGCGGAGCTGCGCATCGGTCGGGTGGGGGATGGGGATCTTCTTGAGGTACTTCTTGTCGAGGTGGATCGTGAGCGTCGCCCGCACGAAGACGATGTCACGCAAGAAGCACGTGACGAGCTCGCTCGTCAAGATGGCGAGCAAGAACCTGGCATATCGCTGATCTTTGAGGTACAAGTTGGTGATGGTGTCGAACGTCATGAAGTAGAGGTCCTTCTCGTCACCCTCGCCAGCACGCTGCACCTCGTCGTCATAGCAGCCCACGATGCGGATCCTCGACGAGACCAGGTTCTGCAGCATGATCTTCGGGGAGTGCAGGTTCACCCGGTTCTTTCCCGCCATCTTCCCCTTGACGAGCCGGTTCTCGTCCAGGAACCTGCACGTTTCGATGCCTTTCTTGCCGTAATTAAAGACGGAACGGCCACCCGCCACGGCAATGTCACCCGGCGCCATCCTGGCGCTGCTCGCCTCGCGTTGCAAGCCGATGCCTCGCTGGATCTCGGTGCAATATTGCATAATGTCGTTCCCTGCCGCTCGCTGCTCGATCCTGCCCTTCAACGCGGCCCACGTCGCCGGTTGGCCTGGTTTTTTCCCGCTGAAGACCTCGAACACGCGGTCGACCGTGGTTGCCAGGTAATCTTGCGGGATGTCATATGAAACGGTTTCGGTGATCCATCCACCCGTGTTCCCGAGCAATGCATAATGCACGAAATTTGCCTCGCAGCCCGCATCCTTGAGCACGATGATGCACTGTTCGAGGCCGACGTTTTCGAAAGCCTTGCCGAGATCGAATATGAATTGTATTTTCACATCCAGCATTGCATGCCGGAGGCTCGCGAAAGAGCGCACGTGGAGCACCGACCTCGGGAGGATGAAGGCGAGCTGCCCGCCCGGCCTCAACCGGTGCATGAACCGGTACACGAACATCGATGCGACGTTCAAGTTATCGCTATCGATGGCCTTGTACTCGTCCAGGCCGAGCACGCTGCAATACGGCATCTTCTCCTTGTCCACGACAAAAAACGGCGGGTTTCCTATGATATAATCGAACTTTTTTTCGTGGATCGAGTCATCGATCTTGGATATCGCTCGCGTGCTCGCGTCGACGTGCACGTCGAGGGCATCGATGTTGTAGACGTGTCGCTCGTGTCCTGCCCCCGTGAAACCTTCTTGCACGAGCCTCGCGGCGCACAACTGCACGGCGATATCATCGATGTCAAATCCCCACACGTTCGATGCGACTGCCTCGTGCACGTCGGCCTCGCTCGCGCCCCTCTCGCGCATGGCCTTTACCAGGGCTTTCGAGTAGCTAGCCAGGAATTCCCCCGCGCCGCATGCCGGGTCGAGGACGATCTTGTCCGCCGAGATGCCATCGAGCTTGGACACGATGAAATCCGCGATCGCGGGATCGGTATAATATTGGCCGAGATTCTTCCTCGTGTTCTTGTCGGCTGCCGGGGGCTCCCTGGTTAGCTGGCGGGTGGCAATTTTTCTATCCACGTCAATCGATCCGGGCGGGCAGAATTTATACATTAACCACGTCAGCGCGTTGCTGGCCGCGCAACAAGCATCGCGTTTTTTTACATCGGCAGCAACGGTCTACCTCGACAATGACGGATCTTGTCTTTCTCCTTCCCGATTCCGCCGGGTGCCACCCCGACGCGCGCGAGGTGCGGTCGATCGTCAAGGAGCGGCACGCCACGGTCGCGTCGTTTTGCATTCCCGTGGTCAAGCCGGACGGGGCACTCGATTCGAGGGCATTCTCCGATTCCCATCACCAGCACGGCGTGGATCTTTCGGTTGTCGATCCACTCTTCCGGCTGCGCGATATCATCTTGCTGAAGATAGCAAACACGGATCAAAACCAGCCCGCCAACTTCTGCCTAGTGTATTTCTGGAACTGGCCCGATTCGACCTACGACATCGACTCGGTTCGGATCGCCTACGCCAGGAAGACCGACCCGAGGAACAACCCGATCGGCAAGAACCCCGGCAACGTGTGGTCGTTCTCCGAGCCACTCCACGACGGGAAGGCCGGGATCCAGCAAGCCCTCGTTGCCCCGCGACCGGCCCGACGCGTTGCCACGCACGTCGAGGTGGCCGCAATACAGCGACTGGTCCAGTGCCACACCTTGGAAGGGGATACGGTCCACGCCTGGTCGCCGCGCGGGGACACGGACGCGATCGGGGCCTTGACGAGAAAGCTCAAGCGTAAATTCCGCGCGATCCAGCCGGGAACCCCGATCCGCCCGCGGAGATCACCATCGACATCGACGACCTGGATACGGGCACGCGTGGCAAGATAGACGGAACGGGCGAGCGCGCTGTCAAGGAAGGATCCAGGGACCATCCACCGGCACGATATTTCATCCAGGACGCGCGATCGGGGATACCTTTGCACGTGAAAATGCCCATCGATGACGTGGTCACGAGCCCGCCGTACAACATCGGCTACGACCCGTTCAACGTGCCGAAGCCGGATCCCAAAAGCGGGCAGCTCGTCGCGCCGCGGAAGGAGGGATACCGGGACGATCTCCCGCAAGCGGCGTACCACGGCATGATCAAGCGCACGCTGGCCGTCATCGACGAGAGGATGAACCGAATTTCCGCGGACGCCTTCATCAACATGAAAAACAGCTATTCCGGGGGGAAATGCAACCCGCCGTTCTGGATCGCGAGGTTAGTGCCCCCGGCTTGGCAGCTATCCGACATCCTCGTCTGGCGGTACGACATCAGCTACGATCCCGCGAGGGGCAAGTACAAGCCCTATTACGAGTGGATCTTGCGGTTCACCAGGGGCAAGATCTCGCACCCGAAGGGTCACCGGTACCTCCAGGATCATTACATCCCCATCCTCAAGGGGAATTCGCGGGAGAGGGCGCGATTGGTCCACCCGGCGATCTATCCGAAGCAAGTAGTGAAGATCTGCTTGGCGGAGTCGAAACACGATGGGCTCGTCGTTGACCCGTTCCTCGGATCCGGAACCACGATCGCCGCCGCGTGGGAGCTGAACCGGCCGTCGATCGGGTTCGAGATCGACGAGCGATACATCCCTGACATCGAAGCCAGGCTCGGGCAAGCATCCCGGGCAACGCGAGGGCGTTTCTCCCCAAGGATTCAAGAACACCGGCGAGAAGAACACCATAACTAGCACCAAACACACCTGACATCTACGGGCAACGACCATGGACCAGCTGGAGATCGAGGGGCAGACCGTGTACTTCAGGTCGTCGGAGCACATGGACGGCGTGGAATCTGGATCGGTCACCCTCGTCGTTACCTCACCCCCATACTGGAACGTGCGCGATTATGGTGGCGATCAGATAGGCTTCGGGCAGTCTTACAAGGAATACGTCGATTCACTTAACCGTGTCTGGAAAGAATGCCTCCGGGTGCTCCAGCCCAATGGCAAGATCGCGATCAACCTCCAGCCACTACCCATCCCGTCGGAGCAGTCCGGGTTCGGCTTTCGCGTGATCTGCGACATCATGCACGACGTCCAGGCGTTTTTCCGCGAGAACGACTGCTTCCTCAGCGGCATGGCGTTCTGGAACAAGGCTGCCTACGTCAACAACGTCTCGTGGGGCTCCTACCCGAAGCCCACGAACATCGCGACCAACACGTCGTTCGAGCAAGTCTACACGTTCGTCAAGCGCGGCGAGACACGCAAGATCTCCAAGGAAATACTAGACAAGAACCTACTCTCGAAGGAAGAATGGCGGCACTGGGCCGTCCGGTGCATCTGGGACGACATCCAGCCCGTCATCAAGATCAACCCCAAGGGCGAGAACGTCTACGGCCACGGGGCACCGTTTCCCGAGGATATCCCCTACCGCCTCATCAGGATGCACACGGTCGAGGGGGAGACCGTGCTCGACCCGTTCGCGGGCTCGGGGACGACGCTGAAGGTCGCCCGGATCACGAAACGGAGGGGGATCGGGTACGAGATCAACCCCGACTACCGCGACAAGATCAAGGCACGCGTCCTGGAGCCCTGGCAGCCCCCGCCGATCGACGACGGCTATGTCACGATGGGATACAAGGCCCTCCAGAATATCCTAGCAATTAACCTCGATGCTGCACGAACGCTCGGCTTAAAGGATGTCGATGAGGCGGAATTTATGGATCTCGTGCTCTCGCGCCTCCTCGGCGAAAAACTCATCTCGCCGGCGGTCAAGGAACGGCTCAAGAAGGTCAAGGTCAAGGTCCCGGAAAAAAAAACATCGTCGCTCGACAAGTTCCTGGAAAAAAAAAGATCTAGCCTTTCATGAAAGCGTCCAGGCTCGACTTTTTCGCTCCGGTATCGGTTTTCGGGACGATGCGCTCGCCAAACTTGGCCTTTTGCTTGATCACGTCCTCGTAGGCCCGGTTCTTTTCAAAAGCGATCACGTTCCGCCCGAGGCGGCGGCACGCGAGTATCGTCCCGCCGCTGCCAGAAAAGACGTCACCGACCCAATCGCCTGGTTTTGAGGAAATCAACACGATCTTTTCAAGCACGTCCAAGGCGATTTGACAAGGATGGCCATACACGCGATCCGGATCGTTACCTCTATTATATTCTGGCCAATACCAGACATCCTCCTCATACTTCTCCCCTTTTCGCTTCGTATTCGGGTTTGAGAATTGCGGGACGAAACAGTAATCATTCTTGTCTTTTACAAGAAAAAGTATGTGATAATGGCTCGTGACGTATCTCTTTCGGGCAAACACGCCCCATCCGAAGTGCCAGATGATGTGGTTGATGAGGTGGAATTGCGTGCGCTTGACAGCGTTCAGGATCTCGCCGATCCTGGTCCATCCGCTGATGACGTACATGGCCCCGTTCTTTGCAAGGGCATCATAACAAGCCGAAATCCATTTGAACGAGAACTCCTCGTATTCATTACCAGAGAACTTGTCCTCGTAAAGGATATAGTTATCTGCCCCATATTCGTGGCTGCTCTTATCGAACTCGAGGCCAAACGGTGGATCCGCGATGATGAGGTTGAACTTTTCGGGAAATTTCGGCAGCGTTTCTAACACGTCGCCTAGCACGAGTTCGTAACTGCTCTCCTTTCCATCCTTCGCCATGGCTCTTTGCAGCTCACCGACATCCGATCATTGTTCCGTCCTAATCCATAAAAAGGGTCCCTCGTTGCCCGAGAATGTCTTCCGGCTGGAAGAAAAAGCGCGTGCATACCCCCTAGGTCGCGCCGCGGCGCTCCCGCGGAATAACGTCGCGGAACCGCTCCTCGAGTGCCCGGAGGAGCAAGGACGCCTCTGCGAGGGACCAGTGCAGGTCCTGGACAGGTGCCCGCTTCCCAGCAATGGCACGCGCGGCGATGCGGATGATATCTTGGCTGATAGTGCGCTTGTTAAACGTCCAGGTCTTCGGATCCGCGAAATAGGCATCGGGTGCGATGACTTTGGGATCTCCACGAATTACTTGCTCGATCACCAGCAGCGCCTCGGCCAAGAACCAAGAATAGTCGTGGTATGTCCTGTTCTCCTTGAATATTTCGAATGCCCTAACAGCGATCTGCTCGTGGGTGAAATGGCGGGCGAGCTCGACGCGTGCATCCATAAAAAACGCGCAGGTTTCCGCGTCCTTGAACGGGGGTGTCGTGAAGAAATCCTGGTTGCCTTCGATCTTGCCGATGTACCGCATGCAGCCGTATTTCCTCGGGCACCAGCCGCCTGGGCACATTGTCATTTCATGCATACCGGGATAACGAGCGCAACACTCATATCTAAACCTATTGAACAGCTTGAGAAGTTTCCCTCCATTCAACATCCTTGAGCTCAAGATCTGCTCTCAAGGAAAAGGATACCATCACCGACCGAAAGAACTCATGGTAAGCACGATGTCGGCAATGTGCTTCCCCCTGGCTATCATTTTCAAGGCGTTGCGTTCGTCCTCGGTCGTGCCGTATCGATTCACGACCGCAAGCTCGAAGGCGATCTCGGTGCCGAGGACTGGCGCATAGTTGATCCAGTCGAGCAGTCCTCGCGTGCTAGGAGCTTGCGTGATCTGGCGGTCTCGCGTCTTGAGTAACCTGCACTCGCTGATCACGCTCGTGAAGCGCTTCGCTGTTTCCACGTCGAGTCCGGTGAGCTTGTGCACAAGGTCAGCCTCTTTCTCCACGGTCGGGTAGTCGAAAAACAGCACTATATTGGACCGGTCACGAACGGCCTCTTGCAGCTCGTTCACGCCAAGAATGTCCGGGTTCATGGATGCCAGGATCAAGAGATGGGCTCCGGGTTGTACTTGCACGCGCTCGTTGTTGTTTTGAGTCAGTATGATGCATTGCTGCTTGTCGAGCAAGGGATTGAGACCGAGCTGTGCGTTTGTCGTGAGCGCGTTGAGCTCGTTGATGATTAATATCCCCATGGAGTGTTCGTTGGTCGCCCTGATGATGGACGGCAGGGGCCCGTCTTGCCAGATCGTCTCTTGCCCGACGAGCACGTGCGATCCAAGCAAATCAAGGTCGGTCATCGACGAGACGCAGTTGATGACCTGGTACGGGCAGTCATACTCGCGTGCCAACCACGCGCCGAGCACGGTCTTGCCAAGGCCGGGCGGGCTCATGAAATACACGGTCGTGACCCGCCGTGATTCGTTGCTCACATCCTGTTCTAGGGCCTGGCGTATGATATCGATTTCTGTGTACACGTGGCCTGCCGAACGATATTCCTGCATGGCGAAATACTTTTGCTCGTCACCGGAAGGATAGATGACATTGTGGAAGATGTTTTTCGTGCCGAACTCGGTCGCGGTCCCGGCCTTTGCCAGGTCAGTGATATGCGACGATGCGTCGCTATCGATGCCACCCGTTAGCTTGGCCTGTTGTTTTCCCTTCGAGGATGCCATGTTGCTCCCGTCCTTTCGGAATGAATAGCCGCGCCCCGGCCGTCGCGGTCGAACATTTCGAACGAGGCGCACTTGCTGAGGGGAGGGGGGTTTAAAAATATCTATAAAATGCAAGGCTGCCGTGGTAACGCGGCGGCCAAAAGACCCGGTGCACCGTCACTTGTATCAAACCACGAGGCAGCCTCCTAACAAGGCATTGAACGTGTCGTCCCAAGCAGTGAAACTGCTCAAGATCGTCACGAAGCGCGTCGCGAACAAGAAAATACATGAAATATTCGACGGCACGCCGCGTACGGACGGGTTCAACGTGTGGCTGCCCATCAACACGCCAGCCTACTCGTTTGACGAGAAGGTGGGCATCGCAGCTCACGAAGCAGCACATATCCGCTTCAAAACAGTGTTCGGCACGTCGATACACGTGCTGATCTGCCCCGAGAATCCCTTGATCGGTCACGCCGTGTTGAACATCCTCGAGGATGCTCGTGTCGAGACCCTTCTCAAGGCAACCTACTATGGATTCTGGATGGACCTAGATAAAGCCAACGCGCGCCAGATCCAGGCGAATTTGCAGCGGTTCTCTGCCGATGACAAGGAGATCCTCCACTCGCAGCGGACGGTCGATCTCTGCTTGCACCTCATGAGCGCCCACTCTACCGGCCACGGATACATGCTCTACTCCGATGCTATGAGGGATGCCAGCGGGGGATTCAAGTACGCCGCGGAGCCCCTCGGGAGTTTCTGGCGGGAATACATCGCTGCCAACGACTATTTACACGAAGAACTGACTTTTCCGGCCACTATTATCTCGGCAAAGCGGGTCATCAATGCATTAAAGGACTTGCTCGGAAAACTGGATGAACAAAAAGATCGAGGCGCTTTCAACGAGCCACAAGGAAACGAGAATGACCAGCGCGGGAGATCGCTACAAGACCAGACCTTGCAACAGGGTCCACTGCCGGGAGCCAGCGACGGCTCAGAATTGCATGATTCCGGGCGAGGCAAAAATGACCCGCGGGATCTCGAGGATGATCGACGTTTGCGATTCCCTCTTCGACCAGGGAATCGTGACTCACTTGCGGAGCGCAAATCCCGAGATCCGAAAGGGAAGCGACAATCCCGGGCACTCGCGAACCAGGTCATTACCATGGCCATCATCGAGAGCGGGATCGGCATCGACGACGTGGAGAAGCGGGATCGCAAGGTCATCAACGAGATGATGAAGAAGCTCAAGGTAGCCGGCGATAACGCGGAAAAGCTGCAGAAGGCCTTGAAATCGCTAGTCAAGAAAGAAGCAAAGCGGCTCGATGACATCATCAAGGTGCCCGGGATGGACGAGCCCGAACCAGATGATAGCATCGAGGCACACGTTACCGTGACCGATGACGAGGGTGGTAACGATGGCGAGGCGGTGATCGTCGACTCGATCGAGGACGTCGTCAGGTTGCGGGAATTCAACAGCATCGAGGATCCACTCAAGGAATACGCCACGATCGTGCGCGATAACGGCTACACGATCAAGCAATTGAGAAAAATGCTCGAACGAATAAAGATCAACCCGCTCATGCAGCGGGGAGCGCGCCGCGGCATCATTTGCGACCGGGACTTGCCACGGGTCGTTTCGAGCAAGGGGAAATTTAACCGCCCGTTTAAAACCAACTTCGAGAAAAGGTGCGCGAGCCTACTCATCCTCATCGACGAGTCTGCCTCCATGAGCGTCGATGACGGCTTCAAGGGCATCATGGACGATGGTAGCGATTGCTGCTGTCCCAAGGCCCGCAACTGCATCGTCCACAAGGAATGCCCCCACCGTGACTGTTGCGACTGGTCGGGAACGTGGCCGAAGGAGTCCCCCGTTGAATGCGGTATGATGGACGTTTGCCCCATGGCATCATCCCCTCCTGATGGCGAGCCGGGATGCGGGGCGGAAGACCGCACTAGAAGCTTGCCCATCTACATCGCGAAGAAATCCGCCATCATCCTAGCAGAGGCATTGAAAGAGACGTGCATCGACTTCGGTGTCATAGGTTTCTCTGCGATCGGGGGAAGAAACGTCATCGTGGAAAAGATCTACAAGCGACTTGATGAGGCGCCGGATCCGCGGAAACTTGGCAGCATCTGGGTTTCGTTCGAGAGCGGAGAGAACAGGGACGGCACGTCATTCAAGGCGATCGCCGCTCGTTACTTGAAAGCCGCCCAGAAGAAATTGCCGGTCATGATCATCATCTCGGATGGCGAGCCGCACCATGGCGGGACGGAATACGTGGGCGAGGTCGCCGAGAACATGACTGCCCGTGCCATCCAAGCCTTGAAGCAAGGCGTCAAGCTCTTTGCCATTTCCATCGACCAGAGGGGGCGCGATTACTTGAAAGACATCTATGGAAGCGCCAATTACATCGTGCTCGATAACCCCAAGGACATCACGAATAAGCTGATCTATCTCGTGAAGAATCTCGCCGCGGCGCTGTGTTGAAGCAGGCTAGCAAATGGACGACGTGGACAGCGAACGGCATCGCGCAATCATGCGAAGTACTTGGCAGCGATCACATCCGCTTTCTCGAACCTAGAGACCTCCCCGGCGAAGCTGGCTATTTCCGCGGCGAAGATCGTCTCGAACTCCTGGACGAAGAGCTTGTGCGCGCTGTCCGAGGCTTGCGACGCGTAATCGACCATGATGGCGCACGTGAAATCGTCACGGTCGATGACGCGGACGGCCTTGCCCTTGAATTGGATAGCCTCGATGGGGCTCGTTTCTTTCGTCGATTCCCGGAACAGCGAGGCCACCGCGGATATCGCACCGGCGAGGAGCTGGACGTCGGAATCGGAGATATCTTCCCGGAACCGCTGGGAGAACAGCGTTATGCCGTTTTTTGCGTAGACCAGGAGCACGTGGATCCGCTGCAGTTGCAAGAGCCATGGCTTTTTCCCCACCCGGTAGAAGGCGAGACCGATGATCCCGATGCCGACCACCCGCAAGATCCCGATGTTCCACGCGATGTCCTTGAGGGTGTAGCTGCCAGAGGTCTCGATGGCCAAGGGCGCGAACGTGCCCGCGCACTGGGCGACGAAGATGCCCAGGTACAACAAGAAGAGGAGGCGTCCTTGCTCCTTGCTCTTCGTGAGCTTGCGCTTCGTGATGAAGGACTTGATGACCCAGATCCCGACGAGAAAGGGGAAAGCGCCCATGAGGACGCCAGCGACATCGGGACGGATGAAGTGGATCATGTATCCCGATCCCAGCGGTGTCACTATCATGATCGCTTCAAGTTTCGGGCCAGAGATCACGGTTCCGATGATCATCGATGCAATGGCCGTGAATCCAGCGACACGCGGCGAGAATGGCCGGTTCTCCTCGAAAGCCTCGAGCACGATGACCATGACGAGCATGCCCGTGACTTCGAGCACTTGTGCCGCCAGGAACAGCCTCTCCGCCAAGACGGGCGAGCTCGAGATCGCCATGATCATCAAGCATGCCTGGTTGAGGATCGTGGAGACGAACAAGAACGATAGGTGCAAGAACATCCTCTGCCTGGTCTTCAAGAAGCGCGCGAGGAACAGCAGGAGGAACACCGAAATGGGGGTGATGGCGAGGAACGGGTAGACTGCGCTAATGATGGCAGATCCGGATGGCTGGAGAATCATTTTGCTCACTGTAACGTTGATACCCCCGGATGCATATAAAGCCGGTGAAGGCAGTTTCACAAGAAACGCTCCCTACATATATCGCTCGATGATACGACCGCTCTATAACTTTCGGCCGTTGTGAAAGCATGCAATGATCGCGAGTAATATGACCGCTATGGCCGTGCAAGGAACAATTGAGGCATGTCCCGTTCGCAGCATCTACATTCTCAAGAACGGCCTGCCCGTCTTCACGAGGGACCTCGTGCCCTCCCCGTCGACAGCAGGGGAAGGCAACCAGACGCTCGTCAGTGGGTTCTTAACGGCGTTGACGTCGTTCCTCCACGACATGAAGGATTTCGGCGAGATGCGGACGCTGATCACGTCCAGTAACGTCCGCTTCACTTTCTACCAGGCCGAGTCCTTGCTCTTCGTCACTTGCACAGATGGCAGCATAGAAGATCGCGTGGTGGAGCGATTCCTGCGAAACGTTTCGGCCCGGTTCTTGCAAGCCTATGGCGACCAGGTCTTGCACACGAACATGATCAACATGCGCCATTACGAGGGCTTCGAGGCGATCGTCCAGCGAGAATTGTTGTCGAAGGAATTCCGGTTGGAGCACTCCCAAGCCCCGAAGGCAAAGGAACCCGTGCCGCGGTTGCTGATGCCCGCGGACGATATCCGCTCCGTGTTCAATTTCACCGAGGAAATGCACGAGAAAGTCGTCAAATACATCGACGGGAAGACCAGTACCGACGAGATAGCCAAGCTGTCGGGTATGGAGTCGGCCCGCGTGACATCGATCTTGCGTTACATGTGCAAGCAAGGGATCGTCTCTTTTTGAAAAAAAAGGATGCTGGATGCTCAATAATTGGCAAGGATTTTCTCGAAACGAAGGACATCCTCCAGCCGCACCTCTGCATCGAGCTTGATCTCCCTCTTCAAGCCATAATACGCGGCCGCGAGCCTCGCTGCGGCCACGATCTCGGCCATCTCAATGGGCTGGTAGGTCACGTCGACGTTCTCGTTGCTGAGGACCTCTTTCTTCTGCTTGGAGAGCAGCTCGGCCGTCCGCGAGGCGATCTTGAAGTTCAAATTGTTCGCCTCGACTACCTTGACGATGTTCTGGATGTCCATGTAGCCGAGGATCGGGTGCACGAACCGTAAAAACGATTTCAAGTTGGACGCGTTGCGTTCGCACTCGATCTCTAACCAGTCGTTCACTGCCAAGGTGCGTCGAAGAAATATGACTTCCCAGTTGATGTCGAGTTCCTTGAGGAAGGAAAGCAGCTTTTCGTCGTCAATCTGGGCGGTTTTAATAATCACGTACTTCTGCAACCCGACCCACGTGTGCGACTCCTTCTGCAAGTAGAAGCCGCGCTGCTGTATGGAGGAGATCACGCTGATCTCTATCGAGATGATGTTCTTGGTCGGACGCACGAGCTTGGTCTTGAGGAATATGAGGTTTCCTTTGTCCGTCTCGAACTCCCTGATGCCGAAGCCCAGTATGCCATCCTTGTTTTTTTCGATGAAATCTTGCAACCCGAAGAGCGTGGGCTCGACGCGCATGTTCTTGAGATCGGTTTCGTCCAGGGACACGTAATCGTTCTCGCCCGAGCCGATCGTGAGCGAGATCTTATCTAATTCCATGGGCTGCTGGCCAAATACGGTCTTAATGGCGTCGGCTATGGGGAATATCTCCTTTTCAAGGATAGCGCGCTCGGCTATGCACGCCTCGAACGAGTCGGGTTCCTTCGTGAAAGCGTTGGACACGGGTGCTTCCGACGCGCTGATGAAAGTTTCGTAGTCCAAGAGATCTTTCTTTATGATCCAGTAGATGATCTCGCGATCCTTGATGATCTCTATGGACATGTTCTTGTCGACCGCCGCACGATATTTCTTGGAGGCGTTATCATTCACTTCTGGTTTCTCCTCTGGTTTAGCACCCATTCGCCACTTGTCGACTTTTTTACTGAACATGGCCTTTTCTTGCTCCATAAACGTTAGTAGTAACTTCTCGAAACCACATTTCGACCATAAGTAAAAGGGGTAATTTTGGGGTTTATAGTTT
>Ga0172366_10001698_pt1 | contig 17237 bp, 14 predicted proteins | sample LakKivSesite69cm_FD_114533 | JGI IMG/M metagenome (GOLD analysis project Ga0172366, IMG submission 114533) | Sediment microbial communities from Lake Kivu, Rwanda - Sediment site 69cm | ecosystem: Environmental > Aquatic > Freshwater > Lake > Sediment | place: Rwanda: Western Province, Lake... | reverse complement strand
CATGCGAAGAATTAGGTTCGCCAACTTACAGAAAATATCGCATAAACGCTTTTAAGACAACGAAAGATCAAGCTCCTTTACCTCCTGTGGTCTCTTCTGTGTGCAGTGCATATTTTTGGAGAGTCTGGGAGTTTTCTCCCACCAATGCTGGCGGAGTCGCAGTAGACTTGCATGACCGACTATGGCTAGCATTCTTCTACAAAAACCCAGAGTATGATGCTGGGACATGGATACCGTGGCCAGTAGAAATAGAAGTGAGGTTCCCGGTCTTCATTACAGACTAAGGTGAAATCGAAATGGCTGAAATTGCAGGTTACTTCTGCGAACTAGATAAGGCATACAAGAAACTCAAAGAAAAGGGAGCATTTTCAGCTGAAACAGCAATAGATCCAGAAGAAACAGGTATAGAATCCAGAATGGCACTCAATGATTTAAAGAGGTACCACAAAGATGTACGAGAAACAGAAGATGTAAAAATCTACATCGAATGCAAAGATGGAAAACACTGTTAAGCTATGACAAACCGCACTTAATTCCCCTGTTCTATTTTGTTTACCATTTTTGGCTCTAATACAGCGTTCTGGAATTGCTCTTGGGTCAGTGATTAGGCGACATCAAATTGCCGCCACTTGACCAAAAGGTTCCGCGAAACCTAGACCTCTATGCACTTGTAAAAGACATATCAATAAGGTTATCCTCTCTTGTTCCTTAGCGCATCGATTAACTGAAAACAGATTGAGTTACATAGAATTCGTTGAGAAGCAAGAGGTATGGCAGTGAATCAAGAGACCAGAAACCTCGCATTGGCAGAAGGCGTCGCGGCTGGGGTTCTGTTTGGAACAGCGGCTATATTCATACGTTTTTTGCGTGGTATGGACGCTTGCTCGACAGCTTTCTGGAGATTAGCTATTGCCTGTCTTGTCCTGGCAATTACATTCATTGCCGCAAGAAAACCATTCGAATTGAACATGGTCAAGAAGAACCTTAAGGAGCTTTGCATACTTGGTTTGTTCTTAGGGTTTCATTTTGTGCTTTTCAGTTTTTCTGTGAAAGACACGACTATTCTGAACGCGACAGTCCTGGTCAACACAGCACCCGTTTTCTCAATACTCATGTCCCGCTTGCTGTTCAAGGTTAAACCCTCTTGTTTTGCTCTTGTAGGTCTAGCTATTTCTTTCATCGGCATTTGTGTCATTGCCTATGCTGAAACCGTGAAAGGTCAAGATGCAGGGCAAAGTTATCCTTCAAGCATAAAAGGAGACGTCGAAGCCCTTTTGGGTGCTTTGCTGATAGCCTTCTACGTAAATTACGGCAAGAAAGTAAGGAATCGAATGAACATGTTTTCGATTATGCCCACAATATATCTTTTCGGTGCTTTTTTTGTCGGAGTGTCGAGTCTGCTTATTGGTGAAAAAGTTTTCTTGTTATCATTTGACGTTGAGACAGTTTTTCCTATTATTGGTTTAGGTGTATTCCCCACTGCTGTGGCGCACACGCTGTATTTCTCTTCATTGTCCAATCTGAAACCGTTTGAGACGGCAACCATGGCTCTTCTTGAGCCTGTAGGGGCTACGATTCTCAGCACGGGGTTGTTGGGTGAGATCCCTGCTCCTGTTTTTGCCTTGGGCGCAGCCTTGGTTCTTGTTGGTATAATCTTCATTCTTAAGTACAGAAGCCCGAGTGCCACAGGGTTGTTAGACAAAAGAAGACTTAAGCCGCTTGAGGATGGGTGAGGGTTACTCTTCCGACCTGATCTTTATCTCCTTAACGACCAGAGAGTTTTCCTTTCCGCCTGTTATTCTGAAGTGGTCTCTCAGCTCCTCTTTGTGGAGGAATTTTCGCAGGAGAACACGCAGGTGTTTTCTTGACGTGGTTTCTCCTTCGCCTTTCACTACTATGTCGTTTGCAGTAGTCTGGACTTCGGCTTTCGTTTTTTCCTCTATTAAACCAGCAAGCCCTTTGACTAGGTCGCCGCCTTCCTTCTTAAGTTCTGACACGTCGATTTTTGTTTCGGTCATTTTCCAGCCTCTATCTTCTGACCATTATTATCCTTACTTGATCACAGGTGTCTTCACATGAGTCTGCGATCATTTCAATAGCTTCAAAAAGCTGGCTTATTAACACTACTATTCCTGCTTTCAGCCCGTCTTCGTCAGCGATAAGTATTCTCGCTTTTTCATGGATTTCATCGACTTTCTCTTCTTCTCTTTCAACCATGTCTGCGGCTTGGAGGGCTTCCTCAGACTTCGTCATCATCTTGTTCACGCATTTCTGCAGAGACCGCGTGCATTCTTTAACGCTTCCCACCATTTCAATGAGCTCTGCCTTCAACGGTTTTGACACGTGTTCCATCCGAATGGCGCCGAGTATGCGTGTGGATTCTCTGCTCCAGTCGGCAACCATGTCCACTCTTTTTACGAGTTCCATTAGGTTTTCCCGGTCTGTTGGCGAGAGCTCTCCCTTGGATATCTCGTCCATGATTTCCCTGCGCAGTGTATCTGCTTCTCTTTCGCCGCTTGCGATTCTCGCGATGCATCTGCGCATCTCTTCGCTCTTGTTCTCAACAGATGCCACTACTGCTTTTTCCAGATCCTCGACTATCTGGGTGGCTAGAGCTAGGTGCCTTTGCACGGTGGTGAGAGCTTTAGTTTCTCTTCTTTTTTCAAACCATCTTACCAGTTCACTCAACGGCTATCTCCCCTTTCAATCCTGCATCTGGGTACGCGAATATATGTATTTTATCTTTGGGGAATTCGATGCTTGCTTTCTCCCCGACACTGAACCATTCTGCGGTCATCGAGGGTTTGATGGCTACGATGAGATCTTGGTTTTCAAGTCTGATCTCATAGCGCATGTTTGTCCCCTCAAACGTTACTCTCTCTACCGTGCCTTGAAGCTTGTCCTTGCGAACTCTTTTTTCCATGAAGATTGTCTCTGGCCTTACTGCTAGGATCACTTTTTCGCCCTTCTGGACGCTACCGTTGACCGCATTGACTTTTATGCCATTCCTGAGTTCAATTGCTGTTTCTCTGCCGTCTATTCTGTCGATGAAGCCTTCTAGGAAGTTGGATTCACCGATGAAGTGGGCCACGAAAATGTTGGTCGGGTTCATGTAGAGTTCTTTGGGTGTTCCGACTTGGATAACTTTGCCTTTTTTCATGACTGCTATTCGATCCGAGATCGCCATGGCCTCAGATTGATCATGTGTCACGTGTATGGCGGTTAGCCCAAGGCCTTTTGTCATTCTTCTTATTTCGTACCGGAGTTCGTTCCGCACCTTTGCATCCAGCTGTCCCAATGGTTCATCTAGAAGCAAGAGTCTGGCACCGGCGGCCAGGGCTCTTGCAACTGCTATTCTCTGCATCATTCCGCCGCTTAGTTCATTGGGAAGAGCGTTTATGCGTTCATGCAGTTTGACCATCTCCAGCACTTCATGTCCGATGGTTTCCGCTTTTCTCATGTCAAATCCTTTAACTCGCGGGCCATAGACGACGTTGTTCCAAGCGTCCATGTGTGGAAACAAGGCGAATGTTTGGAAGACGAACCCTACGTCTCTGTCTTCTGGTGGCACGTCGTTGACGAGTCTGTCACCGATGTAGATCTCGCCTTTATCAGGGTGGATTAGGCCGGCGATGAGTCGGAGTAGCGTTGTTTTTCCGCAGCCGCTGGGACCGAGAAGAGAGAAGTATTCCATGTCTGGGATGTGGAGACTTACGTTATCTACAGCGGTTAGCTTTCCAAATCTTTTGGTGACGTTCACTGTGCGTACGTCGGGCATAGATAGGCTTCCCAGGTTTTCTCAGTGCCGTGGATTGCGGTATCTGCATGGATGGTATTACGTATATTAATCATGCTAGTATCTTCCTTTGCCTTTGACGATGAATCTGAGTGCGAGCAGGACGATAAACGAGAACAGGATCAGGATGCCGCAGCCTAGGCCGATTTCCAGTGGTGTGAACTGCGGAGAAAGTTTAACCCAGTCTACGATGACTACGGGCGCTGTTTTTAGTGTTGTCACAGCTAGAGTTGCGCCTGTCTCGCTTATGCTTCTTGTGAACACCATTATTGCTCCTGAAAGCATGGAGTATTTGGTCAATGGCAGGATGATCGTTCTGAACACGCCTAGAGGCTTAGCCCCTAGAGTTCTTGAGGCTTCTTCCAAGTCTGTTCCTATCCTTTCTACGGCGGCTGATACTGCCCTCACGAAGTAGGGGTAGGTTATGGTTAAGTGAGCAAAGATTAGTAGCCACATTTCAGGTATCGTTGGGAAGCTCTTCCAGAAGATTCGAAGAGACACGCCTAAAGCGATCGATGGCACGATTAGTGGGATGTTGACCAGTATGTCCAGTATGGTTGAGGGGAGACTGCCGAGTTTTCTTCTAGCTATTATTATTGCCATCGGCAATCCGATGATGAGGTTCAGTATCGTGACTATGGCTCCCAAGGAGTAGGATAGGAACAGGCTCTGCCAGTATTCGCTCCAAACGCCCATGCTTGATAAGGCGTTTTGGAGCGTGTCGGTGAAGATGGCTTCTAGTGCTGGCAGTGCCACAAAAATGGAGGGTATGAGTATCAAGATGAAGAATATGGTGAGAGATAATCCGTTTCTTGTGGCAGTCGCTTTTGAATAACTTATTCTTCTCTCTGCTGCGGGCCAGACTTTTTTCAGAGGCATTCCCAGTCTGGTTCCCAGCAATCTTATGGCAATGAATATTGAGCAGGAGATTATTAATAAGAAGAAGCTTACAAATACGGCTGCGCCAGTTATCTCTTTGTTCGGGCCCAGATGGGTTTGAATGAATGTCGCTCCGTTCTCGAAAGAAGACACGTAGTTACCGTTTGCAGTCATGCCTGCAACCATAATCGTGGCTCCAGTTTCTGAGATTGATCTTGAGAACGCCAGCAAGAAGGCAGCTATTATTGACGGTTTTATTATTGGAAACGTCACGGTTCTCGCGGCTGTGAAGGGTGGAGCGCTGAGAGTTCTTGACGCGTTTTCGTATTCTTTCTTGTAATCGAGCAATGCGCCGACGACCACTCTTACCACGACAGGATAGGAGAACGTGAAATGCAAAAGGATGACGAGAAGCCAGCCTGGCGAAATGAGTGACTGACCGAATAACGCTGAGACTCCTTCTGATTTGCTCCAGAATAGGAGCAGGGAATATCCAAGCGCAGCCGTAGGCACGATGAACGGGATGTCGGAAAGTGTGTCGAGAACGTTTAGCCATTTTGACTTCCCTCGTGTTATTAGCCAAGCCATCGGAACCCCAGTTGTGATGTCAAGAGCAGAGACAAGCAAGGCTACTGCAAAAGAGTTTGTAATCGCATTCAGGGCTTGGCTCATAAGCTCTGGTTGAGCATATACTTCACCAAGCGTGTCCCATTTGATTACTATTCCCGCGATCGGCGGTACTAAAATCAGCGTGAAGAACACTGCTACGGCTGTCAAGTACACCGTGTACCTTACGAGTTTCCTTGATGACAACTCATCCAGAATCTTTGAGAGTCCAAGCTTGGGCAATCTCTCTATCCGCCGCCATCGATTTCTGACTGCAACTGCTGTTTTTTTCTTCTTATTCACTTTATGGACTGATAAGGGTTCCCGATTAGAACATGTCAGTTTGCCCGTCGAGTCACATCACTGCAGAGCTCTGTTGACTCTCGGTCTCATCATCCAAGCACGAATGAGGCAAGAGAAGACTTAAGACTTTTGTGCTTTGGACAACGCTTTTTCTGTTTTTGGCAAGAGCTATGCGAAGGCGAAATACATGATAATGAGAAACACTCCTGTTAGTATCAGTACTAATCCTAGGCGCGTGTAGCCTTTTGGTTTCCACGAGTCTCTTCTGAAGATCTCAGATGGTCCTATGACTTCTTTGTCTGAGATCGCTTTGGTTGCTGAGGCCAGCATAGCGGCTTTTCGGCTGGTTGGGCCTATTCCGCCTGAGCCTATAAAAATCAGGAGGCCTGAAAGGATGAGGAGGATGCCTTCTATGAATGCGGCGTCAGATGGTTTCATGTAGGGCAGTGTGGGGAAGAACTGGATGTCGAGGAAGAAGAAAACCGTTGCGACCATGAATGAAACGCTAGCTAGAGCAACGATTTGTTTCACGACATTCGTGTTCATCGTTGTGCTCATGCTTGATGGGAATTGCGAGAGTAAAAAGTTTTCGTTGGTAATGAAGCTGGGAGAGAGTTGAGCTTTGGGAGAAGTGGAGCATTTTGATTGGCTGAGGTCGGGTTGCTTGAGAATATGAAGTTTTAATACCCTTTGTCTTCAGATTAGGAGATGAGGTCTTGAAGCTTGCAGTATGCTGTTATCGCTGATGCTTATGAGAAGATCGAGTCAACTACTAAGAGGTTGGAGATGACAGATCTTCTTGTTGATCTGCTCAGAAACACATCGAGAGATGTTATCGACAAAGTCGTTTACTTGACTCAGGGTAAGCTCTATCCAGATTTTGCGGGTATCGAAATAGGTGTTGCTGAGAAACTTGCCGTAAAGGCTCTTTCTCGGGCGTCAGGGGTGAAAGAGAGGGAAATCGAAGAGAGCGTCAAGAAGACTGGAGACGTAGGAGAGACTGCTCAGGAGATGATGTCTTCCAGAAAGCAAGCGACGTTTTTTCAGAGATCTCTGACTGTTCAGAGGGTCTATGAAACGTTGGACAAGATGGCTAAGACCTCGGGCGCTGGTGCTGTGGATTCTAAAATGGCGCATTTGGCTGGATTGTTGGCTGATGCCTCGCCTAAGGAAGCGAAGTACATTATGCGGACGGTGACGGGAAATCTGCGTCTGGGCATAGCGGACATGACGGTTCTAGACGCTTTGGCCATAGCGTACGGTGGCGGCAAAGAAGCACGGGAATGTATAGAACGAGCTTACAACATATGCTCAGACTTGGGAAGGGTTGCGAAGACCGTCGCTGAGAGGGGACTTAAAGGAATCAAGGAATTCCATGTGTCCATCAATGAGCCCATAAGGCCGATGCTGGCAGAAAGGCTTTCATCGCCTAGGGAGATCCTCGAAAAGTTATCCGGGAAATGTGTGGCTGAATACAAGTATGATGGCGAACGTATTCAAGCTCATAAGCAGGGCAATGACGTAGTGCTTTATTCTCGGCGTTTGGAGAGCATTTCTGATCAATATCCCGATGCAGTTGAACTGCTGAAGAGGCATGTTGAGGCTAAAGGGGCGATTCTTGAATGTGAATGTGTTGCTGTTGACTCTGACACTGGCGAAATGCGTCCCTTCCAAGAACTTATGCATCGCAGACGCAAGTATGAGATTCAGAAGGCTATTGAAGAGTATCCTGTCACGCTTTTCATGTTTGAAGCACTCTACATTGATGGAAAAGATCTGACCCAAGAACCCTACCTTACGCGAAGGAGAATGCTTGAGGAAACGATCAAACAAAGCGACAGGGTGAAAATAGCCAATCAAACCATCACGAATAATGAGGTTGAGCTTGAAAAATTCTTTCTTGAAGCAATAGAAAACGGGTGCGAAGGCTTGATATGCAAGTCGATGGCTCCTGATTCCGTTTACCAAGCAGGTGCTCGTGGCTGGCTCTGGATAAAATACAAGCGCGACTACAAGAGTGAGATGACCGACGCTGTGGACTTGGTTGTAGTCGGAGCTTTCCACGGCAGAGGCAAACGCGCAGGAGCCTACGGCGCGCTGCTGCTGGCAACGTATGATCCTGACGGAGATATTTTTGAAACGGTGACAAAGTGTGGAACAGGCTTCACAGACGAAGACTTGGAGAAGCTTCCTAAGATGCTGAAGAATCATGTTGTGGGTCGCAAGCATGCGCGTGTGCAGTCGCTCATTGAGGCCGAAGTGTGGTTTGAACCGAACATCGTGCTGGAGGTATTGGGAGCAGAAGTAACGCTCAGCCCAATTCACACATGCTCCACAAATGCTATTCGCAAAGGAAATGGATTGGCGATAAGGTTCCCCCGTTTCACTGGGAAATACCGGTTTGACAAGGCGCCTGAAGATGCAACAACGTCAAAAGAGATCGTTGAAATGTATCAGAGACAGCTAAAGAAAGTTGAGTAGGGTCAAGCGTCAGCAAAGCCTTAGGCGCAGGCTTTTTGCTGGGCTCTCTACCAACAACACAGGAATTGGATCTTCAGATGCTGTCATTTTGGAGAAGGGAGGTTCCGCCGCATTTTCCTTTACATGGAACACTTCGAGCTTCGAATATGAAAACTACTCATTGTGGGCTTATGCACACCCTCTCCAAGGCGAAGCAAACACTAGAAACGAAATCTTGACATCGGAACAGTTTTCGTAACGATCTAGGCGATGTAAATGTCGGTTCAGGGCGAATTCAAGAGACCTGAGCAAGCTATTGACCACGCACAGTCGTATGACTCAAACTGTGACATTGGCCGCGACAACAAGATCAGCCTGAAAGGCTTGAACACTCTGCTTTCACGTTACGGACGGCACTACCGCTAACACCCTTTTTTCCTTCTACAACACATCACAAACCATGGTAACCTCACATTCCGAGAATACATGCCACCGCATTGTTGACTGAGGGAACAGATAGAACTTAGATCCAAAAATCTTTTAGCCTTGAACATGACTAGTTACAGTGCTTGTTATAGAAGGAGAAAGGAAACGTGAAAAAAAATAGTAGACATGATGCTACCTTTTTACTACTAGTGTCATTAGTACTGCTCAGTTCATTTGCTTTGCTAACGACGACCGTTGGCTATCCAGTGGTAGCGCAACTGCCTGAAGGCATGTATTGGAAACCATCATTCATTGATTACGCGCCAAGCGGAGTACCCGACTTCGACCAAAGACAATGGGGAACATACATATGGAAAGACATGTGGGATCAATGGAGTCACTGTGGACCTGTAGCTGTTGCGAATTCGCTTTGGTGGCTTGACTCAGAATACGAGCCGGGCACGATACCTCCACCGATGATCAATGATGGATTCCCGCTGGTTCAAGCATATGGCCCGTGGGATGATCATGATCCACAGAACGTGCCTTGGCTGGTTGAACACCTAGCTTACCTCATGGACACAGACGGGCTGAGAACAGGACCTGGTGGTCACTCAGGCACAGACGTGCATGACATGGAAGCCGGGCTGGCTCACTACTTGTCTTGGACTGGGGTGAACCCGCAGGGCGACGTAAACGGTGACGGCATCGTTGATCCTTTGGACGAGATGCTCGTGATAGACGCTTTTGGCAGTTCACCGGGCGCACCTAACTGGGACTTGGCGGCTGACATATTCCCAGCATCAATCACGTATCCGCCAGTTGCAGACAACTATATCGACATGAGCGACCTAATGCTTGTGCAGGCGAATATGGGTATGACAGGGCTTTTCTATGAGCACACTGTTATGCAGCCCGACTTCTTCTTCATCGAAGAGGAAGTGGAGAAGTGCCAAGACGTGGTTCTGCTAGTTGGTTACTGGATCTTCGACGAATACACTGGGGGTTGGTACAGAGAACCAGGAGGACACTACGTGACAGTAGCAGGAGTCGACTCGACTAACATCAAGCTTGCGTTGAGCGACCCTGTCCAAGACGCGTTCGAGTCAGGCCTCATTCCAGAAGGGCGAATCCCAGTTCCGCACGTTCATCCTCCGCCTGAGCCGCCCTACATAACACACAATGACGCTCAGTACGTTTCACAGGACATCTACAACGTAGCGCAGATAACGCCGCCGTGGCCACCATGCCCAGGCGGGAACTGGATGCTCATGAACTTTGCAAGTTGGAGCCCCGCACCACCGTTCTTTGCAGTGATAGAATCTGCAGTGGTAACCTCGCCGACAGCCGTCCCTGACATCGCAGTGACCGACGTCATAGTATGCTATGGTCAGACAGTCATTCCTCAGAACAAGACGCGTACCGTCAACGCCACAGCCACTAACCTTGGTCCGCAGCCTGAAACCTTCACTCTCACAGTCTACTGGGACTACACCAACGTCATCAACAGCACTGTAGTTTCCCTTACAGCCGGAGAAACCAAAACAGTCACCTTAGATTGGTATCCGAGCCAACCAAGATACAATAACTACACCATAAGCGCCTACGCCACACCCCTGCCAAGCGAAACAAACACCGCCAACAACAACTGCACTTATGGCACAGTAATCATTGTCTGGCCCGGCGACGTGGATGCCGACAGGGACGTAGACCTCTACGACATCGTCAAGCTAGCAGCAATCTACGGCGCCAAACATCCTAACCCCCTCTACAACCCAAACTGTGACATAGACAACGACGGAGACATAGACCTATACGACGCGGTAACCCTGCTGCTCAGCTACGGCTACAAAGAGCAATAAAACCTCCTTTTTCCATCAGGCCTTTAGAACCATAAAGTCAAATGAAGCATTTGTTGATCCTTGGTTCACCTGCTTGTCCCCAGGATTAGTCTGAGAGTATCTCATGCTTTGAGGTTCGTGTAGCTTATGGGTAGTGACGGTGGAGAGTGCAGCAAGACAAGATTTAGCAGGTGGCTGAGCGACAGGATGAAACTGGAACGAGACGGTGTGAAGACACTCATTCACGCGAGTCCTGACAACAATCAGCCTACTGGTGTTGTTCTCATGTAGGAATGTCGGATCCTAAATGAGAAAAGCAATGACTGCTAGCTCGATTGAAGAAACCACTCTCTCAGAAAGCATTAGAACAGCAAACGTAAACAACGCGCCCGTTAAAGCAATAAGTGTTTGCAAGATCAGTCTCATGGGTGCTCATTTCCATGTCTGGCGGAAATAGCCATAGAGAGCTTTTGAGATCAGTTCCTTACAATACGGAAGTTACCTTCCTTTTTCAGATCGTATTTGAACTCTTGAAGCTCAAAGTGGTTTGTTAGAACCATTGATTTGGCAGAATCTCGAAGCGATGCGAGCGCAAAATAGCGTCTGCATTGGAAATTGATGGTGGCAAGCTTAGCGGTAGTGGTGGAGATCTTTGAGATCCTTGTTTGTTGGATAGATCAGTAAAAGAGATAAGATCTTTCGAGTATTCAATTTCCTTAAGAGAATGATGTGATGTCAAGGAAAAGAGTGATAGTGTTAGTAGTTATTTCACTTCATGCAATTGCACTTTCCATGTTTCTGCTTTTCCAAGACCTACGTTCACCTACCGTGACTGAAAAGTACAGTGATGTTACTGTTTCAGAAGCAAGAGCCATGATTGATTCTACGCAGTCGCTAGTTGTTTTGGATTTCAGAACTCAAAGCGAGCATGATTCTGGTCACATAAGGAATTCTATGCTGTTTTTGCTTCCTGAACTGGAAAATCGACTGTACGAGCTGAATCCAAATTCTGAGATCCTCATCTATTGTCGTTCTGGAAACAGAAGTCGTATGGCTAGCCAGATTCTAGTGGATAATGGGTTCTTGCATGTCTTCAATATGCTTGGAGGAATACTGGCATGGATCGATGAAGGTTATCCTGTGTATGTGAAATACCTTTCTATCCAGAGAGCTATAGACGATGCGAATCAGGGAGAGACAATTCATGTAGCATCAGGGATCTACTATGAACAACTCATAGTGAATAAGACGATCTCAATCGTTGGAGAAGATCGGGACACGACAGTGGTAGACGGGGAAGGATTGTACACGCCATTGGTCATCGTTTCAAGCGGTTCAATGGTCGATGCGTTCACGTTTCAGAATTGTGGGTGGAGTACGCCGTTTTCCCACGTAGCTATATACGGTGACAACAATACAGTTAGAAATAGCAGAGTTGTTGCTTCAAACAGGCCTTACGGCATCTACCTGTTTCTGTCGAATGGAAGCAAGATAGTCAATAACGTGATAGAGGATGGCGAGGAATATGGCATATTCCTTCAGAATTCAGGCAACAACATTGTATCAAGCAATCTGATAGACCGTAGCAAGCGGCACGGCATTTTCGTTGCATCCAATTCAAACAACAATTGCATAACCAGTAACGAAATCAAGAAAGCACTCAATTACGGCATTGATGTTTTCAGTTCTCACAATAACGTCTTGAGCAACAACAGCATATCGGGCTGTGACGGAGCTGGCATATATCTCCATGGCCAATCAAATGGCAGTCTTGTTTGGGGTAACACCGTGACTAGTAGCAAAGTGGGCTTGAATCAGTTCTATTCAGGAGTCAGCAAGGTCTTTCACAACAATTTTATCGGCAACACCATTTCGGCCTCTAGCACATCTGCCAGTAGCAGATGGGATGGTGGGTACCCGGGTGGTGGAAATTATTGGGACGATTACAACTGCTCAGATCTGTACAGTGGTACGCATCAAGATTTGGCGGGGAGCGACGGGATAGCTGATGGAAGATATGTTGTTGACGAAAACAATACAGACGAATATCCCCTTATGGCTCCTGTCAGTTTTTACGGTGCAGGCGTGGTGATTGTCAGCAACTCTGTAATAACGCAATTCGGACTCAGCCATGCACAATCGACTTTGAGCTTTAGTGTTGCCGAGTTGGATTCAGCAACTGGTTTTTGCAGGGTCGCTATTCCAAACAACTTAACTGGTGATTTGTGGCTCGGCAATTTTAGCGTAGTAGTTGATGGAGAACCTGCTCAGTTTAGCACTTGGGTAGATTCGACATACACTTTCATTTTCTTTGAACACCCGTATTCAGAAGAAGGAGTAATCATAATGTTTGAGTTTAAGAGTCAAAATTCTTGATGGGCTATTCTTTTGACAGTCGTTGTATGAAAAGCCTGAAACTTTAGCGTTGTAAGGTGAACAAAAAAGGGAGGGAGTTATTTCTTTTTCGTTGGCTTGATCCGTCGCTTGGCTAGCGTGACAATTGTGGTTACTGAGGTGAGCAGCGCTAGTATCGTTGGTAGGCCAATCAATTCAGGTACCGCGTCAGTGCTCATAATCGCTATTTGTCTTGTTGAGTGTGTGACGGTGAAGTAGAGATACGTGTTGAACTGGTCAGCCGTAATGCTAGGCTCTATCACTTCGCCATCTACCAGAACGAACCATCCGTCCCCAATTGTGGACCACATAAGGCTTTTCGGAATTGTGACATTGCAGTATCCTGTAGAGCCTTCAAATCCTTCCATGCTGAATTGCATTAATCTATATTCGGGCCTGAAGACGAAGGTTGATATCGTGGAGTTGCTTTCGGTCGTGACGGTGAAGGTTTGCTGGCCTACGGTGATTTGATGACTCTTGATTTCGGCTATTTCGATGAAGCCACTGGCAACTTCATGTGGGATTGGCACGGAAGTTTCACTATTGTTCCATGGTGATTCTGGTCTTTCCGGATGGGGAAACGCGGCTAGATCGCTGGATTGTATAGTCAAGGGTCCGCTACCTTCTGCGTTTGCTGTGATAGTGAATAGAGTTCCAGTTCCGTACGGTGTTAGTCTCTCTTCTGGTGGCATCAGTTGCAGGTACACCAGCCATATTGATCCTTGCTCGTTGTCTATTTCTTGTTTGATTGAATAGGTGATGTTGAACTGTTCTAGGAATGGGCCTGGCAGAACGCTGGTTACTTGCATTTGGTCAGGGTTGTAAGAGAGTTGGAGGTCTAAGCCTGAAAGATCCCAATATTCGTGTAGGTCTTGGATGGAAATGTTGACGTTTAGTGTGTGGGGAATGGTGCCCTTGAAGCTGTATGTTTCCGGCGCTATTCTAATAGTCGGGCCTTCAGGTTGAGGTATGCCGTGAATGATTATGTGGCTGTCGGAGGATTCGTATTCGATGGGGTTGGCACCTATGTCTGCAAGATCCACAGAGGCCAGACGTATGTAGACATCGACTTCGGCATCTTCTCCAGGTGAAGATATTGGCTGAGCTATTATTCTGAATGTCATGGTGAATACTGTTCCTGTGCCGTTGAAGGATGCTGCGGGAGCCATGGAAGCGTATGCTATCCAATATGTTCCAGCAGCAGAGTCAACTTCATCCTTGATCTGAATAATTGGGTTGTAGAGGACGCCGTCTGGATTCGTGTCAACGGGTATTTTGACTGCGTGGCTGACGTACTCTAGATAAGTTGTGTTCCAAGCCAATTGAACGTCGAGGCCGTAGAGGTTGGTCACGTTGTATAATCGTGTTTCAACATCAAAGTCGTTTCCAATGACATCTGAGGTGAACTCCATTTCTTGTGGTTCGACTCTTATGACTGCAGGCGGCGATTTCGGTGGAGCGTGAATTGTGACTGTGCCTTCTTCCAAGTCATGCGGGATGGGGCTGGCACTTTTGTCTGCCAAGTCAGTGCTCGTGAAAGTCAGGTGTGTCTCTATGTCCTCTTCTCCCGGGTCGGGCTGAGCTATTATTCTGAATGTCATGGTGAATACTGTTCCTGTGCCGTTGAAGGATGCTGCGGGAGCCATGGACGAGTATGCTATCCAGTATGTGCCTGCAGTGGCGTCGGCTTCGTCCTTGATTGGAAGAATTGGGTTGTAGAGGACGCCGTCTGGATTCGTGTTAACGGGTATTTTGACAGCGTGACTAACATACTCTAGATAGGTTGTGTTCCAGCTAAACTGAATATCCAAGCCGTACAGATTTGTGACGTCTTGGACTGTGACGTTGATTGTGAACTCTTCGCCTACGGCTGGTTCAGGTCCAAACTCAATTGTGCTGGGCGTTACTTTGACAACAGTCGGTTGGGCTAGTGTCAGTGGAACTTGTGCCAATGTGTATGCTGAGAATATAACAAGCATTAACGCAAGCATAAGTATGTTTCGAGGGTTTCTTCTTGTTCTAAAATGGGTTCTTTTCATTTTTTTAGACACCTTTCTTCCTTGTTATGATTCTGTGAGTATTTGAATCTTACGATGTAATTGTCCACGTGGACTGTTGGGAATAGCTAGCAAGTTATCTTGTGGAGATAGTGTTCGAAAAAAGAGGGGGAGTTGCGAAATGCAAGCTGCAGATTAACAACTTTCTCCGTAGTGATATGCGATCGTTACTATGTCGTACAGGTTTATGATTCCATACGGCGATGCAAGATCCGCTTCTTCATTGTATTCGGGATCCCCGATTGCGGAGCCATAGGCTGTTGCTGCAGCGACCATGTCGTATATGTCAACATCACCGTCGCCATCCAAGTCTCCGATCAACTTGATCTTCACCCACCCATCGTAGAATACGTTGTTTGTTAGATCCATGTCGTACGGAACTGGGCTGGCTCTTGCGGATATGGTGAAGTTGTTGCAGGGTGTCAATCCAGATGTGTTCCAATAGAATGTCAGTGTGGTGTTTGTCCATGGGCCAAGTGTGACAGTTTGTGTTTCTATCGGGTTACTGTCAAAATAGGCTGTGACGTTGAATGTTTCAGTGGTCATGTTGCCTCTGTTCATGGCTGTTACTTCTATCGTCACTATTCTGCCCGCATAGACTATGTTCTTGGAGGTTACTGCGACGTTTTCTATCGATACGTCTCTGAGCAGAGTAGCGAAGAACCCGTCTCCAACTTCATGAGGCATCGGGTTACCGTAGGGATCGCTGATTTCAGTTTCATGCAAGTCTAGGACTGTTTGACCGTAAGCTTGAATCATGAAGAATATCTGTGTCACGGTCTTTGGCGAGTAAATGGTGATCGGCAATGCAGGCGAGTAATATTGCACTCTAACCCATAACAATCCTACAGTGTCATCTATTGTCATTTCTACTGTGAAGTTGGTATCGTTGTTCGGAGGTACTACGACAGCTCCCAAGCAGATCAAAACGTCGATGTCGTACCAGAGCTTGAACTCGTAGTCGTACATGTCAATAGCGTTTTCGATCTTCACGTCGAACGATATAGTGTCGCCTGGCTTCAAAGTGGGATCAACGAGTTCCGGTGGATCTATGAACATTCGCGTTATCAGCATGTTGTTGAAATAGCCATCTAGGGGTTCCTCGAAGGATAAATCTCCTCCAGTAGCGTTTTTGAGACTGACATCATGCAGGTCGAGGCTGCTTTCACCTGTTCCCACAACATGAAATGTGATTGATGCCAATGTTCCAGTATACGGTGATGGAGGTGTTCCGTGGGCTAGAGTTTTTAATTCGCCTGCTGGCTCATCGACTGTTACTTCGTCCAGAATGAACGATGGGTCGGCTTGAACACTTGAAACATCAAGTACTGTCGTGTTGAAGGCTAACCAGAACGTGAATGAGTAGAGGTCAGTAGCGTTCGTGATCTTGACGTCAACTGTGAAGTTGTTGCACGGAGTTAGCGTGGAATCTATTATTTTTGCTGGGTCGACGTGTATTGTGGCTGGTTGTGGTGGCGGCGGCGGTGGAAGATTGCCGAAGTAGCCGTCTTCAACTGTATGGGTTATTGGTAGTCCATCTGTATTAGCTAGGTCGGAGGACGTAATGTCGAAGACAAAGTTTCCTAGGGCGATGACGTGAAAGCGGAACTCCACAATTGTGCCGTTTCCGTCGAATGCTGGTGCGGGAGCCATGGACGAGTACGCTATCCAATATGTTCCGGCGGAGGCATTAACCTCATTTTTGATTGGTAGGATAGGGTTATATAAGACTCCATCTGGATAGGTGTTCCTTGGGATTTTCACAGTGTGGCTCACATATTCAACGACAGTGGGATTCCAGCTGAACTGAACATCTAGGCCATACAGGCTGGTGACATTGTCGATTTTTATGCTAATGTTGAAGTAGTTGCATGGGTCCAGATCCAAGATGGCTGGGGGGTCAACGTATACTTTGGGGTCGAATACTGCGAAGGCCGTGTTGGTTCCGGTGGCAATAAACATCAGTAATAGTGACGCCAAGATAGAGCTAGCTAGCATTTTCTTAGATAAGTAGTGCATTTTCCTTTCTCCTAGCTTCCATTGGGTTTTCCTCAGTATTAAGCGTTATGGGAGCAGATTCTATGGTAGAAAAACTGGCTATGGGTATACCTGGTAATACCTCGCGGTAACAATGACCACGTCGTAGATGTCAATCTTGTCGTCGCGTTTCAGGTCAATCTGCACGTTCCACGTTGGATCACCTAGCTTGGCACCGTATACGTTGGCAACGCTAACTACATCATATATGTCTATTTTCTTGTCACCTGTTACGTCGCCAAGCATCTTCACTTTGTTGATATCGACGGTCTTGATGTTGTTAGCTGTGTTGTTTTCGTTTGGAAGGATAGTGATTTCGACTTGAAGGATATAGGTTACGTATGGCACTAGTCCAGTTGTGTTCCATGTGAATACTTGAGTTGTTACTCCGTTTGGCCATGGTTGCATGTTGGTTATTGTCCGTGTTTGAAGCAGCGT
>Ga0172366_10001697_pt1 | contig 17244 bp, 10 predicted proteins | sample LakKivSesite69cm_FD_114533 | JGI IMG/M metagenome (GOLD analysis project Ga0172366, IMG submission 114533) | Sediment microbial communities from Lake Kivu, Rwanda - Sediment site 69cm | ecosystem: Environmental > Aquatic > Freshwater > Lake > Sediment | place: Rwanda: Western Province, Lake... | reverse complement strand
GTCATGTCCAACTTCACCTGCCCGCTGCGCGCCGGCAACCGCCCCATCGGCCTGCTCTTCTTCAGCTCGCGCAAACCCGACACCTACCAGCCCAGCCACATCGACACTTTCCTCGCTGTTGCGGACTCACTCTCGCTCGCGGTTGAAAAAGTCAAGTATCTCGACGACCTGGCCCAGGCCAAGCACAACTACGCCCAGATACTCTACTTCGTCGCCCACGAACTGAAGGCGCCGCTGGCCTCGATTGCCACTATCGGGTCGACCCTGACCGAAGGCTACGTCGGCAAGCTGACGCCCCAGCAGTCCGAAAAGGTCCAGCGAATGGTCGCCAACTCCGTTTACCTGATGAACCTCGTGCGCGACTACCTCGACCTGTCGCAGATCGAGTCCGGAGAACTCAGATATCACCCCGGCCCAGCGGTCGACCTCGTTGAAGAAGTCATCCGGCCGATGGTGGAAGTCCAGACCCCGGCCGCCAAGGCCCGTGGTATGACGATCGAGACCGACCTCGAGTACCTGGTCGCTCCCTGCGACGCGACGCTGCTGAAGGTCGTCTTCAACAACCTGCTCGGCAATGCGGTCCGGTATGGCCGCGAGCACACCAAGATACTCGTTCGTCTGGTGCGCAGGAGTGTCACCGACTACGCGGACTCGGGTGAGCGTTTCCGCCAGTACTGGGCGCTCTTTTCTGTACGCAACGAAGGCGTCGGGTTCGCGCTCGAACAGAAGCAGAAGCTCTTTGCCCGGTTCCAGCGTCTCCACCACCCCGAACACAAGGGCGTTACCGGCTCCGGACTCGGCCTTTACATAGCGCGCCAGATAGTCATCCGTCACGGCGGGGAGATCACCGCCGACTCCGAGCCCGGGAAGTGGGCCGAGTTCCGATTCCGCATCCCCCTTCGGCAGGACGCCCCGCTGGTGAACGCGCCGGCCTGAGGTCCAGGAAAACGGACGCGGAGGCGAGACTCCGGGCCGATATCCTGGAGCGAAGCTCTTTGGACTCCGGCAGCGGGACTGCCGTTCTGACCGGCCGGAGGATACGCAGACCCGGTCTGCGGGAACTTGACTTTCGACCGGTGACGGTCTAGAGTGAAAACGGTGAAACACATCCTGGTGGTAGACGACGAGGGGCCGGTCAGGCTACTGGTTCAGAAGATACTGGAGTCGGCCGGCTACCGTGTGACAGCAGTCGGCGATGGCGTGTCCGCGCTCAAAGCTGCACGCGAAGACACGCCGAACCTGGCCATCTGCGACCTCTCGATGCCCGGCATCGACGGTTTCACAGTCTGCTCGATGTTCAGGCGCTCCAAGACGCCTAGAGTACCGATACTGGTCCTCTCCGGCCGCGTGAGCGAGAAAGATGCGCAGGCTGCGCTCAAGGCCGGGGCCGACGCGTTCATCCAGAAACCGGTCGAACGCGAGAAACTGCTGGCTGCGGTCGCGGAATGGCTCGCGGCAGCTTCGAGGCAAGCGGCCGAAGGCTCCCGGTCCTAGTCACAACGAAGCCAGATTCTCTCCCTCGGTTCCGGTCGAGAGACTTCTTGCTTCTGCAATCTGCCTACTGACCTTTGACTTGGCCTCGCCGGCGCCTGTGGGACCGTCCGTCTTGCCGGACCCACCGTATCCGCCGCAACGTACACGGCGACTGACTCGCCGACGCCGGCACCGAACACGCCCAGTCCACCGGCCGGCCTCGTCGCGTCACCGGCCTCCGAACCGGGCCCGAATCCTCCTGCCCTCACCCAGTCGAAGTAGTTCGTGTCGATGGCGAACACCCGCAGCGTGTGCCTCCCCGGCTCGAACAGGTAGAGAAACACCATCTGCCTTAATCTGAACACCAGAGAGTCGGAGTTGTCGCCGGAGGTGTCGTTGGGAATCGCTATGTTGTAGTAGAACGTATCCCGGCGCTCGATGCTGCAGAAGGACATGTAGTACCCGGCGCAATTGCGGCTCCGGAGCCACACCATGGAATCGCTCATCGTGACCGTGTCGCCGTCGCGCGGGAACAGGATCCGGAATGAGTCCGGGACTACTGCTTGGCCGTAGACCGTGTCGAACCCATCCCTGGCGACACGAATCCCGAATGTGTCGCCGGATGCAGTCCATGGATGCAGCCCCCGCGTCGCGTAGACGTCACGGTGTCCATGAATCAGCGGCCATGTATCGCTGCCGCGCCAGACCACGCCGTTGACATCCGGGAAGACCGAGTCAAACGGCTCGTCAATCGCGTAGCTCCGGTTGACGTTGACCTGCACCGAATCCGAACCAGCCAGAACCAGCCCGTGCACTACGAGTCGAGGCGTGAGCTGCGCCGACGGCGTCGCCTCGCAGGCGGCGAGTATCAGCCACAAGCCGCAGGCCGCAAGCCACAAGCTTCTGTCGAGTTTCATGCTTCCGCCTTCATCCCTCGTCGTCAGAACCTCACCTTCACCCCGACCGTCGGCAGAATCGGTATCATGCCCACGCTGTGCCGAACCGGCAGCCCATCTTTCCCGACCTCCCAGTAGTAGAGCAACACGTTCTTGGCGTTGTAGACGTTCGTAATGTCGAGGAACGCGGAGATCTCGCCCCCGCGCTTCCGCCAGGTCTTGGTCGCCCCGGCATCGAGACGATGGTAGACCGGATACCGGAACGCGTCGCGCGGGCCGTCGATGAACTCCCACTCGGGGCGCTTCCACCATTCCGGGTCGGACGGGCGGTACTGGTACATCGGGTAGTAGCCGACACTGCCAGAATAGGGCAGCCCCGTACCGAGCGTCCACTTGGCCGAAACGTCCATACCCCATACAAGGTGAGGGAATGCGAGAACGACGTTCGCGTTGTGCCTCCGGTCGTAGTGCGGATGATAGACCTCGTCGCCGATCCTCCGCCGCGTCCACATGTAGGAGTAAGAGATCCAGCCGTTCACCCAGCCCTCGGTCTTCCGCAGCATCAGGTCCGCGCCGTACGAGTGTCCGTCCGCCGTCAACAACGATTCCGGCTGCGTGAAGTACTGGCCGTAGCGCGTCTCAAGCAGGTTATCGTAGTCCTTGTAGTAGCCCTCGAGCGAGATGATGACGTCTCGCTTGAGCCACTGCTCCGCGCCGGCGATGAAGTGCAGCGCTGTCGGCAGGGCCTGGTCCGACTGCACCGGAATCCACATGTCATAGATCGAGAATACGGCGTCAGTGGAATTGAGCGTCACCATCGGCTGGGTGAACATGCCCAAGCCGAGGTTGAGCGCTGAGTTCTTCGTGGGATGATACTTCAGGCCCAGCCGCGGCTCCGGTGCAAACCGGCGGCCCTTGCTGTAATAGCTCATCCGGAAACCCGGCTTCAGGTACAGCTTGTCAGGGACCAACTCCCACTTCTCATCGACGTACACGGCCAGCGGCCAGAGCGTGTCCGCGGTGTGAAACTCAGACGTGTCGTACGTGAACGACATGCCGGTACGCGCAAACCGGACGTCGAAACCGAGGTCGAGAGTGTGCTGGTCCGCGGCGTACCAGGTCAGGTCGGCCTTGAGCGTCAAGTCGGTCAGGTCAGTTGACATCCTGATGGTATCGGCCGTCCCGAAGTTCACGTTGAAGTTGGAGTAGAAGTTGCTCCACGCGCCCGCTACCTCGCCGTACAGGATCGGCGTGAACACACGGTTCCACCGCAGCGATACCCCACGGTTGCCCCACTTCAACCTTGCTTTGAGGCCGTCGCGATTCGCCGGGTCCCAGAAGTCGAGCACGTCCTCGGCCGCGAGCCCGGTCAGCGTGAACCGCGAATCCTTCCACGGCTCGTAGTTCGCCTTACCCATCAGGTCGTAGAAGTAATACCCGATCCCGTCCACCCCGAACGCGCCGAGCAGGATGTCGGGCAGGTATGTCCGGCGTCCGGCGATGAGAAATGACCCCGATGGCTTGAACCCGGAGCTGACGCTGTCGCTACCGGTCGTTCTCTCCTCCTTGGCCATTTGTTCTTCGCCTTGTCCGATTGATTCGTCCTTCGGACTTCGGCCTTGGGACTTCGGCCGGGGAAAGGGTCCTTCCACCTGCCCTTGAGCCGCAATCACCGAGGCCGAGACGTTGCCGGTGAGGTGCTTCGAGTTCCCCTCCTTAGTGGTAACGTCCAGCACCGAACTAAGTCGGCCGCCGTACTTCGCCGGGAACCCGCCCGCAAGCAGCGTCACGTCCGACACCGCATCGGCGATGAACGGCGAGAAAAGCCCGAACAGATGCGACGGGTTGTACACCGTGATGCCGTCGAGCAGAATCAGATTCTGGTCCGGGCTGCCGCCCCTGATGTACAGCCGGTTCGAGAAGTCCGAGGTCGATATCACCCCGGGCAGCAGTTGAATCGTCCGGAACAGGTCCACCTCGCCGCCGACCTTGGGGATGAACTCCAGTTGCTTGGTCTCGAGCCGAACTGCCGACACCTCGACCTCACGCTCGAACCGCGCCCGGTCAGCGGTTACCTTCACCTCTGCCACCTCGATCGTCCCGGCGGAGAGCTCGAGGTTCGCGTTCACCGTCAGGTTCGGGCCGATCGACACGGCTCGCCTCTGGGTCTTGTAGCCCACATAGGACGCGATCAGCTCGTACTTTCCCGGCGGTACGTGGCCGATGTAGAAATACCCTTTGTCGTTCGTAGCCGAACCGTAGTCGGTGCTGTCGAGGTAGACGTTGCAGTACGCCAGCGGCTCACCGTCACTCGCATCCCGCACAAACCCGTTAACGGCGCCTGCTTGCGCAAACGCGATGCTCGCAAGCAGGCAATGGCCAATGACGAATACCCAACTCCTAATCAGGGACCGACTGCACAACTACGCGAGACCTCCACCTCATTGGGCATTCTTCACCTTGGACATTGATTGGTCATCGGCAATTGGAGCTCGATAATTCCGTCGCGATCCTATGCGCGTAGCGCTTTCGCCAACTCGCGACCAAACTCCTTCGCCTGCTTCCTCAGCACCGCGTTCTTCTTCAGTTCCGCCCCATCGGGACAGGAGGCCACTACGTGCTGACCCAGATACTTGATACCGCCGAAGCGGGACAGACGGCTGAACATGGCCACGGCCAGGTCCGCGCCGTCGAACGCGTCACCGCCCGCGGTCAGCACCAGCGCCCACTTGCTGTCCTTCAGCAGGTCCTCTCCCGTCAGGAGCGCGAAGCAGCGGTCGAGCGCCGTCTTGGTCTGGGCGGTCACGTTCCAGCAGAATACCGGGCTGGTCCAGAGCACGAGGTCGGCGTCGATCATCTTGTCATACAGGTCGACCATATCATCGTCCTGCGCGCACCCGGCATCGCCCTTGGTCGTCGTGCAAGTGAAACACTCCTGGCACGGATGGATATTGAGCTCGCACAGCTTCACGCGCGTGACCCTGTGTCCTCTGCCCATCCCCGCCAGCACCCAATCCGTCACTGTGCTCGTGTTGCCTTTCCTCGGGCTGCCTTCAAGCACGAGAATCTGATTCATGGGACTCCCTTCTGTAGTGACCGTCCTAGTCGGAGCATTCACCGCCTCCAACACTATCCCGGCTGCGCCGGAGAGTCAAACGACACGCGCCGCAACCGGCTTGGGCATGCTCGTCTGGAACGGATCGGCCTACAGCATCCCGTTCAGCCGCAGCCAGGCTCGCCTAAGCTCGGCCTTGCAGGCGGCAAGCGTCCGCTGGTAACCGCGACGGCGCAGCGTGCGCCGGAGCACGGTTGCGGCTTCCCACGTATAGGGCTTTCGGCCCTCAGCAGTAAGCCGCTCGGCGTAGCCGGCGGCGATGCGCTGTTCCGGACCGCGCCAGCGGCGGAAACGCGGCCTCGGGATGCCTCGCGCGATGGCCCGGCTTCTCACGTGCTGGCACACGGCGCGGAACGAACGGTCGAACGGCCGCCCAGCGTCGGGGGAATCTGCTCGGGCTGCGTCGAGCCGCCGGAGCACGGTCCGGCAGGCCATCGCGACGCTACGGAAGCTACGCGTTCGGCCTCTTGCGTACCTGCTGATGATCCCGTCCACGATTCGATTCTCTTCCGGCGACCAGTCACGAAAACCCCAGGCCAGATTCGCATTCTTTGCCACGGCCGTGAGTCTACGGCCAATGGCTCCAAGTGTCCGCTCCGGAGGTCCGGCCTTGGCACGTCCACGTCGCCGCCGGGCCGTTCTTGCCTGGAATACGCGCGCTGCGTCACGGACTTCTCGGAACCGTCCCGACGACACTTTGCCGGCGAGTTCCCCGATGAACCGCAGCTCCTCCGGCGTCCAGGCGACAAGAACCGGCCTGCGGCCCAGTGCCAGCGCACGCGCCTCGATGCGGGCCCGCGCGGCTCCAAACGTTCTGGCGAAGTGCCGCTTGACTCGGCCCAGGGCTTTGAGACAGGCTCAGGCCGCCACGGTGGCGTCACGGTGCTCGTGCCGGACCACAGCGCGAGCAAAGCGCTCGATGACCCGGTCTTCGCTCCGGGTCCAGTACGCCCGCGGCGGCGGCCCGCCCGCCCGGCGCAACTCGGCTCGGAACCTGCGCCGTACGGCGTCGGCGGTATGTCGGCCCCAGAGTCCTGCGCGCAAAAGCCTGGCGCGGGCCGCCCGGAGGGCTTCGCCCTCGGACTCGAACCGGCCGTTAGCCAGGCCGTGGGCGGATAGAAGCACGACTCGCTTCTCCTTGAAGTACCACACAGCCGACCGGGTCGGGGCCTGGCCCACGTCAGCTGGGGCGTGCTGTCTGGGTGACATTGTTGCGATTGTACCCCACTACTGCCGGAGGTCAAGCGACCGGGCTCCCCTGGATCCGACCTTGAACTGCACAACACGCCGAGCAAGGAAACGGCATCGAAATGCAGGCTCCGCCCGCTCAGTGTTCTCAATGGGTTCCGCGGTTCAGCTGTTCGCGGGATTCCGACATGCGCCTGCTCCCGGGCTTGCGGCCCTGGTCACCTCCTGCGCTTGACTTTGCCGCCTGCTGCGCTAAGGTGAATTCGATGGACCAGATAAAGCTCCGCTACGGCGTCAATCCTCACCAAAGCGCGGCCCGTGCATACGTACCTGAGGGCAAGCTTCCATTCAAGGTCCTTGCCGGCTCGCCCGGCTACGTGAACCTGCTCGACGCACTCAATTCGTGGCAACTGGTTTCCGAGATGAAGCAACTCACCGGCCTGCCCTCAGCCGCCTCGTTCAAACATGTATCGCCAGATGGCGCCGCAACCGGCAGGCCGCTATCACCCGAGCTGGCCGAGTCCTGCTTCGTCGCCGGCGTCGAGCTATCACCACTCGCGACGGCGTACCTCCGAGCGCGCGGCGCGGACCGAATGGCCTCGTTCGGCGACTGGATTGCGCTCTCCGACACCGCTGACGAGTCTACCGCCAAGGTCATCAGCCGCGAGGTCTCGGACGGCTGCATCGCACCCGGATATGAGCCGGCCGCGCTCAAGCTCCTCAAGGCCAAGAAGAACGGCGCCTATCCGGTGCTCGAGATTGACCCGTCCTTTCGGCCGCCCGAACTCGAGAGCAAGCAGGTCTTCGGCGTCACGCTCGAGCAGACCCGCAACAACGCGCCTATCACGCCTGCGCTGCTGGACAAGGTCGTCACTGTCAAGAAGCAGATTACGGGCGAGGCGCACAACAACATGCTCATCGCCACGCTTGCCCTGAAATACACCCAATCCAACTCGGTCTGCGTCGCCTATGACGGCCAGGTCATTGGCATCGGTGCTGGGCAGCAATCGCGCATCGCCTGCACTCGTATCGCCTGTGCGAAGGCCGACAAGTGGCTGCTCCGTCTTCACCCGAAGCTGCGCGGCCTTGAATTCAAGAAGGGCACCAGCCGCACCGAGAAGGCGAATGCAATCGACCTGTACCTGGAAGAAGACGCGACCGAGGCCGAGGTCGCGGCATGGCGGCTCCATTTCAACGCCGTTCCGGCGCCGCTCTCGCGTGAAGAGAAGCAGGAGTGGCTCGCCCGCTTCGATGGTGTGGCCCTGAGTTCGGATGCCTTCATTCCGTTCCGCGACAACATCGACCGGGCCGCCCGGTCCGGGGTGCGCTACGTGGTCCAGACCGGCGGCTCCTCGCGCGATGAAGGCATCATCCGCGCCGCCGACGAGTATGGCATGGTCATGGTCTTTACCGGGCTCCGTCTCTTCCACCACTGACGCCCAACGCCATCTAGGGTCTGCCCCCTCGCCCCAGTCCCGGCTCCTCCTGCTCGCCCCGATCCTGACTCCGGACCGCTGCCAACCTTGATGTCCGTACATACTCCGGTAGACTACATCAGTGACGCTGTCCGTGGCACGGGCCACAAGCAACGGCTCGTCGGCTCCGCCATGCCTGAATTCGCGTTCTCCTGTTTTCACGACGGTCCTCGCCGCCTATCTTTGGAAGGAACTCACATGAGCTCTAGTGTCTGTCCCCGCAGTCTTCTCCTGTTTGCCGCAGTGCTACTAGCCCAGGCCATGGCCCGGGCTGAACCGTTGCATCCATGCGGTCTTATCCGCGAGGACCCGCGCACGATTCCGTGGATGGTCCAGGACGAACCCGCTTCGGTAGCTCCGGGCCCTCGGCCGGCTGATGCCGTCCTCTCGGTCGACTTGTCCGACCAGATGCCCCCGGTCGGAGACCAGGGCCAGCAGGGGTCGTGCACGGCATGGGCCATCGGGTACTACCAGAAGACCCATTACGAATGGGTCGAGCATCACTGGAACGACTCCACGACCAATCACCAGTTCAGTCCGGCGTTCGTCTACAACCAGATTAACGGCGGCGCGGACTCGGGCTCGGGCTTCTCCGATGCCTTCTCGCTCATATCCGCCCAGGGCTGCGCGACCATGTCCGACTGCCCCTACGACGATGACGACTACACAACGTGGCCGTCCGAATCGGCCTATGCTCGCGCCATACCGTACCGCGGCAGCACGTCCCACTGGTTCGAAATGAACGACACCACAGGCGTCGACATGGCCAAGCAGCGCCTCGATAGCGGCTACACAACGGTCATCAGCATCGAGGTCTATTCCAACTTCGACAACATCGATGACTTCAACTACACCTACTGCGTGGCCGACACCTATGGTGGGGACCGCGGCGGCCATGCCGTAACCATCATCGGCTACGACGACAGTAAGTCCACGCACGACGGGACGGGCGCGTTCAAGATGATTAACTCATGGGGGAAGGGCTGGGGCCAGTCCGGATACTGGTGGATGTCCTACGAAGCGGCGACGAACGAGAAGCTCAGCGGACAAGCCGGCTACTACCTTGACGACCGTATCGACTACTCGCCGACCATGTACGGCCGGGTGAAAATCACCCACCCGGCCCGGGACAAAATCGGCATCCGCCTCGGCGTAGGCAGCACGCTGTCCCCGCGCTGGGCCAAGGACTTCCGGACGTGGCGTCATCCGAAGACCGACCGCGCGTTCCCCGGCCACAACCTCGTCTTCGACATGACCGAGGGTGAGCCGTACATCACGGGCGGCCAGGCCGACTCAGTCTTCGTGCGGGCGATTGACGGCGTCTCGGACTCAAAGACCGGCGCCATCAACTACTTCGCGGGCGAGCATTTCGCCTGGGACGTTACCGGCGTCTCCATCGACACGCCGGTGAGCATTCCGGACTACAACACGGCGGTATTCGCGCGAGCCAGAATCCCGAGGCAGTTCGACGCCGGCATCACCAGTATTATCGCGCCGACCGGCATCGTCGACTCAGGTACCTCTACCTCTCCGCAAGTTCGGGTCAAGAACTACGGCTATAACCCCGCGTCTTTCCCGGTGTTCTTCCGCGCCGGTGCGTACGCGGACACTCAGAACGTGCCCGACCTCGCACCCGACGATTCAGCGCTGGTGAGCTTCGCGACCTGGACCGCGACCGCGCGCGGAATCAACGTCACCCGCTGCTCCACGGCCTTGAACGGCGACAGCTTCCCGGGCAACGACTACAAGCAAGGCATGGTGAATGTGCGCGTGCGCGACGTCGCCTGCGCCCAACTGCTCGCGCCGCCGGATACGGTCGACTCCGGCGCGGCGACCACGCCGCGGGCCGTGATACGGAACTTCGGCACGACCGCCGAGACGTTCGATACGCGGTTCACCATCGGCGCCGACTACGCGGACACGGTGTCCATTGCGCTGGCGGCCGGGGCGCGCGACACGATTGACTTCGCGGAATGGACCGCGCTTGCGCTTGGCGCCTTCCCCGTTGCCTGCGCCACGCTGCTCGCAACCGACCTAAACCCGGCAAACGACGCGCTACAGGACTCGGTTGTGGTCGGAGTCTACACCGGCGTCGAGGAACAGCCGCGATTGCCGGAAGCTCTCTCGCTCGACCGCGTCATGCCGAACCCGATGCGCGGCCAGGCCACGATCCGGTTCAGCATCCCGCGCCAGATGCTGGCAAGCGTCACCATTCGCTCCGCGACTGGCGCTCTCGTCCGGGCACTCTCTGGCCCCCAGTCCCTCGCGCCCGGCACCTATTCCCTGACCTGGGACGGCCGGGACGGGCAGGGGCGGCGCGTTGCGCCGGGCGTTTTCTTCTGGCGGCTTGTGAGCGACGACGCCACGCTCGCCCGTAAGACAGTCAAGTTGGACTAAGATACCGCGGCCCGTTCACCGGCCATTGGTCATTGGCCATTGGTCATTGACTGCATTGCCCACCGAGCGGATTGCTCTCCGAACAGCCGCGGAGACTGTTCGCCCCATTGCTCGGCAGATTGCTCCGAGGACTACCTCCAGAGCAATTCTCCGGGTAATCTGCGGGAGAACCCGCAGAGCAGCGGTCCACGCAATCTACCGAGCAGCTCGCCGGATTGCCCACGGGACTACGGACCAAGGACTTCCCCAGACTATGTCCGAGACAACCTCCGAGACTGCCCGCCAGACGATGGACGAAGGACTCCTCCAGACAATGTCCGAGACAACCTGCCTGACTGCTGTCTACTGAATCCTGTATACTGTCCGGTAGGCGGGGGCGTCAGTTTCGCCGCACCTGGCCTAACCCCTCACGCCACAAGCAGATAGGCCAAGAAACCGCCTTCTGAGCTTGTATCCTAAGAAGTATACAAACCCATTCCCGGGTGGCCGTTCGGATACGTACCCCTGCCGGTCTCGGGCCGGCGCTATGTGAGCTTGCTAGCTTGCCGCGGTGACGGTCAGCACCTTGAGCACTTCGTCACCGTAGTGGTTGATGACCTTGACCGCGACTTTGCCGGTCTTGGGCTTGTCGAACGGCATGCTCTTGGTCGAGTAGAGCGCACTCCATGCCGCCTCGTCTATCTCGGCCCGCAGGGCGCGCTTCAGGCGGTCATACGGCTCCTGGTCACCGCAGAAGTAGGCGTGGCGCACGAAGAAGCTCTCGCCGTTGTAGTTGGTGTCGATGAACCAACAGGCGATGTCATCGGTCTTGTTCGAGCGAATCTCGCCGGTCGTCGGGTCGTAGACGTCCAGGCCACGAATCTCGATGGAGTACTTCCCATCCTTCTGCGGCAGCAGCTTGCCTGACTTCGGGTCCAGCGGCGCAACGTCCGGCTCGCCGAACACCATGAACAGATTGGCCGCGCCGGTCTTCTTCAGCAGTTCCTCACCCATCGAGAGGTCGGGATTCATCAGGGCAGGCAGCACGGTCAGGCGACCGTATCGCTTAACTTCCTCGCGCACGTAGGGGTCAAAGGCGAAGCCACAGACGACCAGCACGTCATAGCCGACGCCCTGCACTGCTTCCTTTGCTGCCTCCTTCACCTGCTCCGGGCTGACCGTGCCATGCTCCGGCCCAATCGAAACAGCAATCCGTTTCCGCTTGCCGGTTTCTGACTCGGTGAACTCGCCCGACGCGTGCAGCCACGTTCCTGCAAACGGCTCCAGCCGGTCAAAGACGATGCGCAGCTTCTTATCCGTGCTCTTCACACCGGCCTTCTTGAGGTTGTCGAGGATGAGGGTGACGAACTGGGTCGTGTCGCCTTCGGGCGAAAATGGGGACTGTACCGCGGCGCGTTCCTCGCGCCGCTTCGAGGGACTGTCCCCTTTTTCGCTCACACCGAGAGTCCGGTGCGGCGACAGGCTCTCGACCGTGAAGGGACCAGATACCCGGATGCGCTTGTTGTCCTCGTACGGCTGGTCGTAGAGCAATTCGGTGTCCGCATGCTTCGCAATCGAGGCGTCAATCTCCTGCTGCCGCTCGCGCCGCAGTCTCCACCACTCCTTGTGCGCCTGCTTGGCCTTGTCCGACCACTTCGCATCGGCCTCACGAGGAATCTGCCATTCCTCCCAAGCCTGCCTCGTCGCCTTGTTGAACTCTTTGCGTAGCGGCTCCAGCTTCTCCTGCCACTTCGCGTGGATGGTGTCTCTCTCGTCGTTGTTGGCGATGGACTTCAGAGTCACGTGCGGCACGCGTTTGTACACGAAGCCCTTGCGGATGTCGGTGCCGAACTTGCGGTCTCCAGCAGGCACCAGACTCGCGCTCAGTCCCTGCTCTCTGTCGTACCCCTCACGCGTGTCCGACAGCAGGTAGTAGGGGAACTTCGCCGCTATCAGCCGCGTCCTGGCCAAAGCCAGCGCAACCCGGCTCGTGTCCATCGTGATCCACCTGCGTCCCCACTGTTCCGCCACATACGCGGTCGTTCCACTCCCACACGTCGGGTCAAGCACAAGGTCACCCGGGTCTGTTGTCATCAGCATGCACCGTTCGATGACGCCTGTCGAGGTCTGCACCACGTAGTCTTTGTCCTGTGTCGGAGACGTATCGTCCCACATGTTGCTGAGCTTCGACAGCGGGAAGTCTGCGTGAAAGTAGACATAGCTGAGGTTGTCGCCCTCTTTTTCGAGTCTCGCGGACAACGACAGCCTAACCATCTTGTCATGTGGGGTCACCCAGCAGCCGCCTTTCGGCGGGACTAGCGCAGCGCCCTGGTAGGCGAATTCATAGACACCAGCCGGAGAGAACGACGGGGCTCGTTGCGAGACGAGTCTGTAGATTTTCGAGCCGTCAGGGAGCGTGCCGGGATCTTCAATCTGGGCGCGCGACAAGCGGCATCGGCTTCCGTCAGGCTTCTCGTAGTTCGTCCATCGCGACGTGTACAGGGGTTCGAGTATCCGGTAGAGCGGGTGAAACTTTGCGGAGGGTTTGTCCTTGCAGTACCAGAGTAGGTAGTCGCACATACCCTCGACGAGCGTCGCCCCCAGCGGCATGAGCTTCTTGCGGAAGGGGATCAGCTGCCCGAAGTTTTCCGCACCGAAGACCTCATCCATCAGACTTCTGATCAGATGTACGTTCTCGTCGCCAATCTGGACAAAGACCGAGCCGGTCTCGGACAGGAGCTCGCGTGCGGCTACGAGGCGGTCGCGCATGTAGGCAAGGTAGGAATGGATGCCGTATTGCCAAGTGTCGCGGAAGGCGCGAATCTGCTCGGGCTGGCGCACGGTGTCCTCGGCCTTACCGTCCTTCACGTCGCGCTTGCGGGTCGAGACCTGCCAATTGGAGCCGAACTTGATGCCGTAGGGCGGGTCGATGTAGACCATCTGGACCTTGCCCTTGAGGCCTTCTTTTTCGGCTAATGATGTCATCACGAGAAGCGAGTCGCCGAGAATCATCCGGTTGGACCAATTCTGCTCGTGGCGGTAGAAGTCAACCATGTCCTCGAACTTGATGTTGTTGAAGTCGCCAAAGAGGTCGGCCATCTTCGGCGCGGCCTTCTTGGCCTCGGCCTTCACCTGCTCGACGATGGCTTGCGGGTGAATCTTCTCCTGGATGTAGACCGGCACTGCGGGCACTTCGAGCGGCTTCTGGTCCTGCTCGTCTTTGCCTTTCCAGACGAGCTGCGGGTCGAGCGACGGGTCCCGGGCGTAGAGCAGGCCCGGATAGCTCACCGTCTTCGGGCTCTTCTCTTCATCCTTCACAAAATCCTGCAACTCGCGGGTTGGGATATTGGTCCGCTTGTCCTTATGCTTCAGAGACGAAACCGGAACCTGCCTGCCGTTGGGTTTCTTTGGGGGCATCAAGATCTCCTACCTCGCGCGGGTCTTTCTTCCTGCGCGCTCATTGTCCAGTCTGGCCTCAACCCAGTTGACCTTGGCTTCGACCCATTGGTGCAAATCCTGAAACAGACCGCGTTCGCTGGGGTCGCCGGCGGCCTCGAACACACCGGCCATCTTCTCGTAGCGCATGAGCTCGCACTTGACTGCGCCGGTGAGCAACTCCTTCATTCGAGGCGCTTCGTCCTTGATTCGTGCGTGCAACGGCATAGAGCGGCGGTCAACGTGAACCAGTCCGACTGCGGGTGTGAGTCCACGCTTCTCGGCGAGTGCGTAGGCCGTCACCAGCGTTCGCATCCACTGGTACCGAGCACCGGCAAAAGGGCAGAGCCGACGCGCTTCGTCCGCCGAGAGGCGAAATACGCGCGGGACGTATTCCCAATAACGGATTTTCTTCCCGGTCAGGGCGCACAGAGCAGCACGGCCGTTGGACGGGTTGGTCTGCGTCTCGTAGTTCCCATTGCACTGGACCAATCCCTTGCCGGTCTTGCCGGTCTGACCGCACGGGTCCAGCCGTTTCTCGGCGAACTTGCACTCCATGGCGATGAGGCTTCGACTTCCGAACATAACCACATCCAGTTGCGTCTGGTGCTGCTTCTCTCCGAGAATGTTGTCCGGGTCAACGTATTCAAGGTGAATGTCCCACGGCCCCCCGTTCGGCACTTCCAGGAGAATCGCAATCTGGTCGCAGATACGGTCGCGCGAACGGCAGTGTTTGAGCGTGCCGAACACGTCGAGGGCAAGGGCCTGCGACGACTGCGGCACGTCGGCATCGGCGACCCCTGTCCGGTTCATGTGCATGAAGGAGAAGACCTCGCCGAGTGCAGGCCTTGCGCCATAGAAGATGTTGGAGAGCGTATCCCTACTGAGCACTACCATTGCCACCACCCTTCCAGACCGCTCAAAACTAACACTCCGCTAACGCTCCGGTTCCCGCAAGTCCAGCCGGGGTAGGCAGTTAGCGTGAAGCCGGCCCGATTGGCCGGAATCCGGACCGTACTGCTAACACATCCGGATGGCACTTCAGCCGAGCTTGAAATGATGGGCAATTCGGCTGCTGTCGTTGCAGACTCATCTACCATGTAGAAAGAGACCTTTCGCCATCCCTCGGTGCGGCGATTGCATTTGCAGGGCTTGACGGGCGGCGATCCCGAATATCCGAGATTGTTTGACAAGGCCGCCGCCGAACCTATAATAGTCATGGAGTTGGCGTCGGACCTGCCCGGTCCGAGCGCGGTTCCTTCCAGGAATCACCCAACTCCCCTTTCTTTTGCACGGGGAATCACCACGACTGCCTGATGCGAAAGTCCTGCGGGCCCGCTTGGTCGTATCTTCGATATCCAAACCAGGTCACTCCATTCACTTCCCCCGACCACTGAACTCGCCTCAGTTCGGAATACCATGGGTCTACGAAGCGCTTGTCGCCAGCGGCCCTGCGAGCCAAGATGTAGGCACAGATGTCAGCAACTTGAATCGCTGGCTCGACGTTGGAGACGGCGAAGTAGGGACAGGGATTGATGTTGCCTATGCGGGTTCCTGCAATGAAATTCCGAAGGGCAATCGCGTTTGCCTTCTGGACGACCTCGCGGCAGTCAAATACCAGCGTCGCGAACCCGTGCGGGTTGCGATGCTGGCAACAGACGGATATGCGGTGCAACAACTCACGGTAGGGCAACTCAAGCTGCCTCGGCGCGACGCACTCAAGCCGTGGGTCGGCACCGTACACAACCATCGCGAACGCGTCTATCTTGAGGGAGTCACGACGGTTTCCCAGCCAAGTCAGTATCTCCCGAGCCACGCAGTGGTTGACAGGTGGCTCTCCCTTGTTCTTTGCCATGAGTTTGAAGGTCCAGGCGGAAAGCAGGTCCTTGCCCTTGAGTTCGCGCTCGTAGTTCTTCGCGTGGCCATTCTTGTACCGTTGGTCGTAGTACTTCTTTCTGACTGCGTAGGACATCGTGTCCAACTGCCGGAGAGATGGGTAGGGCATCGTCAGCGCAAATAGCACGCCAATGTGCTGACCGTCCTTCTTGACGGACCATGACTCATCCATGAAGCACCACATGCGCTAGCACTCCTTGCTGTTCTGCATCGCCGCCCTGATTGTGTTCTTCGCGCACCACGGGTCAGTCACTTCGACAAACGCCCAGCGGCCAAAGCGGCCGTCGTTGTTTACTGCCGGAATCCAGAGGTTGCGGGTCGTGGTGACCTTGGCCGCCTTGTCGCGGCGCGGTTCGCCCGAGACCTCGACGATGAGGTTCAGGATTTCACCCTCACCCTTGCCCTCTCCCTTCAAGGGAGAGGGAATTCTGTACCGGACGAGGAAGTCCGGGCGATACCAGCGCTCGTCGCCGTCTATCGTGTAGGGTATCTCGAATCCAAGGTTCTGGTTCTTGGCGTAGCAGGCCACTTCCTTCATATCCTCAAGGGCCTGGGCCATCTTCTGTTCCCAGGACTCGGTGTCGCAGACCACATAGTTGATATGGCAACTACTCGCGCTGGTCGGATACACGTTCCGAGTGGTGTCGAAGCCAACGTACTGAGTCGAGCCGACCCATTCGTAGGGCCGCAGGATTGGCCGCAGGGTCTTCCGACCGGCAGTGGATTTCACGATAGACTGGTGGAGGATTTCGGCTGCGGCGTGTTCGTATTCCTTAATGAGCAGCATCTGCGGGAAGGCGTCGTCCTTGCAGGTGACGCACTCGGCCAGCCAGCGCCGGCAGATGGAAACGAGTTGCGGGAACAGCCAGGGTTTGAGGTTGTCTTCGTTGTCTTTGAAGTACCGCTCAAGAAGCATCTTGGCCAGGGCGAAGACAACTTCCTGTTCTCGCCGGGTCTTGAGGGACTCCAAGCCATGCACGTCCCGTGCACCAACGATTGTATCCACGGTCGTCTTCGTCGGCATTTCCCGCGTGGAGAGCGCCATGTTGGAGTCGGCCGTGAAGTTCACGTCCAGCTTCTCGGACGGCAGTTCGTAGCGATAGCCGACAACGCGCGGGAAGGTGATCTCAAGGGCGATGCGTTCTTCGAGTGCCTTCACCCGCGTCGCCTTCACTGGCGGTGGGGGGTCGGCCGGGCCGCCGGAGCATGGGATGAAGGAGAATGGTACACCGTAGACTTCGGCATACTGAGTTCGGAACATCCCGTTGTCATCTACCGCGAAATCCGTACGTCTCAGGCCGCGACCGACGACCTGCTCGCACAAGAGCTGTGTACGGAACGCCCGCACGCCAAGGATGTGCGTAACAGTATTGGCGTCCCAGCCTTCGGT
>Ga0172366_10001696_pt1 | contig 17262 bp, 17 predicted proteins | sample LakKivSesite69cm_FD_114533 | JGI IMG/M metagenome (GOLD analysis project Ga0172366, IMG submission 114533) | Sediment microbial communities from Lake Kivu, Rwanda - Sediment site 69cm | ecosystem: Environmental > Aquatic > Freshwater > Lake > Sediment | place: Rwanda: Western Province, Lake... | reverse complement strand
TCCTGGCCCTCTCCTGCACCAGAACCTGAAGGGCCGTGTCTCCGCTTCCAGTTCGTGAGCAGTGCACTAGTGTCCATACCCCTCACAGTACCTCTCGAAATGCTTGAGCCACTGCGGATACTCCGGCGCTGAGCGGGCGAACCGAACGAACCTGCGCAGCTGCTCGATCGTCTCGGGCTCCAGGTTATGCTCGATGAGACACGCATCTTTGTCTGCGGCCTGCTTCGGCACCTGCAAGAGCTCCAGGAATGACCGAATCGTCTCGTGGCGCTCTTTAACGACTCTTGCGGCTTTCCGCCCCTGGGAGGTTAACCGCACGCCATCATAGCGCCGGTACTCCACGAGATCCTGCTCGTGCAGCTTCTTCAGCATCTCCACCACGCTCGGCGGCTTGATCGCGAGGAGCGAGGCGAGATCCTTCACCCGCGTATACCCCTTCTGCTCCTCAATCACGAGGATCGCCTCCAGATAATCTTCCGCTTTGGTCGTGAGCATCACCCGATATTAGGCAGCCCGAGTATTTATAGGTGGGGCAAAGATGCGCGGAGCTTCGTGATGCAGTGACGCACACGAGTGAATCGCATATCTGACGCGGCAGGGCAACTTATATATGGTTGCCCGTTACAGGGGTATTGTTCGGGTCATGACGTTTAGCACGACCGACTTTTACCCGCTTGGAGTGGTGGAAGAGTGAAGCAGTATCTGCTGGGCAATGCCGCGATCGCGCGGGGTCTCCTCGAGGCTGGTGCAGGCGTGATCACCGGCTATCCGGGCACGCCGGCATCGGAGATCCTCGAGACTGCTGCTACCTTCGCTCAGCCGTACCAGCTGCACGTCGAGTGGTCCGTGAATGAGAAGGTTGCGCTCGAGGTCGCGATCGGCGCTTCGTGGGCCGGTACGCGATCGGCAGCGGTGATGAAGCACGTCGGGCTGAACGTCGCTGCTGATCCGTTCATGACACTCGCTTACACGGGTGTCCGGGGTGGGCTTGTCGTGATCGCCGCGGACGATCCCTACTGCCACTCCTCACAGAATGAGCAGGACTCGCGCCGCTACGCGCAGTTCGCCACCGTGCCCTGTCTGGATCCCGCGGACCCGCAGGAGGCGAACGAGATGGCGCGCTACGCCTTCGAGCTCTCCGAGGCGCTCGAGTTGCCCGTGCTCCTGCGGCCGACGACGAGGGTCGCACATGCCCGTGCGGAGGTCGAGCTGGGCGAGCTACCCGAACGCTCCACCTCCGGTCAGTTTGAGAAGCGGCCGGAGCAGTGGGTGATGCTTCCCGTGCATGCCCGGCCGCGCCATACCGCGCTCCTTCAGAAACAGGAGCAAATGAGAGTCACGCTGGAGAAAACACCCTGGAACCGGCTTCTGCTGCGGCCGGGTAAGCTCGGTGTGATTGCCACAGGGATCTCAGGCCTCTATGCCGCGGAAGCCATCAAGCTCCTGGATCTTGATCTCTCGCTCCTCAGGATCGGCACGGTGCCGCCGCCGGACGACCTGATTGCCCAGCTGCTCAGCCAGGTGAGCTCGGTGCTGGTGATCGAGGAGCTCGAGCCGGTGCTTGAAGAGCACGTGGAGCGCCTGGCACGGCTGCACAATCCCGCCGTGCGTATTCGGGGCAAGAAGAGCGGTGATATGCCGCGTGAGGGCGAGTTCGATCTGCAGCTGGTGAGAAACGCGATTGCCAGGCTGACCGCTCTGCCGCAGGAAACCATTGTGCCGCTGAAGGAAGCCGCCGCGATACTCCCGCCGCGGCCGCCAGCGCTCTGTCCCGGCTGCAGTCATCGGGCGACCTACTACGCGATGCGTGAAGCCTTTGGGGAGGACGCGATCTTCCCCAGCGATATCGGCTGCTACACGCTCGCCATACCGATGGGCACGATCGATACCTGCCTCTGCATGGGCGCGAGCATCACGATCGCTACCGGGATCAGGTTCGGTGGTGATGAGCGGCCGATCTGCTGCAGCATCGGCGATTCGACCTTCCTCCACGCCGGCCTTACCGGGCTGCTCAATGCCGCGTACAATAAAGCACGGCTTACCGTCGCGATCTTGGACAATGAGACGACTGCAATGACCGGGCATCAACCTCATCCGGGGACCGGGGTGACGGCAAGCGGCGAGCAGACCAAGGCTGTATCGCTCGAAGCGCTCGCACGGGCACTCGGTGCGGACTTCGTCGAGACTACCAGCCCGTACAACCTCGACGCGATGATCGCGACCTTTAAACGTGCTCGGGACTGCCCGGGGCTTGCCGTAGTGATTGCGAAGCAGGCCTGCATGACGAACGCGCGGCGGACAGGCATACGAAACCGGCCGTTCAGGGTGCTGGAGTCGTGCACCAGCTGCAAGGCCTGCCTGGAATTCGGCTGCCCGGCAATCGAGTTCGATGGCGAACGTGCACGGATCAATGAGCTCTGCTCGGGCTGTGGGGTCTGCGCCCAGATCTGCCCCAGCGGAGCGATCGAGGTGATCGAGTGAGATGAAGACCTCAACGTGCGATCTCGTGGTCGTGGGCGTCGGTGGCCAGGGCGTCATCCTCGTCTCGAACGTGATTGGCGTGGCTGCGGTCAAGGCCGGGTATGCTGTGCGGGGTGCGGAGACGCACGGTATGGCGCAACGTGGCGGGAGCGTCATCAGCCATATCAGGATCGGCTGTACCTACGGCCCGCTCGTGCCGCCCGGCGGCGCGGATGTCCTGCTCGCTCTGGAGCCCGCGGAAGCGCTCCGCTACGCGCACTTCCTTGCCCCTGATGGCATCGCGCTCGTGAATACGCAGCCGATACTTCCCCTCACGGTAACGACCGGCAAAGCGAGCTATCCGCCGGTGGACGAGATCCTCGCGCCGCTCCGCGCCCGGTGTAAAGAGCTCAGGACGCTGAATGCGACCCGGCTCGCAGCCGAGTTGGGCGCCGCGCAGGCGCTGAACGTGGTCATGCTCGGCCTCCTCTCGCGATACGTGCCGATCCCTGAGCCGGTGCTGCTGGAGACGCTTAGCGAGACAATACCTGCGAAGTACCTTGAGCTCAACAAACGCGCCTTCCAGCTCGGCCAGCGCGAGCTTTAAATTGCCGCTCGCCGCATTTCTCATTCGATGGCGGACGAACGACCCTTCGCGCAGATGGACGCCGCGCAGCTCAGGAGCTACCTCGAGTTCATCCTCTGGCATTACCGGGTCGTCGATGCCTTCTGGTTCATCAACGTGGAGGAGCGGTTCGGTAGAGCGGTTGCCGAGCAACTCAACGAGCAGGTCTGGGGAAAGGCGGCCGAAATGGCTGCGCGCGAGATCGTGAAACGGTTCGATATCAAAGATAAAGGCCTGAAGGGATTTGTCCGGGCATATCAACTCTTCCCCTGGTCATCTCTCATCACGTATGAGATCCGGGAGAAGGAGGATGAAGTGCTCATAGCAGCACGGCACTGCCCGCCACAGGAAGCACGGCTCAAACGCGGGCTCGGCGAGTACCGCTGCAAGGAGATGCACTACGAGGAGTTCAAGCGGTTCGCGGCGGTGATCGACCCCCGGATCAAGGTGGAATGCCTCTTCGCACCGCTGGATCCGCACCCTGCTGAGTGCTTCTGCACGTGGCGGTTCACGTGCAGATAACCGCAACGTTGAAAATCTCCTCCCAGGGTGCCCCTATTGTGATAGGCCAGCCGGAGTAATAACTAAGGCTATAAACTGGAAATGTACGAAGGGCATCCCCTGTTAATGTCGTTCCGGCTGCTCCGGAAATCCTTGCTGGGAAATAAGATGGGCTTAACGATATGGTTGAAACTTAAAAGGCCAAAGGGTAAATGATAGATAAGTATATGAAACTAAAAGTCGTGTTAGAGCCGCAAGAAGAGGGTGGGTACACCGTCTATGTGCCATCGCTCCCTGGCTGCATCTCGCAGGGAGAGACCTACGAAGAGGCATTAGAGAACATCAAGGAAGCCATAGAACTCTTTCTTGAGCCTGATGAGGACGAGTTCGTGCAGCATCCACAGCTCACCGTTGTGGAACAATTATGAGGGCTGGCGAGGGCACACGCAATCTCCTAACTAGTAGGTAAGCTATTTACGTGAAGGTGGCGTACTTGCTATCCATGGAGATTGGCTATGACCGGGCCAAAACGGGTTCAGCTGCCGGTTCTGGTGGAAAAGGACGAAGATGATTTCTTTGTGGTGGAATGTCCGCTCCTCCGGGGATGCTTTACCCAGGGCAAGACACTCGAGGAGGCAGTAAAGAACATACACGAGGTGATCGAGCTTTGTCTTGAAGAGCAGAAAGAAGCACTGGACCTAGCCGCAATCAATAATCTGAATTTATTCCAGTAGTGGAGCGGGAGGGGCTCCGCATATCACAAAGCTCAAATAGGTGGATCCCAAATCCATGGACAAGAACCATAAAGGATTTAAAGCCATAGTTCTAAAAGAATAGCATGCGCCTGAAGGTTGTCATAGAAGAGGATGGAGAAGTTGGTGGTTATGTAGTTAGCTGTCCGAGCCTTCCAGGATGTTTTTCACAGGGGGATACGATAGAGGAGGCCCTCGAGAACATCAAAGAAGCGATACAGGCAAGCCTGAATCCCTGGCTGAAGATGAACTTACGTCGTATTTGACCAAACCTTCAGCTAAAGTGGTTGAAGTGGTTGCCTGATGCCGAAACTTCCAGTAATTTCAGGAATAGGCTATCAAAGCCTTTTCTAAAGCTGGCTGGATTCCTCACCGACAAGTAGGGAGCCACGTTGTACTAAGAAAAGAAGGATCTAAGGTCACGTTATCTGTTCCAAAGCATAAAGAATTAAAACCGGGTTTGTTGAAGCATTTAATTAAAGCTGCCGGGCTCACGGCTGAAGAATTTGAAAAGTTGTTGAAATAGAGATAGAAGTGAAGGTGGTGTACTAGCTATTCATGACGATTGCGATGACCGGGCCCAAGAAGGTTCAGCTGCCGGTTCTGGTGGAAAAGGATGAAGATGGCTTTTTTGTGGTAGAATGTCCGCTCCTTCAAGGATGCTTTACACAGGGCAAGACACTGGACGAGGCATTAAAGAACATACACGAAGTGATCGAGCTTTGTCTTGAAGAGCAGAAAGAAGCACTGGTTGAACAGCTAGCAGCAATCAAGGAGTTCAGTTATCATCTCGTGTCAGTGGAGGTATGAGCAAATTACCTCTTATTTCCGGATCGGAAGCGGTCAAACGGTTCGAAAAGCTCGGCTATATCGTCAACCGTGTGCTACGAGAAACCGCGTAATGCCGAATGGTGTGTCGTGAGCTTAGAGCCGCTGGATCTCCTCGCGCGTCGCTATCCGCACGCCCGCTTCCTGCAGCACCTGCGTCGCGCGTTTGATATCATCGACCCGGAGGATTAGCATCGCGCGCTCCGACTTCGCGGTCACAAAGGCATACGCATAATCCATATTGATCTCGTGGTCGCCGAGCGTCTTCGCAATCTCATACAGCCCGCCCGGGACATCCTTCAGCTCGACGGCCAGTACCTCGGTCTCCGAGACGGTGAGTCCTCTCTCGCGGAGCACCCGGTACCCCTTCTCCGTATCATCTACCACCATCCGGATCACGCCGAAATCGCCCGCTTCCGCAATGGTCAACGCGCGGATGTTCACGCCCGCATCGGAGAGCGTCTTCGCTACCCGGGCCATCCTGCCCGGCTTATTCTCCACAAAGATCGAGATCTGCTTTATCGCTACCATGCCCAATCACTCATACCTTCCTCTTATCTATCACCCGCTGCGCCTTGCCCATTGAGCGCGGGATCGTGCCCTGCTCGACCAGCTCGACTTCGGCTGAGACATTGAGCACTTTCTGCAGCTCCTTCGCTACGCGCTTGCTCAGAGACATGAGGTCCGAGATCTTATCGCTGAAGGCCTTCTCCGTCACCTCCACCTTCACGGTCATGACGTCCAGGGGACCTTTGCGATCCACAATGATCTGGTACTGCTCGCCGATCTCCGGCATGCGCAGGAGGACCGATTCCACCTGGCTGGGGAAGACATTGATGCCGCGGATAATGAGCATATCGTCGGTCCGGCCGAGGATTCGCATGATCCGCGGATGTGTCCGGCCGCACTCGCAGACCTCAGTATTCAGGATGGTCAGATCACCAATCCGGTACCGGATGAGCGGGAAGGCCCACTTGTCCAGGGTGGTGACGACGAGCTCGCCCCGCTCGCCCTCATCTACCTGCTCGCCCGTCTGCGGATCGAGCACCTCGATCAGGAAGTAATCAGCCCAGATATGGATACCGTTCTGCAAATGGCACTCGGTAAAGAGCGGGCCGCTCATCTCACTGGTGCCGAAGATATCATAGGCCTTGATGCCCGTCGCGTCCTCGATCCGCTTCCGCGTCTCCTCGGACCAGGGCTCCGCGCCAAAGATACCCGCCTTCAGCTTCGTATCCTCCCTGATGCTGATCCCCATCTGCTGCGCAACCTCATTGATGTAGAGGAAATAGGAGGGCGTGCAGGCGATCGCGGTGCTCCCGAGATCCTGCATCAGCTCGATCTGCCGCTCCGTATTGCCCGTGCCCATTGGAAGCACGGTTGCGCCGATCTTCTCCGCGCCGTAGTGGAGCCCGAGCCCACCGGTGAAGAGCCCGTAGCCATACCCTACTTGGATCACGTCGCCACGACCCAGCCCAATCGAGGTGAGCGCACGCGCGAGCGAGTCGGTCCACATATCAATATCGCCCTGCGTGTACCCCACCACCGTCGGCTTGCCCGTCGTGCCGCTCGAGACGTGGTACCGCACGATCCAGTCGCCCGGCAGGCAGAACATCCCCGTCGGGTAGGTATTCCGGAGATCGAGCTTCGTGGTGAACGGGAGTTTCGCAACGTCGCTTAGCTTCGTGATATCCTCAGGCGCTACCCCAGCCTCCGCGAATCGCTGCCGGTAAAAAGCGGAATGCGCAGAGACGAATCGAACGACTGATCGAAGCCGGTTCTCCTGCAACTTCTGCAAATCCGGGAGTGGCATACGTTCAATGTGCGGATTCCAGTACCTGAACATCATATCACCGAAGCAACCATGGCGTTCCCGCTATAAAAAACTGTGGGTTTTGCGCGCGCCGGGACCGAGCAGACCGTGCATGCCCGCGCTAAAAGATGCTGCTCGTGCTCTCTCATCACTAAACGGGCGCGAAGCCACGCACGCAGAAGAGAACTAGATATAGCCACAGTCCCAATAGTAATAGCTGGTACAGAACGTCAACACGCACATGCTCGCAATCAGCCAGGTCAGTAAGCACTTCGCCGGGATCACGGCGATCAAAGATGTCAGCTTTGAGGTCGAGCAGGGGGAGATCGTCGGGCTCGTCGGGCCGAACGGCGCGGGCAAATCCACCCTGCTCAATATCGTGAGCGGCGTCTATCTCCCTAGCGCCGGCTCGATCTTCTTCGACGGCTGCGACATCACCAACCTGAGCCCCGATCGGGTCTGCAAGCGGGGCATCGCGAAGACCTTCCAGCTCGTCCACTCCTTCCCTGAATTGACCGCACTGCAGAACGTGACCGTTGGTGCGATGTTCGGCAATTCCGAGAAGCTCAGCATGGCCGAGGCGATCGAGAAGGCCAGGTCAAAGCTCCAGTTCGTCAGCTTCCCCGCGGAGAAGAACCATGCACCGGTCAAGAACCTGAATGTGGTCGAGTTGAAGCGGATACAGCTCGCTCGTGCGCTTGCCACGGATCCAAAACTCCTGCTCCTCGATGAGGTCACCACCGGCTTGAATCCGCGCGAGAGCAATGACGCGATCTCGCTCATCCAGAAGATACGGGAGTCGGGGATCACCATTCTAATGGTGGAGCACGTCATGCGGATCATTATGAACGTCTCTGATAGAGTGGTGGTGCTCCATCACGGTGAGAAGATCGCGGAAGGCAGGCCGGAAGAGATCGCGAAGAATGAGACGGTGATCAGCTCATATCTCGGTGAAAAGGCATATATGTGAGGTGCTAACGAACGATGCTCGAGCTCAACGGTTTGGCGGTCTTTTATGAGCGCGTGCAGGTGCTCTGGGATGTCTCCTTCAGCGTGCACGAGGGTGAGGTGGTGACGCTGCTCGGGTCGAACGGCGCGGGCAAGTCGACGACTGTGAAGACGATCCAGGGGCTTCTCCGGCCCGGTGCAGGGAGCATACGCTTCATGGACCGGAGCATTGCCGGGCTCCCGCCGTACCGGATCGTGGATGCGGGGATCGCGCTTGTCCCCGAGGGGCGCGAGATCTTCCCCAAGATGTCCGCGCTTGAGAATCTCATGCTCGGCTCCTATGTACCGCGTGCTCGGGACTCGATGAACGCCAGCCTCGAGTGGGTCTTTCAGCTCTTCCCGCAACTCGATGAGCGGCAGAAGCAGCTCGCTGGCACTATGAGCGGTGGCGAGCAGCAGATGCTCGCGATCGCCCGTGCGTTGATGTCAAAGCCGAAGTTGCTGATGCTCGACGAGCCCTCGCTCGGCCTGGCGCCGGTGATCGTTTTGCAGGTCTTTGAGATCATCGAGAAGCTGAGAGAGGAGCATGTTACCGTCCTCCTCGTCGAGCAGAACGTGCACCATGCGCTCGAGATCTCAGATCGCGCGTATATCCTGGAGAAGGGGCGGGTCATTCTCGAGGGGCAAGGCGCGGATCTGCTGAATAATCACTACGTGCGCGAGGCTTACCTGGGCATGTGACCCGGGCTCAGCCGTGCTTTGAGCTTCCGGGGGAGCGAGACGATTCCCCGCGGCAGGAAGATCACTTCCAGGATGAGGATCAACCCGATCAAGATCAATCGCTCATACGTAAGGCCAAAGCTCTTCAGGCCCGCATCCAGCAGCGTGATGAAGATCGTGCCCACGATCGGGCCTTCCAGCGTGAACAACCCGCCGCTGATGCAATAGATGATGGGCCAGAAGGAGATATCGATGCCGTAGACCTCGGGCGTGATGTATCCGAAGTGATGGATCTCCAGTGCGCCAGCAACGCCCGTGAAGAAGGCACTGATCGCGAATGCCGTCAACTTATACCTCGTCACATCGATCCCCATCACCTTCGCTTCCAGCTCGTTCTCCCGTATCGCCTCCAGCGCAAGGCCCATCTTCGATCTGACGAGCCGGTAAATGATCACGATCACGGCCATGGCGATGAGCAGCAGCAGGTAGTACTCATACAGCAGGTAGTTCGGGATCGTTACTGAGATCAGTCGCTTCGCCGGGATGCCGTCCCAGCCGCCGGTGAGCCATGAGAGTTCCGCGGTGATTGTATGGACGATGATCGCGAACCCGAAGGTCACCATCGCGAGGAACCACGCCCGCAACCGTATACAGGTAAGGCCGATCAGAACGCCGATCACCGTCGCAAATAGCCCGCCCACAAGGATGGTGGCAAGCGCAGAAAGCCCTAACCGACTCGCCAGGATCGCCGAGGCATAGCCCCCGATACCGAAGAAGGCCGCATGGCCTAAGGAGCCCTGGCCAGAAATGGCGAGCAGATTCCAGGCGGAGGAATAGATGATAAAGATGAGCATGAGTATCAGAACAGTCAGCAGATACGGATTGTTTCCCGCAATGAGCGGTAGGAGCACCGCGAGGATCAAGGCGCTCAGGCCAAGCCAGGCTTTCAGGCTCTTCCGGGCTCCAAACCAGGCGTTCAGGCTCGCAGGATCCAGTTTCATCGCCTCGTTATTCCCCCTTCTCGCCAAAGATCCCCGTCGGCCGTATGACCAGCACGATAATGAGGATGAAGAACGCGATAGTATCCTTCCAGGCCGTGAACGACATGGAAATGCCGAAGAGCTTCACCACCGCTTGCATGAGCAGCGGCACCACATTCTCCGCGATGCCGAGCGTCAGGCCCGCAATGATCGCACCCGGGATACTCCCGAGGCCGCCGATGATGATGATCGCAAAGGCCTTGATCGCGGGAATGGCGCCCGTGTACGGAGTGACCAGCTGACCGCTAATTAACCACAAGCTGCCCGCGGCCCCAGCGAGCGCAGAGCCCAGGGCGAAACTGAGCATGTCCATCCGCTCCACATTGATCCCCATTAACGCCGCCGCTTCACGGTTTTGACTGGTGCCGCGCATTGCCCGCCCCAGGATGGTCCTCCTCATGAAGAGGTGAAAGGCAAGTAAGAAGACGACGGTAATCACAATGATGATGAAGTAATCCAGCGGCAGCTTGATGGAGCCGATCGGAATTGCCACGTCGCCGTACGGGCTGCGGATGGATCGCGAGTTCGTGGTCCATAAATACGCGACGAGATTCTGGAAGAGGTAAATGAGCCCCAGACTGAGGAAGATCTCGTTTAATTTGCCCGTGCCCATGATCGGCCGGAATCCCAGCCGTTCGATCGCAACACCGAGCAGAGCCATGAGCAGCATGGCAAGGGGCACGGCGAGATACGGATTCGTGCGTGAATAGCTGTAAATCCAGAATGCAGCATACGCACCAATCATCAGCAGTTCGCCATGAGCGAAGTTCACGACCTTCATCACGCCGAAGATCAAGTTCAACCCAATAGCGAGGAGGATATAGATGCAGCCCGCAAAGAGGCCCCAGATGAGGATCTGAATAAAAATACCGAGGTCCATCGTGGTGAAGAAAATAGAATAATAAAAAATACGAGCCCGAGGGCTCGTACTACTCAAGCGATACGATAACGATCTCCCTTTTGCGTCTACGTTCCACCTTCCCGTTCGATCGTTCCCGTTTCGATGTGAACGCAGCCATGGTCACCTATGCGTTGCTCTTCTGCTATGCTCCGTTACTGCTCTCTTCGCCGCACCAGATAGGCGACTGCCAGCAGACCTCCGATTGCACAAGCTGCTCCGAACCCAGGCTCTTTGGGCGTTGGCGATCCCGTTGGTGCTTCCGTAGGCGCTGGTGTGGTGCCCGGCTCGTACCAGTCCGGAAGTGCAAACTCCAACTCCTTGACGCTATCGGGCCATACAATCTTCGGCCTCGTCTCCCCGGCTGTGTTGTCCCAGATCAACTGCTGCATATAGAGATCGAACTTGCTCTCGCGGAAATCAGGCGTGAAGGTGATCTTACCGCCCTGCATCCCCTCGATCATCTGCGGCAGCTCGATCGCGGCCAGCGCATTCCGGACCTGTGCTTTATCCACCGTGCCCGCTTGCTTCACCGCTTCTGCGGCCATATACACACCCTCATAGGTCGAGGCGCCCATCATGCTCGGGGGTGCACCCCACCGTGCCGTAAAGTCGTTCCTGAACTTCGTGACTGGCTGCTGGAGCGGCGCTGCAGGTATGGCATAGGGACCAAACCGGCTCTCCTGGATCGAGTATTCGCCCCAGCGCTCGACGCCGGTGTAGTAGTCTGGATCATCGTTGCACTCCACCGAGAGGTAGATAGTATCCAAGCCCACATCCTTTCTCCCCTGAGTCACGATGAGCGTCTGCTCATTGAGGAACGCCGCAGGATAGACGACATCCGGTTTCGCCGCCTTGATCACCGTTAAGGGTGTTCGATAATCGGTCTCCCCCATCTTAAATTTCTCAGCCGCGACGATCTCGATGTTGAGGTTGTACTTCTCGATCGTCTTTTGGGTAGCGTTATAAACACCTATGCCATATGCACTGTCCTGGTAAAGCACCGCCAACCGCAGTGGCTGGTCCTCAGCAATCGCGAAACACTTATAGATCGCTGGCTTGACGATCTCATCGACGAAGATGGTAGTTCGCTCACCGTAATCATCAGTCGTGGGACAGTGATGGAAGAAGTAGGATGTATCGATGTCCGTCCTGTGCGTGATGACCGGCGAAGAAGCCCCGGTTATGATGAAGGGCACCTTATGGTCCGCAGCAACAACCGAATCAGCAGACGTTACACTGCTTGAAAAGCCGCCGACGAGGAGGTCAACTTTATCTTCCGTGATGAGCTTCGTGACGGTCTCAACGCCAGCTTTCGGCGATGATTCATCGTCTCCCTGCACAAGTGTAATCGTCATCGGAACGCCGTTCACCATGACCCCGCCCTTCGCGTTGATCTCCTCCGCTGCCAGTACCGCAGACTGCCACATATCCGTTCCCGTCGCGCTTGCGCTTCCCGTTAGGGACGCGACGACGCCGATCTTAATCTCCCCTGCTCCGTCCTGCGCTACCGCTGGTAGACCCAAACTGCTGGTAAGCACCAGAGAAACAACCACCACCGTTACTAAAGCCGCATACTTCATGTTTAGTTTACACCTCGCTAAGCTCCTAGATGGTAGATGGCGAGGTCCCTATTTAAGGCTTTCTAAACTGTGCGCAGCGCAAAGTTCATTGCACTATACTGTACACACGGATTGTATCCGCAAGAACAGACTACAGGAGTGTTTTTTTATTGACTGGTAGCTAAGATTAGCTATGGCCTTCTGGGACCGCGATACGGAGACACTTCCGCGCTCTGAGCTCGAGCAGCTGCAGGTGAAGCGGTTGAAGGAGACCGTTGCACGGTGCAGGCACTCCATCTTCTACCGGAACCGATTAAAGGAGCTCGATGAAGCTCGGCTCCGCAAGCCAGAAGATGTCGCCTTGCTCCCGTTCACCACGAAGCATGATCTCCGGCTGAACTATGATTACGGGCTCGTGACCGTGCCGCGTGATGAACTCATCCGGCTGCATGCTTCGTCCGGCACGACCGGCCGGGCGACGGTCATCTTCCATACGCGGCAGGATATCGAGACCTGGGCAGAGCTCGTGGCACGCTGTATTATCATGAGCGGCGCGGGAAAGGGTGATATCTTCCAGAACATCATCAGCTACGGGCTCTTCACCGGCGGGCTCGGCCTCCATTACGGTGCGGAGAGGGTGGGGATGCTCACGATCCCCACGGGTGCCGGGAATACGCGGCGGCAGATCCAATTGATGAAAGATTTTCGGACCACCGTCTTCCATGCCACGCCCTCCTACTGCCTCTACGTCTCCGAGGTGATGGTGGAGGAGGGGTACGATCCGAAGGAGTTCGATCTCCGTATCGGGTTCGTGGGCGCGGAGCCACATTCGGAGCAGACGAGGCAGAAGATCGAGAATATCTATGATATCAGTGCGTACAACTCCTATGGGATGTCTGAGCTGAATGGCCCGGGCGTTGCCTTCGAGTGCGGGGAGAAGAGCGGGATGCACTTCTGGGAGGATCAGTACCTGCTCGAAGTGGTCGATCCGCAGACCGGCGAGCCGCTCAGCCCCGGCGAAGAGGGTGAGCTCGTCGCGACGACGCTCGGGCGTGAAGGGATGCCGCTCATTCGGTATCGCACCGGCGATCTTGCCCGCATCGTGGATGGCGGTGAGCCCTGTGCCTGTGGCCGAACCCACGTGCGGATCTCACGCATCAAGGGCCGTACCGACGATATGCTCATTGTGCGCGGCGTGAACCTCTATCCCAGCCAGATCGAGGATGTGCTCATGAGCTTCCCCGAGGTCGCGACCAACTATCAGATCCACGTGGGGCGTGAGGGGAGCCTCGATACCCTCACGGTCAAGGTCGAACTCTATCCGAAGATGTTTGACGGCGACCTGCGGCAGCTGAAGCGGCTCGAGGCCGATCTCGCCAAGAGCATCCAGGACGAGATTGTGGTCAGGCCGAAGGTCGAGTTCCATGAGCCTGGAAGCCTGCCTCGCTCGGAGGGCAAAGCTGTTCGGGTCGTCGATCTGAGGCGCGAGGTGTAGTGCATGAGATGGTGAAGCAGCTGAATGTCTTCTCGGAAAACCGGCCGGGTAAACTCGAGCAGATCACCGGTATTCTGGCCGGGGCGAACGTGAATATCCTGGCGATGAAGCTCTCCTCCAATGAGGACTACGGGGTCTTCCAGTTCATTCTCGACGATCCGGAGAAGGGCTTTCAAGCACTGAAGCGGGCCGGGGTCACGGCCTCGCAGAAGGACGTGCTCGCGATCGGTCTCGAGCACAAGCCCGGGAGTCTGCACGACGTGCTGCGCATCCTGCGGCAGGAGAATGTGGATATCCAGGATTGCTACGGGTTCGTGGTGGCGAGCGAGCAGCAGAAGAAGGCCATCATCGTGCTCGTCGTCGCGGATCCTGCAGCCATCCGCAAGCTCCTCAACCAGCACGGGCTCCAGCTGATCGGGAGCTCGGAGCTCTACAGCCTCTGAGCTCTTTTGTGCTCGGTACAGCCCGGCAGCAGGCAGAGGATCGCACGCTGAGTTTCCTGCATCAACCTTCAAACGCCGTCGATGAGACACCAGAACCGCAGCTAGTAACTGGCGCTGTACCGGCTACCAGGCCTTACAAAGGTAACAAGGAAGAAGAAGAAGAAGAAGAAGCGGGGTTACTTCTCCTTCCTCTTGCCACTTCGAAGCCTCATTGCCGCAATTGCTGATAGCAGGCTGACGAGTGCGATGAGTCCGACGGGAGTGAATGCGGGGACTTGCTCGAAGAGATACAAGCCAGCATCTATCGTTGTATTATTCTCGCCCTCACCGAGCGTGAACACACCCGTGCTCCACGTCCCTGGATCGACATCACTATCTTGCTCGTCATCCCCCTGATCCGGCTGGGTGAACGCATAGCCCGGTGGCGGGATGAACTGGAGTGAGTAGTTGCCTGCGCAGAGTTTGTCGAAGATGTAGTAGCCGGTTACGTCGGTAACCGTCGTCCCGGCCGGCGTCACATTCCCGTTCACATGCCGGTACAGATGCACCGTCACAACGCCGAGACCTAGCTCACCGGGATCCTGGATACCATTCTGGTTCGTATCTACCCAGACGAAGTTACTGATCGAGCCGTTGCATTCGCGGTTGGTGAAGTTAAGATTCGTGACATTCACCGCACCCAGTGAGACGTTTTGACAGCCCACAGCAACCCACCCTTCTTGGGGCTCTTCGCAGACAGTGTAGTTGCCGGGCGTTAAGTTACAGACCTGCCAGTAGCCCGTTGCGTCTGTTGTGTTTGTAGCTACGATCTCACCGGTGCTGTTCAGCACGCTGATCGTCCAGTTGGCAAGGCCGAGGAGAGAACTTCCATTTAGTTTGTAACCAGAGAGACAGGATACTCCAGGGCCGTGATTGACATAGAAGGTTTCGTTATCGATAGCGTAATTATTCCGGCAGTCGAATGCGCGGATCTGAAGGATATGGGTGCAGTTATCGGTGAAGTTAAGGGTGTAGGGTAATGAGCCAGTAATATTCATCCAGGAACCCCATGATCCGTTATACCATATACTATATTCAACCAGGACCAGTGGTGCGCAGCCACTTGCATTGATGGTAATTGGCGTATCCGTGGTCACGGAATAAGCCTCACCTGGAATAATGGTACTATTCGGTGATCCGACTGTTTTACGGATTGTTGGTGGTTCTGTACACTCGATGCTCACGTTATTATATGTCTCGTTATAAATCGTATAGCGGCATGAATTGTTCGCCGAGACGTTCGCCGTATTGTTAATCCACCCCAGACACGCGTCCGTCTCGGACACGTTATAGGGAAGCAGCGTCCAGTTGCACGCACCTCGCGCCAGCGTCCCGAGATAAACCGGGCCGAGCAGGGAGTCATTCACGATAACGTCCGTCAGGTTCATGTTCCCGATGTTGCAGACCGTGATATTGTACATGATCGTATCGCCCTGGGAGTACGTGTCTCCACCTTCTGCCACCTTCGTCACGTTCAGTGCCGAAACGTTCGTCACGCTCACGTACTCGTACGTCTCGTTATAGGCCGTATAGCCGCACGAGCACGAGTCGAACGCCGAGACGTTTGCCGTGTTGTTGATCCACCCAAGACACGCGTCCGTCTCATTCACCGTGTGGCCGAGCTCCGTCCAGTTACACGTGCCCGGTGCCAGCGTCCCGAGATAGACCGGGCCGAGGAGCGTATCATGCACGGTCACGTTCGTCAGCGTCAGGTGCCCGATGTTGCAGACGGTGATGTTGTACGTCACCGTCTCGCCCTGAGAGTACGGCTCGGACAAATCAGCCGTCTTCGTCACGGTCAGTGCCGAGACCGGGCATCGGTCCAGGGGATTGGTATCGTTATTGTAGTCGAACACGTAGGCCCCGGATCCATTCCAATTATCCCAGAAGTTACCGGTCCAGTTGTTCGTTCCGGTGCTCTCGTCATCAATTGCCTGCGGATCATTATTGATGAAGCAGTTCAGGTGCAGCTCGTTGTAGAACGAACTGGCATCGACGTGCGCCCCGGTATCAGGAAGTGGCGCGGTATTATTCACGATCATGTTATAGATAACCGTAGTATTACTTGACGCATTCAGGTAAATCCCATGGTCATTGTCATGGACACAGTTGTTCGAAATCGTGAAGTTATCGGTATCGTTCACATAGATACCATACGAGGCATTCGAGATCGTGTTACCGTCCACCAGTAACGCGCCGACGGTGAAGGTCGCCGCATCGGCCAGGGTTATCCAGAAATTATTAAGGTAGAAATAGATGCCGTAACCGCTGCCGCGGCTCGTGATGGTGTTGCTAGTAAAGGTAATATTCCCCATCGCCAGTGAGGAGTTGCCTTCGAGGGCAGCTCTCATCCCCAAATCGGAATTGTCGACGTAAATGCCACTTCCGTTGCAGGTGATACCATTGTCATTCACCTGAACATCGCCAATGATCACCGAGGAATTATCATACAGAGCATACTCATCGCTGCCCCCGAACATATATTGCAGGTAGATGCCGTCTCCGCCTGCAATGATGAGGTTGCCGTTGATCTGGAAGTGCGAGAAGGTGGCGGTCGAGTTGCCGTACATCCGCTGACCCACATCGTTCAGGACATAGTAGCTATAGTGCATCCCGTCGTTGGTGGCGTTGATGGTGTTGTTATTCGCCTCGATGGCGCCGAACTGTAACCGGGCGAAATCCTCGAAATAATAGGCGGCCAGAAAGACGGCGAAGTAGTCGCTGAAATTCATGCCGATTGCGCCTGCCGTGATGTTGTTGCCGTTGATCTGGAAGTGCGAGAAGTTGGCTGTCGAGTTGCCGGACATATCCTGGCCCACCCCGAACAGGACTTCGTAGAAGTACATCCCGTCACCGGTGGCGTTGATGGTGTTGTTATTGACCTCGATGCCGCCGAACAGTAACCGTGCGAAATCGTCCATAGTATAGGCCAGTTCATTGGCGAAGTAGTCACTGAAATCCATGCCGATTCCGCCTGCAGTGATGTCGTTGCCGTTGATCTGGAAGTGCCCGAAGGTTGCTGTCGAGGTGCCGGGAGTATTGTAGTTAATCTCGTAACCTACATCGTCCAGGACATCGTAGAAGGACATCCCGTCGCCGCCCGCCATGACGGTGTTGTCATTGACCTCGATCTCACCG
>Ga0172366_10001693_pt1 | contig 17268 bp, 16 predicted proteins | sample LakKivSesite69cm_FD_114533 | JGI IMG/M metagenome (GOLD analysis project Ga0172366, IMG submission 114533) | Sediment microbial communities from Lake Kivu, Rwanda - Sediment site 69cm | ecosystem: Environmental > Aquatic > Freshwater > Lake > Sediment | place: Rwanda: Western Province, Lake... | reverse complement strand
GTAGCCATGCGCATCCAGCCACTGGCGGTAGGTGGTGAGGACGTTCGCCAGGCCAAAGGAGAGGCGGGCGGTGAAGCGCTTTTGGTGCGGAGCGTCGCCACCTTCGCGCAGTTCGTTGCCGACACAGAGCGCTTCGAGCGGGAGGCCCAATTCGTGGTAGCGGGCCAATTCGTCCAGCCGCACCTGCGAGCGCCAATCCGCGACCAGCGCGTCCGCGTCCACGTGCATGCCGGCCAGCAGGCTCATCCCGGTCTGTTTCAGAGCTGGCGCCACTTTCTCAGCGTAGCCGAGGTGATAAGAGCGGATCGTCTGCAGCCCGTTTTCGGCTGCCAGCCCGATCTGCGCATCGAGCGGCACATCGTCGTAACTGTGTATCCATGCCCCCAGTTTCACTTCCCTCATCTACCCCTTTCCTCATCTCACGTTTCACGTTTCACGTTTCACGCCTCACGTTTCACGTTTACTCATCTACCCATTTCCTCGCCAGTCCTACCCCTTCAACCCGCTCGTCACGACGCCTTTCAGGATGTGCTGCTGCCCCAGGAAGAACATGACGATCAGCGGCAGGATGTACACGACGCAGGCCGCGAGCGTAACCGTAACAATCGTGTTCCCCTGGGGGGTTACGTACGCGGTGGCGATCTTGACGGCCAGCGTCGTGTTCTTGCTGGTAAGGTAGATCACCGGCGTGAACCAATCGCCCCACACGCCGCTAAAGCCCTGGATGAAGGCCGTCGCCAGCACGGGCTTGGCATTAGGCAGGAAAATCTGCCAGTAGATGCGGAACGGGTTGCAGCCATCTACCTCCGCAGCATCCTCCAGTTCCTTGGGGAAGGCGAGGAAGAACTGCCGGAACATGAAGATATAGTATGCACTTGCCCCTAGCCCCCACAGAACCCAGGGCCAATACGTGTTGGTTATGCCAAGCCGGGAGAAGACGATAAACTGGGGGATGACCGTCACCAGGGTAGGGATGATGAGCAGGGCGATGATGACCGAGAACAGCCTGTTACGTCCTGGCACGTCCTGAAAGCGGGAGAAGGCAAATCCTCCCAGAGAGCTGGTGATGATGCTCAGTACCGTGTTGGTTACGGCCAGAAACAACGAGTTCCCCGCATATCTGAATATATGATGCCTGGAGGCAAAGACCTCGGCATAGTTTTGCCACTGCGGCACCTTGGGAAGGAACTGGATTGGCCAGACGTTGTACTCGGTCTGGGCCTTGAGGGACGTGATCAAGAGCCAGATGATGGGTACCGTGATGAGCAGCGTAACCAATGTCAGGATGCCATAGGAGAACGTGGATTGAACTACCTTGCGAGAGCTAACGCGCCTTTTCCTTACGGCCAGCGTCCGTACTGCCATCGTCATTTCTCCTTTGCCTCCGTGTACACCCAGAAGCGGGACGTCTTGAAGACCACAACGGTGAGCGCCGCGACGACGATGAACAGCAGCCACAGCATGGCCGTCCCATACCCAAAGCGCTGGAAGTTAAAGATCTGCCGGTTGACGTGGTTCATGGAGAGATAAACGGGCCTGGGAGGCACCTGCGTGAATCCGGCGGCAGCACCTCCACCGATGGAGGCCAGCAGTTGTGGCACGACGAATTGCTGGAAACTGCCAATCAGGCCGTTGACCAAGACGAAAAAGATGACCGGCGTCATCAGCGGAATCGTGACGTAGCGGAAGATCTGCAACGTGCTGGCTCCATCAATGCGCGCGGCCTCCAGCAGTTCATCCGGGATGCCCTGCAAGCCGGCCAGGAAGACGACCATGCCCCAGCCCAGCCCGGACCAGACGGCGATGACGGTCAACCCCTGCAGCGCATAGGACGTCAGCCAGGCAATGGCCGTGCCGGGGCTGAACACGCTGATCACTGCGTTGAGCAACCCGGCGTTCCGATCCAGGATGATTTTCCAGATCCATACCAACGCGACCGTCGGGACGACGGAGGGCAGGTAGTATGCCGTCCGGAAAAACCCCAGGCCTTTTACGCCCTGGTTCAGGATCAGCGCCAGGATGAACGAGAGGACCATCCAGGCGGGTAAGTTCAGGGCGGTCCACTTTAACGTCTGGCCAAACGACCAAAGCGCGTCCTCATCTGTAAAGGCGCGCGCATAGTTGTTCAGGCCGACAAACTTGAGATCGGGCAGATTGAGTCCATCGTAGTTGGTCAGTGAGGTGAGGAAACCGAGCGTCAGCGGGACGATCCATAGAAACACAAAGCCTAACAACCAGGGAGTGATGAAAGCGTAGAACCAGGCCGTCCTGCGCGCCTTTCTGGACATCACACGTCGTCTGGAACCTGTGCGCGGCATGGGCTGTTGTGCGATGCTCATTTTTGCTCCTCCATTTCACGGTGGAGGCAGAGGCGCATGCCCCTGCCTCCACACGGTGGGGTGCCCAGTACGCCAGGGCACTAGAGCAGTCGGTCAACGCCGTCCTTGATCGCGGCGTTCACCTCGGACTCGACGTTCGCCAGCGCTTCTTCGAAGGTGATCTCACCCTGGAATGCGCGATCCATCTGCGTGTTCCAGCTATCGGCGACGGTCGTCTCGCCCAGGAAGGGGTTGAACTGCAGCGGCGGCGTCTCGAGTGCCAGCTCGCCCTGCAGGACGCGCAGCTTCTGCTGCTCATAGTCGCTCGAATTGGGCATTTGATCCCACATAGACTTGAGTGCGGGGACGCCCCAGCCGCTGCCAGCGCGTTCGACCGCTGGCTGCCCGGCGTTGTAGAACTCAAAGACCTTCCAGGCGGCCTCGGGCACCTGGGTGGCGGCGGCCATGATCATGCCGGTGGCCGTCACCGTGGGGTCGCGGCGCACGCCGGTCCACGTGGGGCCAGGGAGCATGATCACTTTGCCCGCTGTGACGTCGCTCTCGGCCATCGCACCGTACCAGAAGCCGTATTGCGCCATGCCGACGATGCCCTGGGTGAAGTCGGTACCGAACCAGCCGGCCGGGCTGGGGTTGATGATGTTGTCGTTCAGCTTCGCGGCGCCCAGGTCATAGTACCACTTGGCGACGGCCAGTGCCGCTTCGTTGTCCTTGATGACGAGCTGCGTCAGGTCTTCCGAGAAGATGGTCCCGCCTGTCTCCGCCAGCATGTTCATCATGAAGCGGTCTACCCAGCCCTTCTCGTAGTCGTAGCCGAACACCAGCGTGCGGTCGCCTTCGAACTTGGCCAACGTCTGGGCAGCCTGGAAGACCTCATCATAGGTCATGGCCTTGGTGTCGTCGGGCACGGACACGCCTCCATCCTCGAACACCGGCTTGTACACGAAGATGGTGCAGTCGGGCGAAAAGTCCTTGCACATGCCGTAGATCGGGCCTTCGCCAATCCGCAGCGGGCTGTAGGCCTTGTAGTAGTTGTTGGCGGGTGCCAGGTCGTCGAGGCGCAGCATTTCGCTCACCTCGAAAAAGGGAGTCAGATCGTAGAGCATCTTGCGGGCCAGGTACTGCGGAATGGAAGGAGCCTGGACGCGCAGCAGGTCCGGGGGACTGCCCGCCGCGTACATGGCGAAGAAGCGGGTCAGGTCCGCCTGGATGACTTCGACCGTGATGCCGGGGGTCTCCCCCTGGAACACGTTGACGTGATCCTCCGTGAACTCGTGGAGGAAGTGCATGACGACGACGTGCCCCTCTATCGGCCCTGAGAGCGGCGGGGCCTCAGTGGGCGCGGGCGCCTCGGTCGCCTGAACGACCACGGTCTTTTCGACTGGCACCTCGACCGTCTCCTTCACCACCTCGGGTGTTGGAGCCGGGCCGCAGGAAGCCAGCACGGAGCCGGCGGCCAGCGCGCCGGACAACTTGAGCATTTCTCGACGGGTTAAGCGTGTAGTCATTTTGAATCTCCTCCTGGTATTTTGGCATACAAAGTGACAATTTTAGGGTTCAGTAAGGTTTTTTACGATGGGACAAACGACCGTTATACGCTAAAACCACCTCCCTTCTTAGCTTCCACACGAGCTTCGGCGGATCAATTCCGTCTTCAACAGTACTTCCTGATTCTCTGCAGCGGAATCGTCAATGGATTCGATCAGCAGGCGCGTGGCTACTTCTCCCACCTGTTGCATGGGCTGGTGGATCGTCGTCAGGGGGGGATGACAGTAGGCAGCCTCCGGCGTGTCGTCGTACCCGACGATGGCGACGTCGTCGGGGATCCTGCGCCCGGCCTCGCGCAGGGCGCGTATTGCGCCGATGGCCATGCGGTCGTTCTGGACGAAAAGGGCTGTGATGTGGGGCGCGCGTGCCAACAGCCGCCTCATGGCCTGGTAGCCGCTCTCGTGCCACCAATCGCCACGCTCGATGAGCGACTCGTCGAAGGCAACCCCCGCCTTCTCCAGTGCCAGCCGGTAGCCTTCGCTCCTGTCCTTCACGGATTTCCAGGCGGGAGGGCCGCTGATCATACCGATCTGGCGGTGGCCACCGTCAATCAAACACTGCGTGGCCTGGAAACCACCGTCTACGTTGTCCACGTCAACGACCGTCAGTTGCTCGCCGGGCACGTGGTAGGCCGTGGTAACTAGCGGCACGCCCTCGTGCAATAGCGCCACGATGTGGCGATCGTCTTGTTCGGTGCTGGGGCGGGCAAAGAGGATGCCATCCACCTGGCGCTCGGTCAGCAGTCTGAGGTAGGTGGGCTCGTCGTCCGGGTTCCGCTCGGTGCTGCACAACATGAAGAAATAGCCGTGCTTGCGGGCCTCGATCTCGGCCCCGACGATGACCTGGGTGAAAAAGTAGTCGCTAAAGTCGGCCGTGATCAGGCCGAGCGTATAGGTGCGCTTGGAGACAAGGCCGCGGGCGATGGCACTGGGTTGATAGCCCAGTTCTTCAATCACCTGCCACACGCGATGGCGGGTTTCGTCGGCTACGTCGGGCCGGTTGTTGATGACGCGGGACACTGTCTGATAGGAGACGCCGGCGGCGGCGGCGACGTCTCGAATGGTGGCCTTGTTCATCGCGTACTGCCTCGTGGTGAGTGTGACCGTTCCTGTGACCGATCCCGTGACCGTTCCTGTGAACGGTCACAGTATACCACAGAAAAATGGCTTTGTCAAGAGCTTTGTTGGGGAATTAAGGAAACTCGAGGGAAACTCGGTTGCTCAGATAGGCTCACTTGCTCATATAGGGCCTCTACTTGATCGAGATGGCTATTACACGGAGTATTCAAGCACAGTAACTTCCAGTGTATAACGGCGGCTTTCGCCTGGCTGCAGGTGGGGCAGGTCGCCGCGCTGCCGCGCCATCGCACGGCCCTCGATGCCGCTGCTGTTGCCTGGCTCGATGCCCAGGACGTACATGCCCTGGCCCATCATTTTCCACTCGAACAGGTGCGGCAGGCTGGCCTTGTCGTAGGTCCAGCGCAGGCCGAGTCCCAGCGCCGGGTTCTGCACCTCGACGTGGACTTGACCACGTGCATCGGCCACAGGTGTGTGCCGGAACACCTGCTCGCGGTAGCCGGCGGTCGGCGGCTGGAGGGTGTGCCACTCCGCCAATCCTGGCTCAGCGTCTGCGTCGCGAGGGACGGTCTGCTCGGCTTCGAGGTGGAGCCGGGTGTCTTCGCTGACGAGCGGGAAGCCCAGGTTGAAGTGGTAAAGGATCATGTGCGGCTGCGGGGCAAAGCCCTCGTTGGTCACGACGTCCTCGATGCGCATGGCGTTCGAGCCCAGGCGGGTCGAGATGCGGCGGCGCAGCACCAGGTTCTCGCCGAACACGCGCGCCTGGCGGACTTGGCCGGCAATCTCGAGCACATAGTCGTCTTCCTCCCAGTACGCGCGGTAGCCAACGGCGCGGGCGGGCAGGTTGCTGATGCGCCCGTGCAGCCCGAACTGTTCGCCAGTGTCCTGGGATGGAGCGCCGTAATGGTCCAGCCCGCAGGTGACCAGGAGGCCCCCTGGAAAGGAACGCAGCCAACCCAGGCCCTGGGGGTCGTAGTAGGCAGGGTGGACGACGCCGACCGGGGAGGCCCAGGCGATTGGCACGCCCTTGTAGTGGCAGGCGGAAATGTCGAGGGCCCTATCGGCCAGGACGGTAAAGTCCAGGCCACTGCCGGTCCACACGTGGAGCATGCGAGTGGAGCGCTCCAGGCCGTCGGCGGCTTCGAGGAGTTGGATGCCGGCGATTTGATCCATGTGGCCGACCCGTTGCAGGAGTTCGTGGCGGGTCCAGGAGCGGTTGTAGAGAGAGAGCATGGTTTGCCTCCTTTGAGTGTGTGAGGGCCGGCGGGAGCTCGTAGGAACTCGTGGGAACTCATAGGAACTCATAGGAGCTCTGAGTGCTGGCCCGGTTCGGTGGGGGTAAGCTGATGAAAGACAAGTACAGCTTGTCTGCTTGTTCGATGGTATGCTTGGGCGACGTGACAATGTCAGTCATAGTGGCGATGAGTTGAGCCATAAGGCATATCTTAGCACGGATGTTCTGTTACGTCAAGCCTGACGGCCGCTCGTCACATCTGGCGTCTGAATGACTTGGACGATTGCGGGATCTTGCGCTGATAACGTATTGACTTCCACATAGTTTTCTGCTATACTGAGCATAGATCAGACAGACAAGACTTCTTTGTGGTTTGTCGCCGTCGCAAATATCAGCCGAGGCAGTGATAGCGCCTTGGCGGTCAACGTCCAAGCATCGCAAGGCCCGCCCGCCGTCAAGGTGTGGCGGGCTGCGTTGCTTATGGCAAGAGGTCACGCCGCTCACTACGAGCCGTGAACAGCGTCGAATGGAGGGAGTAAGATGAAGAAGACTCTGTGGGCAGTCATTTTGCTTTTGGCTCTGTGTTTTCTCGTTGCGCGTGTGTCTATTGCGCAGATGCCTACCCCGACACCACCTGCCGAGGCTGCAGGTACGCCGATCCCTGGCATCGAGGACCGTCTCAGCCGGTTGGAAGGGCAGGTCAGCGTCCTGGAACAGAAACAGGAGGTGGCACTGGATGCTTCTGAGGCACACATTGCCCAATTGCAGACGCTCATCAACTGGCTTGGTATAGTTCTTGTCGTGTTCAGCGTCGTATTTGGCGGGATGGCCGCCATTGCAACCTGGCGCCAGGCCCGGCAACAGCAGAGCCTTACATCGGCCAGCGTTGAAAGTGTCGAAAACGTGTCAGAGGTATTGGACGTAGTTCACCAGATACTGGAGAGTCGTCTGTTGCAGGCGCCGGAAGCCGAGAAAGAGATCAATAGTCTGAAGGCGCAATTGGTCACTATGAGTAGCTTTGTCGAAGTCATCAAGCGTGGTATTGGTGAACAACAGGAGCAACTCAAGAGTGCAGCCAGAAACCTGGTCCAGACGTCACGACACGATTTCCAGAAACCTGCCAATATCAGGGCACTTGACAGCTTTGCAAGGGATTTCGACTCATTCAAGCGGCTGTATCCCGGGATATGTGAGTTTGACGGACGATGCCAGTATATCCGTGGAGTCGCCGCCATGTTGAATAACCAACTCCAGGACCTCCAGGACTATCTCGGAAAAGTAATTACTCTGGAGCGTGAGCGCGATGAGGATGAAATCTCTTATCGCAAGAGACTCGCGAACGTATATTACTACCTGGGCCTGTTTCACTCGAATCTGGGGGAATTGGACGAGGCTATTCGGTTGTTGGCAGAGGCACAGAAACTCGATCTGCCGCGCACAGATTTCCTGACACGCCTGGTGATGGCTGAGATCTATGCAATGGCCGGCCAGCATGATAAAGAGGCGAAAGCCCTGCTACAAGAGGTCGTAGACGGCTTAGACGGTCTCAAATCCAGTCAGGGGGGCAGGCTTTACAACCACCAGTTGCACATGCTGAGCCGAGCCCATTTGATCCAGGCAAACATGGCCATCATCGCCAGGAAGGAAGGCTGGCAAGCACAGGCGAAGCATGATGCAGAGGAAGCGTGTAAGATTGACCCGGGTTATTACTATGCCCGGCTTACCTTGGGACAGATTGAACGAGAAATCGCGGGAGGCGTAGATACGGAGCAGGTGACGGCGCTGTTGCGCGATGCATATTCCAGGATACAAGGCTCCGGAGATCTTTATTCGGTAATGGAAACTCGCTGCCGTATTCTTCTCCTCATGGTTGCGGCTCTCTGCAGCAGACATGGGGGAATGGCGGATGAGACAACGGCGAACAGATACCTGGACGAGGCGCAGTCACTCCGAGGTGAGTTGCCCAGAATAGACAATCGGGTATGCACAGTCTTCTCTCCTCTTAGCAAGCGAAATGAGAAGAGTGAAACCATCGGTTCCCATATAGAGGAGATCAGAGATGGGACCTGGTCATTGTAAAGATATGACGGCGACAGAACTCCGGTGGGACTTGGCAGTTCGCCTGTTTCAGCGAGGCTTGCTCTCCTTCGGTAAGGCCAGGGAGATGGCCGAGATGACGGCGTGGGCATTTCAGCAGTTGTTGGGGGCGCGGGGCATTCCGGTCCATTACGACATGGAGGAGTATGAGCAAGACCTGGTTACCCTGAAGGAACTGGGGCGGATATGAGCATCGTGAGTAATGCGTCCCCGCTCATCCTATCCTCAATCTTCCCAGGCACCACCTTGATCTTCAAGGAATTCCAGGTCGTAGGGCGCTATGATGCTGTCATCTACTTTGCCCTGTTCGAAGGCCTCGGCGATGACGTCGGCAGCCTCGACAGCCTGCAGCCGGCGCAAAACGTGCACGACGTAGGCGTTGGCTTCGCGGTCCTCGGCGGAAGCGCCCTGCAGCAGCCCGGCCAACCTGTTGACGACGGGCTCTCGGTGACCGGCGTAATTCTCGGCGACGAGCGCCAGCCCCAGGAGGACGATGGCCCGGCGTTCGGGCGCGTGCCGGACGTCGCTGGCATAGTCCCACAAGGGCGGCTCGGCTTGAGGGCCCATCTGTCCCCAGACGACCGCCAGCCGATCCGAAAGCCAGTCATTCTCCTGCTCGAGCAGTGGAAATAGTCGGCCGGCCGCCTCGTGTGCGCGGAGCTGGCCCAACATGAGCAAAGCGTGGTAGGGCGCCCAACTCGATGGTTCTCCGGGCCAGCCATTCAGCAGTCCCTCGTCGAGCGCCATGCGGACCAGATCGGGAACGGCCGGACGCCACCTGGTGACGTTGCGGGCATTGTGTGCTATGCGCTCTTCATCCAGGTCCCATCCCCAGTCGAGCAGCGCCCGCACGGGGTAGCCGTAGTTGCCGGGGGCTGGTGCACTAAAGTCACAGGGCCGAGGCGGTACCGCGGGCGGTGTGATGTCTTCCCACAGGCTGGCACTTCCGAGCAGCAGGTCCTCCAGTTCCCGCTCGCGCGCGCCTGGCCCACGGCGGATGGCGGATTTGAACTGGCGCTCACTGTATAGCCTGACGTGCTCAGAGGCCAATGCGTCGTATTCTTTCACGGTCAGGAAGGGCCTATCGCCTCCGAAGCGGGCGAAGGTGCGCCGGTACTCGCGATAGATGGCGGATTCCTCACCGATCATCTGGGCGCTCTCGCTCCTTCGTTGGATGGCGTTCGCAACTATGGCGACTTCCTGGGGGCCATAGCGCCGGAGCAGGCTGTCAATTCTATGGGGATCGCCCGGATGCACGACCAGCATCTTGATCAGCCTCTCCAATAATTGATCACGGCGCCGGATGATGCGCGCGCGTTTGGCTGGCGAGGGATAGATGCTCTCGCTGGCCTGCTCCCTCGTCCGGTCTTCTCGCTGTCTGGGTCTGGCTCTTTTTCTGCTCATTGAAAGACACTCTCCTCGTCGCGGTCAGGGTTTTCGATCTCACGGCGCAGACGCGGCAGTATCGCTCGCACGATCTCTTGATCGCGCGGCAGCCCCTCGCGCAGGCGGGCTGCGGCTTCGGCCGAATCCTCCTGGCTGGGGTCATAAGGGCTCCAGGTATCGTAACCAGTCAAACGTGTGCTCCTCGGTCTCTCTCCTACAGCAATCTCTCCTGCCTGGGCACTTCAGGCAGCACATCCCGGCCGGCCAGGAAGCCCTCCAGCAAGCGGCGCTCGGCGTCATCGGCGGGGAGGATGTAGATGAGCGTCTGGGCGACCAGGCGCACCTGGTCCTCGCAGCCACGCGCGCCCTCCACCAGGAAGCGGGCCAATGCTTCGCGGTCGCCAATCTCCCACAGCGTCGCGGCCTGATGCAGTACGTCAATCACCGGCGCCGATCGCCCGCTGGGCCGAATTCACTCATTTTTCCTTCTACGTCGTTTCGTCATTGTGCCTCGATCACCATAGATCAGTGAACCTGTGAGTACCCAGCGTAGGAATCAGGTTCTGGGCTAACTTGTCCACCGGTCCTTCGGCGCGTATCGCGAACCACTCGTCGCGACCGCCGTAGTGCATGCGCTCCACGCGGAAGGTGCGCTGCTCTGCGTCAGCCAGGATGAAGCGCAGCACCGGCGTGAACCGGCTGCCCTCCTCCAAAAGCTCTCGTATTGCGGATTCCTGCCCTTGGAACACTCTGCTGACCCCCGCGAACCTGGAGGCAAGTTCGCCTGGGTCCGGGCCGATCCGCTCGTAGACCTCAATCCGGTCGTGCTTGACGCTGACGCGGTAGTTGCGCGATTTGGGGTGCCGTTTCACTGCTGCCTCGACTGCTGCGACTTCCTCCGGCAGGATCTGCGCAGTACGCTCCCTCTCCAGGAAGACAAGCCCGTTCACGCTCTCGCCGATTCTGTAGCCTTCCGGGACTGCCTCTACGGGCTCACCCTTGGGCTCGCGCGCAAAGTAGTAACGGGGCTTGCCGGTCCTGGTGACGGCCTTGCAGAGATGGTAGGTCATGCCTTTGCGGTTGGTGTAGGTGATGGGCATAGGTTCACTCCTCTTTTCGTGCGGATGCATTTCTCGCGGGCGGATTGGTCGGAGATGGCCTTGAGGGGGAGGGAGAGTTCGATGAGGCGGCGGTTATGACTGCTACTCATGTTGTTCCTCGTGAGCGCCCAGTTGGTGTAGGAGAGTATCCGTCTGGCACGCTTCATGCTCCATCCCCATTCGCAAGAATTGTTCCCGAGCGCTTAGTGCCAGCTTCACAGCCTTAGAGTTATTCCCGCGAAGTGCATGTATTCTTGCCATCCCGAATTCGGCTCTAGCGATGTTGTCTTGTCGAAGGCATTGCCGGCTGTTCTCCAATCCTCCCTCGAAGTAGGAACTTGCTTCTGCCGGTTGGTCCTGTGCTATAGCGACCTCGCCAAGGTCAATCTGTCTGCTTCCAATATGAGCCCCTAAGTTGCTTCTTTGAGTGATCTCCAAGGCACGGAGCAGCAAGTCATGTGCTGCTTTGAGGTTTCCAGACTGCAGTTCAATGCGCCCTTGCACTGAGAATAGCCCTTGGTATATATCCTCATAGCCACCATCTCCTACTGCCTTTGTGGCTTCGCCAATCACCCTACGCGCACGATCAAGGTCGCCTTGGGCGACTGCGACCTTGGCTAGAGTGATCATCGCCAAAATAACATCTCTCTGTTGCCCAAGGTCCGTAAACGGATGACAGTCTTCCACTCCTGAGCGCAATTGGCCCATTCGATGACCGAGATGATATTTGGGAGTTCACCTTCAAACCACGGGAAACCTGCCGTGTACCCCCATTGTCCCATTTCCTTGCAGCGTTCAACATAATATCCTGCTAGCCGCAATCTAGCCTCGTGCTCGAAGATCGGACCCTCAAGGAGACGTGCTCCAGCAAAAGAGCGAGTAAGAGGATGAATGCTATAGCGCCGCACTGTCAAGTCTAGCTCATCCGTAGCGTCCACCAGGGACATCTCAACGAGCTGCCCCAGGGCCTCGTCGAGAGCAAAGTGGTGCACGTCGCTGGCCGCTTCGATGCCCGGCCGGGATGCAGAGGTGGCGAAGATGGGCATCACGATGAGCACCTGCCGGGCACTCATGGACAACAGGTTCCAGGAGCGGGCAAAGATATTGTCAAAGATGTCTCCTCTGGCCTCGTGCAGCGCCGCCAAAACTGTGTCCAGCGACTGTCCTTTCTGCTTGACCTGCCCCACGGCCCACTTGATGGCCAGTGGCGCGCCGCCCGTTGCCTCGTACACGTACAGCAACAACCGATCCTCAGCCCGCTCAAGTGGCAACAAAGCCAGGCGCCTGCCTTCATTGCGAATGAGAGCCAGCGCTTCTGATTTCTCCAGACCCTTGAGTGAGATCGCCCAGACCTGGCGCAATTTCTGCTCGCGGGTGGTGATCAGCGCCTTGGATGGCTCGGGCAGGTCGAGCAGGAAGTCTCGTACTCCCGCATCGGTGATCGTCTCAAAGTTGTCCATGATCAGCAGGTGTGGCTTTTCCTGAAGCAACTTGCGCACTGCGATCCGCTTTTCCTCCACAGGCTGCTGCACGATGCCAGGGTAATCCAGCGTGCGGGCAATGGTGTCGAGGAGGCCGTTCAGCGTCAACTCCCGGTCCTTGGCGGTGGTCCAGATGATACCATCGAAGACGGCAGTCCCATCGCCCGGGCCCTCACGCTTACTGGCGCGCAGGCACTCGTGGGTCACTTCCAGCGCCAGGGCCGTTTTGCCAATGCCACCGATGCCGTCAATGCTGACCAGGTATGAACGTGAGCGGAGTGCCTCGTGGAGGCGCATCTTTTCTGCCTCCCGTCCAATGAACTCGCTGCGCGGTGGCAGGTTGTGGGGGATTGGCGGGGGAGGCGAGGGTGGTGGCGCCTGGCCTGCTTCGCCAGGCGTGTCCACCTTCTTGCGGCGCTTTTGGAGATAGTCCAGCACCTGTACAATGCCAGCGACGATCCCGACGATGATTCCTAAACCGGCGATAATTGTCCAGATGTCCATTGTGTGGCCGCTAAAGCTGGTAATGGGCGACCATTTGCGCCACTGCATTCCCGAAACCGTGGGCGACCATGGTGACAGCGACGGAGCGCGATCGCCAGGCTAACAGGCCGAAAACGAGCCCTGACAATGGCACGATGACCCAAAAAGACAAGGGAGCCTTGTTCAGGTAGTAGAGGTGGCCCAGCCCAAAAAGTCCTGCCTGCAATATGCAGATCCAGGCGTCCTTCCAGCCCTTTTTCCGCAGGCTCCCCCACAGAAATCCTCTGAACAGTGGCTCTTCGGCAATCCCGGCGTAGACCATCTGTTGGAGGGGCAGGGATATCAGGATCGCAGTGGTCAGTTTGTCCTTCAATCCGCCGGGAGATTGGAGCCTCAACAGGCTGCCCGAGAGCACTCCAAACGCTATACCTGCCAGGGCACCGATCAAGACCCAGCGCCAGTCCCTCGCCCGGAGCCTGGGAAGCCTCGGACGAGACAACAGGAGCGCAATGAGGAGCCCGAGCGCTATTGGCAGGTAGAGCGCGTGAATGTCCATCACCATGGGATAATCGAAGGGAATTCGAAGGCGCTCCAGAAGCAGCTCGTAAGGTTTGCCCAGGATGAAGATGGCAAGGCCCAGCTTGTCGAAGTGGAAATCCGACAGGTGGTCCCGTTCCCACACGATCAGGAGCGCGCTCAGGAAGTAAGTGCCGATCTCAAACGCAGAGACCACCAAACCTCGCCAGGTATGGACAAAGGTCAACATGCCCGCCAGGAAAGGAATCCTGAGGAACAGGAGCCCCGCAACTAACAGCCAGGTGATTCTCGTATGGGTGTCTGGCCCTCCCATTGTTGCTCCCCTCTTGATATCAGTGTATCACAATTCCGGTTCGCATGCAAGAGCCTATGATTGCAATGGTCTGGCGCAGCGGTGAATGATCCCCTTCGTGCAAGCCCCTACGCAGTGGGGGGTACATGACAGCCAGCTCAGGGCCACAAGTATCACACATCTTCTTCTGTGCATGGAGGAATTGGGACCAGACCCCATCCTTTCTCACGCCTGCGCTGTGTTATATTCTTGAAATAGCTGTATACCCTTACAGTTTGAACTTCTTGGTCCACGACAAAATCGTAACGAAACTCCTCACTTTCCCCTGGTTCAGTGTGGCATTCGCCTGTTTTCCACTTCTCTTCTCGAAACTCTATCAGAGGCCACTGAATCTCTGTTCTCCCCTCTTCAACCGGATCATCTCCTCTGTTGATGGAGTCTAGCACCTTAGATGCCAGTGGCAACATCTTTTGTATCCGAGTCTCGGCAGAGACCAGTGAAATAAGGACATCGCCGATATTGAATCAAGCTGGTCCCAAATATCCTTTTCAGGTCTCTCATCAGTGGAGAAAGTAGGTGTAGGCAAAGGTGACAGAGCAGCGGCCTGTGAGATCGGGGAGCATGCTTTCGTGCCACTTGCTATGGTTAGTGCTGCTATACTGGCCAAGGCAATCAGGGAGAAGAGCAACTTGGATGAACGATTCATCTTTGCTACTCCAACGGAGGCACTTTATCTAATGGCTGAAACTTTAGGAATGTCGGTCGGAGTCCCCAACTTGTTGGGGTTTTTTGCCAGAAACCTGAACAAGTTCAGGACTCTGACATCTTTGGCGGTTTGTGCGAGTGGGGGCATTGGGCTATAATGCGCAGATTGAATGGGCTGGATCGGTGTTGCAGATGCCGAAACCTGATCTGGATCAGGAATGGAGACCGCGATGCATAGAAGAAGGCGAATGTCATTGTTGCTCGCTGCTGGTGTGCTGGCGTTGAGTTTTCTGGCCTGCAATGCTCCTCCTCCTCCCTCTCCCACTTCCCTTCCCTCCCTTCCCTCCTCAACCGTCCCTCCCGTCCCGCCCTCCCCAACTTCCACTCCTACGTCTACCGTTGTGCCACCGACGGAGATGCCGCGTGCCAGGTGGCTCCCGGCCGGCACAGTCGCGCTCTACGCCGCCGGCGCGTGGGAGAGTTCCCGGCTCTACGCGCTGGCCGCCGATGGCACGGCGACTGACCTGGGCCAGGACGTCCAGGGCTGGGCGGCCGTCTCGCGCACCGGGCGCTGGACGGCGCGTCCGGGCAGCCCGTACCCGGCAGACTCGCTCGTGATCGTCAACCTGGCGGACGGTATGGCCTACACCGTTCCGGCCACGCCTGGCCTTGAGGTGTATAGTGCGGCGTTCGACTCCGCCGAGACGCGCCTGGCCTTCCTGGAGTTGGGAGCGCCCACAGGTGAAGACACTCCGTGGGCCATCGTCGTCGCCAGCCTGGCCGACGGCTCTACAGCGCGGTTCGAGGCGACGGCAAGACTCGACTCGGCGCTGCTTCCTGGCTTTCCCATCGGCTGGTCCGCCGCCGGCGACGAACTGTTTATCAACACGTTCGCGCCGGCCACCGAATATAGCACGGCCGGTGTAGTGGGGATCGCGATGCCACCCGGAGCTACAGCGGCGCTGGTGGACGCGCTGGCCCGCCGTGGACTGCTTGCGGGGGGGACGTATAGTTCTGTTCCCCGTCTCTCGCCGGACGCTGCGCGCCTGCTCTACGTGGCGCGCGACCCGGACTACACGCCGGCCAACTATGAGCCTATTGCCTACGACACGGCGGTCAACCAACTGTGGGCGTTGGACGTGGCGAGCGGCCTGCCAGCGCTCCTGGTGGAGGTGACCGACGGCGGGGCGCTGGGCGGCGAGGCGGCCTGGTCGCCGGATGGCACGCAGGTGCTCTTCGCCCAGGGCGTCTACACAGGGGACACGTTTGCCGGGCTGACGCTAAAGATTCGCGATGGGTCGGGCGACGTCCGGGACATCGGTCCGCTGCCATTACTGCCAGGGGGCTGGTTGAGCGGCCTCGACTGGTGCATGCCGGAGGCTGCGCTGGCCACGGTCACGGCGGCGGACTCGACGGTTCAACTCCACACGGTAGACCTGGCCAGCGGCGGCACGAGTCTGGTGACCTCAGGCGAATACGTCTCCGTGCTGGGATGCATTCCTTGACTTCCAGATTTATTGGACGCGGATAGACGCGGATGAACGCGGATTGGACGGACTTCACGGATTTCTTGTTCTTCTCCGTGTTCATCCGTACGAATCCGTGCCAATTCGTGTACGAATACTCTTCAGGAGGGAGCCATGAGTAAGTTACCGTCTGAGAACCGGTACGATATGATGCGCTACAACCGCTGCGGGCGGAGTGGGCTCAAGTTGCCCGCTATCTCGCTCGGGCTGTGGCACAACTTTGGCGGGGTGGACACGCTCGAGAACGCCCGCGCCATGGTGTTGCGCGCGTTCGACCTGGGCGTCACGCACTTTGACCTGGCAAACAACTATGGGCCTCCGCCAGGGTCGGCCGAGGAGAACTTTGGGCGCATCCTGCGGCAGGACCTGGCGCGCTACCGGGACGAACTGGTCATCTCGACCAAGGCCGGCTGGGGCATGTGGCCGGGGCCGTACGGCGATTTGGGCTCACGCAAGTACCTGGTGGCCAGCCTCGACCAGAGTCTGAAGCGCATGGGGCTGGAGTACGTGGACATCTTTTATCATCACCGTCCCGACCCTGAGACGCCGCTGGAGGAGACGATGGGGGCGCTCGACCACGTCGTCCGCCAGGGCAAGGCGCTGTACGCCGGCATCTCGTCCTACGCGCCGGAAGAGACGCGGCAAGCGGTGCGCATCCTGCGCGAGCTCGGCACGCCGTGTCTGATCCACCAGCCTTCCTACAACATGTTCAACCGCTGGATCGAGGACGGGCTGCTCGAGGTGCTGGCCGAGGAAGGCATCGGTTGCATCGTGTTTTCGCCGCTGGCGCAGGGGCTGCTGACCGACCGGTACCTGGGTGGGATCCCGGCAGATTCGCGCGCGGCCAAGCCGCACGGCTTCCTCAAGCCGGCGCACATCACCGAGGAGAAGTTGGCGAAGGTGCGCCAGTTGAACGAGATGGCGCAGGCGCGCGGCCAGACGCTGGCGCAGATGGCGCTGGCGTGGGTGCTGCGTCATCCGGGGATGACGTCGGCGCTCGTCGGCGCCAGCCGCGTGAGCCAGGTCGAGGACAGCGTCGCGACGCTGAACAACCTGCAATTTGCGCAGGAAGAACTGGAAGCGATTGATGGGATTCTAGCCGGATGACTCCCTCTCCCTGGCAGGGAGAGGGTTGGGGTGAGGGTGGGATGCTCGTCAGGGGTGGAATCCACCCTCTCCCTGCCCCTCCCTGAGCGGGAGGGGAGAAGGAGGATAGTGTGCCTGGTATACAGGATGGTCCCAGTTCGTCTTTATTTAAGCCGTTGCCGTTCAAGGGCAACGTAGCCATGTCTGAACTGGCAGGTGCTGGCATCTCGAAGGAGATGGCCGCGGCGATCAAGCACGCGCCGGGCGGCGCGTGCGTCTGCTGGGGCATCCCCTTCGAGGTTGGGGACGTCGTCGTCGTGGCCGAGCGGGCCATTTCCGTCGAGTTCAGCCCCACCGTGGCGCAGTGGCGCGTGATTATGC
>Ga0172366_10001692_pt1 | contig 17268 bp, 23 predicted proteins | sample LakKivSesite69cm_FD_114533 | JGI IMG/M metagenome (GOLD analysis project Ga0172366, IMG submission 114533) | Sediment microbial communities from Lake Kivu, Rwanda - Sediment site 69cm | ecosystem: Environmental > Aquatic > Freshwater > Lake > Sediment | place: Rwanda: Western Province, Lake... | reverse complement strand
TAAAAATAGTTTGGTGGTAAGATTGTGGCGAGTGTTCAGGCCCGATTCCATTGCTGTGCTCAAGGATGAGCGGGCGAGAAAATCGCTTAGTAGATATTTCGCAGTCATGGAGGGGCGACTTCCGGCCAGATTTTTGGTGAGCAAACGCGTGCCGATATCTGTGAGACTCTCCGCAAGCGATGAAAATTTATGGAGCGCCAACGAGCGAGGACTGAAAGAGTTCCGCAAGCTACTCGCCGACATCGATTCGGGAAAAGTAAAGTTGGACGATCTAGAACAGCGAAAACCTTCACTTCTCGATCTTAAGGTGGAACTCGCCAAGAGGATTCTAAAATCGTGCCACTTTTGCGAAAGGAGATGCGGCGTCAATCGAACGGCCGGCAAGCGTGGTGTCTGCGGAGTTGGCGAACGGTCACGGGTGGCGTCAGAGTTCATGCATCATGGGGAAGAACCAGAACTGGTGCCTAGCTACACAATTTTCTTCAACGGTTGTACGTTCAAATGCCAGTATTGCCAGAATTGGGATATTTCACAGTTCCCCGAGGCTGGCGTTGAAGTTTCGCCTCAGACGCTGGCTAAGCTTGTTGAAAACGCTCGAAGGGAAGGTGCGCGAAATGTAAATTGGGTGGGCGGCGAACCTACTCCAAACCTCCATAACATCCTTGCCGCACTGAATGAGTGCGAGGTCAACATCCCGAGCGTTTGGAACTCGAACTTCTACATGTCGCTTGAAGCGATGAAATTACTTTCTGGCACGCAGGATGTCTATCTAACTGACTTCAAATACGGCAACGATGCCTGTGCGCTCAAGTACTCGAAAGTGCCCAACTATTGGGAGGTTGTGACGCGCAATCACAGACTTGCCTTTGCAGATGCTGAGCTTATAATCCGTCAGCTCGTGCTGCCGGCGAACGTGGAATGCTGCACTCGCCCCGTGCTGGAGTGGATAGCTAAAAATTTAGGCAGCATGGTTAGGGTTAATCTGATGGATCAGTACCACCCCGAAGCCAATGCGCGCGAGTATCCTGAGATCTCACGTAGGCTGAATGCTGCAGAATTCGAGAAAGCCCTCGAAATCGCGCGCGATGTCGGCTTAAATGTTATAACTTAATTGTTATATTTATAACAACTATTTGATCAGTAGATCACAAAGTAAGTTGGATATTCAATCGCTACGCAGTGTCTAATCAATTATTCAAGACATTCTGGATAATTAGTTCTAAGAATTTCCTCGGTAAATTGTCCATAAATCGCTTTTGCTAAATTAATGCTAGCGTGAGGGCAAATCACATGCCCCAGATTTGGAACTATCAACGCTTCAGATTTTAGTGCTCTTTTTATTGGCTCACATAGCAAAAAGTTTGCGCAGGTGCCGTTTTCAGCATTTTCCATTTGTCGGAATGACCCACAAACATGAGCTGTAAGAAAGCGTAGATACCTATCAACGCCTCTGCACTTCGCGCAAACGATTTGGTTTTTATTTGTTTTCTCGCCACAATTAATACATTTCATTTTTACTCCCCCCACTATCAATACTAATTTTCCGCTTTATTCCTTTTAAATACGAATAACGTAAATAATCATGTTTTAATGATCTAGAACAATTACGCAAACGCGATTTCGCACCCGTCAGGATATGTAAACTTTTTCATTCGTCGGCTAACACGTTTAATCTTTCCTTGTTTCTCCAACTCCACCAAGGGCTTTTTCCTAAACAACCATGGTGTTTCTAATACAACGAACGTTTTCACAGCTTCTGTTGACGCAGTTTTGCCCCTAAACCGATTATAGATATCTTGGGCGGCTGCTTTAGTCCACCACACTTCGTTAGTGAAGTCAAGGATGAATGTCTGCCCTGGATTTGTTCGATCTGAGAATTTATACGCACCAGTTGGATCTATTCCCCACATTGCTTCCTTCATGACTTCCATCCCTTTCTCGTGCTTCGTAGCATATACAAGATAGTAAATTGTCCTACCTCTAGTATCCTTCATCTCAAAACTCCTCACAAAGCACGGGATCTTCTTTAACTGGTTTTGGTAAAGCCCAAGTAAGAAATTTTTTCTTTCTTCTGGAGATTCCATCTCGTTTACTTTCCGCCACTCGGAAGTGCCAAACAAATCATCATAAATTGGGGCGCGGAGTTCATCAGTAAATCGGGTGATGAATCCTTCCATAAAGGTAACAAGCGCCTCACATTTAGGACACTTTAAAATTCTTGCCACTAGATTCATTGGAAAACCCTTCATTCCAAATGGATCGATAAACACAAAAGTTGGCGCTAGTGTTTTACCTTTGGTTTCTAAATCATCAAGGATCTTGTTCATAACATCGGCGAACTCCCCACAGATAACCTCACATTCGAAATCCTTCGGGAGGCTTGGAAAATGTTCTCTTAGAACTTTTTTTAAAGTTGCGGCTCGATCTGCCCTACATTCCACGAAAAGGAATCTAACACCAGCAAGTTGCGCTTCATGTTCCACAGCAGTCCTGAGAGCTACAAGTGGCGAGCCCTCCTCACCTTTTGAGTAAATTCCTGGCCCAGCAAATCCGTCAATATAGTTTAGGCCGCTGTGCCATTTCGAAAGGATCGGCATCCAAGCTTGAAGATATCTTTCTAGAATTTTGTGCTTTGCAGCCGTATGTGGTTCCAAATCCCATACTGTATTTTGAGTGTTGGATTCCATTGCAATACCTCTACCATACACAATTACACCTACAATTCTTCCAATTTGGATAATTTCCAACGTCCTTTCCTAATTCCCTATACATTTCCACTGACTCTTTGCACAAGGCGACCTTTGACATGTCAAATCCCAAGTCATGAAGCTTCCCATAAAAGAAAAGATAAATTTCTTTTCTAGTTTCAGTGGGGATTTTTTTACCCCAACCTGAACTTTCGCCAAAATACTTTGCCCATGAGAGATCCCTTGAAAATCGCAGGGTCTTCCTCAGTCCTCTTGGCGTTCCCAAAGTGATCCGTTCGGGTGTTAATTTTGAAAATATCAAATGAAGTAATTCCTCATAGTGCGTTTGCCAGTTTTCGATGGGAAAAATTGGGTCTATCCTAATCCGAGTTTCATAACCAGCCTCGGCTACTTTTTTGGCCGCCTCGATTCTTTTATCCGGTGGTGGAGCAACATTTTCCCATAGCTTCGCTGGTTCAATTGCGTTTAAGCTGAAACTCACAATTGTTTGCTTTCGAGGGGTTTTAATGAGAAAATCAACGTTGTTTGATTTTGTTAAGAGTAGCAGTTTATGTTTATTTTGTTCCTCAAATTTATCGGCTATCTGCTCCATCAAAGTTGGATTCATCAACGAATCAGATAACTCACCACTATTGAAGATCGCTGGCGCGTTCAATCCTTTAAAAGCTCTTTCAAGTGCATCGAGAATTCGTTCAATCGAGTGTGGATATCTCGGATTCTTATTTCCCATGAAAGTTCCTCTGAGATAACAATACGCACATTCATATGGGCAGCCATAGGCCCATCTTAACTCCCAAAAATGAGGGCAAACTATTGACGATGGCGTTTTTTCAAATTTGTGTATTATACCGTGTGCCCAGGCGTCTCCGAATGATACAGTGTACTGAAGTTCCTTCTCAAAATTTGTAGCAGAGTTTGCCATTATGTTGGCATCTCCTCTAGTCTATGAGCGTTAGTCGGACTAACATGGATCAGACGAAACTTTTTCTTGCATATTGGACATTTCCAGATATCCCCAGTAGCGGTCTCCTCTATTGGTTTCGGTTTTATCCCAAGCACTTTTTCCACTTCTTTTTTTGTCTGGGCTACGGTCAACCCTTCTTTTTCTATTTTTTCAGCAATTTTTACTTGATTTTCCTTTTTTGGTACCCTGAGGATTTCCTTCGCATGCGAAAAGGTTATGGGGGTGGGTTTAAAACCCACCCCTTTTTCAGCGGTCTCTCTAGCGAAAGTGGAGATTCCCCACGAAACTTTTGGCTTAATTTCTTTAGGCAATCTTTCAAGTTGAATTATATCTGAAACATGTGATTTGTCAACACCGTATTCCTTGGCCAGAGTTTTTTCTGACTCACCTAGAATTTTTCGTCTTGTTTCAAAATAGTTAGCAAGTTCCACGGGGCTATAGGCTTGGCGTTTAATATTTTCGTCCCCCATCATGTCAATAGCTTCTTTGTCAGAAATAGTGACAATCGGTTCCCTTACTAGGATGGTTTTCAGTTTTAGTCTCTTACAGGCGGTCCACCTTCTTTGACCATAAACGATTTGGTACTTTCCCTTGTCAGTGGGGTGTGGTCTCACGCATATTGGTTGTAGGACGCCGAATCTCTTTATTGAATCGACTAGCTCTACCATCGCCGCATCTTCGAAATCAGTTCGTGGATTCCACGGATTCGGTTCAATCTTTGTTATCTCGATTTCCATTTGCTCCCCCATCTATTGTCTATGTCTATATTTTTACTATAACCTTTTTGGGGGGTGAGAGAGGTCACCGAAAGTAATGTTTTTAAAGAACCCGTCTTAGGCTCATCTATGAAAATCCACCAAATCGGCGGCAAAAATTTTGATTCGAACATCTACTTGATCATCGACAAAACCATCGCACTCGTCGACGCGGGAACGGGAATGAATTTTGAAACGGTCAAGCAAAATTTAGGCAAATTCAACCTGAAGCCAAATGACATTGAACTTCTCATAAACACACATTGCCACTACGACCATGTTGGTGGCGACATAAATTTTATTCGATCCGCGGGCTGTGAGGTCGCTATCCATGAGCTTGAGGCCAATTTGCTGCGCGAAGGCAATGGCGTCGTCACGTGTGCCGATATGTTCGGCGAAAAACTCGAGCCGATAGACGTGGCAATAGAACTGCGGGAAGGAAGCAAGATAAAGCTGGGCGAGCTGACCCTAGAAGTGTTGCGTACGCCTGGCCATACTGCGGGAAGCGTATGCCTGTATGAGCCAAAACAGCGCCTTCTGTTCTCCGGAGACGTCATTTTCAGCGATGGCGTCGGGCGCACGGACCTGCCAACAGGTGATACTGTGGCATTGCGTAACTCGATCGAGAGGTTACTCAAACTAGATGTGCAAAATATTTACCCCGGCCATGGCCCACTCGTCGAAAAGAACGCACACGCGTGCATTCTAAATGCCTCGCGATTCACATATCTCTGATGTGTGATCCAAATGGGGCCCAAAGAAGTGCTCAACAAACTGAAGTGGCAATCGGCTGATTTAAAAGATTCAAAAATTACGATCGTCCACCGCGGCGCACCAAGAAACATCCGAATCATCGATGGTGCAGACATCATAGAGCTGGGGCACAGCTTCATGTGCGTCGCGTCGCCAGAGGGGGAGGCTGAAATTCCTTACCATCGAATTATCCAAATTGAGGTGCGCGGAAAAATACTCTGGCAGAAGCGAGATTAAAAATAGAATTCCTTTCGACGTTTTCGCCTTTTAAATGACCTTCCACCAATAGCTTGGCGGGACAAATGGCGGATGGCGGCGTCGCGGCTTCCGACATCGTGCGGTCGATGAAGCGAGAGGGGTTCGCAGATGAGGAGATTTACGATGTGCTAGCGGGCATCGGTCTGCCTGGCGAGCAAGTACAGCTGATGATCGACCGCGTCTCCGCCGAGTTCAGCGAGACAAAACTTGAATCGCGGACGACGCGACTGGGGGTTGAGGTGAAGCGGGTCTTCGAAGAGGTTCTAGGGGAAACTCGGCACGAAATACTTGCGAAGATCGACGCCTTTTCAATAGAATTTATGCTCGCCAAGAATGAGGTAGAAAAGTTACACAAAATAATCCTAGAACTTCAAAACATGACACTTTCAAAAACGCGAAAAAGAGGCAGAAGCCAATCATGATTGTGCGATTGAAAATCCCCTGAGGCTGATGATTATCAACTTGAAGCTGAAGGACCTGTTTGGCGCCTCGTAGCGGTACGCGAGCGGTTTGTGAACATCGACAATGATTTTGTTGCCTAAAACTTCCGCAAGCTCGTGCGACCTAGGTAAAGTTGGATTAGCAAAATCAAAAATTTCTTCTACTGGGTCATCGGCAAGCGAAAGCGTGATTTCCCATTGCGCCCAATGAAGCGTCAACCCTATAAACCAAAGAGGTATGGGCGTGGGAGGCGCATTTTGACCAAATAGCCTACCAGCCGGATCCTCTCGCTCATGGCTCACTCTTGATATTTCAAAATCATGAAACACTGAAAGCCCGGGTTGATCTCTGATTGGCGCTGGAGGCAATAATTCATATAACTGCTCGCGATCGATTCCCAAGAAACCGCTAGTATCAGCTCCGAGCTTTTGTTTGAAGCCTTCATCTATATCTACATCTTGAAGTTCGCTGGATGATGGTTCAGTCATCTCAGAAAGTGTTCTCATTTTTTCCAAATTTGCTTTCGTGTTTTGGAGAACGACCTTCACCGCCCCTATCGTGCCGTCCTGCTCACTGTCTATGTACACTGGCGCGGTGCTTCTCGTCGGTTCTGCGCCTACATCGCTGGTTCCCGGCTCGGCGTAACTGTCGAACTCCACCGAGCGTTTTGGTGACGGCTCACTGAGCAAGCTCTGGATCAACGCTTCCGTCCGATCGTGGAAGATCGACATCGAGTTTTTGATCAACAGTATGTTGCCAGCTGAAATTGCTTGAAGCTGAGTTTGCGCCATAGTCTCGAGTTCAGAGATTTTGTTTTCGGCACCGGCGGCTCCCCAGACGACCTGCTCTTGAAGAGAAGGATAATCGCTCCTTATTGTTCGCCTCGTGATGCTGTCGTGTATGGCTGCCATGACGACATCGTCCCTCGCCGCCTGCGCTGTGAACTCCACGAGTCGATCGAACTGTTGGCGTGCATCTTGAATACAAGTTTTGGATTGAGAAATGCTAATCACGGCAGCTTCAAGTTCAATCCGCGCATTTTCGAGCCTTGAGGATGTATTTTCAACATTATCTAGGATTTGAATGATAGCATCCATCGCGTAGGTAAAGTGCCTTTTTGTGGTAGTTAAATCCATTGAAGTTGAATTCAGAAAGCCTAGAGCTCGATCGATGAATCCGTTCATTGTATCCACATCTACAGCCCTCAAAGGAATTACCGATGGATGATTAGAAATGGTCGACAAAACATCATTTGACCTGCTATCGCTCCCGCCAGCTCCGCACAACCCGATCGCCGTCGCTATGTAATCCGCCGACCCAAACGTCTCAAGCTCCTGCCTCGCCCACGCCAGCTCGAATATTGCCCTGCTGCGCGCGTCACTCGAATTAACCCCCGCGCTCGACCACGCCCCGGCCCACGCGAGGATGTATTCTAAATTCCTCCAAGTTTTTCGAATTTCCTCAAATCCGTTGCTTATGAACTCATTCATCCGATCCTGAAGCAGGTAGTAGCGACTATCGACAAAAATGTCGAAATTCTCGTAGGGAAGTGTGACGACGAGGCTGTTGTCCCATGTTCTGGCTCCTATGTGCGTTTGCTTGGGCAACTTCACGTCAGCCGAAACGAAATCGCCTTCGGTGGGCGCTAAATGTAGTAAAGAATTCCTGACTGAATCTGGTACCTCGAGTTCGACGCGCGCGTCCGAGTATTGACAATTTCTAGGTAACTCTTCCACAAACTCTGAAAAATAGTTCGAAGCAAGATTTTCTATCGCTCGCTCCTGCGCTGTGGCATCTGCATAATCTTCAGCATGCTTTGACACGTCCCAGAGTGCCTTATATACCGCATACCTCGCGACGTGCCTCAAATCATTTTGAATTCCTGCAATCGACGTCAAAACCGCGTCGCTCTCGGCGCCGTTTATCGAGTACACCGAACGCTCGTGACACGACAACGCGGCGCGGCCGACCATCGCCACGACGAGCATCATTATGATGACTCCGACCGCTGTGAATGGCATGAACCCGTGCTCTTTCATTTTGGCCACAGCTCCAATGTTATCTCCACAGTAACGTTAGGCTCAAGCTCAAACGACGAAATATCGATGTGATACACTTCTTGGCAGCGCGAAAGCAGGCCCTGCCACGATATCGACATCGTCATGGCGATTGTTTTTGAGAAAGCTCGCTGCTGATTTTCGCTTGAGCTCTCCACTTTTGTCTCAAACCAAACTTTTGCTATCGGTGGCACGTCTATTGGCTTCGTTCTCGCGGTCAAGCGGTACTCGAAGAGCCCGCCAGAGAGACGATCCAGCGCTCCCTTCAACAGCGCCCGAACTTTTGCGTCCATGTCTTGGCTGAGTTTTATCAAGTTGATGTCAACGCTAGCCAATTCTATGTGCAAGTTGCAGAGCGCGTCTTCTACGAGCAACTGCATAAGCGTCTTGTAGCTGAGATCGCGCCCGGCAGAGCCACTTGATATCGGGAGATTTAACGTGAAACCAGAGAAACCCAACTCATACCTTAGACCGCCGAGTTCGTTCGCCGTGGCATTTTGCAGCGCCAATAGGGTGCTATCCGCAAAATTGGCCGTGTATCTATCATCTATTGTCCTTACATCCGCTGGGGTCACTTTGACCAAAAGCGCGCTCGCAAAGGATATCATTAGGGCAAACACCAGCATGTCTGCTACGTAACCTATTCCCCGCTCGTCCAAGCTATGCCTCCCATACTTTTACTATCAGCTCACCAAGTGGCCGCGACGATGAACTTTGGTTTATCGCGACTGGAAAACTCACCGAACAAGGTGTAGAGAAATATTGGGTAAGAAAATCTGGCTCATCGCCGTACGACCAAACGAGTTCACCATCGAGTTTCCTAACTTCGACACGCAGTTCTATGCCTTGGCTCTTCAGCAAGTTAAAGTAATTCTCCAGCCTCGTCGGCGGCGCTGCGGTTATCAAGCCGTATGTGACGAAATCACCTGTCTTGGCCAGAATGTCATTCTTAAGCTGCCCCGCGATATCGAGCGCCGTGCTGAGGCCCTCGTAAGTGTTCCTCTGTTCCGCGTAGTTGTGATAGGAATGGGCAAGCGCCACACTAAACAGGACAATCAGACCGACAATGGATATCGTGACAAAAAGATCCTCGCCGACCGAGAGCTGCTCCATCAAACCAACTCCAAGGTAATGCCGTCGGACTTTTGCAAACGCAGCATCGTGGGTGTGTTGCACTTCATTTCGAACGCGCCACCGTTGAGCCTGCGCATCGACACCAATGTCTTTTCTACGCTCTCTTTCGCGTACACCCGTACGCGGACGCTTTGGAAATTCCCAACTTGCGAACCTAGTACCTCTACCTCGAACTGTTGCTCGGTGTTCGGCAGCCTTCGCTCCAATCTCACTTCGCCAGGCAAGCTGTCTGCCGTTCGAATCGCGCCGATGATTGAATCAGCCACCATCTCCAGCTCCTCCCGCTCGGCCGTCCGCTGGGCGCTTGAGTAGGAAGCCAACGCAACGCCCATCAACAAGAGCACAGCCAGCGCCACCCCTATCTTGCAGACAAAAAAAGTTGAAATGGAACCGCGCTCACCCAAACTAGCACCTCCTCAACTCTATGAAATAATCGTCCAAGCGCAGCGCACCATTATCGACGAGAACCCTAACCAGCTCGTTGTTTTGCAGCTCGTCGTTCGTCGCTCTCTTGAGGGTCATAGAGCATCGCCCACCATCAAGCCCGTTCATCGAGGCGACGATCGGCAGTTGAATAACCTCGGACTTCAGGATCTCATCACCATCGACGAGTTGAACGAGCCGACCATCGAAGAGCATCTGGGCTCCTGAGAGCTCGATCTCAACTTGTTGCGTGCTACCGACCCCGCCAAGTGCGACGATGCGCACCCTTTCGATGAACTCGTCGAAGCTCCGTATCGCTCGCTGGCGTGCCTCGGTGTCGGCGGCTCGACCCATAGCCTTGAAGCCGAGGGCCAGAGCGCTGGCACCCAAGATCGCGCCGAGGATGAGCACCACAGGTAAACCCTCGACGCCCCGCAACTCGCGCTCGAGCCACATTCCCTCAGCCGCCTATCGCCGCTTGTCCTTCCCACGGAATGTAGCCGTTTTTCGTCACCTGCACGGTCGCGACCAGGACGCTTGCGCCATTCATCGGGATGGTGAAGGTGTACTGGCTCGAGTTCTGGCCGAGAGTTTGGGCCTTCATGCCACCGGGATACTTTACCACGACGGTTGCGCCGCCAAGGTTATCTCCGCTCTGGGCATCGTACACTTTAACTGTCAGTCGGTTGCTGGAAGCGCTGAACGTCACCTTCATGTCCCGCAACACCGTCCGCTCAGCCGTGCCTACGAACTGCATCAGGATGCCCATCGTCATCGTTCCTATCACGAGGGCCATCACGAGCTTTATCGGCACCCCCATAAGTTGCCCTTTATTGTCCATTTTTCCCGCCGATGCTTTGGTCGAAGGGAGTTTATAAAGAGAAAACAAGCGATCGTGAACTCCACAGCATTTATGTCATCAGTAAATTATTCAGAAACGAGGGCGTGAGATTGGCAACCTACTACGTTTACATCTTGAAGAGTCTGAAAGACAAAAAATTTTACACTGGATGTACGGCAGACCTAAAAAGACGCCTGAAGCAGCACAACAACGGAATGGTGCGCTGCACCAAGGCCCGGCGCCCGCTCAAGCTAGTCTACTGGGAAACTTTTGCTACGCGCAGCGAGGCGATGAGGCGCGAGCGTCAGCTCAAGCGAATCGGGAAAGTTAGAAAAAAGGCGCTGGTAAAACGGTTTCGAAAACAAGCCAGCGCAGATATTTATTAACCCCGAGGGTGACTTTGAGTGGGGATTTGGTGAAGAAAGAAAGAATCCTAGGTATGCTCCTTTTTCTCCTGTCATTAGCTCTTGTGGTTGGCCCAATAATTGCGGCGTTTTCAGCGAACGGTTGGGATCCCAAAGCCACGTTGTTGGGGAGTTCAAATCCGTTTGAGTCATTGAGCGGGAACGTGATAGGAGGGAATATGATAGAAAATTATACGGTTAGCGTTGATGTTCCGACCTTAACACTGAGAATTACCGTACGCGCCAGATCGCCCGTTCAAAACGTTAATTTAAGGTTCGATGATTTGTCGGCTAAACTCGTTTGTGCTCAGGATAGCACATATTTGTTTCCAGTAAGATTGGAGAGCCCCTTCGTTCTCCGTTCAGATGTGTCAAGCACTTTCTCAATAGTTGTGAGGGGATCAGAGGTCACGCCAGCGGGCATTACGGACATAGCTAATCATGTTTTGGGCGGAGCCACCGAGTTGAATCTTAAAGTTAGCGATGCAAAAATCCAATTATACGGGATAGGAATAGGAATGTCCGGAGACCTTTTCACTTTTAGCGTCCCGGTTGCGAGTCTCCAACAGATTATTTCATAGGTGACAACTTGAAACACGCAAACTTGCGCAAGTTTGTTCGCAAAATAAACTGGTTCGGTGTGATTGCGGGCATTTTAATGATGGTGTTGCCCTTTGCGGGCAGGTGGTGGCATTTAACCGTTGGCACGGGTGCGATAGATCTCACCACCTCGCCATTCGGAATTACCACGACAGCGTTTGGACAAACTATAGTTTCAACGCTCGCCAACTATGTTTTTTTGGGTGCAACTATTAGCATCATAATTGCAGGCCTGTTTGTGCTCTTCGCTTCCCTGTTCCCAGAGCAGTGGTGGTCAACGCGCTTGATGGAGTTTGGAGCAACTAGAGTGTTTTGGATGGCCATCAGCCTTGTAGTGATGATAACGATCGGCCCTTTTATATTGAACAAAATTTTACTAGGTGGGCAAACGCTTACGATATACGTTGTGGGCGCGGTGATTGGCATTGTAATAGTCATACTGTTCAAGCTCCTAGCTCGCAAGTTTCTCAAGAAGTGGTGGTCAAAGCGCCTCATGAAGCTGGTAAATAACGTGCTATTGATGGTTGTTGGGCTGTTTGTGCTGCTGGCGATCTGCGTTTTTCTTGTGGGTAAATTTATGCCAAATGGCATCTCTGGCGTCGTCCCGGCCGGCAGCACGGTGAATATCAATGTGCCTTCTGTAAGTGGGACCGCAACCACAACTTTTTCGATTACCATGGGCGGCGGCCAAGCTACTGTAACGCTGCCGATTAGCATGGGGCTGATGAGCGGCTTCGCTTTGGCAATCGTTACTGCGGTCTTCAATATTTTGGCCTGGCTTTACCATCCGGGTCCGCCAGAAGAGAAAAAGAAGAAATAGACGCTGCGTTTTCTAAAGCTAATAAGTTCTCAAATAGAATTTTAATCGAGAGCATGAAAGCGAGAGCTCACGTTTGGGTGGAAGGCTACGTGCAGGGAGTATTTTTCCGCTACGAAACCAGCAAGGCGGCCAGTAGCCTCAACGTGAACGGCTGGGTCCGCAACCTTGCCGATGGTCGGGTCGAGGCGGTCTTTGAAGGAGAAAAAGAAAATGTCGAGGAAATGGTGAAATTCTGCCGTCGAGGACCACCTGGCGCGCACGTCGATGATGTCGAGGTGAAGTGGGAGACCTACCATGGCGAGTTCTCCGGCTTCGAGATAAGGTACGGGTGAAAAAATGGCGGTGCGCTCCCTCGCCGAAGTGATGGAGGAGATGCGTCGGAGATATCAGAAGGACCGCAGGGAGCGGGAGAAATGGCGAATGCTCGCTGGCGGGGATGAACGTGGCTACAGCGACCTCTTCTTCTACGGGCCGAAAGCCGGGCTCTGGCAGATCAAGGGTGAGATGAAGTCGCCCTATGAACTCGTCGGCGCGGGCGCGAAAGTCGTGGCGAGGAAAGTTGACGACGAAATCCGCGAGCTGATGGAGCAGGGGCAGCCCATGCCTTTTGGACTCATGTCGGCACACCCGGAGCATAAAGATCGAATAATTATCGCCTCAGGCGTAGGGATGTACCAGGAGTCGACCGCGCGGTTGAAGGAGCTTTTGCCGAGCAGGCGGCGTAAGCTGGACGCGGAGCTGAGGATTAAGCTGGAGAAGCTGCGCCGCGAGTTGGGTCTCGACATCGCATATGGCTGATGAAAATGGTGGAGTCGCCTAGCTTCAGATTACTCCCGAATCAGCCTTTTCCCACCCAATGCCCTCACCACGCCCAGTACCACCGCAAGAATAATCATCAATATGACACTACGGGTTATGGTGCCGATGGGTTCTTCTTCAATGTGCGGATAAATCCAAAGAAAAAAGACCAACATAAAAACCGCCAAAATAATCGCTACGACTGCCCAGCCCAAAGGCGTGAGTTTCTTCCGTTTTGTTTCTTTCATCTGAGTTCACCAGTCTCTTTTACGATTTAGCTCTTTTTATGATTTTTTAGTGGTGGGGTCGCCGAGATTTGAACTCGGGTCACTGGCTTTTCCGCTTGGTCTAAGCCCCGTTTGGCAGGTCGTTGAACCTTAAGCCAGTAGGATAGACCAGGCTACCCCACGACCCCACCACCAACCAATCTGTGGCAGCCGAGTAAAAACTTTCGTTGCGCTTCAAATAATTATTATAATAACAGATCTTTCAAAGAACTTTCGATGGCCGTGAAAGTTTCGCACTTGGGTGCTCCTCAAAATACTTCCTCACTGGCGCGAGGAGTTCGACGAGTGCCTCCGCGGCTGTCGGCTTGAGGTCGGCTGGATGTAGCTTGCCAGCCGCATAGAGCTTCTTGAGCTCCGCAGCACCCGTCACTTCAACTGTCCCACCGTACTTCGCCGCCCTCTTGATCTCGAGCCTGCCTTTCGCGGGCAATATTACATGCTCCACGTATTCCAAGATCGGGTTATCCTTCGCCACCTTCGGCGGGCAAAAGGCCTTGCTCACCTTCTCTTTGATGACGGCCGGCTCATCATCTATCGCTATGAAGTTGCCTTTGCTGGAGGACATCTTCGTCGCCCCATCAAGCCCGTGAAGCAGCGGGATGTGGACGCAAACTGGCTTGCGGTGGCCGATCTTCGGGAGCTCCTCGCGCGCGAGCATGTGCACCTTGCGTTGATCGATGCCCCCTATCGCCACATCGACGTCGAGCCACGCCATGTCTACCGCCTGCATGATTGGGTACAGAACCTGCGCGACGTCCGGGTCCTCCAGCTGCCTCGATATCATATCCATGCTCCTGCGGGCGCGCATGAGCGTGGTGTTGACGGCCATACGCATTACATGGAGGGAGTACCTCTGCTCGAGCTGGAAGTCCGAGCCGAGCATGAACTTCGTACGCTGCGGGTTCAAACCAAGGGCGATGAAGCAGTGCTTGTTGTATTCGGCTATCTCTCTGACCTCATCAAGGGTGCCCTTGTGGTTGAGGAACGCGTGAAGGTCCGCGAGGAGGACCGTCACATTCGCGCCGAGCTCCTGGAAGTCGACGAGTTTTCGGACGGTGAGGGCGTGGCCGAAGTGGATCTTGCCGCTCGGCTCGTAGCCACAGTAGACCTTTGTCTTTTCTCGCGCCAGCAGCTCGCGCAGCTCTGGCTCAGTCACAACTTCCGCCGTGCCACGGGTAGCGAGCTCAAATTTTGATCGCATATTATCACGTAAGGAAATAGTTCGGCAGGCTAAAAGCTTAGCTCAATCTCCGCCCTCGATTTCTTTTGGAACTATGTGATATCTCTTCTGACAATATTTGCTAATTCTGCACTTTTTGTGCTCTAATATCTGTTTTTGGGTTAAAATCGCTTATTTTACCTTATTTTTGTGATTTTTACCTTTTTTTAAAGAAAAAGCCTTTTAATTACTTATTTGTAGTTATGTTTGTTACATATGTATCAAAAAGTAGTTTAAAAGATAAGAAATATGTTCGAGTGGAAACGAAGGGGTCATGGATGGAAAGGATGCATCAACAGTCGGCTCCAAGGGCTCTCGCTAGAGTTTTCAGCTTCGACATCAAATTCAAGGGCACTAAACGCACTATGTTTTATCGCAAGCTCTTCGGTTTCTCGGCGCGATCTCAACGCATGGATACGAAAGGGGAGGTGAAGACATACGTGCGGAGCTACCCCGGGCTCCTCGCCATCATCCCCCACGTGAAGCTCGGGAAGAGCGTGCTCGCCGTCCCGATACAAGCCGCACCGAGGTTGAAGTCATTTTTTCGAAATCCTATGTGGCAGCCGATCGAGCTCCACGTATTCGACGCCATCCTCCCCCCAGATGTCAGGCTCCAGGCGATGGACAGAGCGTTGGCGACGAGCAATCTTGGAGAAGTGACCCTCAAGGAGGAGATAGCCGCCCTCCAACAGCTCCTGTACAGGGGCAAGGCTTCAGCGGACATCATTGAACGCGTTGTCAGGGCGCTACGGGCGACGAAGGAGTTGATGATGTTAGATTGGTCCGATGGAAAAGAATTCTCGGCCCGCCTCGAGGCGCAGCTCGCCCCACTTCAAAAAGCGATGCGCTAGCGCATTTTTTGTTTGTTACACGTGTAACAAAAACGAATACTTTCGGTGACCTCTCTCTCCAGAAAAATTGCTTAAAAACACCCACCGAAGCCTCTTTGGTGGCAGGTATGGATTACTATAGTCGCTTTGATACGAGGCGGACAATTTTAGATTTTGCTCGCGCGGGTGGCCCAGAAGCAGTGAGGGAGGGGGCCTTCTACAACAAGCGCGGCGAGACCATCCAGCGCCATCTCGATGATGGTGAAATAGTGGTTCTCGACTCCAACGCTGCCATCAACCGCGCCCTCTGCGCTGAAGCATCGGCTTTCTACTGCTCATACTGGCGTTACGCTCAACCGCGAGAGTTGCGTCATCCGCTCGGACGTGACTTGATATGGACGATCAGGGCGAAGAGCGGAGGCCTAAAGTTCGCCAAGGCAGCGACCGCCGCCGTCATCGAGGTGATGTCCGATGCCGGTTTCTATGAGCCGTGGGTGAAGTATTCGGGCGAACTTGGTTTCGACCTCGTCGTTCCCCTTGAGTCCATCCCTGGTGATGATTGGGCGGGGGACTTCAAAGCCCTCGACGAGATCCAGGGTGAAATCACCAGCTACATCGCGGGCACCTTGGTGGAGAGGCCCAACTTTCAGGTTGTTTTTGAAGGTTCACGCGTCACGATTAGAGAGGGATTAAACACCTGCCTCCTCTCCGAGCTTCGGGCCGGGCGAGGCCTTTTTTTGGTGCCGATGAGCCTGAACCCGAGGTCCGGTTTGGTGTCTCTCCCAGTCGTGCCAGATGAGGTGGAAAGTTTTTCAGTGTTCGACGCCAGCCCAGCCGATGCCTTCCCATATGAATGGACGCCACAACGCGATGCTGCAAGAAAATTGATACGTCGCGCTCATTCGTGTGCGCCAGATGTTCGAATGGAATCAGCGCTCGCTCTGTAGCTTATCGACTCGAGCGTTCATTCTCCCACAGTTTTATTTTGTCGTGGCCATATCAAGGAGCTGGCGTGAAGGATATGAGAGAGGAAAATTTAATAAAGAAGATATTGGCGCTGAAATCGAGCAATGTTCAAGAAACTGTGGACGAAAGGATACGCGAGTTCAAGGCGCTAGGCAAGAAGGGTAGCAAAGATTGGTTCTCCGAACTCTGCTTCTGCATCCTTACGGCTAACTCCACCGCGAAGTTGGGAATAAAAATTCAGAGCGAGCTTGGCCCTGACGGATTTTTAACCCTCTCGCATTCGATACTTACAGCCGAATTCAAACGGGCTGGCCACAGGTTCTACAACAAGCGGGCCGAGTTCATCGTGAACGCAAGGAAATTTCATAACATAAAAGAAATTGTCACGAGATTTCCAGATGAGCAAGCCGCGAGGGAGTGGTTAGCCAAAAATGTGTATGGAATAGGATACAAAGAGGCGAGCCACTTCCTTAGGAACGTTGGATACAGCGATGTTGCGATCCTCGACAGGCACATCTTGGCCCTGATGAGGCAATACCAGTTACTCGAAGGTACGCCAAAAACCCTCACGAAGAAAAAATACCTCGCCGTGGAAGAAAAACTCCGGAGGCTCGCGCGAAAGACAAATCTTTCCTTGGCGGAACTGGATCTTTACCTCTGGTACATGAAAAAAGGAGTAGTTTTGAAGTGACATTTTTTAGATTTCTAAAACAAAAAGCGCCGAGATTTGGGCCCTAGAAGCCTCGGGCCACTCGTTAGCTTACGGTCGACGTAGCTCCGCGCGAACCGTCTTTCGACAGCCCGCCGAACCACGCCGTTCCAACCCATCGCGGGTCGTGCGGATTACTCTCACGAGCTTTCCACGCCGCAAACCACCGAGCGCTTTTGAGTCAATCTCTTCAGCCTGCTGGTTTTGGCGTTCATTGGGACTGGCCTCTCCCTCCGAACCCCATCCCAGGGGGATCCAACTGAGATCGACCCTAGAGACTCGTACGGTTCACCCATCTCGG
>Ga0172366_10001691_pt1 | contig 17269 bp, 26 predicted proteins | sample LakKivSesite69cm_FD_114533 | JGI IMG/M metagenome (GOLD analysis project Ga0172366, IMG submission 114533) | Sediment microbial communities from Lake Kivu, Rwanda - Sediment site 69cm | ecosystem: Environmental > Aquatic > Freshwater > Lake > Sediment | place: Rwanda: Western Province, Lake... | reverse complement strand
GCCAGATTCTAGAAACCCTTTAAGCGCAGCAAAAACTCTAGCACCCCGAGAAGGAGACTGTAACCCTATATCAAGCACGGCTTCTTTTACGCCTTTAGCGGCAGCCCTATAGCCGCATATAAGTCCAGTTAAGTAGGCCGATGGGACATTACAAGTTCCATGCCAATTATAACTCTTTGAAAGTTCGCTTGAATGGGCTGAAACGATAACATCATCGCCATCTACTTTCGCCTTGATCAATTGGACAGTAGTATGTTTCAAAGAACACCTAACAACCAATCTAGGCAATCCGGATTGGATAAGTCTTCTTCTAAACTGGTAATCAGTCTTCCCTTCCCTTCGCCTTCGGAACGGAACATTATAGCTTGGACCCTCAGCCATCAACGTCGCCTTCCTAAATCATGAGACTTTATGTAACGTTCAAGTTCCGCTACTGAGCCGAAGACCCCGCTCCCCGCTAAAATGTATAGTCGACGGTAAGCCTTCTCTGTAATTGTATGGCTATTCTTCAGCTCCAGCAACCTCTTTCTCAACGCTCGAATCTTCGTTATCCAAGCTTGTTTTCTAGGAGTCCTCGCATTTTTCGCTCCACTCCATCCCCCATGTCCCCTCCTTAAACCAGCCCTCTTCTTTTGATGTAAAATGCGCGCGCGAGCCCTGCTGACGCCCTTTTTTTGAAGAGGACGAATGATGCCTTCATGAATGAGCTTATTTATCTCCTCTCTAGAGATCGCCGATTCAACCTCGTCTATCCTCTGAGGGTCCATCCAAACTCGGCTTTCACCAACCTTAAGAATCTCCGCGGCTAAACGACGTTGGCTTTTAAGAGTCAATCTCACCTTCACCCAGACGTTTCTTCTTGTTTCTCCTCTGCGATCTCTTTCATCTCTTTAGGATTTAACACCGAGATTCCCATCTCTCTCGCTCTAGAGGAGATCTCAATTCTCTTTCGAGTCCCAACTGTATGAGCGATTCTTATGGCTTCGAATTTGGGATCAACCTTGTTGAGGTCATCTATGTTGAATACTCTAACCTCTTTGAATCCTGAAGGGTGAAGCCCCCTGATTTCTTTTAAAGTGCGATAACCAATGTTTGGAGATGGAGGCCATCCCTTAACCTTTTTCCGCATCTTATTGTCTAAACCACGAGGTCTTCTCCAGTTTTCCTTAAGTTTTTTGTAACGCCAGCTCTCCTGTCGTCGGAACTTCGGTTTCTTCTTCTCTCTCTTCTTTATTACAAGTAAATCTTTCTTACCCTTTCCTTCCTTCTCATTTGTCACTCCATCATCCCCTCTGTTTTTCGTAGACATAGATTCCGTCGAGGAAGACCCTTGGATCCTTACTTTTGATTTTGGTTGCTTGTTCAACATTTGCAGCCGTCTGGCTTACATCCTCAAGGTTTATCCCCTGCACAATTATGTCTTCATCTTTTATTGTGACCGTTGTATCGCCGATGATCTTAGCTATACGACGATCCCTCTCGCCAGTAAAGTTTTCTATTATAACCTTTTTATCATCTATCTTTACAGAGATCGGAAAGTGAGAATAAACAATCTTCAGTTTATAGGTATAGCCCTCCGTTACACCTACTATCATATTTTTAATGTGAGAATAGATCGTCCCAACAAGAGAAACCTCCTTCTTTCTAGGCCAAACTGCCTGGACCCTTATCTGATTATCCTCCAATTGTATAGAAACCTGGGCATGGGAGAAATCCCGGGTCAGCCTTCCTTTCTCACCTCTAACCTCCACTACTTTCCCATCTACTCTAACCGTTATGTTCTCCGGGATCTCAATCGTTCTCGTTACAAGTGGGTGCATTCTCTAGCTCCTCATTAATAGACAAACGCTAGGAGGCGACCTCCACTACTTTCTTGTTTAGCTTCCTTATGGGATATAACTCCTTGTGAAGTGGAAATTATGAGTACGCCAACATCTCTAGAGGGAAGGAAGGATTTCTCCCACTTTTCAATCTTTCCAGCTTTAACTGGGAAACGAGGCTTTATAGCTCCACATCTGTTTATCCGTCCAAGAAGCTGAACCTTAAATTTTCCAGAACGTCCATCATCAATAAATTCGAACTCTCCGATATATCCATTCATCTGTATAACTCTTAGAACCCGTCCCAGAAGTTTTGAGGCTGGAGTAATTAAACACTCACGTTTATTCCTTAACTCATTATTCATGATTGTTATTAATCCATTTGAGAGAGTGTCCATTTCTGATTCCTCAACTCATTGATATTTCTTGAATCCGAGTTTTTTAGCAACTTCCCTAAAGCATTGACGGCAAAGGTACAACCCATACCTACGGATAATCGGTCCATAAGACCCGCATCTTTTGCATGGCCTACTTCCTTTACCATACTTCCGTTCCTTTTTGATTTTTCGGTCTGCCATTTAGGATAACTCCTTTGCCGCTTCGATCCCGAAAACATCTTTTATAAACATGATGGACTCCTCCCGCTTTAGTAAATGGCTAGATCCAATCTTGGAAACACGCCGTCTCCGCTTTACTCTATATCCAGGTCTACTCATAGAAACTGATATATCCATGCCAATCATGCCAAGTTCATGCTTGTACTTTACACCGGGAATCTCTATATGTTCTTTAATACCAAAGGAGAAGTTGCCGTATTCGTCGAAGGATTCCTCCGAGACCTTTTTATCAATCGCCTCGAAGGCCCTCTTCAAGAAATCGTGTGCTCCTTCTTGACGAAGCGTCACTAGACAGGCAATAGGTTCACCTCGCCTGATACCAAAGTCACGTATGGTCTCTTTAGCTCTTCTCATACAAGGTTTTTGACCAGTCAACTCTTCAAGAATCTTCGAGGCTCTCTCAAGCGGTTCACCAGACTTTCCCACCGAGACATTAACTACTACTTTTTCGATTCTAGGCTTAAGCATCGGGTTTTCCCGCCATCTTTTATAGATCTCTTCTTGGGATCGCTCTGACATTTCATCGACCTTCCATCTGAGGAAGTGATATACGTGGTTCTTCATTCCCCACGACAAATACATAATTGAGGATTGTCTGGTAAGTTTCGCCTTCACCGTCTTTTATCGTTACAAGAGTGTCCTTTCGTTTCTGGCTTGGTTGTTTTTCAATAGAGGTTATATGACCATATTTACCGATATTATCTCCACCTATGAATATGGCAGACATACCTTCGGCCATCTTTATATGCTCAAGGATCTCCCGGCTATTAAGGCTTATCTTCAGAGTGTCAAATGCGCGGTAGATATCTTCTTCCGGTTTTTGAGAATCCCTAACGCGGATCAACAGGTTTCTCCCATCATGAAGGTTAAGTTGGATATTTCCATTCTTTAAGAGACTTTTATTTTCTATTCTACAGAGTTTGAATTCAGCCTCATCCTTGCTTATAGGATGAAGAATTAACCCTTTCTTAGATGGAAGAACCCGATAATCTTTTTTAATCTCATGTATCGAGATCACATCCATCAGCCCAGCTGGGAATAAGTCGTCCCTCAGAATCTTGCCATCAATCATTATGCTTCCTTGAGAGATTATTTTCTTTGCTTCCCGTCTAGTCTTCGCAAAGCCAAACATCTCACGAACTATAAGCGCTAGTGGCATACATCGATTAATTGGGTGGGAACCGGGATTGGGCTTAACCGCCCAACTAAACTTTTTCCTTTGAATAGGCCAGAATTTTGGGGATGCTTCCCGTTTCATATGTTTACTTCCGCCCATTTTTCCCAAAGTTAGGTTCCTCCAGCTTTTACAGGTTCTGTCGGTAAAACCTCTTCAACGGTTTTTCTATTCAAAATCTCTTTTCGCCATTTATCTTCAAGATTTAAGCGGGTAATCATAACTTTAGACGGATGAATCGGAACGGAAACAGTTGTCCCGTCAGCTTTCTCGCGAGTTATGCCTTCAATAAAGATCCGATAGTCTTTCCGGTCTACTCTACTGACTTTTCCCTCATAGCCTCTCCGATCGCCCCTCATTATCTTGACGGTGTCGCCTACTCTTATGGGAATAGAATTAGTTTTATATGTCGATTTTAACTCATCTGAAAGTGCTGATGAGAAATATTTTCTTCTAAGGTGATGTGGAGCTTGATAAAGACTTTTTCTCTGTTTTGCAGGTTTTTTCGACTTCATATTTTATCACACTTTAAATGATTATGCTTGACGCGCTAGCTATTCTAGGCCATCTCTCCGCGGCTTCCCTTGCTACTGGCCCACGGATCTCTGAACCACGCATCTCTCCTTCAGAGGAGATTATGACCGCGGCGTTATCTTCGAATTGTATCCACGCACCTTCGGAGCGCCTATAGGGTTTCTTTTGTCTAATTAAGACCGCTCGGAAGATCTTCTTCCTCATATCTGAAGTCCCTTTCCGCACTGAAACAGATACCGCATCTCCAACAGAAGCCGCTGGAGCACGTCTTAGCCTCCCCTTATATCCTATAACTTGAACAAGCCTTAATACTTTGGCTCCAGAGTTATCTGCGCAGTTAATTAGAGAGCCCACTGGCAAACCTCGCGAGATCCTAGGTTTTTGCCCAATCATTCCTTTAGCTACTAGGCCGCGAGCCTTAGCCTTTGCCGCCAATCTTTCCTTCACCCTCTAGCTTTTCAACTACTACAAAGGAGACGGTCTTACTTATAGGTCTGCATTCCGCTATTTTCACTCGATCGTTCTCTGCCGCATTTATGCAGGGAGGGTTGTGAGCAGGTATATGGCTATGTCTCCGTTCATAGCGTTTATACTTGGAAACATGCTTCAAATAATCTCGCCGCACAATCACCGTTTTTTCCATTTTAGCACTAACGACTATTCCTTCTAAAATTCTACCTCTAGTCGATAATGATCCATGAAATGGACAGTTCTGATCATCACAGTTTACTTGGGGTTTTTTGATAGAAGATATAGGTCACCATCTCCTTTTAGATGTTCTTTTAACTCTATCCTCCGGTCGCCCAATAAGAACTTCACCATCAATCTCAAGTATCGACCTATTAGGTAAGGTAAAATGAAAAATAGATCCGTCCTTGATTATGACTTTCTCTTTATCTTTGCTAAGTATCGTGAAGGTGTTTCGAGTCTCATCGATGACCATACCTGAAATGCCTACATAGTTAGGATTTAAACTTCTTACAATCTTTGCTTTGAGACCTATAAACTCATCTTGAATTATGGCTGGCGTAACCTTCATTTCTTTCCGGTCTCCTCTTTTTTCTTCTCATTGCTAGCTGTGAGAATACGAGCGATTGTCCTTCGAAGTTCACGAATTCTGGATGGATTCTCGATGGCTCCTCCCGCCTCAACCATAGTTTTTAATCTCATTATCTCTGTCCGTAGCTCCTCAATTTTCTTTTTTTGTTCTTCTGAAGGCATTGTCCGTATATCTTTCATTCTTAGGATCGGCATCTAGCTCTTCTCCTCTTCCTCTGATTCTTCAATGATCTCCTTGTTCTTTTCTAGATTCTCCGAGCCTTCTGCAATGGTCTCAGATATCTCTACACGGTCTGGAAATTTAACATCGGAAGGCATTATACGTGTCTTAATACCTAGAATGCCGGGCTTAAGTTGGATATGCATTACTGCTTCTCTAACATAATTAATCGCGGTATCTCCGCTTTTAGGTAGATATCCAGCTCTAAATTTTTCGCTTCTAGCCCGTTCTGTTCGTAGCTTACCGGTAATAATAATTTCTACGCCCAAGGCTCCTGCGTCCATTATTTGATTCAATGCCCAAAAACCAGCTCTTCTGAAATGGACGCCTCGTTTTAATGCTGCTGCGATTCGTGAGACCATAACATGTGCGTTAAGCTCAGGGATTTCGATCTCAGCTACTGAGATCTGGGGGTTCGGTAATTGAAATTTCTCTTCAAGGATTTGAGCGGTGGTTTTTATCGTTTCACCACCGCGTCCAATAATAATGCCTGGACGCATAGCGTATATTACTATGTGAGTACCAAGCGGGGTCTTAGTTATGTCGACACCGCCATATCCAGCTCTCTCGAATTCATTCCATAAAAACTCGTTTACCTCTACCTTTTTGAGAGACTCATTTATGAAGTGTTTAACAGATGACAGTTATGGTCCCTCCCTTTGTTCTAAGGCTATCTCTATGTGGCAGAGCTTTTCAAGTTTAGGTGAGGACCTTCCCATGGCCCGGGGGGTATACCTCCTAAGCTTTACTCCGGGATATGCTGCCGCATGAATGATTCTAAGTCGTTCCACATCGAACCCCCTAAATATAGCATTCGCCTCTGCGCTTTCTAGAATCTCCAAAATTTTCTGCGCAGCCTTAATTGGGTATCTGCCCGCTGCAGCCTTTTGCAGCCCTCTACGATGCGGCGCCTTCTTATTATATCTACGGAAAGGAACAGCCCTCTTTTTCAGAATAACCTGTTGAAGAAATTCCTTCGCCTCGTCGAGCTTCATACCCTTGACGGCAACGCATACTTCCCTTGTTGCTTTGGGAGATACTCTAATCTCGCGTCCGCTAGCCTTAGCAGTAGTATCGGGATCTAAGTCTGCCATTAAATATCCCCATTTTGGCACGGTTCACTCACCAGCTTTCAAACATCAAAATACATGGTGATTTATAAGAATTATTCTTGTCCTAATAAAAGACGCAAATTTACAACTACAAAGCACGGATTCATAAAGGATCAGGGATGGAAAGTAATCGACTTGACAGAGAAAAAAAGGGGCTAACGCCTATATATTGCTAGAGAAACTGCTAAATAAACAGTTTAGAAATATTGAGGAAGTCTTTAATAGTCTTCCAAAGGATTGATTTATCTTTTTTGTAAAGAATTTTTTGAAGCTCTCAAAGTGCCTCTACGAGTCAACCTATTCATGGCTTCGTTAATCTCATTTTCCAAAAAACCTAATGCTCTCATCTCTCCAGAAATCCAGCTTTTAGAATAGACAAACCCCGGCATCCTTATAGTTTTCAATATCTCCTTCATGCAAGATTTAACCTTGGCATTCGGTGGGTCGGGAAGAAACTTTGTTGGAATAAGATCTAAGGGTCTAGCTTCAATTCTTAATTGCTTCTCTACTTGATTGGCAAATATTGTGTTAAACTTGCCTCCAAAACATGTAAGGACCACCTTGGGTTTGCAAGCCTTAACAAACTCCATGAGTTGATTGAAATCGGCGTGGTCACTCAATGCGAAAGCATTTTCGCGGTTTCTTGCCCACAATGCCCATCCGGAAACTAAGGCCGATTCAAATTCGGGATTATCTGCTACTACATTTTTCGGTGCAACAAAAATGCAGTCACCTGATGAAATTACTTCGGTGGCCTCTTCCGATCTCGCATTCAAGAACTCTAATGATTGTCCACTTGCTCTGTAGATTTCGTTGATCGGGGCTATTTTCCAGTGAACAGTTACAGGTAGTTTAGAGTATATATTGAAGGCTTTAGTGATCTCTTGGGCGTTCCCCAGGGAATCGGCTTTAAAAGCGGGAACCCTACCGCTCTTAATAGTTTTTTGGGCCCATTGAATAATTTCTTGTGCAATTTTCTCTCTGTCCTGAAATTTGAAACTGGGGGAACCGAAAGTAGATTCTATGATGAGAATGTCACATGAGATCGGTTCAGCGCCCTTCAAGGTAAAGCTATCCTTGAATTGAAGGTCGCCAGTGTAGACAATGTTACCTTCCGTTGTGATTATCTCGTAGAGCGCTGAACCAAGAACATGTCCAGCATTGTGTGAGATAACCTCTAAATCATTGATCTTAACTTTACCCTCTATTGGAAGAGGCTTCCAACGTTTGACTTCTTTCCCATAGGATTTCACGATTTTCGCGGTTTCTTCCGTCGAAACTTTCTCAATCTCCCCGAAACTGAATCCCTTTGAATGATCATAGTGAGCATGAGTAATGAAAACATTAGAATAATACTGGTTTTTACTTTGAGGATCAAAAATTAATTTTGTGTCGCGATACTCAATAGACACACCTTCATCCCACTTGACGGTCAGAGACATAAAACTACCTTATGATAACTCTATATATAAATAAGAAAAGGTTTGCCATTGTGAAGAAGGCGCTCCCTACCTAAATATCCGTTTCTTAGACCTCTATCTCTTAGTAGAGGCGATTCCGGATGAAAAATAATAGGAGTTACTCGGAAACAGAATGCAGGAGAATTCCGACTTCTGCAATTAAGGACTGTCATAATGGTTTATTTGCTCAATTTGGCGATTATTCCAATATTACGGATATTCTGTCTTCTTTTATGAGGCTTAATATCTCCTTGATCTGTCTGAAAAACGGCATGATTCTTAGCTCTCTAGGTGATTGCAATCATCTAGTAAAGAGGCTTTAACTATCAACTTCCTATTTTCTGCTATTTACTTAGATCTTTCGCGTCTAAGTCTACGCTTCCTTTTCTCACGGCGCACCCGCTTCTTTTTCCACTTGGCTCTCATTTCACTCAACTTCACATTCTTGTTTCTATTCATAAATCAAAGTCTATAGATTTTCCAAACAGTAGTATGCCTCCAAAATCGAGGCTTTTTGAGAATTTAGAGTACTCTATGCTTTTAAATTTTTTGGGTCGAGTTGGAGTTGCTGGGGATGTTTTTCAGATGGACCGTAGGATGCATCTAAGAACCTAACGATTCTTTCAGCTCTGATTCTTCCAACCCCCTTTATAACAGAAATCTCTGATATAGAAGCGGCGAAAACTTTACGAACGGTTCTAAAATGTCTAAGTATCCTTTCGGCAAGTTTAGGCCCTACCCCTGGAAGAGAGGAAACCAGAAATAACTGCGTCTTTTCCAAGTCCTCTATTCTCGGCTTCTTCCTAACTAGGGGTCTCCTCGATCTAAGAGTGCTCCTCCGTTTAATCAATGTATAAATTAAGTTGGCCGTATGTTCCTCATCTGGAGTAAAGAAGACGTTTAAACCGTACTCAAAGGTCAATGTCGTTAGGGCGCCCCAATAAGCTCTAGACTTTATCTTTCTATCTAGAAGCGGAGTTATATCGCCCTCCACAATTAATAATGGATTCTCGTAGGCTTCGTGTAAATAATAGGCTTGATCAAAAATTCTGCCTGAATAGAGCGACCTCAAGAAGTCATTTTTCTCTTTCCGTTCAATAGCATACCCCGAGATCACGTAATCACCTATCTCAAGCATTCTATAATCAACCAGCAATCCTAGGTTTCTAAGCAGATCAGGGACTCCGGAAGATTTCTCTCGTTCATCAACGATAACCCTATATCTCATAGACATACAACCACAATCAATCAAAAAATTAGTCACACTATTATATGTTTATTGAGCCTTATGATCTTCGCTGAAAACGAAAATCCTTTTCCATCCAATGAAAGGTATTTGCGCAGTATTGAATCATTCAACGAAATCTTAATAGAAGGCTGATGGAATATCCTTTGAAAATTGAGGAGCCGAAGAAATGAAGAGTCAACTACTCTGTTTTCCATGCACTGTACGTACAGCTTATGATATCGCTACGAAGGCGACGGATGATAAAAATCTCCAGTATAGGATAGTAGAAGAGACGACTAGATGGTTAATCGACCATCCCAATTTATCAGAGTTAAATCCCGCGGCCATCCATACTCGCGCCTTTCGAATATCAACGCGGATATCTGGTAACCCTGATCCATTTAGACATCTAAAGAAGTTCTCAAATGAGATGGCGATGAAGGTTCTTCCTGTTCTAGAGAGGGAAATCAAGAAGATGGAGAGCTTCAAAGATAGATTTAGGTTTGCTGTTTTAGGGGCTATCTGTGGAAACGCAATAGACTTCGAAGTGGAGAACTACGCGTTTTCCTTGGAGAATATCGAACCCTTCCTCTTGAATTGTCTAAAAGGAGAGTTTGCCATTGACGAGACGGCTCGGCTCATGGAGATTCTCTTAGAATCCAAGAAGGTACTGTACCTCCTAGATAATGCTGGGGAGATAGTATTCGATAAGTTCCTCATCAAATTAATAGCCGATCATTACCCCGTAACAGTATGGGCGGCTGTCAAAAGCAGATCTATCCTAAACGACGCCACGATGGAAGACGCGACACAGATAGGCCTGGGAGAAGTTGCTAGTGTGATAACAACTGGAAGTGATCATATAGGTTTGAAATTGGATGAGTCGTCTAAAGATTTTTTGGAACACCTCAGAAATGCTGATCTAATAATAGCCAAGGGGCAAGGACACCTCGAGAGCATACAAGAAGTTATCATATCCAAGCCTATTGCCTATATCCTTAGGGCAAAATGCATCTTAATTGCCAAAGAATTAGGTGTACCTCACCATGGAAACGTCGTCAAAGTTGTGTCCTAAAGAATTAGGAACGATTTCTAATGCCTTCAAAAAGAAAAGAGTATTTCTCTTCTTAAAACTTAAAGATTGATCTTGCATTTTCAGTAGTCTTCTCCGCCACTAACTCTTCTTTTTCACCCTTTAACTGAGCAACTGCAGCTAATGCCTTCAGTATATGAGACGGCTCAGCAGGTTCTCCTTGATACTCAACCGGCGAATCAGTCTCCAAAATAAGGTTTTCCAGAGGAGTATCCTGGATGACTCTTCGATGTTCTTTGCTGTAGGCCGCTGCGGGTGTGGCGGAAACATAATAGCCGTGAGCAAGGAGTTTATTTAGGGTTGTTGGAGGACCTGTAAACCAGTGGAAAACTGCCCTCTTGACGCCGCTTTCTATGGTTATTTCAACAGCATCTTCCCACGCGCCTCTACTGTGAATCGAGACGGGCTTACTGTTTCTCTCCGCGATCTCGAGGAGCCTTCTAAATAAAGCCATTTGTTCCTCCCTTTTCTCACGGTTCCTTCTAACCTCTCTATACCAGTAGTCCAGACCTATCTCGCCTAAGGCTACAACTCTATCTACGTTCTCTCTGATCAATTTAATGTTCTCCTCGATTTTTGAGGCATCTAGGTTCCAAGGGTGGATACCCAAAGCTGGATAGACCATCAATCTGCCACCTTTATACGCACCTCCAGCTCTAAGAGCCCATAGGTTCGACTCATAATCAGAGCCCATCGTGATCACCGCGATTACTCCGGCCACCGAAGCCCTCTCAAGAGACTCCTCGAGGTTCTCTAAATCCTCTAGATGAGCATGAGTATCGATGAGATCCATGAAGAATCACCACCTACATATTATTGTAATTTCTATTGCTAAGATCTATAAATCTCGGTCTCTTTAATTAAAGGTTATAAAAGTTTTGAGATAGAAAATAGACAGCGTATGCATTTCCGGTGTACCTTACTATTTTAATCTGGGATTTTGATGCGTAATTTAGGATGAAAATTAAAAGGTTCAAACTTGGATGATGATATGATTCTTAAGGTTATCAATGGTCTTTTTCGCTTGGGTAAACAGATCTTAAATATAATTGCTAAAATTTTAAGCTTCTCACTTTTCCGCGATGTTTTTTACCATTTTCTCTGCGATTTCCTGTGCTTTTATAGCGTCTTCCACGGTTACTAGAGGATGTTTTTTATGGAGGATGCATTCTATGAAGTGGCTGTCTAATTGATAATGTCCTCAAGATTCTATACCTGACGCTGGAATATCCCACTCCCTCAGTTCAGGGTCAGCTCCATAAACGACTATCTTGTTGTTCCAGATTACATGTAAAACATTTGTGTTGTCCCCATATACTTCCAATCTGCTAGTACTCGCTGAAGGTTTCACCGTGGCGCCATAATGTAGTGAACCGACTATTCCACTCGAAAATTTAATGATGCCCATCGTATTGTACCCCAAGATGTCGCCGTATTCCTCGAGTTTAGCGTAATTGCTCATCCATTCAACGCTTTCAATATCCTTCTCAAACATCCATCTCAGCATATCAATTGACCATACTGAAAGGGTGAAGTCGGGATAACCTCCATTTTTCTTAACGTCCCATGCCCATGATCCAGCTGGCCATTGTTTCGCCAAGTCCATAGCTTGTATAAACTCTCTAAAGTGAACAGCCACGGGTTTACCAACAACTCCAGATCGTATCATCTCCTTTGCTTTGACATATGCTGGTGCAAATCTAAAGTTTAAGACAGGCATCAGCACAACTCCATATTTCTCTGCCATATGTCTTTTCAATAGATGGCTGTAAGAAATCAAAGGTTATCTGGCATGATGGGCAAGTAGTCACTATGCAGTGGGCGCCGGCATCCATAGCATCCCTTAGTTTGCTCCTAATGAGGCCTCGGCCCATCTTTTGATCGACGGAGAGGGTGGGAAAGCCGCAACACCACAATTTTTTCGAAAAAGTAGAAAAGAATCATTTTCTCTTCTCCAAATAAAGTAGAATGTTAAAAAAAGGATAGGACGTAGTGCTGCACAAATTTTGGCACCGATATCTTTTTATTTTGTATTTCGAATTTGCGCTTATTAACAAAGGAGGACGTGAGATGCCCGACGGCTTTAAGATGCTAGAAAAAGAGCATATTGCTCCGGGTATTAAACGTGTGGTTATCTCCGCGCCTTTAATAGCCAATAAGGCTAAGGTAGGTCAATTTGTGATACTTAGGATAGATGAGTATGGAGAAAGGTTTCCTTTAACATTATTTCGTTGGGATTCTGAGAAGGGAACGATCACTCTGATATTTCAAGAGGTAGGAGTTTCAACCAAGAAACTGGGCATGCTCCAAGTCGGCGATTGCATTAAGGACGTGCTTGGCCCGTTAGGAAATCCCTCTGAAATAAAGAGGTACGGGAACGTGGCGGTTATAGGCGGAGGAGTTGGAACGGCGTTGATGTACCCTCAAGTATCAGCCCTGAGGAAGGCTGGAAACCGGGTTATATCGATTCTCGGGGCTAGAACCGCTGAACTGTTGCTCTTGGAGGGAGAGTTAGCTGAATTGAGTGATGAACTTTACGTATCCACCGATGATGGGTCAAAGGGATATAAAGGGTTCACATCCGACGTTTTGAAGAACCTCTTAAATAAGGGGGAACGGTTCGATTATGTCTTCGCAGTTGGGCCCATCCTTATGATGAGGACTATAGCCGAGGTTACACATCCTTACGGGATAAAGACCGTTGTCAGTTTAAACCCGATCATGATTGATGGCACTGGCATGTGTGGCGGATGCAGGGTTACCGTAGGAGGAGAAACCAAGTTTGCCTGCGTGGACGGCCCAGAGTTCGACGCTCATAAAGTGGATTTTCGGGAGCTTATGAACCGATTACGCATATACATAGAAGAAGAGAAGGATGCTCTTTGCGTTTTAGAAGAGAATTTTCAGAGGTTTAAGAGAGATGACTAAGCTATCTCCACCGCCTCAACTGATGCCGAAGTTGAGGGTTGAAGAACGCGGCCGATACTTCAAGGAGGTAGCCTTAGGCTATACTGAAGAACAAGCGAGGGCTGAGGCTGTGCGCTGTTTACACTGTAAGGTTCCGAGATGTGTTGAAGGCTGCCCAGTCAATATTGACATTCCAGCCTTCATAGAGTTCATAAGAGAGGGAAAGTTCGACGAAGCCATCAAGAAGATTAAGGAGAAGAACAGTTTGCCCGCGATCTGCGGCAGAGTCTGTCCTCAGGAAACCCAGTGTATGGGCAAATGTATACTCGGTGTTAAGGGAACTCCCATAAATATCGGGGCTCTCGAGAGGTTTGCCGCAAATTGGGAGCAAAGGAAAGGAATCAATAAACCCCAGATCGCGCCTTCCACTGGGAAGAAGGTGGCGGTTGTAGGTTCCGGACCGGCTGGATTGACGACTGCAGCTGAGCTTGCGAAGCTAGGTCATGATGTTACGATATTCGAGGCATTGCATCTTCCTGGAGGGGTCTTAATGTACGGGATTCCAGAGTTTAGGATGCCTAAAGATATCGTGATGGATGAGGTTAGATACGTGGAAAGCCTCGGCGTTAAGTTTAAAACAGACGTGATAATCGGGAAAACAATCACTTTGGACGATCTCTTCAAAATGGGATTTGAAGCAGTCTTTCTCGGAACAGGAGCTGGACTACCCAGTTTCCTTGGAGTCCCGGGGGAGAACCTCTGTAGCATATACTCCGCCAATGAGTTTCTAATACGCGTCAACCTGATGAAGGCTTACATGTTTCCAGAATACGACACACCTATCAAGATTGGGAATAAGGCCGCCGTCATTGGAGGTGGAAACGTAGCTATGGATGCGGCGAGATCAGCCCTTCGATTGGGAAACGAAGTAACAGTGATATATCGCCGTACGGAGGAGGAGATGCCTGCGAGAAGGGAAGAGGTTGAGAACGCTAAGGAGGAAGGAATCAACTTCCTATTTTTGGCCACTCCAGTCCGATTTTTGGGGGATGAACGCGGCTGGGTAAAGAAAGTTGAATGTATCCGAATGAAGCTGGGAGAGCTGGATGAGACTGGGAGGAGAAGACCCGTACCGATAGAGGGTTCCGAGTTTCAGGTAGACGCTGACATAGTTATCGTTGCCATTGGCCAAAAGCCAAATCCTTTGGCTGTACGTAATAAAGGAGAAGTGAAAGTTACAAAACACGGCACAATTGTCGTAAATTCGGAAACCTACGAGACAAGTCTGAAGGGTGTCTTTGCCGCGGGAGACATCGTAACCGGAGATGCTACGGTAATCTCAGCGATGGGAGCGGCTAAAAAGGCGGCTCGATCAATCCATGAATTCCTAATGGGAAATAAATAACTTCGTGTTTGCGTTAACATTTACGTTAGCACAATGTCCATCATTCAAATGCGACAAGATCTTTACTCTTATTCTGTTTGTTCGGATTCTTCTAGTTTCCAGCCATTTCCTTCATAATTCGAGGAATTCTTAATGCGCCAGCGAGCTTGAGCCAATCTTCCGATCGACGGAGAGCGTTGGAAGTTGCAACACCATAATTTAAGAGACCAGTAGATGTTGCTTGCACTGGTGGCTTCCACGAGTTCGTCGAGGATGTCGGGAATTTTCCGGATTATCGAACTTTCAAACTCTTGAAGGTCCTTACAACCCTCAATTTAATCTTTTCAACACCTAGTTCTTAGAAGAATCCTTGCAAGTAATATCTCACGCAATGAATTTTGTTAGAAAAGATTAAATAAATAAATGAACTTCTAAAATCAGAATTAGAAGACACGGATTCCATTAGGGGAAAAACATGATTAAGCCAGTATGTGACGAGGTCAGCATAAAAATAAACAATAATTATTGTGGTAAATGTAAAATATGCTCTTCGATTTGCCCCTTCGAGGCCCTATCCACTGATGAAAAAACTGGTGAAATTAAACTAGATATAGAGAAATGTCAAGTGTGCGGAATTTGTTTCAGTTCATGTCCAGTGTCAGCTATTGAAATGGCATACTATGACGTTAAATCACTTATCACGTATGTTGAGAAATCAATGCATGAAACAGGATCGAAGGCGCGCGTGGCATTAGATAATCTTCATAAGGGGTTTTACTGAAGCGCGGTTGAGATTTAGACCCAACTCCTCCGGAGGTAGATTTAATGCCAAGCCAAGAAGCTGAGGATAGTACAAAACTGGGAGGTTATACTCCTCATTGTACATCCTTGAAATGGTTGGTTGTAGCACATCGAAGGAGATCTGGCATGATGGGCAAGTAGTCACTATGCAGTGGGCGCCGGCATCCATAGCATCTCTGAGTTTGCTTCTAGTAAGGCTTAACCCCATCTTTTGATCGACTGAGAGTGTGGGAAAGCCGCAACACCATAACTTAAGGGGCCAGTAGATGCTGCTTGCGCCAGTGACTTCTACGAGTTCATCGAGAATGTGAGGATCTTCTGGGTTGTCAAACATAGTGATCCGTGACGGCCTAAGTAGGTGACAGCCATAGTGCACTGCGACTCTCAGACCCTTTAGAGTCCTTACAACCTTCGATTTAATTTTGTCAACGCCATAGTCTTCATAAAAAACTTGAAGGATATCCTTAATCCTAGTCTTACTAATGTATTCTAATCCTTCGTTAGCCAAGAGACCGTTAACTTCCCGCAGTAGCTCCGGACTTTCACTAAGAATATTACTTACATCCTTGAAATGAGCGTAGCAACTATTACATAGCACCATCAGATTCAAACCGTACTTTTCCGCTAATGACATTATTCTCGCTGCCAAGAAAATAGGTGCCTTAGAATTAACAGATCGGAGGAAAAAGCCGCAACATCCAGCGTCTTCGAAGTCTACTAGCTCTAAACCGAGGGCGTTGGCCACGCTGCGTGTAGCTAGATCGCAGTAGTTTATCCTAGCTGGAAGTTGGCAACCATAAAAATAGAGATATTGCACTCTTCATCCCTCCTTCATATTGATAAGTTCACTTAAATTCGTTCTCTCGAGAAGTTTTCTGATGGATTCAATTTTAACCCGAGAGACTGTCGGTAGCCCCATTTTGGACCGTTCCCTTTCTCGAAGGACCGTGATTTCCGCTGCACGTCCCGTCTCATAAACTTGCTGACTGAATAGCTTGTAGCCTTCAGGCATACCCCTCTCTCTAGCCGCGATGTTCTTCAGCGCAAACATGACGTTTGCTATTTCTACGCCTTGAGGGCATCTCTCCGCGCACATGAAACAGGTTGCACATGTCCATATCGACTCGCAGCTGACGGCTTGATCCCTCATTCCAAGCAGCACCATTGCTATTACTTGATGGGGTTTCACTTCCCAAATGTCGGAATATGGGCAGTTTGAGGAGCACATACCGCACTGAACACACCAGAGAACAGTCTTCCCTTCGGGGGTTTTGGCTATCTCGAACTTGAAGTTTACATCAAGATCAGAAGCTTGGACGACCCTTCCATGCATATATCATTCCTCCTCACCAATTCTTCTAAGCGGATTGGATCCCAACTTTTCCAGCTGATCTGCGAAGTTCTTCATTATCTCCGCTAACTTCTTCCCTTCACCCGCAGAAATCCATTCTAACCTAAGCCTCTCCGGCTCTAAACCAGCCTCCTTAAGCCACTTCTTCACATTGGACACCCTTTTCTCTGCTTTGATATTGCCTGATATGTAGTGGCAGGTGCCGGGATGGCATCCGCCTATGAGGACTCCATCCGCACCGAGCATAAATGCTTGGAGTATATGCCTCTCGTCCACTCTTCCTGAACACATGACTCTTATAATTTCTACCGTGGGCGGGTATCTGAACCGACTTACCCCTGCCATGTCTGCACCTGCATACGCACACCAATTACAGAAGAAAGCTAGGGCTTTTGGTCTTTCCCTACGCAACGGGTCTTTCAGAGATGCTTCTATCATGGATGAAATCTGGTCATGAGTGAAGTGGTGCATGGTTATAGCCGTGGCAGGACATTCCACGGCACAAGCTC
>Ga0172366_10001689_pt1 | contig 17270 bp, 20 predicted proteins | sample LakKivSesite69cm_FD_114533 | JGI IMG/M metagenome (GOLD analysis project Ga0172366, IMG submission 114533) | Sediment microbial communities from Lake Kivu, Rwanda - Sediment site 69cm | ecosystem: Environmental > Aquatic > Freshwater > Lake > Sediment | place: Rwanda: Western Province, Lake... | reverse complement strand
GCATCTGTATATGTTGTAGAATCTGGGCATGTTGGACCTGAAGCAATAAATTCTATTGGATCACCAACTATATCAGATATTATAAAAGATACCACTTTACATTTGCAGTGTTTAACAAGCTGTCCACCTTTTATAAAAGAAAGGTGTTTACGTACTGTGTTAACCTCTTTTATGTTAGCACCTGATTTAAACAATAACTTATTTGCCTTCTGAAAATCTTTAAGATCAATTCTTGGTTTACAAAAAAGCGAAGATCCACCACCAGATATCAACGCTATGAGTAAGTCGTCTTCACTGCAACCATCTGCAATTTCTAAAACTTTCTCTGTACCAATTAAACTCTTTTGATTGGGCGTTGGATGACTACCAACATAAGTACGAACATGTTCACTGTTTGCCTTATGTTTTTCATCGTTGGTTATAACAACTCCTTTTTTTACATCAATCGAGTCGCAAACAGCGTCTGCCATACCAACACTTGCTTTACCAAAGCTAACCAGGAAAATATGATTAAAATCATTTAAATCAATTTTTTTACCGTTTGAAATAATTTGTTTTCCATTAAACCTTGATTTAACCGCTTTGTATGGATCAGCAGCATCTACAGCTGCAGTAAAAATATCTAGGACGTCTCTTCTTATTCTTTTAAGTTTTGGGGTTTGACCGTTTTTAATAATTTGGCTATAGTTTTTAAACAACATAAACTGATTTATTATTTACCAAACTGCAGTTGTTTCATTAAATTCTTTCTGAGTTTACGATCACCAGAGAAACCTTTCATCATACGTTTTGTCATGTTATAGTATTTCAGAAGTTCTTTTACATCCTTGTTTTCTACACCTGCACCATGAGCGATGCGTTTTATTCTAGAAGAATGAACTATATTCGGGTCATTCATCTCGTCATCAGTCATAGAATCCATTATAATTCTGAATTTTTTTAGTTTATTCTGAGTCGTGTTCATATCAACATCTTTTATCTTACCTGAAAAGCCACCTGGTAGCATCTCCGCTATCTTATTCAAAGGCCCCATACCAGATAGCATATCCATCTGGTCGTACATGTCATGAAGGGTGAATTTACCAGACATCAAACGTCTAGCTGTCTCCTCTGCATCTTTACCTTTTAGGCTTTCTTCAGCTTTTTCAAGTAAAGATTTTATGTCTCCCATTCCAAGTAAACGAGATATAAAACGCGATGGATCGAATGTTTCAAAATCACTATCATGCTCCCCAGTTCCAATAAAAACAATTGGTGCGCCAACTTCTGCTGCTGCACTAAGAGCACCACCGCCCTTGGCAGTACCATCTAATTTAGTAAGAACAATACCTGTTACATCTATGGATTCATCAAATGCTTTCGCCTGTGGACCGGCCTGCTGGCCAACAGCGGCATCCATAACAAGCAGTTTTTCATCTGGTTTAGTAGCCTTAAATATTTCTTTCATCTCTTTTATAAGATCGTCTTCTAGTTTATGCCTACCCGATGTATCAACAATTATGATATCGCAAGCTCTCTGCAGTTTGTTTATACCTTCTTTTACTACCTTAACAGCATCTTTTTCTTTTTTATCGCCATAAAAAGGTACCTCTGCTTTCTCAGCGATTTGTTTAAGTTGTTCGTATGCTGCAGGTCTGTGTACATCACCAGCTATTAAAGCAGGTCTAAGCCCCTTCTTTTTGAAGTATTTAGCAAGTTTACCACATGTAGTTGTTTTACCTTGGCCATATAAGCCGACCATCATTATAACTTGTTTTTTTACTGGTATTTCTCTGCGCTCACCTAGAAGTTTTACAAGTTCATCGTATACAATATGGATGACATGCTCCCTGCTACTCATACCTGCAGGAGGTTTCTCTTCAAGCGCTCGTTTCTCAATTTTTTTTGATAACTCTAAAACAAGTTTAACGTTAACATCTGCTTGTAAAAGCGCTCTTTGTATATCTCTAACTATCTCTTTTATAAGCTTAGAATCAACATAGACCGCATTGGCAATTTTTTTCAGAGTTCCTCTGAGAGAGTCCCCTAAATTATCTAACACCATTTTCTATTCCTTTCACCAGGAAATAATAAAAGAGGCATTAAAAGATATCGATGTCTAATTTTACTTTATATTTTCCAAATGTTATTGTGTGGCAAGTTCTGTTTTTTTAGTTTTTATTAATTGTTGGTAGTTTCTCAAACCTGTGATTATGTCCTCCCATTCATCCATTATATTATCAACATTTTCTTTGCTTTTAATATAGAAATCAACCAATTCATCTATCTTCTCAGAAAATGTAGGTAATGCTCGTGACATGTCAGTAACTGTCACAATTCCAACTATCTCGTTGTTTAAAATAACAGGTAGTTTCTTTATGTTGTTTTCTCTCATTATTTCAGATGCTCTCTCTATCGGTGCTAATGCGTGGACCGTTTTTATATTAGATGACATGATTTCTCTGATTTTAGTTGTTTTTAGATCCTTTTCCATCAGTATAGCTCTTTCTATTATATCCCTCTCTGTTACAATTCCAACGAGAATAGTTCCATCCATTACTACGAGACATCCGACTTTTAGATCCTTGTATTTTTTGCATGCATCTAAAACAGTTTCGTTGCAGTCTATTGTTACTACTTCTCTGGTCATAATTTTTTCAACTAGCAACTTTACCACCTTAGCAATTATTAATACAATATACTCTATTTAATCTTTCATTAAAATATCTATTTCTGGATTTAGATTATAATGAATTGTTTTTCTAAAATTTAAGAAAGTTTTAAAACATCTTTTTTGCTATACGACTGCTGGTATGATAAGTAGAGAAGAAGCTTTTGTATTATTAAAAAAATATATTAAAGACGAAAAATTATTAAAACATTCTATGGCAGTTGAGGCTATATTAAGAGCCGTTTCCAGGAAGCTTGATAAAGATGAGGATCTGTGGGGTTTGGTAGGTTTACTCCATGATCTTGATTATGAATATACTCAAAAAGAACCAGAGAAGCATGCTAATCTTTCTGCGCAGATCCTAGCAAATTTACTTCCTGAAGAGGCTACAAATGCCATTAGAGGCCATAATTATAAGCACACCAATTATCCTCCTATTACTTCTCTTGATAAATCTTTGATTGCTGCAGATGTTGTATCTGGGCTAATTATTGCTACGGCGCTTGTTATGCCTTCAAAGACACTTGCTGAGGTTAAGCTAGAAACTTTGATACACAAGTTTAATGACACATCTTTCGCGCGTGGATGCAGCCGAGCTAAAATTGAACTTATTTTAGATGCTGGTATGGATGTAGAAGCCTTTTTGGGGTTGAGTTTGAATGCACTTAAAGAAATCTCTAATCAATTAGGTTTCTGATTTCTTGTTGTTTTTAGAGGAAAACATTAATACCAGCATTATTTATGTGGGTCAGATGTCGTGATCTTCGTGTATGAAGAAAACAGAATAAATGAAAGAGGCGAACAAGAAGAGGAATACATACGACTGCCTTTGCCAGATAGAAATAAAAAGGAAATGTTTGCTATAGCTGATAGGTTGATGGGCGGGTCTAGGATTAATGTTATCTGTGCAGATGGCAAATCAAGGATGGCTCGCATACCTGGTAGACTTAAACGTAAACAGAGGGTTAGAGCAGGTGATCTTGTTATTATCAAGCCCTGGGATATACAAAATGAGAAAGCAGATATAGTTTTTAGATATAGAAGAACCCAGGCTGTTTCTCTTAGCAGGCGTGGGTTGTTACCAGAGGAAATAAATGTCTTCTGAGCGTTTTTTAGATGATAAATGGCTAAAAAAACTTGATAGGGAGATGCAAGTTCTTTTTGATAGAGAAGGTACTGATAGAAAAACACTGGATGAGGTTTTTGATAAACCTACACTAAACACCTTGGGTAAGTTAATTTCTGATGGGGTTATTGATATCGTAGATTTTCCAATTTCTACAGGCAAAGAAGGTAATGTTTTTCGTGGAGTTACCCCTGACAAAAAATTTGTTGCATTAAAGATATATCGTACCTCAAATGCTACTTTTAAACATATGTCTAATTACATAGTGGGTGATCCGCGTTTTAAGGCTATTAGCAGAAATAGGAGGGAGATTGTTAGAGAGTGGACTAAAAAAGAATATAAAAACCTTGAGATATTGCATGAAATTGGTGTGAGAGCACCAGTACCGATCAAAAGAATAAACAATGTTCTAGTCATGGAATATATTGGTGATTCTAATATGCCTGCCCCTATGATCAAAGATGTGGTCCTTAGAAACCCAAAAAAAATATCTGATACTCTGATTAGTTATATATCAAAGATGTACAAAAAAGCTGGGCTGATACATAGCGATTTAAGCATGTTTAATGTGCTTATACATAAAAACCAACCATATATAATAGATGTTGGGCAGAGCGTTCTAAAAGAACATCCACTTGCGTATGATTTCTTAAAGAGAGATATACATAACGTTTTACATTATTTCAAAAAATATGGTATTGTAGCAAATGAAGAAGAGATATATATTAAGATTACAAAGAATTAGTTGTGGTGATTTATGAGATATCTAAAAATACCGGTTGAACGAGTAGGTGTTTTGATAGGGCATAACGGTGAGACTAAGAGGCATCTGGAAGAGCTTTCAAATGTTGAGATAGCTGTTGATTCTGATGAAGGCGAAATAGCTATTAATGAAAAAAATGCTAAAGATCCCTTGTCTGTTTTAAAAATTGAGAGTATAATCAGGGCTATAGGTAGGGGTTTTTCTCCACAGAATGCTATGAAATTGTTTAACGATGATTTTGATTTTTTTGTTTTTGATATTTACGATTACGTTGGTAAAAAAGAATCACATGTACAGAGACTAAAAAGTAGGGTTATTGGAAGAGAAGGTAAAACAAAGCATGTTTTAGAAGGAATAACTGAATCTAATATATCGATTTATGGTCATACTATTTCTGTTATCGCTGATATCGAGAGTATGGATATAATAAAAAAAGCGTTAGATATGCTGTTGAGTGGTAGTAGACATTCAACTGTTTATAGATTCGTTGAAAGTAGTATGAAAAAGTTGAGGCTGGAGAAGAGACTTGGATTTTGACAGGTTAATCTTTTAATATGGTACTCTATTCTGGTGTGCAATTTAGATATTTGTTTTGCCGTCCTAGCTCAGTTGGTAGAGCACTCGGCTGTTAACCGAGCGGTCGCCGGTCCGAGTCCGGCGGACGGCGCTGTTCTTTTAGAGAGTTATATTGAAACATAGTTTCATTTTCAAAATTAATATATTCCTAAGATAACAAATGTAAAATCTTTGCCTAGGTAAAATGATGTGTCTAATGAAGATCTTAATTTTGATTTTGGTACTATGTGTGTGGGAAGTGAGTAATAGAACCAACTCCAACTAGGAGTTGAGGTCCGATTAATGTGTTACGACCAAGGTCTCCAAAATTAATGAATAAGCCATTGAATAAGAAAGTCATCGCCCTATGACAACCAAAATTCCAATATACAAAACTAGGTCTAAATATACGGCCTGTCGCTGAAAAACCAATGACTTGTCTCATCCATATAGGTCTTATCATTTTTCCTAAGAATGTTTCGTATTCATAATGTGGTATCAAGGTCCAACCGATGCCGATGCTTAGCAATGGTTGCCTCCATATTCCAGTTCCTAATAGCATTCCTAAGATTCTTCCGAAGATGCCTTGGGATTCTGGGTCGGAGTCTTTAACGTATTTCATTAAATGGATCACGTTGGCTATTTTTTCTTTGCAGGATTCGACCATTTCTTTTGGAAAGTTGTTTCCCGCAATTTCCTTGATTGAATCAACTATTTCGTTCGTGCTTATCTCAACTTCATCCCACTCTGAATCGGAAATATTTATACCATCAGGACTGTTTTTAGATATCGTATCATTAATCAGGTCTAAAGTATCATTTACTTTTTGGCTTAAAAACTGGAATTGTTCATATGTGATTTCCATCTGAATTGAGTAGTCCTCCCCATTAATACCTCTAACCTCTATGGTTAAATTCTTTTTTTCTTGAGTTGGTTCATCTGCAACTACAGCTAAACCTGGTAGAACAAGCATTAAAACAACTGCAAGTGGTATTATATTCTTTATTTTCATTTTTTCCCCCTCTTTATCTTTATTTTAGCGTATTTTATTATATAGTAAGTTTTATATAAACTTATTGGAACAATTATACTATTATTAAGGACATATATATAAACTTTATAGAACGAATATCCTACAATAAAACAAAATCAGAAATAAAAATAGAGGAATTTTTTATCTTGTTGTAATAAACAAAATTGCCTATATTTAGGGTTAATCGAATATTTATAATCAACAAAATTAAACCTAATACAAGCGGGAAATCCATGACTTTTAAGTAATGGATGAATCGTCTGGAATATTAAAGATAAAATGTCATTAGCATTTTTCCCTCTTAGGGAAAAAGCTACGTAATTTTTATTGTGTGAGGGAGATGACAAAAACTAAAAACTTTTATCTAACTGGAGTAAAAGTACTTTTGCATATCCAGTTGCTTATGCATCCATAAATTATATAAAACAAAAATATATTGTTATTCTCAAAGCAGATAATAGTTTAGTTTTAAATAAAAAGATAGGGATTGGTGGAATAAGATGGGATGTGAATTCAAAACTAAGGTGAAACTTGATTATATTCAAGATTTTCAGATGATGTTTGAGAGGATGAAAATAGATCGTCCTCGTGAGGCAGCTGTTTATTATGTAACACTTGTTTTGGATAGCCCGAAGGAGTTCTCTGATTTTCTTAAAGTAGCTGAGGAGCTAGCTAATATAACTAGGAGACCTCTTGAAACAGGTCGTGCCTCTCTGTTAAAAAGTGGCATTATAGCAAAGGTTTTGTTTTCAAAAGATGCAGACGAAGATTTCGGTAGAGAAAGTTATTTACCTGTTCATCCGCGGGCGATATGGGAGGACATAAAAACCGACCTAAAACAGGTTATCGCTGAAGACACTTTTAGGGCTATAGAAAATCGTCTGGATGAATATGGAAAATGTTATAACGGCAACTACGAAAAATATGGTATACGACTAAAGAGAAATGGTAACGTAACACTTCAGTACAGCGGTAAATGGATTTTGTACACAGTTCTTAATAACTGTCTGGATAAGAGTAATAGTTTGAAGATGCAGGTCGGCGGTGAAAGGTTTTTCGAAGAACCTTTCATAAAATACTTTAAAAAATTTTTGGATCTGGACACAAAAGTGCAATTGATAGTTGATACAAAGGTTAATATCGATGCCGCTCGTGAGCTTAAAAAATTATATGGTGACAAGATTGAGATACGTTATTTCTCTGAAGATGTGTCAGGTACTCTTCGTAATTATGTTTTCGGTAAAGAAATTGCGGTTAACGGTATCAAGATTCTTCCTGAGACAAACAATGAACCCTCCTATGTCGGTACAGCTTATGTTAACCTAGATGATATAGAAGTGTTAGACAGTAAATTTAACAGCCTGTGGGATTTAGCTAAACCATTAAAATAAATTTTTTTATTTGAATCGTATTGTTTCAAGATTCATTGGTGCAGCAGTGTTAATATTCATTTTTTTGTGTATCGTTGAAGAAATGTCCAGGCATTTGCTTTCTTCCCCGTGACCAAAAATAATCCTCTCCGGACGTGGTGACATGTTGTTCAAATAGTTTATCAATTGTCTCCTGTCACTGTGTCCTGAGAAACCATCACAGGTTTCAACACCCATCTTCATCTGTATATTAACTATATTTCCACCAACATTCAGTGGTATCTCACTCCAGCCTTTCTGTATTCTTCTACCAAGAGTACCCTCTGCTTGGTAACCAACAAACGCTATCACGTTCTTTTCATCCTGAGCCCATTCTTTGAAATACTCCATCACAGGGCCACCGTTCATCATACCACTAGTAGCAAGAACGATACATGGATCAGGATCACTAAGTATATCATGTCTCATATCCTGGCTGTCAACACGCTTGAAAATATCAGAAATAAGCGGGTTTTCACCCTGTTGGAATATCTGCGTCCTAAGCTTATTATTTAGGTACTCGGGATAGGCTGTGTGTATTGCTGTAGCTTCCCAGATCATACCATCAAGGTAAACAGGAACCTTAGGTATCTCCTTATTTTTCATTAGATCCTCAAGAACAATCATGACCTCTTGGCTTCTTCCCACTGCGAAAACAGGTACCAAAACCTTTCCCTTTTTCTTAAGACATCTCTGAATTATATCCTTCAGACGATCTGTTGCCTCTAGTCTACTAGGCTGGAAATCATCTCTACCACCGTATGTTGATTCTATGACAATAGCCTCAAGACGAGGGAACCGGTTAATTGCAGGATTAAAAAGCCATGTTTTCTCGTATTTTATGTCACCTGTGAAAGCAATATTGTACAATCCTTCGCCTACGTGGAAATGTGCTATAGAAGAACCTAGGATATGACCTGCGTTATGGAAAGTGAGTCTAACATCAGGCGTAATATCAGTAGTGTCACCATAGTTAATGGCTATGCAATGTTTTATAACATTTCTTATATGCTCAGCTGAATAAGGCACGCTTTTTGCATCAGCAACCGCGACCTTTAGATAGTCCATTTGCAACAACGTCATAAGATCTCTAGTTGGCGGTGTGCAATATATCGGTCCGTCATAACCGTATTTGTATAACAATGGCATAAGACCCGAGTGATCAAGATGAGCATGAGTTATAATAACAGCATCTATAGTTTCAAGTGGTAAAACCTCAGGTAAATGAATATATGGTGAACCATTTTTGTCAGATGATACGTCAACACCACAATCAATCAAGATTTTGCTATCCTGAGTATGAAGCATACTACAGGATCTACCAACTTCACGAAAACCACCCAGAGCAACTATACGAATGAACTTATCCCCTTGGGATACGCCCCTGTGCAACCTTCTACCAACCTTACGTAGTATCTCTTTGCGCTCTTCACTCATGGACCTTATGTAACCGCGTATATCCTGCACTGTCTTTGATTGTATAGGAGGGGTTCTAACAATATTTGGAGACCAATTTATCTTCTTCCTTATCTCATTAAGTAATAGACCTTGTTTACCAATTGCAACACCAGGCTTCAAAACCTCTATGGTAACCTCACCTGTCTCAGGCTGGAAATAAATATTTGTTATCTCAGCATCCTTTGGTATCAAGTTTTTTATCATTTTTTCTGCTGCTTCAGTGTCAGTGAGAACAGACGGGTCAGGTCTTACAACAATACGTTTCTGCAGCATTTTGGCCAGCTGTTTGACAAGGTCATCGTTAGCAGCAAACTTGTTAGGATGCTTAGTGTAAATAACAACAAGCGCGCCCTCGAACTCAACATCAGACACATCGATACTGGGTGGTATAACGGTTCTTACTTTGGCTTTGATTTCTCTTAGAACGTCATCTACAGTCATTTTCTACCTTTTATTAGCTCTTTTTACAATTTAACAATAAACTTTTTTAATAGATTACAAGAAACGATGGTAATCGTCGTTTTTTACAATTATTTCGCTATTTTTTCCATACGTTTTTTAACTTCTTCCTCTGGTATCTCCTTGAATCCATCCTTTGTTATAACTGCTATATCTATCATGCCACCTGAGGCAGAATCTCTGTTCATAGCTGCAGTTATAGCTCTTACAGCTATATCCACGCCCTCGTTTGTAGTTATATCATCTTTGTAAAGATCTTCCATCACACCAAACACATAGGGTGATCCAGAGCCACCAGCTGTGTATTTATCTGGTATGGCTCCACCAGCGGCATCCAATGAATAAACATGGCCGCCGGTGTTGTCATATCCACCAATTATTAACTGAACATAATACGGATAAAATTTCCTTTGGTTTAATATATTTGACATTAGAGTAGCTGCGCTACTGACGGGCATATTTGCTTCTCGTTTAAGCCTGTACAAATTCGCCTCTGCGCTAAGATAACGGGCAAGAACCTGCAGATCACCAACTAAACCAGCTGTTGCTAAAGCCATATGGTTATCTATCTTGTAAAGTTTCTTTGTTGCTTTATGGGCTATTAAAGTACCCATTGTAGCCCTTTTTTCTGTAGCTATTACTACTCCGTCTTTACATACCATGCCTAAAGTTGTTGTTCCTGTTTTCTTAACATCTTCTGATGTCATAATAACTCCTCAAAACTAGGTTAAAACACACACCTACATCTTGTACCTTTTATTTATAATTTACTAAATGGTTAATCCTATTCAGAGAACAATGCTGCTACCTTGTTTATCTGATCTTTATGTGATAGAACAGTTACCTTGTCGCCTGAGAGTACTTCCACCTCATCTGTTGGTATTATGAATTTGTTTTCCCTTTCAATTGCTACTATAAGACTCTTTTTTGGTAAACCCATGTTTTTTATTTTTTTACCTGAAAGCTCAGAATTTGGTGATATAGCTAACCTGAATATCTCAGCGAATTTACCTACATCCATGTGTTCCTCTACATTTGGGTATTTTATTGATTTGTACAGATGCTCTGCCATTGTTATATCAGGGCTTTTAATCATTTTTACGCCCCGTTCCATGTACATAGGCTTGCTTTCTTCTTGGTTAACCACTGATACCAGGTGTTTAACCTTTTTGTTTTTTGCGAGATATACAACCATTAGATTTACAGCATCATCTTTTGTTGTTGTTACAAGTACGTCTGCTTTTTTTACTTCTGATTCATCTAGTGTTTCTTCTTTTGTTGCATCTGCGTTTATAGCTATAACGTCGTATTTTCTTGCGATTTCTTCGCATTTCGCTTCATCTTTGTCTATTACTACTATATTGTGATTTCCATTTTTAAGAGCGATTTCGGTTAGTTTCTGGCCTATGCCACCGGCACCTACAATAACTATGTACATTATTTTTTGTGCTCCATCTAAATTTAATTTTTTAAGGTCCGTGTAAATTTTGTTTGATATAAAACATTTGTGTTAGTTAAAGTTTAACGATTAATTAGTAAATCTTAAATATTTATAAGCTTAATAAATAAACTAGTAAGGTTAATATTAAATAAAATTACTATGACATGCTATATTTTGTCAATATTTTGTGATAAATATTGACACGCAATTTTTATTGTTAATTAATAGCACGACAAGCATAGCTAATGATAGATAAAATCTATCATGCATAATATTGAATGGCGTAGTTTAGCAGTCCAAATATAGTTCAATTAAAAAATTATTGTTTAGACTATTTCTTTTTTATTTGTGTTAGGAATTCCATTTTGTTCTGTTTCATCTGAAACCACTTCGGGTCGTATAAGAATATTTCTAACCGTAGTAGAATACCAATCACTTTTTTTATCTGATTGCGTGTGTCTTGTTTGTATCCTATTTTTATTCAAATATTCGGCTATTTCAGTATAACTTTTTCCTTCACTTCGTAAATCTTTCATAATTTTTATGACATTTTGTTCCTCAGGATTTTTTACAAGCCTAGTATTCTTTTTTCTATTCCCTATTATATCAGATTCAATTGTATATCCATATGGGGCTTTTCCAAACCATTCGTTTTTCATTTTTTGTTTTACACCGGCACGAATTTTTGAAGACAATTGTCCTCTAAAAAACTCGCTAAATGCTGCTAAATTTGTAAGCATAAATCTACCTTGTTCACTATAGATATCTATGTGTTGTAAATTATTGATGTGCAGTTTTACTTCGTGTTTTAATAATTCATCCATAACATTCAATAAATCTTTTGTGGATCTACTAAATCTATCACTATCAACAATACAGATGCCATCAAAAAGTCCGTTCTTAGCATCAGTAATCATTTCCTGGAATTTTTCTCTTTCTATATCTTTTGCACTTGCTTCTTCGTAATATGTTTTTACCCATTTCCAACCCATATCAGTTGCCCAGGTTTCTAGTGTAGATCTTTGTCCTTCGAGACTATAACCTTTCGTTTGTTCTCCAATACTAACTCGAATATAAAACGCCACCCTATATTTGTGCATTTGATACCTCTTATGTATATTAATAAACTATGTATATGAAAATTATTATTTATATTTTGCCGCTCAAAAGAGTTACCTTCGGTAGTCCGAGGGTAACTAAAAAGAGACTTATTCGATCAATAATTTAGTCGGAGTGCCACCACGATTCGTAATAATTTTTTGAACAGTGTTAAAATCTTGCACGGTAATAATTTGCTCGTGTTCACTCTTGTTGATGTACTTTTCCCATCGGAGATATCCACAGTATACCGGATTTTTTAATATGGTTGAAATCATCTTTTTCGCCCAAACTCCCTGCTTTTTTGTAGGGACTTTTTTATCGTTAAGCATTTTCGTTATTTCACCCATACTTTTACCATCTAAATACCAAGAATAAATGTTCTTTATCGCTGGCGCTTCTATTTGATTTATAAAGAGTTTTCCTTCATTGTAACTATAACCATATGGTATATTAAATCCTAGTATACCACCATTTATTTTTGCTTTTTGTTCCATGCCGATATAAACACGTTCGCCAATTTGTTCGGATTCTAATTGAGCGATCCCTTGGATAATATTCATAACAAAACGTCCTATCGCCGTAGATGTATCGAAGGATTCATTCATAGATACAAATTCTTTTTTATTTTTGTTTAGATGATCCATCATGAACATGAAATTTTTTGAGTTCCTATGAATTCTATCCATTTTGATTACTAAAAGTACGTCCCATTTTTCCATTTCTTCCATCATTCTGCTGTATTCTGGACGTTTTACGGTTCTTCCAGAATAACCATCATCGACATATTCTTCGGCTATAATCCAATCTCTTGCCTTACAGTAGGATCTTAATTTTTCTAGTTGTGCTCCTAATGAAAAACCTTCTTTAGCCTGATCCTCGGTTGATACTCTAGTATAAATTGCCGCTTTGACAGGTTGTGCATCCATCAAAATTTATTAACGAATTTAAATTTATAAAAGTATCTGCCATGATAAATATTATCTGTCATATCAAAAGCTTTTTCCAATTTTTTTGAAAAATTCGAAAATGACACATTTTTGGTAATTTTTTGATAAAACAAATTTAACTAAAATTTTTTAGTACCACAAAAATACAATTTTTTGCCTAAAACCCCCCATTTTTAGTCGAAATTTATGTACTCTAAGCATTTTTGTTGATTTTTACAGGAGAAAACTTTCAATCGTATTATACTACTTTTAGATGTCCTCTCCATATGATCGATCTTTTTTTAAGGTGATTTTGGTAGCAATATGCAAATATATTGTATGATAAATATTATCTATCATTGTAAATCTATGTAACGTGATAGCTATAGTCTGTCAACAAAATCATGTTGAAAGCATGTGCCATGTTAACAAAAATATTTAAATTTAATCTTAATAGTTAACTAGTTAATATTATAAATTAACAAAATTTACTTAGTAACTATTAACACTAATATTATACTTTTTTCAAAAAATTTACACAAAAAACAAAATTTTTATTCAAACTCATTCTCAGTCATTTCTTCATCGATTTCGTCAGCTACACCCTCGATTCTGTACTCGTCATAATTAGCTCTATGACCTTGCATCTTTTTTATATGCTTGCCGCAAATCTTGCATCTTCCTTCATCATCGTACTCACGCCAATCCATACATTTAGAACAAAACTCATCATTCCCAACAGTAATCCTCTTTTTTGGTCTTTGTTTTTCTTTTTTCTTCTTTTTCATAAATCACCTTATATCACATAATTAATATTATTAGACGTTAATTAGCATTTTCATTTTTGTAGCGTCCCTGAATACTTTTCATAGATAAGAAGTTTTTTAAAGATTACTATCATACCCTATTTAATCTTAAAATTAAGTTAAAAACTGGCGTCTCTAAAAAGTTGTTAGGAGGTTGTTAAAAACTTATGACTGAATATTGTAGAATCTGCGGTGAAGAATTAGCACCAGAAGAAGAACCTTTTGGCATATGTGAAAGCTGTAGGCTCGCTGAAAAAAGTAGTCATGTAGATGATATCGAGGATGTAGAACCAGATATGCGTTAGTTACGTTAAGTTTAAATTACTTTTTTAAGTTTTGAGTGTTATCTCATATATTTTGGGATGCAGGATTATCCATGGATTTTTAACTGCGGCTTGGGGATACTGCATGTTTCCAACATCTAAAAATCATCGCCTTTTTAGAACGATTAGAAAAGGAAAATAAAATGTGTTGTTAGCTTTTTCTCATTATGTTTTTTATTTCTTTGTTTGTTAGTTTGTAGAATTTTTTCTTTTTGTCAATTACCGCTATTTCCAATGAGTCTGCGTTAATCTTTTTTTTGTTTACTTTTTGGAGTGCTTTAAGTCCTGTGTCAATTGCCATGTCAAGGGTTAGGTCATTTTCGTATACGTTTTTTAGATGATTCATAACGTTAACACTACCTGCTCCCTCGCAGATAGCCTTGTATTCTTGAAATGCGCCTGATGGGTCTGTTGAGTATAGTCTTTTACCGGTTTGGTCAATCCCAGCTATTATAAGTGCTACTCCAAAAGGTCTTATCCCATCGTACTGTGTGTATGCATGCTTGTATTCACATATGATGTCAGTAAGTGTTTTTATTGTTATATTTTCGTCGTATGTTATTTTGTTTACCTGTGCTTCTTCTTGCGCTATTTCTACTAGACGTTGTGCATCAGCTGACAGGCCTGCGAATGCGCATCCTATGTAATCATCGATTTGGAATATTTTTTCCATTTTTTGTATTTCAACCAGGTGTGATGGATAGTTTTTGTAAGCAATTAATACCACGCCGTCTTTGTATTTCAAACCAAGTGTCGTTGATCCTTTGTTTATCGCCTCACGCGCATATTCAACCTGGTATAGTCTTCCATCTGGGGAGAATATTGTGCTTGCTTGATCATAGAGTGCGTCGGTTGGTTCCATTAAATTAACTCCAGATTCTAAATTTTCTTTTTTGTCAGAATACAATAATAATGTTTTATATTTATCCAAGGCGGTTAGAGATTTGTACTAGTAGTTTATTCTTTGGTCCTTTTTTGTCAACTAGTATCCTTCCATCTGTTTTCCAGTGTTTTGATGGGTGGGAAGAATCTTTTTCTAAAACCGGGTTGAGACCTAGTGATTTTGCTGATTTGATTATACGTTCTATATCAGGTTTTTCGACAGCATGTTTTTTTGAAACCCGTCTACCTTCGGTTTTGCTTAGTGTTTTGTCAAAATAGACAGGCCAAATAACGTATTTACCTTCATCTTTAGAAACCATAAACAATCACAGTGTGATTATTCTATTAATACAGCGTTTATAGCACCGGTTTGCCCAGGACGTGATGTTATTCTTGCTTTTCCCATTTTTGTGTTTATTATAGCCCCTTTATTCATAATGTTTCTTCTTATGTAGTGTGGGTTTGTCGGGTTGTCTAATACTGTTATTATCTCTGTTTTTGTGGTTTTGTTTGTTTTTTTGTCTAGAACATAAGCTGTGTTAGTAGTTTTTAACTTGGTTTTTTGGTGTTTTCCCCTGGTTCGAACCATTTTTGTTGTGTTTTCACCTATTGTTGTTAGGGTTTGTTCTCCACCTACTTCAAACCTTCTTTTGCTGCGGGCGTATCGAATCCTTCGCCCTGTTTTGCATCTTTTAGCTTTTCCTTGCCACAGTGCCATTGAAAAAAGGTGAATATGGAGGTTGTATTTAAACAATATGGATAGGATTTTTAGAATTCTTTTAGTGTTTTTTGTAGTTCATCAGGTAAAACAATTTCTCGTTCTACTTCTCTCCATTCTAAGTTGTAATCGGATAAAAGTTTTTTAACCATATCTGGTACACGCGGAGCACAGAGTATGCCTCTAACATTAGCCTCATCCACATCATTCTTTATGTCATTTACATACATCCTTAGTTGCTGTGCAGCACTTATGTTTGCTAGGCTACGTTTCACTTCTATAACAACAGGTGTATGATCTTTGTCGTAGCAGAACAAGTCAACTATGCCTGATTTCACATGTTTTTCACGCTTAGATATACGTAATCCTTCCTCGATCATATCTGGTTCGCTTATTATCTGGTTTACAACATCAGTTTCCATACCAGCTATAACAAGATTTGCTCTATCTCTTAGTGATGTTGCTACTATAAGTTTTATTTCACGGAATTTTATATTCATCTTCTCAGGAGGGTTTTTATGATAAGACCTTAGTAAAAGATATTCGTCTTCTATGTTGTATTCTGTTTTTGTACCAGCTGGCTGCCAGTTCACAGGCTCACGCATAACAGGCTGATGAACCAAAACAGTTCCATCCTGTTTTATCATTACAACACGTTCACCCCAGTCAAGTAAAGAACGCGCACGCCCATGGTAATCAATCATGCAGTCGCCTATTAAAACAAGCATTGTTTTATCTGGTTTAGATTTGTGATATGTTTTTATGAAATCGAGAGCCATTTTAGGTGTTGGGTTAACTATGTTATTTACCAAAGTTCCTCTCCTCAACGTATAATGTATAAGCGATAGTTTTCAGTGCCATGACTAATTAGGCACATTATTATCAATCCGCAAATGCTTTAAAAACTTAAGTTTTTTATTTGATTTTTATAATTTCAAAAACATCTCAATATGTTCAATGCCAGCCTCAAAAAAGATTTTGCCCCTGGTTTTAAAACCAAGTTTTTTGTAAAAACCAACAGTATCAATTCTTGAATGAAAATAAATCTCATCAAGATTGTTATTTTTACAGTAATCTAATACATACTCCACAATTTGTTTACCAAAACCTCTATTTCTGTACTGCTTTAGAACAGCGACCCTCTCAAGCCTAGCTCTTTGATCAATTCTCAAGCGTGCACAACCCACTGGTTCCTCACAGAAATAGGCTATCACATGTTTTGAGATAGAATCCAAACCATCAATCTCCAGATCTAATGGTACATTTTGCTCTTCAACAAAAACAGTTTTTCTTATATCAACAACTTTTTCGAATTCTTTCTCGTCATCAACAAACTTTACCTCTAAGTCTTTCACAAAAACTGTATAAAATTTTCTTATATAAAAACGAGATGTAATAAATAATATAAAAAGAACATAACTGTTACCAAAAACGCATGGATGGCGTCTACTGGTTTAAAAATGCAATAATCTACCACGTTTTGATAGATAGATTCTCTGGTTTTACCAGCACAGAAAACTGGGATAAACCAATATTTCTAGGAGGCAACATTAGAGGAATAACTGAAAAAATACCATACCTACTAGACCTTGGAGTTAACACTATTTGGATATCACCATT
>Ga0172366_10001688_pt1 | contig 17276 bp, 14 predicted proteins | sample LakKivSesite69cm_FD_114533 | JGI IMG/M metagenome (GOLD analysis project Ga0172366, IMG submission 114533) | Sediment microbial communities from Lake Kivu, Rwanda - Sediment site 69cm | ecosystem: Environmental > Aquatic > Freshwater > Lake > Sediment | place: Rwanda: Western Province, Lake... | reverse complement strand
GCAGGGACTGCGTGGGTGGAGTTGCCGGCGAGCCTTGCTGACAAGCTTCGCAACGCGACTCGCACAACTGGACTATCGCTCGAGAGCCTTGTCTACGACGCCGTGGATTTCTACCTCGAGGAGAGGATCTACACCTGGGTGGTACAGGGAGCTGCCTCGGGTGGCTCCCAGCGGCAAGCCGGGCATTAGGGTTCCTAGGAAGATTGCATCGCCTATCAGGACTTGGCCTGGATGTGGTCGAGGATCCACCGCCGAAGTTCCGAGTGGTTCAAGGGGGCTGATGCGAGATCCTCTAGGCTCGCCCGATCAAGCTCGAAGGAAAGCAAGAAGAAATCGTGCGTCTCTTCCGTCCCGGAACCGTACACCAAGGTGATCCGGCCCTCGACCAACCCCGCTGTGTCACCGGGCTTTGGAAGATCCAGGCACAATCGGCCCACAACGATCGGCGCAGGCGGGTGTCCCAGCTGGCTCCGAGGGTCCCCCGTCCAGAGAAGATTCGCCTCCACCCGCTGGGCCTTGATGATCCTGACGGATCCCAGCATGAACGTCCTGTCGCCCAAGGACACGGATCCTTGCAGACTTGTGTGCATGCCTTCCCTCGCTGCATGGTAGACCTGCGACATCGGTCTCTCCCTCTCCATCAAGTCCCTTATCTGCTCAAATGGTAGCATGACTTTCTCGAGCAGAAGCAACTGCACATGGTTCGCTCCAAGCTGACCGAACGTTCCGTCCGCCCCCATCTGGAATGCGACGCCCGAGGAATCGACGTATTTTGAGGTCCCGTTGGGGAAGCGTTCGGACACTTCATCTAGAAGGGCCTGCAGCTCCGCCTGCTCGAGTCCAGTGCCCAGCCGATGGGCAGAAAAGCGAACGCAAAGGATCGCCGCCACTAGGGATACTGCCAGGATCGGCATCAGCGCCCACTTGTCCGACAAGGTGACCAACCACCTTTGACGATCAGGACGGCGAAGGCCCTGTTCGCTGCACTTGCGACTACCATCTGCACGGAACGGTTGATCTGTGTTGACAGGAACTCCCCGGAACGGGATGTTCCGAGGCATCCAGGACATCCTCCCAAGAGCACGTTCCTCATTCGGGTGGCTGGGCGGGATTGCGCAGAGGATCTGCACCGGCAGTGCGGCGACCATGCCTCCTTCAAGGGGGGGCGAAAAACATATTATAGGCATGCCGACTGACCGGCGCCGGTGGGAAGTGTCCGTCGATGCCCCTGGGCATAAGCTCGTGGAGCCTTCACAGGGACCTTGGGGCAGGCAGGCTGTCTATACTGGACTTCCCCTACAAGGTCAAGGCCCTCGGCTTTGAGGATGTCGAGGTTATCGTGGGCCACCTCGACGGCAATGCCCAGGTACTGAGGGAAAGGTGCAGCGATGCGGGCATAGCTTGGAACTGCGTGTCGGCCGAGAACAACTTCGCCCTCCTAGACGAACAGGGCAGGAAGGAACAGGTCGAGCAGGTCAAGCGGGCCGTGTACTTGGCCAGCGCGGTGGGCGCCAGAATCGTGAGGGCCTTCTTTGGCCATGTGACCGGGGAGCCGCCCGTCGGACTGAAGTACCTGACCTTGGAGTGCATAAAGGAGGTCGCGAGGTACGCCAAGGGCAAGGGCATAACCATCGCGATGCAGAACCACGGCAACTACTGCAACACCGCGGAGGAGATTGTGGAGATGATCGAGACGGTGAGGAGCAAGAATCTGGGCGCCTGCCCGGACACCGGCAGCTTCCCGGGTGATGTCTACTCCGAGCTGGAGAGGCTGGCTCCCCTGGCAGTTCACATGCATGCGAAGACCTACGCCTTCAACGAGAAGGGCGACGAGACACGGCTCAACTACCGCAGGATCTTCCGCATTCTCAAGGATGCGGGCTTTGAGGGTACCTACTCCCTAGAGTACGAAGGGGAGGGTGAGGAACCGGGCGGGATAGAGAAGAGCTTGGCCCTCTTCAGGCGCTACACATAGGTTCTGGCGGCCAAGTCACAGTTCGTGGGTCGAAGAACAGTTTATATTCCTGCTAAGGCTGTGTGGGTTCCGACCGCCCACGGAGGACGCCAGCTTGTTCGGCGTCGTAGGACTTGTTGAGAGGATAGAGAAGAGGACCGGCAGCCAGGGACGCTACGCCCGCCTAAGAGTGGGGCTGGAGGGCGGCGAGGAACGAAGCGTCTTCTTCGCGCCCACCGACGAGGCTGAGGAGGGGGGAATGCCTTGCCTGCTGCAATTCATAGAGAGGGGGATCGTCAAGGAGGGGACCCACCTTCTGTTCCATAGTCGCCCGGAGGAAAACCAGTGGTTCAGGTGGCAGGGGTACAAGGATCGGTACGGCCTGTGGAAGAAGGGCCCGGGCGTCACGGTTGATGTTGACAGGCTCGTCCCCGTGTACGAGGCGATCCCGTTCTGCAGGCTCAAGGGGTTCGTTACGGGACGTCTAGGCATCGAGGAGGTCACCACGGAAACGAGCATCATGGGCATAGTCCGCCATCGCATACTGCAGAGGCACTGGAGGCTGCTCTGGGACGAGCTGTCCACTGGCCATGCCCCTCAGGATGCGTTGCGGGTGGCGAGGACCGGCACGGAGGATCTCATCGATGTGCTGTCCAAGGAGCTCAATATCCCGGACCTCGCCAAGGAGGCGAGCACGACCCTTTCCACCTGCGAGGACATTTCCAACGAGATAATAGCCTGGACAGGCTCAGGCGGGTACTTCTGCTCGGAGTACAACGTCCTCAGCCGGAGGCTCGGCCTGGTCGGGAGGGCCGATTTCGTGGGCTTGAGGCGGGCCAAGAAGAGCGAGGGCAGGGTCATCGAGTACAAGATCACCGACCAGACGGCCATATACGCAAGTAGACAGGCTTGGGGGACCGGGAGGGCGATGCTGCAGGCGGGCACATACGCGGAGATGCTCAAGGAGGCCCTGAGGATCCCCGATGCCGGCGCTGAGGTCTGGGTTTTCGACAAGTGGACGGGAGGCAGGGCCCACCGGCACATGTGCGAGGGGTCGGACCTGGGAGAACAGCTCCAGCGGTCGCTTTGGGGCCGTGATGAATACCTCCATTCCGTGAGTTCGCCGCTTCCCAGCCTAGACGACTACGGCAAAGCCAAGTGTGCATCGTGCAGCTTCAGTGAGGTCTGCAAGAGGCTTGTCGGCTACCAGCCGGACGGTTACCTGTCCAAAGTCCGGGATGGGCTGGACTGGGAGGCTGAGGCGGGGTGGCGCAGCTTCGACGTCACGTCCTTGGACAGCCTCTTCGAGGAGGGCGCGGTCATTCCCGCAAGCGACGTTTTGGGCTACGCCGAGGATGGCCTCAAGGTGAGGCTTGGGGATTGGGGGAGGGAGCTGTCGGTCTCCCCGGGATCCTTCGTCAGGCTCTCCCCGGTCGAGGCAACTCACGGCTGGGGATTCGGGGTGGTGCGGACGATCCAGCAGGACGTCATGGAGATCGCCCTCCGGGATCCCCTGACCCCGGCGCTCCTTTCCAACGGGAAGCTCAGGCTGGACTTCTCCGTGCCCGTGGACTTCTCGGATCGGGCCAAGATGGCCATCACCGCGATCGAGGTCCCGGGTGCGCTGACGGACGATGAAGAGGTGAGGAAGCACTTGGAGGACCTCCGCCACGCTGTGGAGCGCGCGTCCTCGGTGGAGTCGTGCACCGTCGAGGCGGATCTCGGTGATCTCAATGAGTCCCAACAGAGAGCCGCTAATATGATAATGGGGTCCAAGCTGACCGTCATCCACGGGCCTTTTGGATCCGGAAAGACCACGGTCATAGCCCGGGCTTCCGTGGAACTGGCCAAACAGGGAAGGAAGGTCTTGGTCACCAGTTACACCAACAACTCCGTGGACAACGCGATGGAGATGATCCGGGATCTGGCACGGGACGGGGGGACTCCCCTCAAACTGGTCAGGATCGCGACCGGCGGCAGGCCGAAGGACGCGGACGGCATCCGGGTCGTCGATTCCCATCACTTCGGCAGGGACGACCTTTCCCTAATGAGGGAGGCGGACGTCGTGGGGTCGACCCTGATATCGTGCCTCAGCAGCGCATTCAGGGACGCCTACATGGAGAAGGCCGGCTACGTGAAGCTGCGGTACCTTCCCTTCGACGTGGCGATCGTCGACGAGGCGTCGCAGTGCGTCCTGCCCTACGCCTTGATCCCCTGCCTGTTATCGAAAAGGTGGGTGCTGGTCGGCGACCACAGGCAGCTGGAGCCCTTGGTCCTGGATCCCCGCGCGGCCGGTGCCCTAACCAGCTGGTTCGACATGGCCGTAAGGGACCTTGAGGGAAGCGGGGGAATGGTCATGCTGGATGTGCAGTACAGATGTCCGCACGAGGTGGGAAGCTTCCTTTCCCGGCAGTTTTATGGCTCGAAGCTGAGAAACGATGAGGAGGCGCAGAACCACGACCACGGCCCGATATCGGTCGATGCGGGGGCGAGATCTGAGGAGGTCAACGGGAAGTTGGCCAGGGCGGGCATTGACCTGCAGTTGACGGCGGAGGGGATACTGACCCTGGTCGATCCGCGCAACCACCTCATCTTCATCGACACGGCGGGCCATAGCAGGGAGAGGGGGCGGCGGAGCAAGAGCAATTCGGGCGAGGCGGTCGTTGCCTCCGAGGTGATGACCATCCTGGGCAAGGCGACGGGCGATCTCCTATTCCTCTCCCCGTACCGAGCCCAGAACTCCTTGGTGCGCAGGATGGCAGGCGGGGATGTCAGGATGGGGACCGTGGACAGCTACCAGGGCCGACAGGCAGACATCGTGGTCCTCAGCCTCGTGAGAAGCAACGCCAACGGGCTGCTCGGATTCCTCCGCAACGTCAGGAGGCTGAACGTGGCCATGTCCAGATGCATGAAGAAGCTCGTGGTCATCTCCGACTCGGCCACCATAAGGATGAACCGGGCCGACCTCGAGGCGCGTGAGGTGCTGATGGAGTACATGCGGACCTCCAGGGAGCTTGGGAGCTACATCTCACTTGCGCCTCAGAGGGGTGGTTCGGTCGAAAGGGTGAAGCGCAGGGAGCTCGCCCTGAAGCCCGCACTGAGGGACCGGCACGGCTCGGTTGGATCAACCCCCAGAGGCCCCGGCCACGGAACCGATGAACGCGGTGCGAACTGAAGTTCGGCCGCACCGCGCCCGGGCCAAGTAAACGCCCTACAAAGATTTATACGGAGCGTGCCGGCTGTTCGATCCGAGGCCGTCGCATGGCAAGATACCTCTCACCCTTGGTGATCGGCCCGGACGGGCTGAAGCCGGATCCCATCAGAAGCTTCGTCAGGCGGGCCAATGCGCTCGAGAAGGAGACGGGACGCAGGATAATCAGACTGAACATCGGCGAGCCGGACCTGCCACCCGCCAGGGTTCTGGATGCCTACAGGAAGGGGCTCAATTCGCCACAGGTCGTGGAGTCAAGCAACTACCCGCCCGCCGAGGGGCTTCAAGCGCTCAGGGAGGCGATTTCGGGCATGGAGGCCGGAAGCTTCGGCGTTGAAGTGCCCGACTCCCGGGTCTACGTCACGCTCGGGGCGTGCGGCGCGTTGAAGTTCATCTTCAAGGTGCTGGGCGCCCGCGACGGCGGGAACAACGACCTCATAGCCCTTGCACCGGGATGGGGCGTGATATCGAACTTCGCCTGGGAGTACCAGATCCGGGCCAACTTCGCCCAGCTGATCACCCCCGGTGGCCGTTTCATGGAAGACGCGGCTCAGGAGATGGTTGGGGATCGGACCGTTGGCCTATACGTGAACTCACCCAACAACCCGACGGGCGCCATCCTGTCAAGGCATGCCGTGAGGTCCATACTGGCCTTCGCCCGGGACAACGACATCTGGGTGATATCCGACGAGGCCTACCAGCACCTGATCCACGGATCCCCGAAGGAGCACATCTCCTTCGCGAGGTACGGCGAGTACGGGGACCGAGTCTTCAAGTGCATCTCGTTCTCGAAGATACTCAAGCCGAACATCAGGCTGGGGGCGCTGTTGATCCCGGACGGGCTTTCCCAGGAAGTCAGGGATTCGTTCTTCACCGCCCTCCGAAACGAGGGAGCGGGCGTCTCGGCCGAGTCCCAGTCGGGAGCTTTGGAGGTCCTGCGCACCGACCCCAAGCTTTCCTACATGGCGGGTGTCAACGCACGTTATGGGGAGAAGGTTGCGGCGGCAAAGCCAATCCTCACGGAATCGGGTTGCGCCTTTGAGTCCTACAACGACCCGAGGGCCAGCTTCTACCTCTTCCCTAGGACCCCGATTAAGGACTCCCGAGCTTTGACCGAGTCCCTGCTCGAGAGCGGCGTCAGCGTGGTCCCGGGGACGAGCTTCTACCTTGACTCGCACATCAGGATCGCGATCGGCAACAACATGTCCGTCCAGGATGTGGAGGAGGGCGCGAGGAGGATCGCATCTACCCTGTCGAAAGCTCCCTGATGCACCGCACTATCTCCGAGGCCGGGGCATCGGTCTTCAGCCCCGTGCCGGTTATGTGGGTCGGACTGGCCTGGAATCCCAGTTGCCGCATCGCCCCCATGAGCTTCGAGGTTGACGGCGCGGGAACGCCCAGCATCCTAGAGAACTGGTGAGTGTCGTAGAAGGAGAATATGTCGGCTTCCTGCGCCACCTTGCTGACTATGCCGGCTGCCTCGGGTCCCATCTCGAGGAATGGCATCTGGTCCGTCATGGATCTGACGAAGCCCTCGTCCTTGAGCGGCCCGACCCAGAGGGGTCCCGAGACTGCCATCGGTGCCCCGCAGCAGACGCCCTGCGGCGGGAGAAAGCCGTGTGCCGGCCGTCTGGAGCCGCACTTGAAACAGTGAAGGGCCCAGCCCATTTCCCCGAGGCTTTCGTCCGCCGACCTGCGCGACCCCTTGACGGCAAGGTACAACCTGTAGTAGTGGGCCGTCGCGTGCGAGAAGAGCGGCCGCATCCCGACCTCCACGGAGCAACCCCTTCGCACTAGGTACCCGGTCAGTATTCTGAGCCCGATCTCGTGCCTGTACTCGGTCTTGAATGGCAGCGCGTCGTACCTTCTCACGCACGTTGATGGGTATGTCCCGCACAGCGGGGCGGTGTCGGTCGCGGTCACGCAGAACATGGAGCCGTGTCTGAGGGACTTGATGCAGGACGGGATGAAGGCCACCGGCGAGCCGAAGGGGTCCAGGTCCAGCACGTGGAAGGAATGCTTGTGTTCGGCCAGAAAGGTCAAGGCCTCCTGGTTGCTGATGCGGACACTCTTGCCGTCCACGATGCATGTCACCAGGCCCTTGTTGCGGTTGACCGAGGTTGGGGCGTAGTTAAGCTTCAGATTCCTGTACATGAGCTGGAACGGGGTCCTGCCGACGTCGTTCATGTACACCGCACCCACCCCGTCTAGGGCCAGGAAGCGAAGCCCCCTTACACCCGTGGCCGCGAGAAGATCGCAGACCGACACCGGCTGCTGCTGGGTCCTTGAGTATGCGGCGGCGCAGAGGACGGCTATGTCCCTGTTGGGAACGGTCTGGGGGTTGTAGAAGGCGGCCATTTCGGAGGAGACCTTGTCCCCGGGCCGAAGTGGGGCGAGGATCCGAACGCGCCCCTCTCTCTGCACGGTGAACTTGGGTGTCAATGCCCCGCCCCGGAGGAGAACTATCTCTGCAGGGACTTAAGCAGCTCGATGGGAATGGGAACCACGATCGTGTTGGCCTTCTCGGCAGCCGCCTCGGTCAGGGTTCCGAGCAATCTGAGTTGAAGCGATCCGGGGCTCTTCTGCAGCGTCTTCGCTGCCTCAGCAAGCTGCATGGCGGCCTGCATCTCACCCTGTGCCGAGATGATCCTTCCCCTCCGGTCCCTCTCTGCCTCCGCCTGCTTGGCCATCGCCCTCTTCATGCCCTCGGGCACCTCGACCTGCTTGAGCTCGACCGCGGTGACCTTGATCCCCCAGGGGTCGGTCGCCTCATCGATTATCGTCTGCAGTTGCTTGTTCAGCTTCTCCCGTTCCGCGAGCAATTCATCCAAGCTCGCCTGGCCGACCACGACCCTCAGTGTGGTCTGCGAGTACAGAGAGGTGGCGGCGACGTAGTTGGTGACCTGGACGATGGATTTCTCGGGGTCCATTACGCGGAAGTAGACCACGGCATCGACCTTCACTGGCACGTTGTCCCTGGTGATGACCTCCTGCGCCGGGACATCCAAGACGGTGGTCCTCAGGTCCAGCTTCACCATGCTCTCGAAGATCGGTATTATGAAGAAGAGCCCCGGCCCCCTGGCCCCGACGAGCCTTCCGAGCCTGAAGATGACCCCCCTCTCGTACTCCTTGACGATCCTTACCGCTGAGGCGAGAATCATCAGTGCGAGGAAAACGAGCGGGCCGATGATCCACACCAAGTCTTCCGCAGCCACGTTGGTCCACCGCGGATTCTAGGCCCAAAATCGGATATAAATCTTTGGCAGGTGTCAGGTGTCTGGGGTCCCTTGGCCTGCAGGTCTATCCGCGTCGCGGTGAGGGAACGCCTTATCAAGCTCGATGATCCAGACGCGGGCGAGGACCGTACTTGGGGACCGCCAATCCTCGCGAGAACTTCATGTTGGCCATTGAGCGCGAGGCACCCCTTTGGCTGCCCTGTCCTCTCTTCGATCAGTCGGTCGCAACGGTTGGCCACGGCGTGAGGGAGCGGGCCGATGCTGGGGAGGACGACTGGGGGGTCGGTTGGAAGATCAAGGAACAGAGGTCAAGCAGCTTCCCGGTCGTGCATCCGATCAGTTCCCCGGAGATGGTGGAGGGCTATCCATTCCCATCCGCGGATGATCCGAGGGTGGCGAGGGCGGCCAGGGAGTCCGCGTCACGGGCCGATGCCACAAGGTCCGTCCTGTTCGGCGACAACGGCTGGGGATTGTTCGAGAGGGCGTGGCTTCTGCTTGGCATGCGAAGGTTCTTTCTCTGGTCCTACAGGTACCCGGATGCACTCAAGGCCCTCCTGGAGCACATAGCCGACATCAAGGTCCGGCTTGCGGAGATCCTGATCACCGAGGGCGGGATAGACATCCTTGGCTATGGGGATGACTGGGGCGCGGAGACGGGCCTTCTGTTCTCTCGCGATCTGTGGGACCGGTTCATCAGGCCCTACCAGGAGAGGCTCTACAGGGTTGCCAGGGGCTACGGCGTCCTGATCTTTCAGCACGGCGATGGCAGGGTTCAGGATCTGGTTCCAGAGCTTGTGCGCATGGGCGTCGACATTCTGAATGTCCAGAGGGAGTGCAACGATTGGCCTAATCTGATCGGAAGGTTTGGCAAGCAGCTCGCGCTGTGGGGCGGAGTCAGCGCGAGGACCCTTGACCTGGCCGGCGCTCCGCAGATAAGGGCAGAAGTTGAGGAGTGCTGCAGGCTTGGGAGGGCGGGGGGCATCGTCCTAGCGCCGGGACATTCCCTCAGGTATCCGAAGGAGAAGTTGGACGTTATGCGGGCCTCATGGGCTGAAAAGGGGCGATATCGTTGAAGGCGAGATCTGGCAAACCCCGGATCGACCGAGGGGCTACCTACGTCTCCACCGATGGAAACGATGGTTGGTCGGGCAGACGCCCGGCCCCAAGCCGGGCAGGGAAGGATGGGCCATTTGCCACGCTGGCGAGGGCGCGGGACGAGATCCGGGCGATGGGCGCGCCGCCCGAGGGCGGCGTCACTGTCCACCTCGTTGGCGGGACCCACATCATTCATGAGAGCCTGGAGCTGACGGAGGAAGACGGGGGGGCGAAGGAAGCTCCCATCCTCTACCGGCCCTGGAAAATGGGAAAGGTCCGTCTGCTCGGGGGTCGCGTGCTCTCGGGGTTCAAACGAGTCAAGGACGAGCGCGTTCTGCGGCGCTTGGAACCGAAAGCACGCCGCCACGTCCTTGAGCTGGATCTGCGGAGATGTGGTGTCAAGGACCTTGGGCGGTTCAGATCGAGGGGATTCGGGCGCGATACCCTTCCGGCCCATCTTGAGCTCTTCTTCGCGGGGCGGCGAATGGAGGTGGCCCGTTGGCCGAACGATGGGTTCGTCAGGATAGATGGCCCTGCGGAGGCCCTGCCGGAGGGAGACGGACACGGCCGGCCGCTGGGCAGGATCGAGGCCGGCTTCATATACAGGGGAGACCGTCCAAGGCGATGGAGGAGCTTGGAGGATGTCTGGATCCACGGCTATTGGGCCTGGGACTGGGCCGACACCTACGAGCAGGTCGACTCCTTTGACTTGGCGACCGGACATCTAGCGACGCTTCCGCCCCATGGGATCTACGGGATCAAGGCGGGCCAACGCTTCTACTTCCTCAACGTACTAGAGGAGCTTGACCGTCCGGGGGAGTACTACGTCGACAGGAACTCGGGGGTGCTCTACTTCTGGCCTCCGTCCCCGGTGTCATCGTCCGAGGCGGCAGCGACGGTTCTGGAGGAGCCGATCATCCGCATGCAGGGGGCAAGCAACATCACGCTGCAGGGGCTGACGATCGAGTACGGCCGCGGCAATGGTGTTGAGGTGAACGATTGCACCGATATACAGCTGGCTGGTTGCACCATCCGCAACATCGGTAACTTCGGCGTGATCGTCGGCGGAGGCAGGGACAACCGGGTGGTGGGCTGCAACGTTTGCCACACAGGTGACGGGGGCATGTCGATCAGCGGAGGTGATCGGAGAACCCTTGTGCCCTCCGGCCATGTGGTAGAGAACAATCACATCCACCATATGGGCCAATGGTGCCGGTGCTACCGGCCCGGCATCCTGATGAATGGAGTCGGGATCCGCGCTGCAAACAACCTGATCCATGACGGGCCGCACAGCGCGATCCATTTCGGCGGCAACGAGCACGTCATCGAGTTCAACCACTTCCACCATGTCTGCCAGGAAACGGGGGATGTGGGGGCGCTCTACATAGGGCGTGACTGGACGCAGCGAGGCAACATGATCCGGCACAACTTCTTCCATCACACGCAGGGCTACGGCATGGGGTCGATGGCGATATACCTTGACGACTGCGCGAGCGGGATGACCGTGTACGGCAACGTCTTCTACCGCTGCACAAGGGCGGCTTTCATCGGTGGGGGGCGCGACAACAGGGTGGAGAACAACATCTTCGTGGACTGCGACCCGGCCGTGATGATCGACGGACGCGGGCTGGATCCCAGCCCGGTCTGGCACAACATGGTCTACAGGACGATGAAGGAGCTCCTGGATGCCATGGATCACCACAAGCCCCCCTACAGCGTGCGCTACCCGGAGCTTGCGCAGCTGGATCGCTACTACAGCGATGACAAGGGAGTTCCCCCGGAGGGGAACGTGATCATCCGAAATATCCGCGTCGGCGGCAAGTGGACCGTGATCCACTGGCGCGCGGACGCGAAGCTGGTCCTGGTCCGTGACAACCTGGTCGACGAGGATCCCTGTTTCGTGGACCCAACCGCGATGGACTTCCAACTCGCAGAGGGTTCACCTGCCTACGGGCTTGGGTTCAAGCGCATCCCCATTGAGAAGATCGGGCTCTACAAGGACCGCTACCGTGCCCGCCTGACAAGGGATCAGCAATGGCCAAGGGGCCCCAGTTGAAAGCTACAAAGGGTCCTGGATCCGGAAGATGTTCTTGAGGCGGGGCAGTCCGCCGATACTTTTCTTACGGAAACCTGCAAGTGGCACCGGGGTGAAGATCATGGCTGTGAAGGGTGTCTTCGGGAACGGGGTTCCCTATGTCCGTTTCGGTGAAGGAAGAAGGACTCTCCTTGTCTTCAGTGGTGGACCAGGCAACTCGCTTCCATCCGGTCTCACGCTTCGAGTGTTCAACCAGTTCAAACACCTCTCCAAAGACTATGTGATCTACATGATGTCTCGGAAGACTGGACTGCCTAAAGGTTATACGACTCAGGACATGTCTGAGGACTACGCAACGGTGATTAGGGACGAGTTTGATGGTGGACCCCTTGATGCGATGGGTATGTCGTACGGGGGGCTGATTGCGCAGCATTTGGCCGCCGACCATCCTGAACTGATCCGCCGCTCAGTCATCGCCATGGCTGCCTACCGATTGTGTGACGAAGGAAAGAAGGTGGACATGAGTTTTGCTGAGCTGCTCAGCCAAGGTAGAAGGAGGGCTGCGTTCAGAAGCCTCAGCCCGTGATCGATGGCGGTGGACTCAGGAAAGGTCTTTCCAAGTTTCTCATTGGCCTTCTCGGTCCTCTCATGCTTAGCAAACCTGCGAACCCTACGGATTTGCTTGTGGAAGCATAGGCAGAAATCATGCACGACTCCAGGAATCGGCTTGCCGAGATCAAGGTTCCCACCCTCGTGATCGGTGGCGACAGTGACTACTACTTTCCTGCAGAGTTGTATCGCGAGACAGCCGCCGGAATTCCGAATGCTGGACTGATCCTTTACAGAGGCAAGGGTCACGTGATCTTCGGAGAAGAGTTCGATCAAGACGTGCTCGCTTTTCTAAAATCATGATGTTCAGCGGGCCCCCTCGCACAAGGAGGTCGGGTGTGAAATGCCGCCCGGCCGTGGGTCTTGTCGACTGGCGATGCCATTCGGGCGAGCATTCCGCGGCAGTCTTCGCGCCGATGCCCGGCAGGGTGCCAGGGACACCATGTATGGGGCTAGCTATGTACCTCGGCGCTCCTGACGATGAGCGTAAGTCCCTTCCTCCCAACCACCCTTACGTCGGTGCCGGTTTCGATCGTCCCCTCCGCCGAAGATGCGTTCCAGATCTCGCCCCGGATCCTCACTTGTCCTGTGGGATCCAGGACGCTAACCGTCGTCCCGGTCATCCCGATGAGCTCCGGGCCTCCCGTCGTGGGGGGCTTCCTGCGCGTTTTGACCACGTATCGCATTGACACGGCGAAGAAGGCGACGAACCCTCCAACCAGGGTCAGCGCGGTCAGGGTGAACGTCCTGTACCACTCTCTGGGCATGTAGAAGCCCCCCTCGACCCCCCAGCTAGGCGGGAGAAAGAGTATCCCGAACACGAGGCAGACGACGGCCGCCGCCGTGAAAAGGCCGAATCCGGGCGTGAGGGCTTCGGCTATGAGGAAGATGGTTCCGAGAAGCAGAAGCAGGATGCCCACGATGTTTGCCCCGACGATCCCCAGCCCGAAGAGGGCCAGCACGATGCATATCGCCCCCAGGGTCTCGGGGACGTAGGTCCCGGGGGAGGCGAACCCGAAGATTAAGCCGTACATGCCGATCATGAGCAGTATGTAGGCCAGGGTCGGGTTGCTGAAGAAGTTGGTGAACCTCTCCGATGCGCTGAGCTCGACGTACTCGATCCTGCAATCGGAGAGCGTCACCTTCGGCCTGCTGCCGTTGGACAGCGTGCCGTGTATCTGGAACTGGTCTATCTTGGAAAGCAGCTCCTCCAGGTCCCCGGCGACGAAGTCGATCACCCCTGCGCTCAGGGCCTCGGCTGGGGTTAGCACGAGGTTCCGCGTTATGAACTCCACGCAGGGCTCCACGGGCCGGCCCACCAGATCGGCCGTCGACTCCATCCTGCCGATGATGTAGGACTTGGTCTTGTTGGGCGCGGGCTGGATCGCGCCGGTCTGGGGATCGTATCCGCTGATCGGCTCGGCCGCGCCTATCGCGGTTCCTGGGGCCATTGCGGCGATGTGGGATGCGACGGTTATGAAGGCTCCCGCCGATGCGGCGTTGGCCCCCTTCGGGGCGATGTAGACAATGACCGGGACGCTGGAGGCAAAGATCCTCTTGAGGATCTCGAACATCGAGTCCACGCTGCCGCCGGGCGTGTCCAGCATGATCACGACCGCCGCCGCTCCATCCTTCTCGGACAGCGATATCACCCTGTCAAACTGGTCCACCGTTGGGGATCCGATGAAGTCCGCCTTCAGCTTCATGACGTAGACGACTTTCTCGCAGAGGCCGGAGCTGGTTGAGAGAAGGAGAATCGCCAAGACGGCCAATGTCGAAAGATTGGTGGGTCGCATGACGGTCGCCAATTCCTCGATCTTCTTGCATTCCCTGATATAAAATCCTTCTTGATTCCGAACCTCAGCCCAGGCGGAAGCCCCGTGAGGTGACCGAAGATACAGCGGCCATGGCATTGGCGCATCGTTTGGATGAGATGATGGCACGCATCGCCCCTGGGCCCTCGAGCAGGGATCTGCCCATGGAAGCCATGTTGGCACCGTTGCCCAGCATCCGGAGGAAGCTCTCTTCGTCCTTGACGGAGTTGTTGCCGATGATCGGCAGGCTGATGGAGGCCTTCGTTCTCCTGAGCAATCCCATGTCAGCTTCGGGTCGGCCGGGCTTCATGAGATCGAGGTGGAACGCCAGAACTCCTGAATCAACAAGCCGGGAAGGAAGATCCTCAGGGAGGGACGCCGCACGGGCCTTCAGTATCGTGGGGAGGTAACGGGATGACAAAGCAATCGCGCGAGCGAGTTCCTGGGGTCGTGATAATAGCGCCTCGCCGGCCCCCGCCTTGATGAACTCGGCCTGCCTGCAGTGGGCATTCAGCTCCACTGCGTCGACCACCCCAACGAGCCGTCTGCAGGTCTTGGCTAGATCCTTCTTAAGCGCGAATCTCAGGTTCACGCATATGAGCACCCCCTCGGTGCGCGCGATGGCGGCCTGTTCGGCTATGTGTTCGGGGAGTTCATCGGGCCCGATCACGAACTCCCTCCTCCTTTTCCCAGCCTCGACCCCGGCTTTGTAGGTCGGCCCGTCAGCGTTGTATCCCCCCAGCGTGACCATGGCTGCCCCCGCATCCGCCGCCGCCCTGCAGAAGGGTCCATCGGACCACCCCGCCATGGCCGATTGCATGAGGAGGTTCCTGACGAAGAGTGCCATGGCCTTGCACCTTGGCGGTCTGCTCAGTATGGCCAGGACTTCCTGAAAAGGTATACTATGAACCCCACCAGCCCGACCATGACGGCGCCCACGACGATGGCGATCAGCTGGGAGGGGCCCACCGTCAGCACCCTGTACCCCTCTATCAGGGTCAAAGCCCCCTGGCCCTGGACCTGCAGGTCGCCCATCACGCCTCCCCCGATCTGGTCCGTGAAGGATCCCACGCTCTGGTCGTAGCCGCGGCTGAGTATGGAGTCCAGCAGAGACCTTCCCTGGTTCAGGTACTTGTCCTCTAGCGTGACCTGGTAGGCGTAGAGGTAGGCGCGGACCATCAATAGGTGGTCAATCGTCCTACGGCGCTGCTCAACGACCTCTCCATCCCAGGAGATCGCTTCCGAGAAGGTTCTCGAGACCTTGTCGCCCATCCTGCTCACCATGTAGAACATTATGTCGATCGCCCTTTGGAGGTAGTCCTTCCTGTTTGTCTCGTCGTAGGCCGACAGGTAGGCCAGGGCCGCGGTTGCGTGGTCCTTGCAGAATCTCCGGTTGTCATCGAGGGTGTGGGAATAGCCGTAGTTATTCCTGTCCCAGAACTCCTCCGACCCGGCTAGGATGCGCTTGCCTGCGTCAAGGTAGGTCTGGTTGCGGTCCACCGCGTAGGCCTTGAAGAGGGATATCGCTGGCTCGAAGTAGTCCATGCAGCTGTCTGCGGGGGCGCAGGTCATGTTCTGGGCATCCCACCAGGAGTTGACCCTGTTCGAGGGCGGGGCCTCGGTCAGCTTGGTGAGAATGAAGTCGGCAAGCGCCCTGTACCTTCTCCTGTAGTCCTCGTTCCCCGTGCTCTTGTAGGCCTCTATGTAGGCCCGCATCACGATTGCCTGTTCCTGTATATGAAAGCGTGGGGGCCCGCCGAGGACCCTATCACAGCCGCCGTAGGGGGAATCGTAGGAGGAAAGATGGCGCATGATCGCCTCGCCCCGCTCAAGGCTCTTGCGCTCGCCCGTAGCGTTGTGAAGGGCGAACTGGTCGAAGGCGATGAGGGCCTGTTCGTGCGAGAGCTTGATGGGCCTGCCGTAGGGGTTCGAGTAGAAGCCGTCATTCTGGTCGTCCCAGAACTCCTTGTCCAAGAAGGACAGTACCGCCTTGGCCTCGCGAGCGTACTCGGCCCTCTTCTCCCTCACCAGGCCGGATTGCGACAGCAGAACCAGGACGGCTAGGACCAGCTGCCCCCGCATTTTCTGCCTCCCCGCCAGATGCCACCTTTCACGATAAATATCGCTCGGTGCGGCGGCTGAAGGAACAAATATAACGCGTCCCTGTGGATGCCTCGACCATGACGAATGACCTGATGGGTCTAGGTCTTGGATCTCTGCCGTCCCTGTCGGGCGAGCAGACTCGATCCATATCTGCGGAGAACCCCACGGGGGAGCGCGGGAAAGGTGCCATGACCGTGCCGGAGGGTGGAGCGGCATCGGATCTTGGGCAGGGATGGAAGGTCAGGCCCTGCATCACCCTCCCGAAGGGGTCGGCCACCACGCTGGCCGAGATCAAGGGGCCAGGGAGGATCCAGCATGTGTGGATCACCGTGGATCCGAAGGCGTACAGGGACTGCCTGATCAGGTTCTACTGGGATGGTGAGGCCAAGCCCTCGGTGGAGGTCCCCCTTGGAGATTTCTTCGCCTGCGGGCATGCGCTGCGATACAAGGTTGACAGCCTGCCCATTGCCGTCAACCCCTCGGGGGGCTTCAACTCCTACTGGCAGATGCCCTTCAGGAAGCGCGCAAAGATAACCATCGAGAACCAGCGGTGGGACGACATCGGCGGGTTCTTCTACCAGATAACCTACGCGCTGGGCGAGGTCTCCCCCGAGGCCGCGTACTTCCACGCGCAGTGGAGGAGGTCGTTGACCTCCCGTGGCGTGCCGATGCACACGGTGCTTGATGGGGTCAAGGGCAGGGGGCACTACGTGGGAACGTTCCTCGCTTGGACCCAGCTCTCGAACGGCTGGTGGGGAGAGGGTGAGATGAAGTTCTTCATCGACGACGACAAGGAGAACCCCACCATCTGCGGAACCGGCACGGAGGACTACTTTGGCGGTGCCTGGGGCTTCGGCGACACCTATTCGACGGCCTTTCTTGGCTACCCACTCTGGCGGAAGGAGCCAGGGGAGGTGCCGAAGCACGCCCTGTATCGGTGGCACATCATGGATCCCATACGCTTCCAGAAGACGCTAAAGGTGGCCATACAGGCCCTCGGGTGGTGGCCCAATCACAAGTTCCAGCCCCTGACCGATGACATAGCCTCGGTAGGGTACTGGTATCAGGCCGAGCCCCACGCGCCCTTCCCGGAGATGCTGGGCATCTCGGAGCGATGGCCTCGCTAGGCGAGGGATGGAAGCTGTCTTGGGATGGTCTCAAGGTTCGTCCTGCACTGCCTCTGCCTGACGCTGGCCCTCTGCACAGCGGTCCATGCCGG
>Ga0172366_10001687_pt1 | contig 17279 bp, 14 predicted proteins | sample LakKivSesite69cm_FD_114533 | JGI IMG/M metagenome (GOLD analysis project Ga0172366, IMG submission 114533) | Sediment microbial communities from Lake Kivu, Rwanda - Sediment site 69cm | ecosystem: Environmental > Aquatic > Freshwater > Lake > Sediment | place: Rwanda: Western Province, Lake... | reverse complement strand
CAGAAGCGCCGCCTCCAGTTCATGCCCTCTTACTATGAGTTCACGCTGTTTTACTACCCGCCCTATGCCTACATCGATCCGTTGCTTTATCGGTACCTGAACTACCAGGACGCCATCGCCTACCGCAAAATTACCAGCGCCAATATCGACGCCTATTATCCGCTCAACCGGTACTACCGCCTGGAGGGGAACTTGGGGTTCTACCGCTATGAGGAGAATTTTTTCGACCCTTACAGCCTCGCCCAGAGCGGCGTCAATCCATCTGCCTACGGCTATTTCTGGAACGGCAACGTTCTCTCCCTGTCCTTCGCCTTTGTCGGCGAGACCACCCATTTCAGCCCGTACTATGGACCGCGCGCCGGTCACACCTTCCGCCTCTCCCTGGCCCAGGCCTTTCCGGTCGCCCAGGGTTTTTTCAGCAACACCACGGTCCGGGCGGACCTCCGCAAGTACCTCTATCTCGGCGGGGATGCCCTATTGGCATTCCGGTTTGAAGGCTGGGCGAGTCGCGGTCGGGATCCTTATATTTCTTATTATGGGGGAAACAACCAGGTTCGTTCCTCGTATTTCTACAACATTGTCTCGACCGAAGGCTGGTTCGCCAACGCCGAACTGCGCCTGCCACTCATCAACATCGCCTCGACCATCATCGGAACGATCGGGCCGATCCGCGGCGTTTTCTTTTTCGACGTCTCCCGGGCCAAGTTCAACGGCTATCCGGCCAAATTCTATGTGACCTCGGAAACCCGAAACACTCCCGATCTCGTTGACGCCTTGGGCTCCTACGGCTGGGGAATCCAGCTCTTCCTGCTCGGCCTTCCGATTCATATCGAGTGGGTCAAGAAAGCGGGCTGGCCGGATTTCTCAAAGCCGTTCTCAATGCGCACCTACGGCCCGTTCGAAACCAAGCTCTGGATCGGCCTCGACTTCTGAACGACTCTCCCCACCCCTCTTGAAATCGCTTTTTCAGAGTGCTATGATTCCTCTCGCCTTCGCGGACGTCCCTTCACCAAAGCTGCAAGGTTTTCCACAGTTGTGGATATTTCTGTGGAAATATAAAGGGCCGATATGCAAGATAAAGAAAAACTTAACTCTTGGCAGGAGATCCTCCAAGGTGTTAAAAAAAAGATTGATCCGAACAGCTACGAGACCTGGTTCGAGCCGACGCTCTACATCGGCCAGGAGAAAGACACACTCTATATCAAAGTCCCGAATTCCTACTTTCGCGATTGGCTCTCTTTCCATTATTCTGGATTGATCGAAGAGGCGGCTCAGCAACTCTTCGGAAAAGCTTACGAAATCAAGTACATTTTCGACGAGAGCTCGGGCCCGTTCATGCGGCGCTCGCCTGAGGAGAGACGGGCCCAGCACGGAGCTCTTCTCAGCCCCAACCTCAACCCCAACTACACTTTTGAGACTTTTGTTGTCGGCAGCTGCAACCAGTTTGCCTATGCCGCCGCCCAGGCCGTGGCCAAAAACCCGGCCAAGTCTTATAACCCGCTTTATATCTACGGCGGGGCCGGCCTCGGCAAAACCCATTTAATGAACGCCATCGGACATTTCGCCCTGGCCAAACAGCACCGCCTCAAGATTCTCTATGTGACGACCGAGAAATTCATGAACGAACTGATCAACCATATCCAGTACGGCAAGATTCTCGACTTCCGGCAAAAGTACCGGAATATCGACGTCCTCCTGATGGACGACATCCACTATCTTTCCGGCCGGGAGAGAACCAAGGAAGAATTTTTCCACACCTTCAATCACCTGTATGAAAACCAGAAGCAGATTGTCATCTCCAGCGACTGCCAGCCAAAGGAAATTCCTCAACTCGAAGAACGCTTCAGCTCGCGTTTTGAATGGGGTTTAATCGCCGATCTCAAGCCCCCCGATATCGAAACCCGAATCGCTATCCTCAAGAAAAAGGCTGAAGTCGAGGGCGTCGTTCTCCCCGACACTGTCGCCCTATTCATCGCCGACAAAGTTCATTCCAATATCCGCGAACTCGAGGGCTACCTTCGCCGCGTGATCGCCTACGCTTCCCTCAAAGGTGAAAAAGTAGACCTTGAGATCACCAAGGAAGCCTTAAAAAGTCTCCTCGACTCCATGGCTTCCATCGTCACGGTGGAAAAAATCCAGAAACTCGTCTGCCACCACTTCAAAATCAAACCTGCCCAGCTCAAGTCCAAAAATAACTCCCCCAAGGTGGCTTTTCCCCGTCAAGTAGCGATGTATCTCTGCAAGGACCTCGGCAAAATGAGCTTGCCAGAAATCGGAAAAAAATTCGGTGGAAAACACCATACTACCGTTCTCCACAGCGTCCGAAAAATAGAGAATTTGCGGCGGAAAAATTCTGAATTCAACAAAGAAATCAACAGCCTGATCGGGTTGATCCAGTAAAGGACACAATGAGTTGGCAGCGATTTCCACATTTTCAATTGATTTTCTTATTCTTCTTAAATAGATTAGTTAAATAATAGATAAAGAGTAATAATGTTGCCAAGAAAGGTGAAAAAATGAAATTCTCCGTAGAAAAAGAAGCCATTTTAGACGAACTTCAGCTTCTCCAGGGAATTGTGGAAAAACGGAATACGATGCCGATTCTGGCCAACATTTTGATCAGAGTCGGAGAAAACCGGGCAGAAATGACAGGGACGGACCTCGAAGTTGGGCTGAAGACGCATTTTCCGGTGACAACAGAGGAGCCCGGCGCGGTCACCGTTTCAGGAAAGAAGGTTTTTGAGATCGTCAAATCGCTGCCGGAAAAAAAGATGATTACGTTCGAGGAGAACGATGACCTGATGATGGAAATCCGTTCGGGCCGGAGTGAGTTTAAAGTGCTGTGCCTGCCAAAAGAGGACTATCCGGCGGTGCCCGAGGCAAGTTTTGAAAAAGGCGTTGTGATCCCGTTGGGTAAGTTTCAAGATATGATCGACCGGGTTTACTATGCCATTGCGCAGGAGCAAAGATATTACCTAAATGGAGCGTTGCTCATTATCAAGAAGGGCACGCTGGAAATGGTGAGCACGGACGGGCACCGGTTGGCGGATACTTCAACTCATGTTGAGGGGCTAGATCCGGGCGAGGAAATCCGCGTCATTGTAGCCAAGAAGTCTCTGGGGGAGCTGCGGAAGATGACCAATGATATCCTCGAATTCGACCATGATGAGAATAACCTTTTTTTCCGGGTGGGAAACCGGACGTTAATCTCACGGATTATCGAAAGCAAGTTTCCCAATTTTGAGGCGGTCATTCCCAAAGACAATCCTCGGCTTGTCCGCCTGGCCAGAGAGGATTTTTCCCAGGCCATCCGAAGGGTATCATTGCTTTCGACTGAGAGGTCGAGAGGGGTCAAGTTCTCGCTCACGAAAGGCAGCTTGAAACTCTTTTCGTCCAACCCGGAGATCGGGGAGGCCCGTGACGACATTGAGGTCGATTATCAGGGAGACGACATCGAGATTGGTTTCAATTCTCAGTATCTTCTCGACTTTCTTGTCTCCACCGGCTCAGAGAGAGTCCGGCTGGAGCTCAAGGATGAAAACAGCGCCGCCGTCATGAAGCCGGAATTGGACGAGGACATCCGATACACATATGTCCTTATGCCCATGAAGATCTAGACCATGGCCGTCGAAACGCGCGAGGTCAAATCCCGGGGGGAACTGAAGACATTTATCGGTCTTCCCGCCCGTCTTCACAAGGGTCACCGAAATTGGGTTCCCCCGATCTACATGGATGAGTGGAATTACTTCAATCCCAAGAAGAATAAGGCCTTCGCCTATTGCCCCACAGTCCTTCTTCTGGCTTATCGGGACGGATGGCCGGTCGGCCGGGTCATGGGCATCATAAACACCCGGTTTAATGAACACCGTGGGGAGCAGCTGGCCCGCTTTGGATATCTGGAGTCGGTCCAGGATCAGGCCGTTGTGCACGCGCTGCTCGGCCAAGTTGAACAATGGGCCCGCGGCCTCGGGATGAGCCGGATCATCGGACCTTATGGATTCTCCGACCAGGATCCCGAAGGATTTCTGATTGAGGGTTTCGAGCACCGGGCGACCATCGCGACCTATTACAATTTCGAATGGCTGCCCGGAATGATGGAGGCCGAAGGGTACACAAAAGACATCGATTACTTCGTTTACAAGCTCGATGTGCCCCAGGAGTTGCCGGAGTTCTATCACAAAATCTACGAGCGGGCCCGGAAGCGGGGGAATTTTACGGTCGTCGAGTTTCGCAAACGGAAAGAGCTCAAACCCTGGATCCGTCCGATTCTTTCCCTCATGAACGAGTGCTATACCGGAAGCAATATCTACGGCTTCGCTCCCCTCGATGAGAAGGAAATGGACGACCTGGCCAAGCGTTACATGCCCATCCTCGACCCGCGTTTCATCAAGCTTGTGACGAAGGACGGCGAGCCGGCTGCGTTCATCGTGGGAATCCCCGATATGACCGCCGGAATCCAAAAGTCCAGGGGGCATCTTTTCCCGTTCGGTTTCGTCCACATCCTGCGGGCGGCCAAAAAGACCAAGCAGCTGGACCTCCTTCTCGGCGCGATCAAAGAAAAATACCGCGGTATGGGGCTCGACGTCATGATGGGCGTCAAGATGCTCACGTCGGCCCGAGAGGCGGGGCTCGAGTGGATCGATTCCCATCACGAAATGGAGTCGAACATCAAGGTGCGGGCGGAGATGGAAAGGATGGGGGGGAAAGTCTACAAGCGCTTCCGGGTCTACCAAAAAACCCTATAGGCCCCCTCGAGCCTATGCCCGAGCCTTGTTTATTTGGCGTCGGCCCAGCTTGCCCCCCAGCCGAGGTGAACCTTGAGGGGGACACGCAGTGGATAGACGCGCTCCATCTTTTCCCGGACGAGTCTCTCGACTGGGCGGGTCTCATCGGTCGGCACTTCAAAGAGCAATTCGTCGTGGACCTGAAGGATAATCTTGGTGCGCAAGCGCCGTTGCTCAAACTCGCGCCAGATATCAATCATGGCTTTTTTCATCAGGTCCGCCGCCGACCCCTGGATGGGGGCGTTGAGAGCAATCCGGCGGCCGGCCTCACGGGTCATTCGATCCTTTTGCTTAAGCTCGGGAACCTGCCGGAGCCGGCCGTAAAGAGTCTCCGTAAAGCCCCTCTCCTCGGCCGTCCTGACGATATTGTCGAGGAATTCGCCAACCTTCGGATGCTGGGAGAAATAGCGGTCGATGAAGTCCTGGGCCTCGCGCGGGGTCGTGCCCAGCTCCTTGGCCAGAGAAAATGCCGAGGTTCCGTAGATGATGCTAAAATTAATGATCTTGGCTTTGCGTCGGAGTTCGTCTTTGAGCGGGGGCAGGACTTCTCCAAAGACCCGCCGGGCCGTCTCTTCATGGACGTCGCGGTCGGCGACAAAGGTTTCGACGAGCGCCGGGTCCCCGGAGAGATGAGCCAGCACACGGAGCTCAATCTGGGAGTAATCGGCAGCCAGCAGAAGATGGCCGGGTTCGGGAACGAACGCCTTGCGGAAACGCTGCCCGATCTCGCCGCGGGTCGGGATATTCTGAAGGTTGGGGTCGGAGCTTGAAAGCCGGCCCGTTGAGGCTACAGTCTGGTTATAGGAGGTGTGGAGGCGGCCGGTCTCCGGGTTGATCAGCAGCGGAAGCGCGTCCGCATAGGTGGACTTCAGCTTGGCCAGCTGGCGGTATTCCAGGGCATACTGAGCCAGCGGGTGAAGGGGCGCCAGCTCCTGGAGGATGTCCAGCGAGGTCGAGTAGCGCTTGGTGATCCGGGTTTTGCGCGACGGCTGGAGCTGGATCTTGTGGAAAAGAACGTCAGCCAGCTGTTGGGGCGAATTGAGGTTAAACTCGCCCCCGCTCAAGGCGAAGATTTTCTTTTCCAGGGTTTGAAGTTCTGCCCCGAGCTCGGCCGAGAGCTCTTCGAGGGCGCGCCGGTCGACCTTGACTCCCCAGATCTCCATTTGGGCAAGAAGTGCGATGAGCGGCTGCTCGAGCTCTCGGTAGAGGCGGTCGAGCTTTAACGCTTCGATTTTCGGCCATAGCTTGAGGCTCAGCTGGAGAGCCAGGTCGGCATCCTGACAGGCGTAAGGCACGACTTTTTCCAGGCGGACCGCGTTCATCGGGAGTTCGTTCTTTCCCTTGCCGGCGACTTCTTCATAGGGGATGGCGCGCGTCTGGAGATAGGCCAAAGCCAGCCTGTCCAAATTGTGTTTCCCCCAATTGGGCTCCAGAAGATAAGAGAGCACCATCGTGTCCTGGTCGATGCCGCGGAGGTCCAGGCCCTCCCGTCTGAGGACGATATAATCGTATTTGATGTTCTGCCCGATTTTTCTGATGCCTTCGTCCGCGAGCACATCCCTCAGGATATCGTAGGCCCTGGGCTTGGGGATTTGAGCGGGCGCCCCCTCATAATCATGGGCGAGGGGAAGGTAAAAGGCCTCGCCCGGCTTAAGAGCGAAGGACATGCCGACCAGGCGGGCTCGGGTGGGAAAGAGGCTGTCGGTTTCGGTGTCCAGGGACACGAAACCGTCTTTGCGGATCCGGGCGACCAGTTCCCGGAGCGACGCCTCGTCAAGGATCGCCCGATACTCCCTCTTGGGCTCTTTGGGCGGGGTGGCCATCTCCGAAAGGAGAGAAGTGAATTCGAGTTCCTGGAAGAGAGCGGCCAGCTCTTCCGTATTGGGCGGGGAAAGGGCGAAGTCATCGAGGTCGAAGGGGACTTCCAGGTTTCTCTCGATCCTCACCAGCTGTCGGCTGACCTCCAGGAGGTCCCGGTTCTGGTCGATTTTTTCTCTCAGGCGGGGGTTCTTGATTTCGGCCAGACGGCGGAGAAGGTTCTCCACCGACCCGAATTGGTTGATGAGCTCCTTGGAGGTCTTTTCGCCGATGCCGGGGACACCCGGGACATTGTCGGACGGGTCGCCCCAGAGCGACAGAACGTCGATAACTTGAGAGGGAGCGACTCCAAAGGTTTCCTTGACTTTGGCCTCATCGAGATAGACCTCTTTGGTCGGATTGAAAACCACCGTGCTGCTGTCCACGAGCTGGAGCAGGTCTTTGTCCGTGCTGACGATCACCGCCGGGATCCTCCGCTCGGCGGCTTTGCGGGCGAGGCTGCCCAGCACATCGTCGGCCTCGTAGTTCTCGGTTTCAAAAAGAGGGATGTTCATCGCCCGGAGGACCTTTTTTAGGACGGGCACTTGCGGGATAAGGTCGTCGGGCATGGGTTTGCGCTGGGCCTTATAGGCCTTGAACATTTGGTGGCGGATGGTGGGCCTGCCCGTGTCGAAAACAATCCCCAGGTAATACGGTTTTTGCTGCTCGATGAGCTTGCGCAGCGTGCTTATAAAGCCGTAGATGGCATTGGTTGGGAAGCCCTGGGATGTGGAGAGTCTCCGGATGGCGTAGTATGAACGATAGAGAAGAGAGTTTCCGTCGACGAGAAAAAGTTTTTTCTCCGGAGCCATCAGCCCTTGTCGGGTCCGGGATGCCTTTCTTCCGGAGCCAGGTAATGGTCGAAGCGGCCGCTTTCAATCTCTTTGAGAATGGCCTGGTGCTGGTCTTCCATGATTTTCTGGATCCAGGCCCTGAGCTCAGGACTGGCCAGGTGACGAGTGTAATCGGTCTTTCTTGACGAGACGAGCTTGCCGGACTTGTAGATGAGGGATTCGACATACCGGGCGCCCACGCCGGCGTCCTGAGTCTGGACGTGGAAGGTGGCCGCGAAACGTTTTACTTGGGTGTTGAATCCGGCCATTTGCCTCCTATTATACTCGCCGGATTGCGGATATCAAGTTGACCGGCCCTCGAGCCTATACCCCGAGTCTTTACTTTGACATTGAAATGGCAGATGGTATAATAGAGTGAATTTTTGAGAGAGAACCCATGGTCATTGATGTCGACGAGATTCCGAAGGACGGTCTGTCTTTCTCCCGGGACTTTGAGTTTCTCAACGGGGACCTCGTCGAGGAGAACACCGTCTTTCTCTCTCCCGCCCATGCAGAAATCAGCGTCCGCAAGGTCGGCGATGAGGTCTGGATTAAGGGGCGGCTGAGCGCCCGCCTGAGCTTTGTCTGCAGCCGCTGCCTCAGCCCGTTCGAGTTTCCGGTGGACTCAAGCTTCGACCTTGTCTATCTGCCGGAGGAGCTCGACCTCATCAAGGAAGAGCTCGAAGAGGACGATTTGGGCCAGGTCTTTTACCATGATAACCGGATCGACCTGCGGGAAGTCGTCCTCGAGCAGCTCAACCTGACCTTTCCCTTCCGACCGCTCTGCTCGGAGAGCTGCGAGGGGATCTGCCCGGTCTGCGGTCAGGTTCGCCGGAACGGCAATTGTAGCTGTGAGGTCAAGGAAGAAGACCCGCGGCTGCTCAAACTCAAAAATTTCGTGAAAGACAAAAGGTAAATGCCCAATCCAAAACGCCGTCATTCTCCTTCGCGCAAGGGAAAACGCAGGGCGCACGATGCCCTGGCCCTTCCTTCCTTTTCCGTCTGCTCGAACTGCGGCACTCCCAAATTGCCCCATCGGGCATGTCCTGAGTGCGGCTACTACCGTGGGCGGCAGGTGATTGAAGAAGCCGAAACAGAATAAAGGGGAACCCATGAGGGTCGCCAGAGGCGCAAGGGTGAACTATTATTCGGCGCGGACTCTTCGCTGGCTCTTGGAGCAGAGGCATGGAATCCCGGGCTAACCTAACTTTCTCGGGACGCGTGGCCTTGGTTACCGGTGCGTCCCAAGGAATCGGGGAGGCCATTGCTCGGGAACTGGCCGAGGAGGGTCCGCTGGTCTTCCTGGTGGATATCCAGCGGGAAAAACTCGAAGCGGTGGCCGACAAAATCATCAAGGATGGCGGTCGCGCTTCCGTCCGGGTGGCCGATGTCTCTCGGTTCGACCAGGCCGCTGAAGTCGTCGACGGAATTGTCAAAGAGCACGGGCGGCTGGACTATCTGGTTAATAACGCCGGTATCACGCGGGACAAGTTTCTGATGCGCATGCTGGAGGAAGAATGGGATGCCGTGCTGGCCGTTAATTTAAAGGGGGTGTTCAATTTCTGCCGCTCGGCTATTCGTCCGATGATCAGCAGCCGCTTCGGGCGGATCGTTAACATCTCCTCGGTCGTCGGCGTCATGGGCAACGCCGGGCAGGCCAATTATTCAGCCTCCAAGGCCGGAGTCATCGGGCTGACCAAATCTCTCGCCAGGGAAGTGGCCGGGCGTGATATTACGGTCAACTGTGTCGCCCCGGGCTACATCAAAACGGCGATGACCGAGGGTCTTCCCGAAGCCGTGAAGACGGCTTTCCTGGAGATGATCCCTATGGGACGAATGGGGACGCCGGGGGATGTTGCCCAGGCCGTCTGTTTCTTGCTCTCCGACCAGGCAGCGTACATCACAGGCCAGGTCATCCACGTCAACGGCGGGATGTACACTTAACGGCTTGAGATTAATTGAGGAGGTCAAAATGGAAAGAGAAGAACTGCTTAAGAAGGTTCGGACGATCGTAGCGGACAAGCTGAGCATTGGCGAAGACCAGGTGACGGAGACCGCTTCTTTTATCGATGATCTGGGCGCGGATTCATTGGATACGGTGGAGCTCGTCATGGCCCTTGAGGAAGAGTTCGGGATGGACATTCCCGATGAGGAAGCTGAGAAGTTGACAACCGTGGGCAAGGCCATCGACTATATCCATACGCATCTGTCGAAATAACGCGCTTCATTTATGAACCCATCAGGGAAAATCCGGGGGACTTCTTCCGCCCGCCGAGTGGCGATCACCGGCATTGGAATCGTCTCTCCCCTGGGGATTGGAGTCCGGAAAAACTGGGAGGCACTTCTCCGCGGGGAGAGCGGGATCGGCCCGATCACCCGGTTTGATGCCTCCCGGTACTCCACCCGGATCGCCGGCGAGGTCAGAAATTTCGACCCGCTTCAATTCATCGACCGGAAGGAAGCCCGCAAGATGGACCTGTTCATCCAAATGGCCCTGGCGGCGGCGGCGTTGGCAGTGGAAGACTCGGGGATCGCCCCGGCTTTGCTCGAGGGAGACCGGACCGGGGTCTACATCGGCTCAGGCATCGGCGGCTTGTCGACAATTGAAGAGTGCCATAAAACCCTTTTGGAAAGGGGGCCGGACCGGGTTTCGCCGTTTTTCCTCGTTTCGATCATTATTAATGAAGCGGCCGGGCAAGTATCGATCAGGTACCGGAGCCGCGGACCGAACTCCTCTACGGCGACGGCCTGCGCAACGAGCACCCACTCGATTGGCGATTCGTTTCGGATTATCGCTCGGGGCGACGCCGACCGGATGTTGGCCGGCGGGACGGAGGCCCCGATCACCCCCCTGGGTGTGGCCGGGTTCTGCGCCCTGCGCGCTCTATCGACGCGGAACGATGAGCCGACGAAGGCCTCCCGCCCGTTTGATGCGCGGCGCGACGGTTTTGTAATGAGCGAAGGAGCGGGCATCCTTCTTCTCGAGGAGCTCACGGCCGCTCGGCGGCGAGGGGCCCGGGTCTATGCCGAGATTGTCGGCTATGGCATGAACGGCGACGCCTATCACGTCACAGCGCCGGCCGAGGACGGCGCCGGAGCGATCGGAGTGATGCGCCGCGCACTGGCGGACGCGGGCGTTGGGCCTGAAGAGGTCGGCTATATCAATGCCCACGGAACGAGCACACCCTACAATGACAAGGTCGAAACCATGGCTATCAAGGAGGTCTTCGGCGCTCATGCGGGCCGCATCGGAGTGAGCTCGACGAAGTCAATGACTGGACACCTTTTGGGTGCGGCCGGAGCGTTGGAGGCCGGCGTAACGGCGCTCTGCCTTGCCAACCAGGTGATGCCCCCCACGATCAACTACGAGTTTCCGGACCCGGAATGTGACCTGGACTATGTGCCCAATGCCGCCCGGCCGGCCGAGATCCGGTATGCTCTGAGCAATTCCTTCGGGTTCGGCGGGACCAACGCCTGCCTCGTCCTGAAGAAGTTTGAGGAGGAATAATGGACATTCTTGTTTTCGTCAAACGGGTTCCCGATACGGAATCGAAAATCCGGGTCAACCGGGAAGCCCATTCTATAGTCGAGGAAGGACTGAACTTTATCCTCAGCCCCTATGATGAATATGCCATGGAGGAAGCTCTCCGGATCAAGGCGGCCAAAGGAGGAAGGGTCGTGGCTGTGAGCGTCGGCCGGGACGAGTCGCTGGTCATCCTCCGGAAATGCCTGGCCATGGGAGCTGACGAAGCTGTCCTGATCAAGGATCCGCTCCCCGAGACCTACGACGGGCTGAGAACCGCCCGGATCATCGCCCGCTTTGTCCAGGCCAGGTTCGCAGAAGCCAAGCTTCTTCTCTTCGGCAAGCAGTCGGTCGGGGCCGACAACTCTCAGGTGCCCTCGATGGTTGCCGAGTTGCTCGGGGTCGGCCAGGCCAATGTCGTGGTGAAGCTCGAAGTTGAGGGCGATGGAGCGACGGCGTATCGAGAAATCGAAGGAGCCCAGGAGAAAATCTCCCTGACCCTTCCGGCTGTGATCAGCGCCCAGAAAGGCCTCAACGAGCCCCGTTATGAAACGCTTAAGGGCATCATGATGGCCAAGAAGAAGGAAATTCCTATTATATCGATCGAAGACCTCGGATTTGGCCCAAACGATCTGGCCCCGCGGTTGGAGGTCCTGGCTATGGACGAGCCTCCGGCCCGGAAGGCCGGACGGGTGGTGACCGGAGAGCCCGCCGACACCGCCCGCCAGATCGTCGAGTTCCTCCACAATGAGGCCAAGGTCATCTGAGGAGACAGCCATGATCCTGACTTATATCGAAATCCGGGAGAATAAGATAAAGAAGGCTTCCTTGGAAGCTCTTTCTGAGGCCGGACGAATCGCCGCCGAGCTAAAGACCGGGTCCGCCGCCGTCCTTCTCGGGACGGGCTTGGAAGGGTTTGCGCCGGAGCTTCATTCCTGTGGCGCCGCCAAGGTCTATCTCTTGGAAGGTGCCCGGCTCGACCGCTATTCAACCCAGGATTATGCGGCTGCTTTGGCCGGGCTGGTGAAGAAACTCGGTCCGACAGCGGTCTTTTTTTCCGCAACGGCGATGGGCAAAGACTTGGCTCCGAGACTTGCAGCCAGGCTGGGTGTGGGACTGGCTTCAGACTGCACCCGGGTTGCTGCCCGGGACGGGCGGCTCGAATTCACCCGCCCGATCTTTGCTGGCAAGGCGCTCCTCACATTCCGGTTGACTTCCTCTCCTCAGGTCGTTTCGTTGAGGCCCAATGTTTTTCCCCTTAGCTCCGGGACGGCCGCCGGAGAAATTATCAAGGAATCATTCGAGATTCCCGACTCCGCTTCCCGGGCCGAGGTGACCGAAATCCTCAAGGAAAGCGGCGCAGAGATCGATGTCTCCGAAGCCGATGTCGTCATATCCGGTGGACGCGGGATGAAGGGGCCGGAGAATTTTGACCTCCTGCGGGAGGTGGCCGCGCTCATGCCGCGCTCTGCGGTCGGGGCATCCCGGTCGGCGGTGGACTCCGGCTGGATCGGGCACCAGCACCAGGTGGGGCAGACGGGCAAGACGATCTCCCCCAACCTCTACATGGCCTTCGGCATCTCCGGGGCCATCCAGCACCTGGCCGGGATGTCGTCATCCAAGGTGATCGTAGCCGTGAACAAGGACCCGGACGCGCCGATCTTCAAGGTGGCCGATTTCGGCGTCGTGGGAGACCTCTTTCAGGTTATCCCGCCGCTCAAGGAAGAACTCAAGAAGCTGCGCAGCGCCTGAAATCGCACTTCTTTTGTATTTCCGTTCTCTTTTTGCCCTTCTCATGAGTTCGTGATCATAAAATGCCGCTTTTTGGTTCGGGCGACGGCCGCGCCGTGGTGGGCGGTGAGGTCTTTCTTCCAGAGAATATCGGAGTTCTGGTAGAGGAGAAGAAGGGCGTGGTTTTCTATGACCACCGGGTAGGAGTTGTCCAAAGCAGGGCTCGATAGGGAAAGAAAGGCGATGACCGGAGCCGTAATTCTTTTGTTCTTTAACGCCGATTCACAGGACGGGCGGCCATTTTGCCTGGAAAGGAAGCCAAGAAAGCCGGGCGGCCGGGTCTGGAATCATCCCATTAAAATCGATATACTGTTTCTCGTAAATTCAGTTATAATTAGCTGAGATTTGCGGGAGGGTTATCCCGCATCATCTTCGAAGGAGGAAAGCATGAAACGCTCAACCCTGGTCAGTGGTTTTGCATTGGGTCTGGCTGTTGTCCTGGCGCTGCCGGTTTCGAGCACCGCTCAGAAAAGCGAAATCAGGGCCAGCCTGAAAGCCAGTGTGATGCAGACTCTGGGCACGGATGCCGTGATCACCATTGAATACAGCCGGCCCGGCGTCAAGGGAAGGAAAATATGGGGAGATCTGGTGCCCTATGGGCTGGCACCGGGAAACAAGTACTCTGAAAACAGGCCATATCCCTGGCGGGCCGGAGCAAACGAGAATACGACCATTGAACTCAACAAGGATGTCCTCGTCGAAGGGAAGCCGCTTCCGGCAGGCAAGTACGGCATCCACATGATCCCCGGCGAGAAGGAATGGACGATTATCTTCAGCAAAAACAGCTCGGCCTGGGGAAGTTACAGCTATAAGCAGGAGGAAGACGCCCTGCGGGTTACGGTCACGCCGGTCAAAGCTCCCTTCCAGGAATGGCTGGTTTATGGGTTCGATGACCTGGCCGGGACCTCGGCCACTGCCTTTCTTCACTGGGAAGAGCTGAAGGTCCCGTTCAAGATCCAGCTGGCCAATTAGAGACGGGTGCGGATATCGGCGCGGGCCCGACTTTGACCGGGACTGACCGAGATTCAAGAGAGTGAGCTATCTCACGAAGCCAATCCTTGCGATCTCCGTCCTGGCGCTCGTTATTCCTATTTCGGGCGCAGTCCAGCAGACCGTCATTCCCGGCGCCGGGGAACTCCAAATCTCTCTTACAAAGCTGAGTGTTCTGGGGAGCGTCCTCTATGTGGGGGCTCACCCCGACGACGAGAACACGGCCGTTCTGGCCTATCTTTCGAAGGGGAGAAAATACCGCACCGCCTACCTTTCAATCACGCGCGGCGAGGGCGGCCAGAACCTGATTGGTCCGGAACAAGGGGTGGAGATCGGGATCATTCGAACGCAGGAGCTCCTGGCTGCCCGCCGGGTGGACGGAGCCGAACAATTTTTCACCCGCGCAGTCGATTTCGGATATTCCAAAACTGCCGACGAAACCTTTGCATTCTGGGGTAAAGAAAACACGCTGGGCGATATCGTTTGGGTCATCCGGAAATTCCAGCCCGATGTCATCATGAGCCGCTTTTCTCCCCAGCGCGCCGGCGGGCACGGCCATCACCTGGCGGCCGCCCTTCTGCTCAGGGAGGCTTTCGATGCGGCCGGAGACCCTGGCCGATTTCCCGAGCAGCTGAAAGATGTGCCGACTTGGAGGCCTCGGAGGCTGTTGTGGAACATTTGGCGGCCCGTCCCGGATGAGCTCAAAAAACTAGTGAGCATCGATGCAGGGGAATACAATCCCCTGTTAGGGAAGTCTTATTCGGAAATCGCGGGCGAAAGCAGGTCCCAGCACAAGAGCCAGGGTTTCGGCTCCGCCGGGCGCCGGGGAAGTCAACCGGAATACTTTGAGGTAGCCGCCGGTGATCCGGCGACTCAGGACATTTTCGAGGGAATCGATACCTCTTGGAATCGAGTCCCTGGCGGGCAAAAAGTGGGGGCGCTTCTGGAGAAAAGCGTGAGGTCTTTTGACCCAGGGCAGCCTTCGAAATTGATCCCCGGTTTGGTCGGTGTCTATGCCGAGCTCGCCAAGCTCCCCGATGTAGAGTGGGTCCGCGTCAAGAGAAATGAGCTGCTGCACATCATCCAGGCATGCGCCGGACTCTGGATGGAGGCGATTGCCGGCGATTATGCGGCTTCCCCTGGGGATACTATTCAGGTGAGAACCTCGGTCGTCAACAGGTCCGACTATCCCCTTCGGCTTCAAAGCCTCGGCTTTCCGGGAATCGTTCCCGATTCTCAGCTTGACCGTCTCCTCAAGAATAATGAGCCTCAAACCGCGGATACAGCGATCCGCCTTCCACAAAACTTGCCTATTTCGCAGCCGTATTGGCTTGAGGGGTCCGGCCGGAAAGATGCCCTGGCGCCGGAGGAGGGCACGCTTCTCGGGCAGGCGGAAAACCCTCCCGCCCTGAGCGCCCGGGTTAGATTGCTAGCCGGCGGACAGACTTTGGAATATTCCTTGCCAGTGCTTTTCCGCTCAACGGACCCAGCCAAGGGCGAACTCTACCGGTCCTTTGAGGTTCGGCCTCGCGTCACCATCCAGAGCGAATACAATGTCATCATTTTTCCGGGCAACGACTCAAAAAAAATCAAGCTCAGGCTCAAGAGCCATTCTCCCGATGTCTCCGGCGTCGTTCGACTTAAAGGGCCGGCCGCCTGGACGATAACCCCGGACGCTATTCCCTTCTCATTGTCTGAAAAATACGGCGAGAAAGAAGTCACCTTTGAGGTTTCCCCGCCGAATCGACCCGCCGCAGCCGAGCTCGCGGCGGAAGCCGAGGTCGAAGGCAAACCATTCAGTCGGTCCCTGGTCGAAATCGATTATCCGCACATCCATCGACAGGTCTATTTCCCGGAGAGCCGGCTGAAAGCTGTCAGGCTCGATGTCCAGACCAATGGGAAGAAGATCGGTTACATCATGGGGGCGGGCGATGAGGTCCCGCGAGCTCTGGAGAACCTCGGCTATGAGGTTGTTGAGCTGAGCGACGGGATGATCGAAGACGCGGACCTTTCGCGATTTGACGCCGTCATCACCGGCGTTCGCGCCTACAACACCCGCGCCGTTTTGAGAAAATCGAAAGACAGGCTTCTCCGTTATGTGGAGAACGGTGGAACCCTGGTCGTGCAATACAATGTGGCCTCGAGTGAGATCAATGACCAGATCGGCCCTTATCCGCTGACCATCGGCCGGGATCGGGTGAGTGACGAAAATGCGCCCGTGGCCTTCCTTTCGCCCGGCCACCTTCTTCTGAATTCTCCCAACAAAATCACGGCCGAAGATTTCGAGGGCTGGGTTCAGGAGCGGGGCCTTTACTTTGCCTCGAATTGGGACGAACGGTACGAACCGGTCCTTTCCTGCCACGATCCCGGCGAGCCGGAGAAAAACGGCGGCCTCTTATATGTCCGTTACGGCCGAGGGGCCTTTATCTACACCGGCTATTCCTGGTTCCGGCAGCTTCCGGCCGGGGTGCCCGGCGCTTTCCGGCTGTTTGCCAATCTCATTTCAGCGGGGAAATTCCCGGGGAATCCGACCGATGGAAAAAACTGAGAATGGCGGGGAGCGCCCTCCGCTTGTTTCGTCCTGGAAGCGGTTGTATGCGCTGGTCCTTCTGAACCTGGCGATCCAGATTTTTCTTTTCTATCTTTTCACGAAAGCTTTTCAATGAGAACAATCCCGACCGATCGCCTGCCGCATCTTTCGCCTCTTGTCCGCGACTATTTCTATTCTTTCGGCAAGGTTCAGGAATTCTATAACGGCGATTTTCGCGACCCCTCTGCCTTCGAGCGTCAGGCCCGGAGCGCTCAAGGTCGTTCGATCCGGCGCGAAGACTTGGCCGCGGTCCTGACTGAGCAGAACACAAGTTATGGCTGCGGACCCGAAACCTTGTCCCAGATTGCGAAGATCGTGAACGACAAGGCGGGCGCCATCGTCACCGGGCAGCAGGTCGGGCTTTTTTCCGGGCCGCTTTACACGATCTACAAAGCCCTGACCGCGGTTAAGCTTGCCCAGGACCTCAGCCGCCGCGGATGGGGAAGCTTCGTGCCGGTATTCTGGCTGGCTTCGGACGACCACGACGTCGGCGAGATCGATCACATCGTCCTCTGGAACAAAGACAACCGCCTGGAGAAGATCCGCTGCCGGATGCCTTTTTCCGATGCCAAAATTCCCGCCGCGCACCGGCTCATTCCTCCAGAAATTGGGGAATGTTTCCGCGCACTCGAAGATTCAACTCGGGACACGGAGTTCAAGGCGGACGTTATCAAGTGCCTGAGAGAAGTTTATGGGCCCGGCCGCACCCCCGTTGAGGCCTTCGCCCGCTGGATGACCCGGCTGTTTAAAGCCCATGGGCTCATCCTCGTCGATCCCGCCGATCCCCGCTTGAAGGAAATGGGAAAGGATGTCATCTTGCGGGAGCTCAGCGAGGATTCGCCCTCGACCCGACTCGCCATCGACGCTTCGAAGAGGCTCGGACAGGCAGGATACGAAGGTCAGATCCCCCT
>Ga0172366_10001686_pt1 | contig 17279 bp, 24 predicted proteins | sample LakKivSesite69cm_FD_114533 | JGI IMG/M metagenome (GOLD analysis project Ga0172366, IMG submission 114533) | Sediment microbial communities from Lake Kivu, Rwanda - Sediment site 69cm | ecosystem: Environmental > Aquatic > Freshwater > Lake > Sediment | place: Rwanda: Western Province, Lake... | reverse complement strand
CCAAGCTACCCCACGGCCCCTGAAATAAATTTGCCTCAACGCATAAATGAGCTTTGACTCACGCTTTGATCAGCTTGGCTATCGCACGATGCGTCTCCAGCGGCGGCTTCACAGTGTTGACGAGGTAAACCTCAGTTTGGTTTAAAAGTTTTTCAAAAAATTGTTTTCTGATATTTTTCTTTCTTTCATCTCTGACCAACTGATGCGGATTGCAAAAATCGTTCTCCACAAGATACTTCAATCCTTCGCTTGGGCTGATCTTCCTAGCTATTCTCTTGTCGCCAGCATCCCTCTTCAAGAGGATGATCTTCCGCAAAGTGGTCATGGGTATAACTCCACCGCTCCCGACGATCCACCTGACGTTGATGATCGCCCTGCCCCTTTCATCGAAGCGCACCTTCTCGACGAGCTTCTCGTACTCACCCCATATCTTCCCGATGTCCGCCTCGACGTAGCAGTTTTTCTCCGAGCCGAAAGCTAGCGATCCCCGCTCGAACAACCTGACGAAAAACCAGTCGTCGGCCACGAGCCTAGCGCCTTTGAGCCTGAGTAGGCCCCAGGAGTGCGTCGTCTTCCCCGTCCCCGGCGGGGCGATTATCGAAACGCCTGTTCCATCGATATCGATCGCAGCGCCGTGAATGTGGTAAATCTCGTGCTCGTCCTCCAGGACGTCACCAGCGACCGCGAGCGCGATGCTCTTTATCCAGCCGTAGTAGTCGATGTTCGTCAGAAATGCTGTGTTCGTGTAAGGGTCGTACTTCACATCCATTTTGCCATCTTTTTCTCTGAGGACTATGAGGCGCCCGTGGGAGCGGATATTTTCATCCATCGTGTAAAAATTGTCGTCCCACTTCTCCTTCACATCCTCCAACTCAGTGAGGAGTTTTATGCAACAGCCGTAGATGTTTGCCTTCTTCTGGTAGAGGCAGCGCTCATAGTACTTGTCATACAACTCCATTTTCTTCTTCAGCGTGATCAGATGGACAACGTATCTCTGCTGCAAAAAATCACCGATCTACTTGGGCTTGATGTAGCCCCATTTCTCCAACGCGCTTTTGAGTTCTTTCCTTGTTTTTGCGTATTCGTCCAAGCTGATGCCCTTCTTGTAAGCTTCTATCGCCTGCATGACCGCCCTCGCACCGGCCTCTATCCCCATCGGATGCCCCTGTGTCCCGCCTCCTACCTGCAGGACGATGTCCATCGTTCCATAGATATCGAATATCTGCGGGAGAAGCCCGGGATGCAATCCTCCAGAAGCGACGGGCAACATGGGCTTGATATTCCCCCATTTTTGTGGCATCCTGAGGCCCGGTATTTCATCTACTTCCTCCTGCATGATCATCTCTTTCGTGGCGACTATCTCGTCTTTTTTACCAGCGAGCTTTCCGATGACCGTGCCTATGTGCAGCTGATCTATCCCTATTAACCTCATCAACTTCGCGATGTACAACATTGACATGCCGTGTTTGGAATTTTTCGTCATCATCGCGTGCATCGCCCTGTGGCCGTGTATGGCCATGTTATAGTCATGCGCAAGCTCAGATGCCGTCTGCACCGCAGTATAACCGCTAACCACGACGTCCAGCATGAAATACTTGAAGCCATAGCCATGAACTAATTTTATCCTTCTCTCGAGTTCCTTCAAATCCGGCGACGTGACGTTGAGGAAAGCTTCTTTAACATCTCCGGTCTCTTTTTCTGCTTTGTCCCTATATTTGGCAACGAACTTTGCTCTCTCCTCGAACCTGTTGAATTTCTGGTTTGTCAGGTTCTCATCGTCTTTGACGCAGTCCATTCCGCCCCTCCAAATCGCATATGCGACCTTCTCAGCGTGCTCGAGGGCCGTGTACCCGATCTTCGGCTTAGGAACCACAGCGGTGACAGGGCCAGATTTCCTCTTGAAGATCTTTTTTATGACATCCTTCCCGTAAGTCGGCCCTTTGAAATGTTTTATGTACTCCAGCGGTAGTTCGGCGTCCAGCAGTTTCAGATTTTTTACGGCCTTCATCCCAAAAATATTTCCGCCGATCCCGCTCATCATCCCCGGAACAGACCCTTCCTCAAAAATTAAAAGTGGGTAGGCGACTTTCACATAATTTTTATTGTAATTGTATGCATAGGCCTTCGTCTTTGGCAAAAGCTTGGGCAGTTTGGTCAATGTAGTCCATGTGCCAGAAGAACTCTCAGAGGCTATCCTCCCTATCGCATCCTCCTTCGTGATGCCCTCGGCTGGCTCGTAGTAGAAAAGGACTTTGACATCACTTTTCTTAGGCTTGTAACGGGTATCTATGAACTCGTGGTACCATTCGGTCGGCATGTTATCAAACCAAGATTGTCTCCGGGTGTAATTAAGCCCTTCTGACCAACGAATTGCAAAAAATAAGATAGTTAGGAGTTTTTGCGGCCCCCATTACGCTCGTGGCCCCAGCAGCTGATATCAGATGGTTACATTTGGTCCGGCAGCTAATATCAGATAGTTGCCATATCCAACAGCGAAGGTAAGAATCACCGCTCCGTCGCTACCTTTTGTATAACCCAACACATGCACCGTCGTACCACCCCATGACATCGTGTTATCCGCGACCTTCGTCCACCCCGACATCTACGTCCTGTACCAACCTATGACAGTTTCGAGGTTTTCCTGGGTGGTGTAGGCTTTAAATGACCAACCAGACGGCAAACCCATCCCCGTCGTAAAGCTGGTTATCATCTGTTGTGCCGTGGTGTCATTCGTTTCCTGTGCTCCAGGGTAAACAGGTAACGTGCCTAGAACTCCGCCGCCTCCGCCGCGCGAAACCATGACGTAGACACCAACGCCAACAACGACGACAATGACGACGACGACAGCCGCGATGATCAACGGTGCTATCCCTTCCGCTTCATCTTTCATATTTTATCTCCAAACCCACTACGCCGCAAAACCATAAATTGCTTTTGGTCTGGAAAAAGCCTCATCAGCGTTTGAACTTCATTATCTCGTCCATCAGGTCGACGCTCGTCAAAAGCATCCTGCGGCAACAGTAGCGTCTGACTCCAAGCTCATCGAGCGCGCGATCTGGGCTCTCGCCTTTTATGACGCGGCGCTCGAACTCCTCGTACTTGTCGCCGAGCAGCTTACCGCAGGTGAAGCATCTTATGGGTTTCATCATTTTCATCACCTGTAGCTCTTCTGAAACTTCGCCCTCGCCCCTGGGCCGCCTGGTTTCTTCGGCTCCTTGAAGCGGACATCGCTCTTTACCAACGTCCAATCGTGTTTTTTAAACATTTCCCTCAGCTTCGCATCCCCCGACCAATCGATGAGCCCCCTCGCGATCGCCGTTCGAGCGGCATCAGCCTGCCCCATGTACCCCCCCCCTTTCACATCGACCTCGATATCCACGCGTTTGGCAACATCCGGCGCCAACGCCAGCGGCTCCGAAATTTTCAGGCGGGCGAGCTCGGGCTCGTACACATCCAAGGCGCGCCCGTTCACGAAGACGCGGCCCTTGCCATCGCACACCACGGCCCTTGCGATCGCGGCCTTGCGCCTTCCTACGGAGATTACTTTCGTCATGCTCGCACCTAAAACTTGGCGCTCAAATGTTTGCTTAACTCCTCGACCCTTATAAACCGTCGCGTGCGGAGGCGTTCGAGGCTGGCCTCTGGCAGGCTCTTCATATCCTTGTCCTTGAACTCCGCCGGCACGCCGACGTAAACTTTCAGTCTTCGATAGGCATCTCGCCCCTTCTTCTTGTCGAACGGAAGCATGCCCCGCACCGTCATCCTCACTAAATCATCTGGTCTCTTCAGGTGAATTGGTCCCTTTCTCGGGTTCGCCACGTTGCGGATCTGCAGCCAAGCCTCGTAGACATCGAACGTCGCCCTGCGATGCCCAGATATCACCGCCTGCTCAGCGTTCACGATCGCGATCTGCTCGCCGGCGAGCAAGCGCTTTGCGACGAACGTGGCGAGCCGCCCCAGTATCGTGTCTTTCGCGTCGACTATCAGCATCATCTCACTCCATCAGTACGACTCCCTTGCCGCTCGGGTTCTGCTCGAGCAGCTGCGATATCGTCATGGCGCTGCCCCCAGCGTCGACTATCTTTTTGCGCGCCACGCGGGAAAACTTGAACGCTGCTACCGACATCGCGTGCTTCAACGCGCCAGCCGCCAGAACTTTACCTGGAACTACGACTACACTACCTTTTACGGCGTAACGACTCAGGCTGCTAAGGTTGACCTCAGCCCTCCTCCGGCGCGGCGCCTCCAATCGCTCCGCTAGGTCGAGCCAGACTTTTGCCTTGTTCTTTTTCCCACTCTCGCGCAAACGCCTCACGAGCCTGCGCAATATAGGGTCCGTTGGTCCAGTTGGATTTGGCATATTTACACCATCAACTATCGACAACTTCTAGTGCACATTAAATAAACTTGCCTGATTTTATCGATGTCGGTCGATTTTGTTATTTTTGTATTTTTTGTGGTGCGGGGAGATTCACGCCCCTTTACTAGTATACGCGTAGCATCTTCTCCCTTTGTTCAGGGGTATTAAGGCAATTCAAAGGAAGTCCATTCCTCATTTTCAAGCCCTGAAATAAGCTCGGACCACGACACAAAATCATAAGCCCCCACGATGCCTCTAAAATCAATGCCTCCATCGATACCCGCCTTCAGAAAGTTGAGCACATTTATCGATTCCTCTGGCGAAAGGGTACCAGCATAAGTGTACAGTCTCGGATGCGCCCATTTTCCGTCCGAGCTGATGAAGCCGATGCCGACATAGGAGTATCTATTTTCTATAGACTTTGAAACAACGGCCCCGTTGCTCACTATCAGATCGTACTGCGGCGGCAGGTACAATATAGTGTGGTTTAAATTTTGGGACAGAATTTGGATCGTGTAATTTTTTATGTTCAGCGCATCTAAAACGGATGAGATGTTGGCTGCCTGCCAGACGCAGTGGCCGGCCCGCGTTCGATAGCTTTCGTCTATCGTACTACCAACCAACATACAGTTCCAGATATGGCCCCAAGCGGATTTGTAGTTATGAGCTAGGTCGCCAGCATATTTCAGATATTCGCCGGTGATCGCCTCGATCTTATCTTTCCCCTCGTGCCCGCCGGAGATCCAAGCTAGATACGCGGTGATTGGGCTGAGATAGTCAGCCCGTTTGTAAATTTCTTGGAAAACACCCGTGGCGTACGATGGGATACCTAATTCTCCCCAAGCAGCTTCAAATTCGAGATATTCCTCTATGCCGCGCCCAGTCCCTTCGTTATGAACCGCTGCTATCGCCGCCATTAAAACTTGGTTCTCACCTTCCAACTCGGTTGTTTGCTTTAAGGTCTCGATCGCGTTTTCCTCGGATTCCGTCAATTGGGGGGTTTGAATGTCGGTGGAATATTCTTCCACGATATGGTCAAGGATGGGATCTTTGGCTGCGTCGTTTCTATCCATCAATGGATACCAAACATTTTCTTCGTTGAAAATCAAAATAGGGTTGCCTCTGATTACTCCTGTTTTTGTCAAGTTTTCCATCCAAGTGAGTTCGTCGTTATCATACACGTAAGTTTCTTCATTATCGCAGTAAATTATGTATAAACCCGCGGCGGAGCCCCTATTTTCCTTGAGGCTGAAGTAAAATTGCTCCCCCAGCTCCAATTGCGTGATCTCATTTTCCCATGTTTTTAGAGTGGTAGCAATGGGGAACAAACGCCTGTCCAAGTAGACAAACAAGGGATAATTTTCCGGGTAGAGCTGGGAGGAAGAAACTATCTCGTAAGACTCAAATTCTACATCCTTGAAAGAAAAGGGCGGCCCCCCGAAGAGCGCGTCCTCAAAGCGGGCATCGATTATGTTCTCATCTAAATATACCGCTCTGTAACCGCTTGTCGTCATCACCTGTTTCAGAAAGATGGCATCTCCCTGCAAGTAAACTTCGGGGTGGTCCACCGTGAGAATCCGGCTTGCGTATATCGCATATTTACTGTACTTATCTACTTGAGCCTCCTCGAGGGTTTGCCCCCACAGATACTGATGAGCCTCAAAACTTGATCCAAAACTCCTTTCGATCCTTCCCTCTTCCTTTCCCAAGTAAACTAGGGCTCCAGCTATTACAACCGTGGCAATTATCGCGGACAAAATGAGGCAAATCGTTTTTCTGCCAAATTTGTGCATTGTGATCTCCCTTTGTGTTTTCCTTTTAACGAAATAAATAGCCAGCCATTTTTGACCTATGGTGCGTGGTGCGGGGGAAGGGATTTGAACCCTCGAACCCCTACGGGACAGGCTCCTCAAGCCTGCGCCTTGAGTCGGTTACTGGAACCTTTGACCAGGCTCAGCCACCCCCGCACGATTTTAATGTTGTCTGGGGGCTCTAAAAATTTGTCCGCGACGGTGAAAAAGTGATAAATCCTACGGCTTCTTGAGCTGCTTTATGAAGTCCTTGCACTTGTCGCCGAGCACATCAAGAGCCTTCGACAATATTTTCTCAGGCGGCAGCGCGCCCGTCGACTCTATGGTGAAGATGAACTTGCTCCCATCGTGCCCGATCTCGATCGCATCCTTCGGGCACGCCTCGACGCACGCGCGGCACATGATGCACTTCTCCACGTCCGTGATCTTCAATTTGCCGTCGCTGATCTCGAGTATCCTCCGCGGGCACCTCTCGACGCATTTACCGCACGCATCGCAGGCCTTCGCATCGACCTCGAATATCGGCATGTACTTGTAGGCGATGACCCCAGGCTGCCACTGCGCGTGGTTCTTCCCCAGGCCGAGGTGGGCTATCGCGATGAACTGAAGGTTCTGCTCCTTCGTGAGCTTCACGAGCGGGATGGAATCGCTGACGGGCGCGACCTCCTTGTCCGCCGACTTCATGTCGCCGCTCATGACCACCGCTGGACCTTCTTTCTTGAGCGTCAACTGCACGCTGCACTTTGCGCATCGCTTGTCATCGCACTTGCACTCGCTTGGCAAAACGTAGCCGCCGGGCGTCTTGAGCGGGACCAAGCCGAGGGTGTGAGCCAATATTTCGTCGTATATCACAGAATCGTTCACCACGAACTCCACCTCATCGATAGCCATCACCGGCACTTCACGCAGCATCACCCGCCTCAACGCGTTCGCGAAGGCCGGGTCTGCACCTGTGAGCAAGAACTCCATCTCATCCGCCGTCGACTTCCTGACCTCTATCTCCATTCGAACTCACCAACTACACCCTACGGCCCCTACGACCACCTTTCCTTTTGACTCCATCGTGGGGCGTGGGTGTCGCATCTTCTATGCGGCCTATCTTCAACCCGGCTCTGGCGAGCGAGCGTATCGCCGCCTGCGCTCCCGGGCCAGGGCTCTTCGAGCCGCTGCCGCCTGGCGCTCGAACTTTGATGTGTACTCCCATAAACCCTTTTTCCATTGCCTCCTCCGCCGCACGAGCGGCCGCCTGCATCGCGGCGTACGGCGATGACTCCTCGCGATCAGCCTTGACGATCATGCCGCCCGACCACCGCGAGACCGTCTCCGCGCCAGTCAGATCAGTTATGTGCACGATGGTGTTGTTGAACGATGAAAAAATGTGCGCTACTCCCCACTTGCCCTCCGGCATTCTCACTCCTCCTTAGACTCCACCTGCTCAGGCGCCTGTTGGCCTTCAACTTCAGCCTGCGGACCCTGTGGTCTTCCGGCTTCGACTGCTGGCGGCGGAACCTCCGGCTTGGGCTGCGATGTGAAACTCAAACCGGGTGTGAGGCCAATCTCCCCCTCTTCCTTCACCGACACCAGATAACTCGGCACAGTGACGCGCTTTCCTGAAATCGTGACATGACCATGCAGCACGAGCTGACGCGCCTGCATGAGTGTCTTCGCCAATCCCTTCTTGGACACTATGGTCTGAAGGCGGCGCTCCAAAATATTTTCAATCGTCAATCCGAGCACATCATCCAAGGTCGCTCCACCCGATATCAAGCCCAGGTGCTTTAGCCTCTCGAGCATCTGTTTGGTTTCAAGTTCAGCCTGCGGGCCAGATGCCGTCAGCAAACGCCTCGCGTTCCTCCTGAAGCTTCTGAGAAGTGTTTCGGTCTTCCAGACTTCCTCCTTTTTGCGCAATCCATACTTCCAAAGCAACTTGTTTTCGGCCTCTATCCTGTCCTTCTCCCAAGGATGTGAAGGCCTGAGATATTTCTTGCGCTGCTTCTTTGGGTCGCCCATGCCATCACTTCTCAGCTTTCTTCTCCACCTTCTTCTCTTCCTTCTTTTCTTCCGCCTTCGGTGCCGCCGCCTTCTCCGCCTTTGGGGCTGCCTTCTCCGCTTTCTCCACCTTCTCTACTTTTTCTCTCGGCGCCCCTCTCCCTTTCCTCGGGGGTGCTTCACCTTTCTTGGCTGCGGCCTCAGCTTCCCTTATGCGGATCTCCTTGCGCTTGACACCGACCGTCATGCCTACGCGACCTGTGCTCCTAGTTCGCTGCCCACGCACGGGCAGTCCGAGTTCATGCCGTATGCCACGACGGCTCCTTATGCGACGCTCCTTCGCGATGTCCGCGCGCACAGCTCGGTCGATGTCCGAACCTATGATGTGAATGTCTTTGCCACTGTCCTCATCTTTTCTGCGGTCGAGCATCCAACTTGGTATACCATGAGCTTGAGGCCTTGAAACGACATCCTCCAGCCGCTCTATCTCCTCTTTGCTGAGGCTGCCAAGCTTGACCATAGGATCTACCTTGGCCGCATACGCCACCGCCCGCGCCATCATTGTGCCCACGCCCTTTATGTCCGCTAGCGCCAGCTGGACGCGCCTCTCGCCACTGATGTCCTTGCCAGCTATCCGCACGATATGCTTGAATTCCCCAGGCATTTTACCTACCACAGAAGCCTTACTGTAGAACTTGTCGAAACTTCCTATTAAAATCATTCGCCTTGGCGCCGGAGCAGGACGCATGACTCTGGGTTCAGGGCACCGGTAGATTTTTCTTCACCCAGCCAAGGAACCGCTCCGCAGCCTTCAACGACTCATCTGCCTCTCCTTTAAAGATCTCCCTTTGCTCATACTCTGCCAGCCCCTTGCTTCTGACGATGTTTCTGAACTGGCTGGCCGCCTTCTCCCTGCCTTCAAGCCCCGCTATCCCCTTCTCCTTGAAAAGGTGAACCGCATCCTCGTGTCTTTCTCCTGCGTGCTTCCGTTGCAGGTAAAACGCCGCGAGGGCGTCGAGGGCGCTTATCGCCGCGTGAGCTGCACATCCGGCAGCCGCGTTAACGTTGCCCTTAGAAAGCGAGTACTTCGCAGCATCCAGAAACTCTTCCGACTTTTGGAGAAAAACTTTGTATGACTCTTTCAGAACGGGTTTTGTCCTAATCACCGGCATTCTTTTCTCCCCCTAAAGGTTTTCCAACGATCAGCTCTCCACGAGCCACTATCTCCTTAATAGTTTGAGTACCCCGCTTCTGTTTGAACTCTTCAGGTGTTAGGACGTACTCCGAAATCACATTACCGAACTTTTTCATTATAGTTTCTTCTGCTGCTCGTAGTTTCTTTTTCACCCTCTTTTTATCCTTGGCAAGAACAAAAACATCGATATCAGAGGTTGGTTCTTCTTTCCCCCGCGCAACACTGCCAAACATCACAAGCGATACAATGGCCTTGTCCTCCTTGAAAGCGTCCCCGAGCAGGCATTTCAGTTCCGACTTGGCCCCCTCCTCTGCTTGAAACAGCCGACGTAGTTGCTCGACGATGTAATGCCCAGAGTTTAAACTGTAAATGTTTGCCCTCGCGATCGTCCGGGCGCTGACTATGCCATAACTAATGTATTTTGGCATCGCACGGTTCACGGTCTTCTGCCCGACCCCAGATACTCTCGCCAGCTCACTCTCGTTGAACTCTTTGGTTGGATATTTGCATAATGTGCGAAGGATTTTAATGTCTGATTTTGTGCTTAAGAGTTCCTCAAGATACTTTGTAAAGCGCATTTTCTCACAGTCATTTTTGACTAATTTAAGTCATTTTTGACTAATAAGCTTTGCGGTCAGGCCAAGCCAATTAGGCGCCGGGGCAGGGATTTGAACCCTGACGACCCGTAAGGGCCAACAGCTCTCCAAGCTGTCGCATTGGCCTAGTTCTGCCACCCCGGCTCAAATTTTAATGTGATTTCTAGGCTATATGTCCTTTTTTAGCCAAAATTTTGATAAAAGTAGCATGAAACTAAACAGTGATTGACCCAATAAAAACAAAACGTTTAAAATCTTCTTCGACGAACAACGTTATAGCGTAAGCATGGCCGAGAAAACTGAAAAAGTTTTTGACCCATCAGCATCCTGACCTTACAATGTAGCGTTTACCTCTTTGTACTGCTTGTTCTCATTACCATCTTCAAATTCTCTTCATCGCTCGTTTCGTACAGAATTTATATTTCGCCAATCTTTGGATGGCTGGCCGCCTTTGGTGTAGGGTATCCGCCAAGTGGAACTCGAGAAAATCTAATTTACTCCATCTCAATTGCAGTAATCATTTCCGTGATAATAATAGCTCTCTCCATCGCGGGAGTCGCGATTTGATCATTTCCATTTTCGCGGGTATGCCCCGGGCGACATCACGACTCTTTCTGGCTTGGCGACTATCCCGTGCTCAGCCTCTAAAATTTGTTTCGATGTCATCTCTGCCTTGGCTAGAGATACCAACTCTCCCTTGATGGTCATGAGCGCTACAACATCGCCTCGAGAGATACCAGTTTCCAGCGTGAGCACGCCTGGAGCCGCTAAACTAGCGCCGTGACAGAGCGCATCTATTGCACCATCGCGCACCACTATCTTGGGCAGATGCCTCACCGCTGCTTCAACTGGCATGATAACTTTCCTAAGATGATCTTCTGCGCCATCCTCGCGCCAAAATGCGTACGCGTCCGCCAAGTCGTGCAGCCTCACCAGCGTCTCATCCTCCAAAAATGGTCCAGCGCGAGTCCGCCGTAGCTCTGCCATGTGTGCCCCGCAACCTAGGGCCTCGCCGATATCAAAGAAAAGCTTGCGGATGTATGTGCCTGCCTCACAGCCGACCCGCAGGAGTACGTCCCTTCCATCTCGCTCGAGAAGCTCGATGTAGTAAATTCGTCTGGTCCTCAGAACCCTCTTCACCGCCGCCCGGACAGGTGGGCGCTGATGTATCTCACCCTCGAACTCACGAAGCACTTGCGTCAGCCTGTGCTCCGGCACCTCTCCGTGCAAATGCATGGTGCATACGTATTCCTTGCCCGCTGGCAGCAAAGCTTGAGTCAGCTTCGTCGCGTCCTCCAAAGCCACGGGCAGGATCCCGCTCACCTTCGGGTCAAGCGTGCCGCTGTGGCCAGCCCTGCTTATTTCAAGTACTCGCTTCACCCAGGCGACGACCTCGTGCGAAGTTGGGCCAACCGGTTTGTCCAAGTTTATCACGCCCAGCCTGATGTGCTCCTGGATTGTCCTTTTATCTGGCTCGCAACCGTGGCAAGGGTCGGTCACGTCTTGGGCACGAACCATCACTTCGCGCACGACATCAGAAGGCAGTTTGCCCAAACCTAACCACCTGCGCCGATTGCCTCAAACGCTCGTTTGATATCCTCATCCGAAGCGTCTTTCGCGATGTCGAGCTTCTGCGGGAGTGGCTCGAGGTGCGTGATGTTGCACCGCTTTCGCTTTATTTCCGGGCCAGCCACCAAAACATATGTTCTATCGACAACGTCCACTATCACACATTTTTTACCGGCCTCATGCCCAGCTATTTTTACACATACTCTGCCAATTTCCATTACCATGTCGTCACCAACCACTACCGCCGTTTTTGTTTGGTGACGGCTCTGACCGCGAGTTCCAGCACGCGCACCATTTCCTTCGGGCCGAAGTGTTCAGTGTTCAGTACTATGTCGAACACCGACCAGTCGTTGACATCTATATTGTAAAACCGCTTGAATCGCTTCGCTTCGCTGCGCTCCCTGCCTGCAGTTTCCTTGAGCACATCCATGTATTTTCTTCCTTCGCGTTTGATTATGCGTCTGACACGAACCTTCAATGGAGCGTAAAGCAAAATTTTGACGTCCGCCCCCTTTGCCATCCAGCCAGCCAAGCGGGCGTCGATCAGCACATTATCTTTTTTTGCAAATTCTGCAGTTCTATGGTCGATCTGCCTGTCAATACTAGGATGGCGCTCAACGTACAGAGAAAAATCATCCAAACTCATCCCCTTCTCCTTCGCCATCTGCCTGAAGATCGCGCCCGCCGACATGTATTTGAGCCTAAACTTTTTCACAAGCGCTCTTGCAGCGGTACTCTTCCCAGCACCGTGCAAGCCGCTGATCGCGATGACCACCATTATTTTCACGCCCTGACAGCTTCCTTGATGGCCTGACGCGCGCATGCAGAACATAGGTTGCCGCCGTATGGGCGAGTTGGCCTCCGCGAGCTTTTTGGCATTGCCATCAATCCACCTGGGCTCGCGCGAGGTACTCCAGACAAAGGTCCACCGCACCGCGCGCATCTGGAAACTTTCCTTTTTTTCTCAACGAAGCGCACGCTGACGCTGCCAGGAACACTGATATGCCGCCTCTTGTATGTCCTCGACCTATACCTTCGCGCAGGCATCTCAATCGCCTATCAGCAGCCTTCGCCATATTGAGGAGAAACCGAAGTACGCGAGTATGTACCAACCTAGAAAACCTAGAGATGCCGTCGTCCCGATGACGGGCAACGGCAGGTTGAACGGCAACCACGCCACCACCCAGCTGCCGTAGAAGCCAGAGAGTGCCATCCAAAGGATGAAATATGGAACCATGTAGAATAGTGCCGGCTTGAACGAATCCATCATCATCTGACCCTGCAGCCCCATTATCTCCTTCTGCTCCTGCTGAAGCTTGTGCACTGCCTTCATGTCCTTTTTGCGCTGAGCGTCCATCAACGCTTTCTGCCAATCGCTGATCCTCTTCTTCCTCCGTCTTATTTCTCCCCAGATTATCTCTGGCTTAGAAGAAGCCATATTTATCTTCTCTTTCAACTCGATTATCTCTTTTTGTTCCCGCTGAAGTTTATGTACCATCTCCATGTCATTCCTGCGCTGGGCATCCGTCAAAGCTTCCTCCCAATCACTGACCCTCTTCTGCATACGTTTCTTTTCCGTCCAAAACATCACGCGCTTGCTTATCAACGTGACCACGAAGGCGAAAATGATCGAGATGAGAAGGATGAAGAGTATCGAATGATTAAATATAAACGATAGTGAAATCCCTACCTCGCTGGCGGCGAGTAAAACGTTTGCGCGAAGAGCTCTGATGTTATCTTCAACCGGTGTCTGGGAAAGCCAGTTGAAATTTGTCTTTATGTCATTATTGAGCGCATTATCCACATTTTCGATTCTGCCGCCAAGATTAAGATTATCGAGGTAAATCGTACGAGCGTTGCTTAAATAATTCTTGGATCCATCATTGTCCCCTTTCCTAAGTGAATCTATAGACATGTCAAGATTGTACAACGCTTGTTTGAGCGCAGCCTGATCATCTTGAGCCGATTGAGCCTTGACCAAAGTAGCTAGCCCAGCGACCAAGACGAAAGCGACAACTGTGATAACAAATATTCGCCGCATCATCTCACCTCAAGGCTTCCACCATCTCTTTCACAGCATCACTCAGTTTTCCATCCTTATTTACAATTATCCTTACGGCCGCACCAGTAAAAGCTGCATACGCCATCGCGATCGCACGGTTCAACTGCTGATGTTCCTCTACCTCCGCCAGAAGTTCCTTGTCCCTCCTTCGCTTGGCATCTTTGCCACGCCTGCCGAGAACTTCTGCGGGCGGAGCCTCTATCACGACGATCGTCACAGGCCGCAAGCGCTCGAGCACCCATCTCGGCAGCCCTGGATAGTAGCCCTCGGGTTTTTTCACCGTACAATGAGTATCCAACAAAACTAGTTTACGCTCAGCCACGCACGCTATATCGTCGGCGGCCTCCTTCTGAATCTCTTGATATAAATCGAAAGACAGTTTGCGCATTTCATCGCGATCTGTGACCCCTGCCTTCTTTTTAGCTATCTCCAACATGAAATCGCCGTAGTTGATCACTTCACAATCTGCCCCAGCCGACCGAAGCTTCTCCACTGCGCGAGATATCACAGTGCTCTTGCCGACGCCGGGTGTGCCGGTCACCACAACTATCTTATTCACCGAATAACCTCCTGACCGCTGGAAACATCTCCGAAACGCGCTCCCTCGCAATCTCTTCGTACAACCCATAAATAATGCCGACCGTCAGCAAAATACCCGTCCCTGAACCTAACGCGCCCATGAAATCTGCCAAACCGGATATTAAACCGACGAATGCACCACTCATTATTGTGACCGCCATTATGTAACGCTCGAGGACCCAACCCATCACCCTGATGTCGCGCCTGAATCCTGGGATGGACAGGCCAGAATCTTGGAGCTGTTGAGCGACATCCCCCGGCCCCATTCCAGTCATCTGCACCCACAGCCAGGCAAAACCTATGGAAATCAGCACCAAGATGACGAGATAGATCACCGCGCGTAGCGGATCTGCCGTGACCGACGCTATACCTGATGGTGGCTCTATATAATAGACGAGGCCAGATGCAGGCGCTCCACTGCTTGCTAAGGTACCTAAAATCGGGTAACCTGCACGCGCCAACAAGCTCGCAATTATTTTGATGTTGGCGAACACTGTCATCGCTAAGATGACCGGGATATTCGATGTGTATAGAAACTTGATGGGATACCTCCCGCGCATCCCGCCAAATTGACCGTACGCCAGCGGTATCTCAACACGTAAGCTTTCAGCGTACACGACGATAAAGAAGACTATCAGCGTTGCAAAAACACTCATAATGTTAGGCAAATTGCTTCTGGTGAGCGCATCACCTATCTGCGTAGAGGAACCAGAAATCATCGCTCTGATGAAGTTGGGTATCGCACCTATCATCTGCCCCGCGTACTGAGATGACGCTGCCGGAGTGAATGCCCTCCAGACTATTTCACCTGCTACTCCCCCAGCTATGAATAGGCTCACACCGCTACCGAAGCCATATTTCGAGACGAGTTCATCCAAATAGATAACAACAATCGCGCCGAGCACTAGCTGAACTATCAAAAATACATTAGTCCCTGTGGAAAGCGGCGCCGCAGTTGCACTAAATCTCCTAGGGTCATACCAGCCGCCAAGGACAAGCATCGTCGCCTCAAATATCGCCATCACCATCGCGAGAATTTTTTGTACACCAGTGAACAACGCACGATCATCCGGGTCACTCATGTCCAAGTTTATTATCTTCCCGCCGACCAGGAGCTGCATTATGATGCCTGCTGTGACTATCGGACCTATGCCGAGCTCCATTATCGTGCCTGCATGGCTTGCCAGCACGTATCTCAAATATCCGAAAAAGCTACCGGGCTCACCAACCATCCCGTAAAGCGGGATCTGAACCATGATAAAGAATATGACCAACGCCACGCCAGTCCACAAGAAACGCTCCTTGAATGCGACATGACGCTTCGGGACCGAAACCTCCGGCAACCTGTGAATGAGTGGCTCGAAGATATAGAGCTTGGATCGCGGTTTCTCCTCTTCCTTTGCCATCAGATCCCACCCGCGACCGCCTTGCCGCCGGCCTCTTCGAGCTTCTTCTTGGCTGACTCAGAAAACTCTTTGGCGATTACCTCGATGGGATGTGTCACCTTTCCGCCGCCGAGCACTTTATCGACGCCGATCTTGCTCACGTCCACGATGAACTTGTTTTCCTCATGTCTAGCGGCACCCTTTTCCACTAGCTCATTTATGTGCTCGTCTATATCCCCGACGTTTATCGCGAGAATTTCGGCACTAACTTCATCCGGCCGAACAAAACCATGCTTTCCAAAATGGTCCGGCATGTATCTGAGGATGTACGACCATTTCTGCTTGTGGCCACCGCTGAGTCCCTTGCCACCTTTCTCACCCGAACCACGGCCACGTTTTGCGCAACCTCTACCCACCGTGCGCGACCCGCGATACTTTTTAATTTTCCTACGCCTGCGAACTACCATACTGATCACCTAAATCATACGAAGAATAAGCTCGTTTATCTTATCGCCACGATAGCCCAAATCGCCCAAATCTTTGAATGGGCGCCTCGTCGCACGATACCCTTTTCTCGGCGGGTGCAACCGAAAAACTTTTTTTAGCCCAGTCAGCGCCGAAAGTTTGAATTCACCCGCCGAAACCGCTTTCGCCAGCTCCGCAATCGATGTAAATGATGTGTTCGATTTCACATATTCGTCGGAGAGCTTCTTATCTCCAGCAAGCCGCCCTCGTTTATGCAAGAGCGCTTCGACCACATCTTGCCTGACCTCGCCCCAAGTTATGTAGTCCTTTGCCTTCTGGAGCATGCCCTTGTACGATGAATCGGCATCGACGATAACACAATGATTGACCCGCGTCAGACCCAACATCCTCAATGTCTCTTTGATATCGCCGCGAAGTTCTACTGTCCCACGAATTCTGATCACAGCGAGCTTAGCCACTTGCCTCACCAGCCTTACCAGCTACGATGCTCTTCTGAGACTCTCGCAATGCCATCTTGGTCGTTTCTTTCAACGCATCGAACGTTGCAAGGGCAAAATTTAGGGTAGTCTCGGTCTGCCCCCGAGATTGCATCCACACATCTTTGACTCCAGCAAGACCTAGAATTATCTTTGGAACTTTCGCTGCTGCGATACCCAAGCCTCGCGGAGCCGGCTTTATGGTTACATGAACGCTGCTGCTGTGCCCGGACACCTCGAAAGGAATCGAATGTTGCCTTCCACAACCGCACTCCCAGCTCCCGCAACCGCGAGCAACTTCGATAATGTTCAACTTGGCTTTGGTCACCGCCTTTCGTATCGCTGGCCCTATCTCACGCACACTCGCATGACCCACGCCGATTATGCCATCACGATTGCCAACGACTGCAACGATCCTGAATTTGGCGCGCCTGCCTGACTTGTGCATTCGTTGCACGCTGGCTATCCCAAGGACATCCTCCTCCAAATTCGGCACCAAAACGTCAACGATTTCGGGCTCGCGCGGCCTTTGGCCCTTGCGCAGTATTTCGGAGATGTTAGTTATCTTTTCTTCTTTAACCATCCGCCCGATCTCTGTACGAGGCAGCCACAGCGATATATCAAATTTTTCTTCAGTTCTCATCCTACGTTTTGCCATCTTCATGCCTCATGCTGCGTAATTATCGCTTGTTTGATTTGATTAAAGTGCTGTGGTAGTTGCTCAGGTGGAAATCCCCTCTGCAGATAGCTCGAAAACATTTTTTTATAGGT
>Ga0172366_10001685_pt1 | contig 17280 bp, 12 predicted proteins | sample LakKivSesite69cm_FD_114533 | JGI IMG/M metagenome (GOLD analysis project Ga0172366, IMG submission 114533) | Sediment microbial communities from Lake Kivu, Rwanda - Sediment site 69cm | ecosystem: Environmental > Aquatic > Freshwater > Lake > Sediment | place: Rwanda: Western Province, Lake... | reverse complement strand
CGGCGCTGGTGGCATCGCTCTGACCTTGCTCATGCGGGCCGGCATGGTGGCAGAGATGGCGGTGGTTGCTTGCATTGCGCTCGTTAGTGCATCCCTCTTGGAGGCGGGCTTGCAGATCGCGACGCGGGGAAAAATTCCCGGCGCGTGATGGGATAGATCGATTTTTTATGGCTGGCGTGAGATATTGTTTTCACGGGTGAATGATATGGTGGAATCCACGCCGGACACGGCAAAAAAGATTATTTTCACCGGGCTCGATAATTCAGGGAAGACGTCGATCGTCGCCACTCTCGAGGCCGAGCGGCTCATCAAGGCCAACATCAAGCCCACCACCTTCGTGGAACGGAAGGAATTCAAGTTTCTCGACTACGTGATAAGTATCCATGACCTGGGTGGGCAGAAAAAGTACTTGATCAAGTACTTGAAGCAGGCTGATAAGTATTTTGACAAGACAGACGTCTGCATTTACGTCGTGGACATCCAGGACTTCGCCCGTTTCACTGAAACGCTCGATTTTATGAAGGACCTCGTCGCACAGTTCGTGGAACTCCGTACCACCCCGAAAATTTACGTGTTCTTCCACAAGGCGGAGAACGTCCTGAATGGGGACTTGCAAGGTGCCAAGAACATCGAGGTGCTCCAGGAACGGATCATTGACATCGTCAACGGCCGGTTCCCGCTGGAATTCGAGAACACTACCATCTACGACACTTACACGATCACGTCGAGTTTTTCCGCCATCTTCCAGGATTTGTATCCCCGCGACGTGCTCGTGCAGAAAACTATGAAGGATTTCGCCGAGGAGATAGGCGCGGTGGCAGCCGTGCTGTACGACCAGCACATGCTCACGATTGCCGATTATTACGCCGATGTGAAGGACAAGGACATAGCCCAGTTCTGCTCCACCTACTTGCAATCGTTCCAGAAAACCGTGACACGATTCCCCTCGGTCAAGGCAAGTCGCCTGAAATTCGAGGCCGAGAACTTCGCGGCGGCCTTCCTCGAGTGCCGCAGCGATCCCCTGACCTACTTGTTCCTGCTCGGCCACGTGGATAAAATTCCCTCGATAGATTTGTTGGAACCGAAAATCTCCGCAAGGCTCCCTGGCATGTTTGCGCTGCTCCGGATCGCACTGAAATCCGGGTGAAACGGCGCGCATGGTCTTCGCAACTTTCTCTTTTCTTTCGATAAGGTAGGATGATTCCTTGTGACAACCTTCAACCTTGCGCTCGGCATCGCGTGCATCTTGTCGGGCACCGCGATAAACAGCATTGGCCTCATCTTGCAGAAGTGGGAGGTGAACAAGAGCGGCATGGCGGACGATTCCAACATCGCCATTTTCTTGAAACGCCCGCTGTGGATCCTCGGCATCCTCATGCAAACGATCCTCTTCGCCCCGTTTTTTTTCATCGGTATTGACTTGATCGGCATCGTGCTGGCCCAACCGCTGGCAGCCGCGGGGTTACTAGTGCTCGTCGCTGGTGCCGTCATCGGATTGAAGGAAAAATTGTCTAGGATCGAATGGGTGGGGGTTTCATTGACAATCGTGGCCATTCTTCTCGTGAGCATAGCTGGCGTGTTTGGAGATGTCACCATCTCCGCCTTCTTCCAGGGCACGTTCTTGGCGAGCGCCATAGCCGTTGTACTTGCTCTGGCGACCCTTTTACTGGCAGGTGGCTTGCTGGCGAGGCTGTCTAAAAGGTGGGAGGTGCAAGGCCTCGCTATGCTGGTCGGGACATCATACTCAGCAGTGTCCATATCGGGGCAGCTGGTGACCGTCGGTTTCGACGCGGTGTCGTTACCCGGAAACGAGGTGCTGGGATGGGTGCTGGGCATCGCTGGGCTTGCTGGAGTCGTTCTGGGGACGATATTCGGCATTATCTTCTCTCAGCGGGCATTCAAAAAGGCCCAGGCCATTCATATCATTCCCGTCTCATCATCAATTAATAACATCCTCCCGATCATTGCTGGAATTGTTTTATTTCGTCAAAACATCACTTTCCCATGGCTTTTCATTCCCGGCACCATCCTCTTGCTCGTAGCCATTACCCTCCTCGCCCGCTTCCAGCGCTGAATCCACTCGCGAAGCTTTCCGGAAGGCGCACAAGGAACGTTCCAAACGGCTTTAATTCCAACGGAGCTTTATTCCCGTCCAGATAATAGTAAATAGCGGCAGCAATTGCCGAACTCGTTACTCTCATTGGTGAACAAGGAGATCATTTATGCCAAGTCTCACAGCAAAGATCAAGAAGTTCTTTCAAGAGGGAGGAGAGAAAGCACGCGCGTCGATGAAGATCGTTCCTGCCAATATCCTCCTGGCAATCTCGCTGATCCTCATCTTTATCTGTGCTTTCTTCATACGCTTGAGCCCGGTCTTCAACGGGGTGTACCTGATCAAGGAATTTGACCCGTGGGCGCAGTACAAGACGGCGCAATACCTCCTCAACAACGGCTACTGGGAACTGGCGAAGTGGGTTGATTACCAATCCTGGTATCCTGAGGGCAATCCGTTTTACAAGATGTACGTCGGGCTCCCTGCCACTGCCGTGTTTTTCTACATGATACTTAGCGGGCTTGGCTTTCCCGTCACGCTATACGACGTTTGCTTCTATTTCCCCGCGTTCATGGCGGCGCTGACTTGCATCGTTATGTTTTTCCTTGGCAAGGAGCTGCTCGACAAGCGGGCTGGCATTCTCGCGGCGTTCTTCCTCGCATTTTCCCCCGGATACATGCAGCGAACGTGCGCGGGTTTTTTCGACAACGAGACCGTTGGCGTGTTTGCGACCATGCTCGTCCTGCTCTTCTTCACCAGGTCGGTAAAGAAGGGCTCGATCATAGACGGCGTGCTCGGTGGCTTCGCCTTCGGATATCTCGGCATCTCCTGGGGTGGCTACACCTACACGGCGCTGCTATTGCCCCTCTGCTCCATCATCTTGATCGTGGCCAAGAAATACAGCACGAGGCTGCTCATCGGCTACTCGACGGTCATCGCGATAGGTTTCATTATCCGGTCGATCACGCGGCGCGACCCGATCAATCTCTTCTTCACCGGGTCGGATTTCGTCATCCCGATTCTCGTCTTGTTCGCTATGCCCTTCATCGAATTCTTCTACCGGAAGAAAGCGAACGATCCCGAGTGGTACCGGGCGTTCTGGACGTGGTTGAAGAAATATTCCATCCCCCTCGTGATCGCGGGGGCCGTCGGCATCTACATCGCGTCGTTCTTCGTCCCCATCTTGAGCCTCTCGTCGCGCATGTTGACGCTGCTCAACCCGGCCTTCCGCGAGCAAGTATCGCTCGTGGCCTCGGTCGGTGAGCACATGCCTTCGCCGTGGGCTATCTATTACTATAATACCTTCGTCCCGCTGCTTTTCATCGTGCCGGGCATCTATTTCGCGTACAAGCGCGGCAGCGATTCGGACATAGTGTGGATCATCGTCACCCTCACGCTCTACTACTTCACGGGATCCATGACCCGGGTGATCATGCTCTTCGCGCCGGCCGCGGCGATGATGGGTGCCTACGGCATCAGCCAGATCCTCAAGTCGTTCGGCTCGATCGTCGCCCAGCGGCGTATCATGCACGCAGCACGCACGCGCCGGCGCGAGGGCAGGCAAGGCGTGGATCCCGGCGTGTCGTACGCGGTCTTCATCTTCATCGGCGTGCTCGGCATCGCGCAAGTCTCCCAGGCGACCGACGTGGCGAAGACCCAGTTGCCGTACACGGAACTCGTCGTCGGTGGCCAATTCCACGACTGGGAGGAGGCGCTCACGTGGATGCAGACGAACCTCCACAGCGGCACGGTCGTCGTCTCGTGGTGGGACTACGGGTACTGGTCGACGATACTCGGGAACGTGACGTCGGTTAACGACAACGCCACCATCAACTCGACACGTATCGGGTTCGTGGGCATGGGGATGATGATGAACGACGAGCTCGAGTCCGCGAGGATATTCAAGAAACTCAACGCCGACTACGTGCTTGTCTATTACGGGCACCTCGTGTCCGGCCTCGGGGGCGACGAGGGCAAGTGGCCGTGGATGGTCAAGATCTGCAACGACTATTCGAACATCTACAAGTCCTATTCCGGCTTGAATCAAAAAGAGAACTGGTACAAGTTCAACGACCCCAACACGGGCGAATACAAGGTTTTCAACTATGCTGATTACATCAACGAGTCCAGCGGGCTTTACGAGGAAAAATGGTTCAAGTCCCAGCTGGTTCGCATGATGTTCTACCAGGAACCGCGCACGACCGCCACGGCGACCACCCAACTCGAGTATTGGGCAGCGCGGGAGATCAACGGCGATCCCAACAATCCCAACAGCTACCCGCCACGCAGGTACGACGTTTACAACGCGAGCGAGCCCAAGACGAATCTCAACCCGAGACAGCTCAACAGGTGGGAGGAGATGTTCAACGAGCCCGGCTATTTCGATTTCAAGGTGTTCCGGAAGGCGTTTTTCTCTTCGAACCACACGGTCAAGATATACAAGGTCGATTACACTGCTATTGAATCGGATTTCGAGATATTGAATATGACCGTTTACGAGAATTTCGGGAACGTGCTCATCAAGAACACGGGTAGCCACCCTCTGAACCTTACGACTGCAACGTGCTTTGCTAACTTCGAGACGTTCCCGTACGAGGGCACGCCAGAGGTGCAACCGAACGAGACGAAAAGGTATTGGTTCACCACGACAACGGGAACACCTTCCGCCGTAACTCTCCCCTTGGGCCAGGTAATGGATTTCAAATTCACTGCCGCGGTTAACGGGATCGATGCGGTCACCTCAATTTCCCACATTAACTCGTCGAAGGTACTAGCTAAAAAGGCTCTCGATGTCGAGGTGAACCGTACGACCTCTTCGGGGCAGCTCCCTAACAAGGTCGAGTTCGATGTCAAGAACACTGGCTCAGAAGCCGTCGCCATCGGGAAAGTGACCGTCGACAGTGTCTTGTATGATCGCGGGAACATCACCGCCATCAACGAGACATACGTGATACCCGTTGGCGAAATGCGCAGGTTTAGCGTTACCGCGGCTAACCAGTCGTTCTCCGTTGGCGACATTGTCAAGGTGAATGCAACTATGGTCGAGGGGGTGAGTGACTTGTTCAGCGTCACGTTCTGCAAGGACCAGGCTGCCATGACATACACGGAGGATTTCATCACGCTGCCCGAGGCAGATCTCGTCTACGACAACGTATTCGCCAAGAACCATTCCTTGGTGGACTTCTCAAAGCCGGAGATGACGCGATATCGATCCTTCATGCCCGTGAACTTTGCGTCGAGCGTCGCGTGGACCAATGGCACTATCCGCGTGAAGGTCAGGAATACGGGGATCAAGAAGCTGTGGTTGAGCGAGGTGCGCATCAACGGGAGCACGTACAGCGGATGGAACATCGAGAACAACCAGGGTTATTCCTTCGAGCCTGGCCAGACCCGGACGATCCGGATCAACCACGGCGCCTTGAAGCTCGATGCCACACAGCAAGTCTCCGTGTATGCCATCGACAACAAGAACGACGTGGTCGCCGCGGATAGTGCTCAGATCAAGACTATCACCAGCGGCGAGAATATCAAGATCCTGCAGCAGAACCAGCTCACGTACGCCTTCACCAACGAAACTGTGCTTGTGAGTGTTAAAAACGTGGGAAGTGAACCGACGACTATCACGAGGCTCTGGATCAACTCGAGTAGCCAAATCAACTTGAACAATTCGCACGTGTATCTCGGCATGAACAACCTCACGATCGGTTTGCAAGAGACCGTCGTCCTCAAGTACCACTACGCTGCCGCCGGGGTGAGGTATTTCAACACCACCGATGATGCGTTATTACGAGTTGGGACAGCGGCGGTAAACGATAGCACGGTGGTACAAGTGACCGAGAACCCGATGACCGCGCTCGAGGTCACGTTGCCGCTTGTCAGCGCGGAAAGTGGAGGCATTTTGCAGATTTCCGCGAATAATGCGGGTACCGTGGGGCGATGCATCAATATGACCATCGACATCATCAAGCTCGTGGCGTTGGGACAGACATATTGGGTAGTCCCGTATAACAGGAACGCGTCGGTCGATATCGGTGAAACATTGCCCCTTCAGAGTTCCAGTGGAATCACGGTCTTTGATTGGCCGGGAACGAACTTGTCCCCTGGGGACACGATCAAGGTTACCATCTACACGTGGGAAGGCGGCGAGGCGATGGTATCCGCCGTGATCCCGCCGTGATCCCCTCGTGCGCGATCTCGGTTGTTCCTTTCATCCCTCCTTTTTTCTTTTCGGTTCGCTGTGCCAGGGACAAGGTTTTTTAAGCCTAATCGCGTAGTAGGTCCAGGCGTTGAATCGAGAGTTCCACGTCATATGCCGGTACCGCGAGGACGCGACGAACCGGCGTATTTCCCTTCATGTTCCGCGCCATGCATACTACCGGAAAGAGTGACACGCATGCCAGGCAAGGATGACACGTCTGTGTACATTGGACGGCGACCCACGAACAATTACGTGCTCGCGGCGATGATGCTCTTGAACGAGGGAAAGGAATGCGTGATCAAGGCAAGAGGCAAGGCAATCAGCCATGCCGTCGACGTTGCCGAGGTGATACGGAACCGGTTCATGCAGAACGTCGAGGTGAAGGGCATCGCCATCGGCACGGAGCGGCTTGCCGGGCCCGATGGCAAGGAGAGCAACGTGAGCTGCATCGAGATCACGCTCTGCAAGAAGAAATAGGCAGTGCTCCCGACTTCGGATCGCCTTTTTCCCCGCGCGGCAAGCACGCATTCGGCCATCGATGCAAAGGGAAAAAATATAACGGGCGTTTTTGAAAGAAAACACGTTTAATGCTTGGTACCCGTGTGTACGGTTCTCATGACCTGGATATTGCTATCCTCGAACCCCATCTCCTTGAGCCAGTTCCGCACGCTGAACGTGTGGTCGCCTTGTAGTTCGATGACATTTCCATCGATCGTCCCGCCGCACGCTGCCTTGGTCTTGAGCTTGCGGGCGACATCGTTGAGGTTGACGTTTGCCAGGCCGGTGAATTCCAGGAGGGTGACGAGCCTTCCCCACTTCCGCTTGTCGGTCCTGACCTTTATCTTGCTTTCCTCTTGGCTCACCGCCTTGCAAACACATAATTCTTGCGGAAGCGAACAGACAGGACAAACAGCTTTTTTGCTTGACGACATGATTCGCCTTACTTTGTTTTTTTCATTAGAAAGTAGAAACCGATGAAATTCGATCACAATAGAAAAGGCTCACGCAAAGCTCCATCGGCAGGGAACAAATAGGGCATACCGATTTTTTGCTTGACGACATGATTCGCCTTGCGTGTCTTTTCTATTCTGTGGAGCGGCGCTCCGGATAGTCTTAAGGAAAATTCCCTTTAAATACCTTTTTGCGATAGCACGTCGGCATGTGATCCGGCGATGCCCATCGCAAAGGTAGTTTAACCATGCCGCCAAGTCATTTCTAAGGCATGGCGGACGCGCGGAATGAAGCTATCCTGGCCCGCCAAGGCTTCACAATTCGTGACTGGCGCATTGAAGATGGACAAGAAGAAAATCGTGCTGCTCGGCCGTCCAGCGGTCGGCAAGACGACGATCGAGAAGGTCTTCTTCGAGGGGAACGATCCAGCCACGCTGATGGCCGCGCCCCTCCCGCCGACCGTGGGGCTCTCGACCGTGATCGTTCCCTGGTTGGACACGTCCGTGAGCATCTTTGACCATCCCGGGCAGTACATGGCGAGGGTGCGCGAAGACGAGGAGAAATACACGTTTATCCTCGAACAAGCGTTTGTCGTCGTGTACATCATCGATTGCACGCGATGGCAAGCCGATCGCAAGGATGTCAAGTTCGACATCGACGGCATCAAGGCTATCACGAAAAAAAACCAGCTCGATGCCAACATCGTCTTGTTTTGCCACAAGTACGACCTGTTGAGCGAGGGCAACCGCGAGGAAACCCGGCTAGAGATCGAAGCCTGGGCACGCGAGGAATCGGTTCCCGTGCATTTCACGAGCATCGCGCCAGGCTTCTTGCACCTGTTGTACGACGCGTTCTATGTCTTGCTCGGCGCGGCGTCGCCAGAAGCGGCGCGCATCAAGGAAATCCTCGACAAGAACCTGGCGGGTTGCAAGCGCACGCTCTGCTTCATATCCGATCCCAAGAACGCCGTCCTGGCCTTTGCATCGACGCCGGACTTCGCCTTCTCGCTGCTCTACCCGTTACCCGGTTTTTTCGCGTCGATCATTGGTCAATTCGAGAACATAAAGGCCGACGACAAGATCGATCACGTGATCTTGTCATCGAGAAAGAGAACGCGTATCGACTTCCGGTCCCTCGAACCCTTCACCCGCAAGGACCGAAACCTCATCATCGTGTCGGATGACTTGAATCCGATTGCCATCCACAAGCTGTCCGACGCGATCACTGACGATTTTAAGGCAGCGTTCAATAGCCGATGATGCAACATCGCGCTCGGTGGCGGAAGGCACCAAGAAGGCGGAATGGGAGTCTTAATATCGTCGCGCGAGATGTCATATATTAAATAGCTGGATCTCGCCCCGGGGTCTCCGGTATTTACGAAGGAAATTCCACGGCCATCGACCTTCGCGTGAAAGCGGTGAAAGGAAACGCCCAAACTTACATATAGCTTGTCTGGTTTGTCGGAGTTTACTATATCGTTCGAGCAATGGTGTCAACCATGCTCGTGGCGCAAGAATTGCAAGTTCGGTAAGGATAGACCTCTCGAAATCGTTATGTCTTGTAAGGACATGAAATACAAGGCGGAGGAGCTGCAATTTATGCATGTGACCAAAATTCAAAAAAATGGCGGTGATATTCAAAAAGCTATGCAGAAGAAGATCCCGGCCGCAACCATCCTGTCCGAGATTTGGAAAGAGAAGGTCAAGTCCCGGAAGGACGAGATATACTGCATGAACACGAACTTCCTCGATTTGATTTTGGTTTCCGATAGATCTCGTGAATTCTGGGCAGAATTTGCGAGGATCGGGAAGATCATCATGGAGGAGTGCGCGAAGATCTTCTGACCAGCGACGGCCCGTGCAAGCCACGTATACAAATAATCACCGACCACACTTCCAGCGAGAATTATGGGATCGACATATATCAAGGAAATCATCTTCAAGGGCTTCAAGAGCTTCGGCGACCAGACCGTATCAGTCAAACTCGACAAGGGATTCACGGCCATCATCGGGCCAAACGGCTCGGGCAAGAGTAACATCATCGATGGCCTTTGCTTCGCTCTCGGCCGGCTCAGCAAGAAAACAATGCGCGCCGAGAACTTGACAGACTTGATCTTCGTCGGCACCAAGACCAAGAAGCCCGCGACCTCGGCGGAGGTGATCGTCATTTTCGACAACTCGCAGAACCTGTTCCCCGGGTTCACGGGCCAAGACCTCATGATCTCGCGCGAGGTGAACGAGAAGGGGAAGGGCACGTACCGCATCAACGGCACGCGCTGCACCCGGGAAGAGATCCTGCTCAAGCTGGCCCTGGCCAACGTCGATCCCGACGGGTTCAATTTCATCCTGCAAGGCAAGATCGTCGAGCTCACGCACATGAGCCCGGAGGACAGGCGCATATTCATCGAGGATCTCGTCGGCTTGCAGAAGTTCGACGACGAAAAAAACGCAGCGCTGAAGGAACTCGAGAAAGCCGACCAGGATCTCGTCAAGTTCGAGGCGATATTCCAGGAGGTCGCCCGCCAGCTCAAGGCAGTCGAGAAGGAGAAGAACGATGCCCTGCGATGGATCGAGCTCGACAACAAGATCAAGGAACTCAACGCGCGATTGATAGCACTTGGCATCAAGAAATTACGGGACGAGGAGGAACAAGTCGGCATATTCATCAGCGAGACGAAGAAAAAGATCGACGAGATCACGGAAGACATCACCGGCACGCAGAATGATATCGACAAGGAAAATGCCGTGATGACCGATCTCACGCACAAGATCGAGGGTCTTGAAACCAGCCGGAACGACCTCGAAACCCAGATTTCGAACAAGCGATCGGAACTCTCCTCGAAAAAGACCGAGCTCAGCTTCTTGAACGAAAACCTTGACAAGATGCAAGAGCGCAAGCAAGCGCTGGTCGAGAAGCAAGAAAAGCTGGGGAAAGGCGACACCTACGAAGCATTACTCGCAAAGGTCCAGGAGGAGGTCGAAACCCTCAACATCCAGATCTCCAAGACCAAGACCGAGATCCAAGACAAGGAGAATCAGGTCGCCAAGCTCGAGTCCGACATCACGATATTCCAGCAAGAGCTGAACGCATTCAACAAGCGCCTCAACACGTCGTCGTCTCAGAAGTCTTCACTGGAGACCGAGCTCAAGATGACCAAGGATCGCCTGGTGAAGCTCGAATCCAAAAAGGCGAATCTTGAGAAGGACCTGTCGAAGCTCCTCAAGGACAAGAACGAGGACATAAACGCGGCGATGGCAGCAGCTGATAAAGAGGCCAAGGATCTCCAGGGTGCCATTGAAAAGATCAAGACCGAGATCAAGAAGGAAACCCAGAAACAAAAGAACTTCGAGTCGGAAATCGAACAGATCCGCACGCAAGTGGGCAAGTATGACCAGCAGATCAACGACTGCAAGTCAAAGATCCAGGTCGCCAAGTCCGAGCAGGATTATTTCGACAAGCAAGTCAACACGCTCAAGCGCGATTGCAAGACGTTCGAGGTCAACAAGGTCAAGTTCAACGAGGAAATCCAGCGTATCACCAAGGAACTCGAAAAAACGAAGGAATTGCTTGAAACCAAGAATAAACTCCTCGCCGACATCAAGAAGGAGCGGGAGGAGATTGAAAAGAGCATAGAAAACTCGCAAAAGGAATATGATGGCGCGGAGCAAGAGATCGTTGGCGTCGTGTCCAACCTGGAGATGCTCACCGAGAATTACAAGACCGGCGTGAGCGAGCTCAGCGCGGATATCCAGGCCAGCGGCACGGACACCGTCGAGAACTCGATGAACGACTTCAACCTCTACGTGAAGGACATCGTGTCGCTCATCGAGACCATAAAGTCCTTGGCGAAGGATGGCAAGGCCGAGGACCTGGAGCATGCCTTCGCGAACCTCGACATGTTCCTCGATAACTACGACGAGTCCATGAAAATCTTGAAGGACGAGGTCCAGAAGAACATGGACAAGCTCGTCAAGGAAAACTCTACGACCTTCAATTCATTCATCCAGGACCTCATGGACATCATGGAACAAGTGCACACGTCGTTGCGGAAGCTGTCCATGACCCGAAACACGGAACTGATAAACGCGTTGCACGATCTCGACAAGAAAAAGTCGGAAATGCTGGACGATATCAGCGCGGTCTCCGTGAACAAGACCAAGGCCGAGGGTGACTTGAAACAAGCCACGCTGGAATTCAAGAACGTCGAGTCAAAGATCAAGAGCACCGACCAGCAAATAGAGGATCTTTCGAAGAGCATCGAGGAAAAGAACAAGGTCATAGCCGATAACCAGCAGAAGATCGAGTCGCTCTCGAGGGAGAAAGCGGGCTTCCAGGCCAAGATCGACGAAAAAAACAAGCAGAAGGACGAGTTCTGGGAGATACAGAACAAGCTAAACGCCGAGATCGATGAGAAGACCAAGACGCTGCAAGTCGTCCAGGACAAGATCCGGGGCTTGCAGACGGTCCAAAAGCTCATCAAGGACATCGAGGAGCACGATGCGGAGATCACCGCTTCGAACACGACGATCAAGACCAACGACGAGAAAATCAAGGTTCTCGACGAGGAAATAAGGAAGATCGAGGCGAGCAAGGCCGAGAAGGAGAAGGATATCCAGAACTTGAAGCGCCAGAAGGATGACATGCTCCAGGTGCAAAAGGATCTCCGAACCCGGCTGGACGAGGAGAACAAGGATCTGCAGAAGAAACAGAACCGCCATGCCGCCCTCACGGCCATGATACAGCGGGAGAAGGAGATCGGCGAGATCAACGTCGAGATGGACAAGATAAACACCCAGCTCAAGGAGGGTGACAAGAAGATCGCCGAACTCGGCAACTCGATCAAGGACCTCGAGGACAAGAAGAACGACGTCGTCAACGAGATCTCGGGCCTTAATGCCAAGAAGCAATCGGTCTGGGAGCGGCAAAAACAGCTGCAAGACGAGCTCTCCAAGCTCAACACCACGCTCGGCACGAACACCAACAAGCTCTCCAACTTCGAGAACCGCAAGAAAGAGATCACGGCCAAGATCGAGGAGCTCTACGAGCAATCCAAGCAATTCGGCGCCCTGCCCGAGGTCCTGGAAGGGTGGACGGACACGGGCATCAAGGCCGACATTGCCAAGGCCGCCGAGGAGAAAAAGGCACTCGAGCCGGTCAACCTCAAGAGTATCGAGCAATACGACGCTGTCAAGAACCGGTTCGATGACATCGACTTGCGCCGCCAGTCCTTGCAGCGCGAGCGGAAGGCGATACTCGAGAACATAGAGCGGATCGAGCTCGAGAAGACCAGGCAGTTTATGCGGGCGTTTAACGAGATCAACTTGCACTTCGGCGAGGTTTTCACGAAGCTCTCGCCCGGTGGCATCGCCAAGATGATCCTGGAGAACCCTGCAAAACCTTTCGAGGGCGGGATCGTGATCGAAGCACGCCCCCGCGGCAAGAAGATCACGAGCATCGAGTCCTTGTCGGGCGGCGAGAAGACACTCGTGGCGCTGTCATTCATCTTCGCCGTGGAGCACTTCCAGCCCTCGCCATTCTACGTCATGGACGAGATCGACGCGGCGCTGGATGGCCCGAACGTGCACCGCGTTTCCATGGTCATCAAGGAATTTTCCTTGTCGTCCCAGTTCATCGTCATTAGTCATCGCGAGGAGAACATCGTCAACGCCGACAAGATCTACGGCGTGTCGATGAGGGATTCTATCACCGACGTGTTCAGCATCAAAATGGAGGAGATGGAAGTCGCACCTGGTGACAAGTCCATGGATGACATGCTCAAGGACGAGGACAAGGGCACGGCTTCCTGAGCAGGGTGAGCGCGCGTGGGCAAGAAAAAGGACAAACCGGACGCAGCATCCGATGGCGCGGGAGGCGATGCCGTGTTGCAGCGCAAGAAAAAGGAGCCAAAACAAGCCGCGCTCGATATCGGATCCGTAGATGGTTCCCCCGCGGCGACCGGCACCGCCGTGCCGTTCATAGCACCAGTTTCCATCGCGAAGCCAGCGAAGCCGGCCAGGCCGGCGAAGCAAGCAAAGAAGGAATCCCCCTCGTCCGATCAAGCCGATATGAAGGCCCAGGTCCCCCCCTCGGCTGAAACCAAGCCGGCAGAAACGCCGCCGGCGGTGGAACTCCAGGATGAGACACGCGCTGAACCAGCAGCCGAACCTCTTGCAAGTGAGGGCAAGCCCCCCGCTCCCGCTGGCGATCAAGAAGTGAGCGCATCCGAGGGCGAGGAGGCTCTCATGCGAGCCTTAGAGTCCGGCGAAGTAGGCAGTGCCAAGTTCTGGCAAAAAAACGATTATTTTCGCAGTTTGCTCGATCCCGACGTGATCGACAAGATCGACTTTGCCAAGTACGATCTTGCCAAATTACTTTCCGAATTCTTCAACGAGATGTTCAAGGAGGAGTATATCGATTTCAAGGTCTCGGGAATCGCCGTGCACGCTGCTGCAAAGATCTACCGGCACAAAATTACGCAGGTGCTCGAGCAACAAGCCAAGGAGGAAGAGGAGCGCAAGAAAGAGGCCCTGCGGCGGAACATCCCGAGCACCATCTCCCAGCCATTGCGCGCAGGTCGAGCCATCGCGACCCAAGAGGATTTCATGAACTCCATGCGGGCGGCGATCATCGAGGTCATGCGCAAGCGCGAGAAGCAAGCGCAAAAAATCGCCAAGCAACAAGCTGCCGGCCTTGCTAAAGCAGAGGAGGCAAAAAAAATCCGCATGAAGAAGATGCTGCCCGAGAGCATCAAGAAGGCCATGCTCGGCAAGGAGCGCATCGAGGATACCTTCCAGCGTTGGCTTGAAATCATCTACGAGGGCATAAAGAATAGCCCGGACAAGCAAGTTTCCTATTTCCATGACCTCAAACCGCGCGTTGAGAAAAAGGATCGATATGGCTTCCGGTTCGGGCAAGCACGGCTGTTTCTGACTCTCATGTTCTTGCGGAACCGTGACAAGATCGACGTGCTGCAAGAGGAAGAGCTTGCCGACATGTACGTCAAGAAACCTTGAAAGACAGATAGTCTATCGTGATACTGCGATGAGTGACGAGGAAAGGAAGCCCGAAGAACGCGAGCCAGAACTAGACGAGCCCGCGACACCCGCCGGCAAGAAGGCCCCCGCTGGAAAGAAAGCGCCCGCTGGCAAGAAAGCCCCCTCTAGTAAAAGAACACTAGCTGGCGAGCCACCCGCTGATGAAGCCACCGCTCCGGTTGCTGAATCACCAGCGCCTGTGCCAGAAGCGGCAGCTCCCGCGATTGAAGCCCCGGCCCCTGAAACACCAATCCCAGCTGTGGCAGCGCCAGCTCCCGCGATTGAAGCCCCGGCTCCGGCCCCTGAAACACCAATCCCGGCTGTGGCAGAGCCAGCTCCCGTTCCGGAAGTTCCTGCCCAGGTCCCTGAATCGCCGGCCCCTGCTACCGAACCGCCAGCCACGGCCACGGCACCTGCTGTCGAATCGCCGGCCACGAATCCTGGAACGCAAGCCCCTCTTGGCGGGGCACCCGCCGGCGAGGCCACCGCACCTGCTGGCGGGATTCTGGTGAGTGATGCCCAAGCCAGCGCGGCACCCGCGGCGCCCGGCCTTGATACCTCCCAGGAGCACCTGCCCGGGAAAGGCGGCATGCCCATCGACGTCGATGACGACGAGGTACTGGACGAGATCAAGCCAAAAATGCCCGGGGAAGCCCAGAAACCAAGCCCGGAGCAATACAAGAAAGATTTCTCGAAAAACCAGATCGAGGCCGTGCTCTTCGTGTCTGGTCAAGCCGTGTCTGCCGAGGAAATTTCTGTCAAGCTCAACATCGGTAAAAAGATCGTCGAAGAGATGCTGGACAAACTGGCATTAGAGTACCTCGAGCGGTCCACCGCCCTGGAGATCGCGAAGGTTGCAGACAAGTACATCTTGCAGCTCAAGCCAGAATTCACGTCATCGGTGAAATCATTTGCCACCGGCGGGCTGATCCGCGAGGCGGTGATGCGGACGCTGACGATCATCGCGGCCAAGCAGCCGATCTTGCAGTCGGATCTGTCGAAGATACGCTCCGCCGCGGGCGAGCACTTGAAGGAGCTCACCGAGATGGGGCTCGTGAAGGCGGTTCCGAAGGGCCGGTCCAGGGAGTTAACAACGACCGACAAGTTCGCGGACATGTTCGGGCTCTCCCGCGACGTGAACCAGATGAAGGAGCAGATCAAGATATACCTCACCGCCGCGACGAAAGACGATGGGGAATGAAGCGAGTTCCTGAATGCTTTATTTACCTCCGATCACGTCCCAAGAATCCCGGTTCCACCTCCTCTCGACTTGTGAATCGGCAGATGCGATCGAAGAGAATGATGGAACGCGCACGTCCAGAAAGGAAAGAACCAAAATGCCTTATGGCCGGCCGCGCAATAAACGATTAAATTAACGAAGCATTTTCTGACCCATTACCCCAACGCGAGGCTGATGAACATTCGTCGAACCACGTCCACTGCAACTATCATGCTCGGTGTTATGCTCCTATCGATCGCCTCGCAGGCGGCTGCGAGCATCACGCCCGCGTTGAACGTGTACCACCTCAAACCAGGAAACGCCGATCCCGCGCCAAGCATCGACGGTGTCGTCGATGACGTGTGGAGTTCCTACAACTCGACGGTCATACCCATCAAGATCGGTGGTGAGGACCAGCTGTTGCGCGTGTACACTTGTGTTTTCAACGATTTCATCTACTTCGGTTTGCAGCTCCGGACGTCCACGCATGCGGGCAACGAGAGCTTCGCCATCGCGTGTTCGAACGAGACTATAGGTACTGCTCCCGTGAACGACAGCGTATACAGCTATACGGTGGCCAAGATAGTGCGCATCGACGGCAAGAGCTGGGATTGGAAGATCTACAACCGCCCGCGTATGTTCAGCAATTGGACCAAGGGAAGTAGCATCAGCGGCGAGCATTTCAAGATAGGTTTTGGCGCCTCGAATTTCACGTTTTATGAATTGCGGTTCGGAAGACAACTTCCGAGGGCAGATGATTTCGGAGGGGACGTGAACTTCGTCCGGAAGAACTCTTATCCCCTCAAGATTTTCTACGGCACGTTGTATGGAAATTTCTCGGAATTTTATGCGCCACAGCTCGGGAACTGGACCACGTCGACGCAGATGATCACGCTGACGATACCCCCGGCGCCGGATGATCCCACGAGCGACGAGATCGGCGAGCTCAAGCTCAACGAAACCGTGGGGAAGATCACCATGTTCATCGTCGCTGGCCTCGCCATAGCCACGGTCGGCGTCTACATCATGCGGACGAAATCACGCATCAAGAGGCTCTGATCGTCATGTCGAAATTGCGAAAGAGTGTGGTGAAGCAGCAAGAACGGTCACAAGCACCCAAGAGGCCAGCTGTTCCGAGGCCGACGGCAGCGGCCATTGAGGCGAACGCGAGGGATAACTTCTTGTACAGCTCCGCGATACGATCGTACGTGCTCTCCGTGGGATTTTTCATCCTCGCCGTGCTCTCGGCCGGGGGCTTTTGGCCGTTCGACGCCCTCCGCAACATCAAGATCGAACCGAACACTGCGAGTTCACTCACGATCGGTGCATCATATGGCCTGGCATTCGATCTCGTCACAGGCGTCTTGTGCCTTGCCCTCTTCGTGTTCCTCGCGTTCGCGTGGGGGAACGCGCTCGAAATCAGGGGAAACGTGATCGAATGGAAGCACATCCTCTTCTTGATCATCGTGGTGATCTTCATCGCGGCCTGGGGTGGAATAATGTCTTTCGGTATCTTTCTATTGGGCTCCTTCGCGGTGCTCTTCTTCATGTGGTATGCCGCGAGGTAAAAAGCGTGCTTTGTTCCCGCTTTTTTCGACCAACGAGGAGGATCCGCATCATCATAGTGGCTGGATGGATAGATCATGACAAGAACTGGTGCATGCTAATTTTAAATGGTTATAGTCACATGATGTCCTCGTAAGTATTCTTCACCAACAACAACTATACAGGATAAAGAGTCTGATCTTAACATGGGTGATTTCTATGACGTGCTCCTCTGGTTCGGTCGACATTCGGCGTGGCTGCTGCTCCCCGCGGTCGTGAT